>Ga0187873_1001710_pt1 | contig 17744 bp, 16 predicted proteins | sample June2016WEW_16_1_2_FD_133012 | JGI IMG/M metagenome (GOLD analysis project Ga0187873, IMG submission 133012) | Peatland microbial communities from SPRUCE experiment site at the Marcell Experimental Forest, Minnesota, USA - June2016WEW_16_100 | ecosystem: Environmental > Terrestrial > Soil >... | reverse complement strand
GTCGAGCAACCAAAGGGTTTCTGGTTCAACGTCAACGCGGAATTGATCATCTACGGCGCGACCGAGCCGACGGCCAAAGTCACGCTTGGCGGTCATGAAATCAGATTGCGGCCCGATGGCTCGTTCAGCTACCGCTTCGCGCTGCCGGATGGGAAATATGATTTGCCCGCAGTCGCCGTTTCCGCCGACAACACGGAAGCGCGGGCGGCGGATTTGAAATTCAACCGCGAAACCGAATACATCGGCGATGTTGCCGCGCATCCGCAAGACCCCGCACTCAAAGTGCCGCTGCCGGAAAATACTTAATCCCCATGGACACACCCAACCGCGGTGCCCTGATGCTGGTTTGCTTCATCGCCATTACGCTGATGGGCTTTGGCGTGATCGATTTGAGTTTGCATTGGATGAAGGGTTTGCATTGGGTTGAAGGTTCCCTGCATAAAACGCCCATGCATATTTCCGACTTTGTGTTCCCAGCCATTTTCTTCATGCTGGGCGTCGTCGTTTTGATCAAAGCTCGCTCCATCGCGGAATGGGTTTCAAACAAGCTTGACGAATGAGCGGCGAACCCCGTTGGCCTCAAGGCTATTTATCCCTCGTTTTGCACGCACATTTGCCGTTCGTGCGTCATCCGGAGCATGAAAATTTTTTGGAGGAGAGATGGCTCTTTGAAGCCGTCACCGAAACTTACGTGCCGCTGCTGCAAATTCTCAATGGCTGGCGGCGCGACGGCATGGACGCGCGCCTGACACTCTCACTCTCGCCGACACTTTGCGCAATGCTGCTCGACCCGATGTTGTGTGGCCGTTACGAACGGCACTTGGATAGTCTCATTGAACTGGCCCAAAAGGAGATTCGTCGCACGCATTGGGACCGCGCCTTCCGCGAACTCGCCTGGATGTATCATCATCGGTTCACTTTGGTTCGCGACACGTGGCACGCACATGGCGGCAATCTCGTCGGCGCATTTCGGAAATTCCAGGACGAAGGACGCATCGAAATCATCACCACCGCCGCGACACACGCACTGCTGCCGCTGCTGGCAAATCATCCGCCGTCCATTCGCGCGCAAATTTTGACCGCGCGCGACCATTATCGCAGTTGTTTTGGCCGCGACCCGGTTGGTATCTGGCTGCCCGAATGCGCCTACGTGGACGGTGTCGAAAAATTTTTACAGGAAGCGAACATCCGCTGGTTCATTCTCGACACGCATGGCGTGCTCCATGCGCGCCCGCGCCCGCGTTACGGCACCTTCGCGCCGATTTTCACACCCAACGGCATCGCCGCGTTCGGGCGCGATTTCGATTCCTCGCGGCAGGTTTGGAGCAAACATGAGGGTTATCCCGGCGACGCGCGTTACCGCGATTTCTACCGCGACATCGGCTTTGATCTCGATTTCGATTACGTGAAACCGCATTTGCCGTCGCCGGAAAATCGCGGGTTCACAGGTATCAAGTATTACCGCATCACCGGCGGAGCAGGGGACAAGGAAATTTATCAACGCGACCGCGCTTTGCAGGCTGCCGCTGAACATGCCGGACATTTTCTTAATGAACGCGTCATGCAAATCCAGCGTGTCGCCGGACTTTTGGATCGTCCGCCGCTCGTTGTGGCGCCCTACGACGCCGAATTGTTCGGCCACTGGTGGTATGAAGGGCCGGAATTTCTCGATTACTTCGCGCGCAAACTTTTTTACGACCAGAAAACCGTGGCGCTCATCACACCGGGACAATACCTGTACCGGCATCCGACAAATCAAATCGCCGCCCCGAGCGCGTCGAGCTGGGGTGAGGAGGGCTACTTGCGCGCGTGGCTGAACGAATCGAACGAATGGATTTATCCGCATCTGCAAATTGCGCAGGAACGAATGACCGGCCTCGCGCGGAAATTTCCCAGGGCAACCGGTTTGAAAGCGCGCGCGCTGCGGCAGGCTGCGCGTGAATTGCTGCTCGCGCAGGCCAGCGACTGGCCGTTCATTTTGCGCGCGGGCACGAGTCCCGATTATGCGCGCCGCCGTGTGAAAGACCATTTGCTCCGCTTTATCGCGCTGCATGATCAACTCACCGCCACGAGTGTGGATGAAAAATGGCTGTGCGAAGTCGAGTCGCGCGACAAGATTTTTCCCAAAGTGAATTGGAATTATTGGAAACAGCGATAAATGCCGGTGACTGCCTGGCAAACCCGGGTTTTGGTCGCAGCCGGCAAAAACTTCCCGCCTTAGCTCCCAATCGGGTCGTTGCAGGGCGGCTTCCAGCAAAGAATCAAGTCATGCTCCTCCGAGCATCGGGCAGCCTGACCTTCGTTGGAAATATGAACGAGGATATGGGTTGCGCCATCCTGAATGGCGCGTCCCTGCTTCTCGGAATCCTCAAGTCGTTGGTTGAGATTTCTGGTTTGAGCGATGTAAAGGGGAATCCAGTCGCCGCTTTCAGATTGTTTGGCGCAAATGTAATTGCCCGGCACTGGCTGGAAAGAAGCGCCGATGGGATAAACCTGATATGGATACTCCTTGCCCGACTGGCCAGGCCAACTAACAGAAGACGAATCTTCTACATTCTCTGTTTTGTGGCGACGACTTAATAAGTTTTTTATCAAGCTCACCCTGAAAAAATATTAGAGCACTTCATAATAAGTGTCAATGCATTTTAATTCTATTTATTAAGTGGGCGTCGAGGTGTCTGACAGTCACGAGCTTGGACATCCGTCTTCGCTCTAAAGCTCCGACGGGACAGGCTGGCGACTGGCTCTCGATTGCAATTTGGACTCTCGAATCTCATGGCTCAATTAAATTTTCCATTCAACACTCAACATTCATCCTTCAACATTTTTTGTAAATGGCTCCAGCGCGGTGTTAGGCGCGTGGATGCGCCGCCAGCGTGCTTCAAGGACAACGATAGTCACTGCGTAAATGGCAACGATTACTGCCGGCACTGCAATGAAGCGGAAATGGGGGAACAAATACCAGCTTGCGGTCACGAGGGCCGTGCGCGCCAAGGTGTGGAAAGTGCCAACCCAATGTCCGATAATCCAAGAGAACGGCAGCCACATCAAACCACTGAGGATGCCAACCGACAAAGGCAGCGAAGTGTAGTCCTCACGAAAGAAAGGAATTGCGATGGCGTAAACCAGCAGCGCCTCGCCGACTGTGCGAAAAAACAACCCATCGAACACGTTTTTGGGCCGCTGCTTGTCCAGAAAATTCTCCCCTGTAAAGCGGGAAAAGAATATGCCGAGGCCGACGATGAAACCGGTGGCTCCAAAGAGCAGCCAGACCTCTATGATGGGCGGTAGAAAAGCGCCACCCACGCCGACTATCGTCCAGGCAACCGCTCCCGCCAGCGGCATCGCCAGGCCACGACGTTGCGCAAATTCGCGTCGTTGCTCATCCAGGGTTCGTGGCATGTTTGGTGGGTTTGTATTTGTCATATAGTTTTCGGGTAAGCGCCTAACGTCCAGAGCTCAGGCACGCGGGATCAAATGACGTGAACCGCGAAGTGGAATCCCGAAGGCTTTCGGGACCTGCCGGCTGCACGCCATCCGGTCGCTGATAAGTCCCGACGCCGTTTGTCGGGATTGCCTGCAGCGATTTGTTAGGTGTCATCGTTTTGGTAACTGCTGAACGCTTCCGTCCGCCATCGCCGCGATTTCAGTGCCGTCCGGCATCCGCACATGAATCAGAATGGACTGCGGATAAGCATCGCCGGCATCGAGTGAAATTGTAACGTCCATACCATCAAATGCACGAACATCATTGGTGGCAATATAGCCACCACCGACTAACTCGTGCAACGAAACTGACGTGGGCAAGGGCTGACCATGCGCTGCACGATCTCGTGAAAATGCCTGAACTGCCGCAGCGAGTTTGGGTGCATCTTTGAACTTCGGCTGCGAATGCTCCCAGTAGGAAACCAGCGCCACACAAATCACAATAGCCACAATCACAAGCAAGCTGGCTATAAGAATGAGGCGACGAAATTTCATAAGCGCTCGAATGACACCTAACGTCCAGAGCTCAGGCACGCGGGACCAAATGACGTGAATCCCGACGCAGTCGGGAAACAGGACCGGCCATCCCGCGTTGCCTGCAGCGATTTGTTAGACCACGTCGTCATTGTTTCTGGGAACTCAAGCGCGCAATCAAGTCTGGGAATCTCGTAATGCGCTTCATATCGTGTGTCTGACACGTGCCGTCCGTAATCTCTTCGGTCGCGATTGTCTTGCCATCGCGTTGCTGTGTGAGCGAGATGTGGTCAACCGTGGTGCAAAGACCGTCGTGCTTGGTTCGATAAAAAGCCATCAACCTGTCCAATCCGGCAACATCGGAATTCGAGAGCGTCAACCTGCCCAAGTCCACGCGATTGGTCTGAAGGGTGACAACGCCAGTGCGGTTGGTGTCCTGGGGCAACTGGACAATAGAAACCGTAAACTCTGCTGCGCGGTGAAAGGTCAACTCATGCGTCATGTCGTGGAAGCAACCGCTGGTATGATAACGGACAATCAGCGTGTCTCCCTGCTTGAGTGTCGAGAAGGCATCCACATGAGCGAGAGGCTCGGCACTGAGCACAGCGCAACAAGAAGCCGTGAGCAGAATTGTGATGAAGTGCAAGGTACGCATACGTGGTCTAACGATAAAAGCTCAGGCACGCCGGACTTATGATACTCGCCAACCCAAAACTTTCTCGGCAAATCTGTGGGCGTAACCGGCGTTGCCTGCAGCGCTTTGTTAGGCCACTGGACGTGATAACTCTCACGCCGCTAAAAAATAAAAATCTGCGGCTATCACTCGGTAAAAAATCATCAATCATAATGACACCAAAAAGCGCAATCGGACTAATCACCGTCCTCGCAATGTCCCAATCACTGTCACTATCGTTGCAACGTCGCCGGGCTTCGGCCACTTGCTCGGTTTGGTCATTAATAACCAATTCGAGACTGTCTTCCATGCCTCAACCTCGTCGAGTTTACGAAAAGCTAATATCCTCCAAATGATCTGTCTCTCATCATCTCTAACCTCTGTGCAAATATCTGGCTGTTTCATAAGTGTGAAGTGGCCTAACGTCCAGAGCTCAGGCACAGCCGCCGGAGCGTGACTCCAAAATCCAAAATGACAAACGAACTCATCATAAATGGTCCGCAACTGGCAGGGGCAGCCCCGAAAGCTTTCGGGGTTGCCTGTAGCGCCTTGTTAGCCGTCTTCGTCATTTCTTTTTCCGTCTCTTCTTCTGTGGCTTCCGGGTCTGCTTGGTCAAAGCGTCCTCAATCTGCTTGGCGGTGACAATCTGATGAGAAGGTATCCGAAGAATCTGCTCCTCGAAATACTCTCCGTCTTTTGAATGTCCACGAACAATCAGCTCAAGTGGATCTGAAGGTCGGTCGCCCCGCCTGATACCCTCTGAACGAGCTTTGATGATGGCCGTAACCAACTCAACAATACTTTTGGCGAAACCCAGACCCGCAGCAGTGACGGCCAAATAAACCAAAATCTCAGGTCCGCTTTCATGCTCCTCAATCTCGTAGTGAACGTCCGACAAATCAGCTCCAGCAATGTAATCATCAATGAGCCGGTAGGCTTCTGGAGAATGCTCGCGATGAAAACAGCCCGAATTGATCCTCACTTTGATGGACACTGGAATACGACCGGCGACCTTGGTAGCGCCGAACCGGTCCATACGCGTCCGAAATTGTTCTTGCCAGTAGGTATCCATAGATGCGCGCTAGACGGCTAACGATCCAAAGCTGCCTGCCGCAGCGTAGCTCGGCAAGAGCGAAGATGGGAGCCACGGCCACCGGCGGCCAAGCTCCGAATGCAATGATGACTCCCAAATTTCATAACTCAATCGAAAACTGACTCGTCGCGCCGTAGCTAGGCGAAGGGGGTTGGAAGGCGGATAATGAAAGGCGGAAGTCACCCGTCTTCACTGCGTTACGACGCGGCAAGGAAGGTGGAAGTTTTGCAGTTGCCACGCGCGGGCGGCGGTTTAGAGTATTCCGCGTTCGAATGAAATTTTTATTGCCCATTTTCGGCTTGGTATTGCTGCCCATTTTCAGCGCCTCAGCGCAGGTTGCCGTGAGCTTGACGCTGGAGCAGGAGCAGTTTTTACCCAGCGAGGCTTTGCCGGTGACGGTGCACATCGCGAATCGCTCCGGCCAGCCGCTGCACTTCGGCGCGGACGCGAATTGGCTGACGTTCAGCGTGGAATCCGTGGATAATTTTGTCGTCAGCAAAAATTCCGATCCGCCAGTGCAGGGTGAATTTGATTTGGATTCATCTCAAGTGGCCACCAAGCATGTGGATTTGGCGCCGTATTTCGCGATGTCGCGGCCGGGACGTTATCGAATCATCGCGACTGTGAAAATCAAGGATTGGGGCACGGAAGTCACCAGCCCGTCATGCAGTTTCGACGTGATTGACGGCGCGAAATTGTGGTCGCGAGTATTTGGCGTGCCTCTGCCGGCGGGGATGACGAACAGGGAGCCGGAAGTCCGCAAATATACCCTGGAGGAGGCCAATTATCTGCGCTCGCAACTGCGGATGTATGTGCAGGTGAGCGATGAATCCGGCGCGCGCATTTTCAAAGTCCGCCCGATCGGCCCGATGGTTTCCTTCAGCCAGCCGGAACCGCAATTGGATCGGTTCAGCAATTTGCACGTGCTTTACCAGAGCGGCGCGTCGGCCTTCACTTATTCGGTGATCGATCCAAACGGCGACATTGTCCGGCAGGAAATTTACGATTATCGCGATGTGCGTCCGCGGCTTCGCGCCGACGATGACGGCAACATCGTGGTCTATGGCGGTGTCCGCCGTGTGAAGCCCTCTGAAATGCCCGTGATAAAATTGCCGGTTGAATCAAGTGCGCCCGCCAAATAACCAGGCGTGATTCACTGCCTCAGTTCCTCGCTGGACACAACTTGCGCCTGTATTTGTTTGACGATGGCCCGCACCCGGGCCATGGCGGTGTCCTGCGTCTCGCCTTCGAATGATTTCAATTCAACCCGCACCGCCGCCATCGAATCGCCGTTGCGGTCGGTCAAAGGCATTGTCACCGCAACGGTGCCTTTGCCGCGTCCAAAATAAATCGCGCCGCTGGTAATGGCGTTTTTTTCGGCGTCGGTCCCGGGCCGGCCGATTTCTTTTTCGTTCTTGCTGGCAAGAATTTGCGGTTCGCCTTTGTCATCAAGCGTATAAATGCGCAACTCAAGAATGCGCGGATACTTTCGCATCATGTCCTGCACAATCGTTTGGGCCATCGGCACGCGCGGCGTGTAGAGTATCGTTGTGTCGCCGAAATAGCTCACCGCGTCCGACTTCGTCCAAAATCCGATTTTGCCGTCAGCGAATGTGTTGTCATTCAGCGGCGGCATCGCCAAATGGTCGTCGAGCCAGCAGGTGATTTGATTCCCCTGACACTGCACCGTCAGCGCATGCCAGACGCCGGTGGAAATGTCCATCTCCGGACCGATGAGATTGCCGCGCACGCCGTCCACGACTTTGTAAAAGCGCAGATTACGCCCCAGTGCGCTGGCGCGGATGACGTAAAAATTCGACTGGTTTTGGAAACGAAACACAACGCCCGCCATTTGCTCCACGCCGCCGCCAACGATTTTGAATTGTGTCGTCAGCTTGAAATCCTTGAAGGTCTCCTTGTCGTAAATCAGCATTGGAAACCGGTCGTCGGTTGGGTCCTGGCTGAGTTGGGCAAGCACGCCGCGCCGGTTGAAAGCGGGCGTTTGCGACGTCAACGGCGCAAATGCCGAGGGCACTTCGTCCATGACGATTGTCCAATCTCCCGGTTTGCCGCCACCGGCCAGCGCGCCGTAAAAGCCCGGCGGCGCTTGATTTGTCGGGAAATCGCCGAAATTGATTTTAATTTCCGACGCAACCGCAGGCCACGCCAGCCCGAGGGCGAAACAGAAAAATAATTTACGCATTTCGCGCAGCGTAACAAAAAAGAGCCGGACGACAAGCATTGCCTCCGGCTCTGAATTTACAGGATGAATTGTTACGCCTTCCAAATCATGTCCGCCACGGTGCGATTCGCCGGAACGAACGGCAGCACGTGTTCGGTGTAGGGCACAATCACGTCGAGCACGTAGGGTTCCTTCGCGTCGAGCATCCGCTGGATGGCGGGGCGCAAATCCCTTTTGAACATCACGCGCTCGCATTTCACATTGAAGCTGTTGCACACGCGGACGTAATCGGGATAAATCTGCGCGCGATTGTCGGGATTGCCCAGATAAGTGTGGCCACGGTTGCCTTTGTAAAACTTGTCCTCCCATTGCATCACCATGCCGAGGTGCTGGTTGTTCAGGATGATGGCCTTGGCCGCGATTTTCTCGACATGGGCGGTCGCCAGCTCCTGGATGTTCATCAGGAACGAGCCATCGCCGTCAATGTCAATCACTTCCTTGTCCGGATGCGCGACTTTGATGCCAAGTGCCGCCGGCAAACCGAAGCCCATCGAGCCCAGTCCGCCGCTGGTGATGAACTGGCGCGGGTATTTGTATTTATACCACTGGCCGGCCCACATCTGATGCTGGCCCACGCCGGTGGTGATGATGGCGTCGCCCTTGGTCAATTCGTAAAGCGCCTCGACCACCATCTGCTGCAGGATGATCTGGTCTTCATGGCCTTTGAGATGGTCTTTCATGTGATCGCTGCCGGCGATTTCCCGCGTAATGGTGTAGGCAAAAGGCCCCTTTTTCTTCCATTCATCAATCTGTGCGAGCCATGCGGTGTGCTTTTTGTTGAGTGGGCGTTTGGCGAGCATCGCGTTGAGACGCGTGAGCGCGTCCTTGATGTCACCTGTCACGGCCAGGTTGACGCGACGATTTTTGTTCAGCTCGGACGCGTCAATGTCCAGATGGACAATCGTGCCGTGCTTGCAAAATTCCTCAAACTTGCCGGTCACGCGGTCATCGAACCTCACGCCGAACGCGAGCAACAAATCCGCGCCGTCCTTGATTTTCACCATCGGCTCATCTGGATTGCCGCGGTATTTATATTCACCGTTGACGGCCCAATTCGCAAATGCCGCGCCGTGCATGCCCAGCCAGCGCAATGAGAGCGGATGGGTTTCCGGGAAACAGCCGATGCCCATGAGCGTGGTTGTCACGGGAATGTTCGTCGCCTCAACAAACTTTTTCAATTCCGCCGAAGCGCCGCTGCTGATGATGCCGCCGCCCACGTAAAGCGCCGGGCGTTCGGCCTTTTCGATCAGGCCGATGATTTCGTTCAGCGCCGCTTCATCCGCGCGAAGATCGGGTTGCGTATAGCCGCGCAGGCCTTTCTTGATTTGCTCCAGAGTCGGCCAGACAGGCTGGGTTTTGGCCTGCTGAATGTTTTTCGGCACGTCAATCACCACCGGGCCGGGCCGGCCGGTTTGCGCAATGTAAAACGCCTCCTTCACGATGTGCGGAATGTCGTTCACGTCCGTGATGAGGTAACTGTGCTTCACGATGGGCAGGGTCACGCCGATGATGTCGGTTTCCTGGAATGCGCCGCGGCCGATCATGGTCTGGTTGACCTGGCCGGTGATGGCGATGAGCGGGCAGGAATCCATGTAGGCATCGGCGATGGCGGTGACGAGGTTCGTCGCGCCCGGCCCGCTGGTGCCCATGCACACGCCGGCCTTGCCGGTCGAGCGGGCGTAACCTTCAGCCGCAAAACTTCCGCCCTGCTCATGGCGCGGGAGAATGGTGCGAATTTTGGATTTCGTGAGCGATTGATGGATTTCCATGCTCGCGCCGCCGGGATAGGCAAAGATGACTTCCACGCCTTCGCGTTCGAGGGCCTCAACAAGGATGTTGCACCCGGACATCGTCGGGCCGATCCCGGCGCGGGTGGAGGATTTCTTCTCTTGTCGCGCCGAAGCCTTTTTTGCGGCGGAGGCGGATCCAGCGGTTTCAGTTGTTTTGCTCATGGTTATTTGTGGTTTTGGCCGGTCATCGCGCGCGGGTCAAATAAAAAACCCACGACCGTTGCCAGCCGTGGGTTCTTGTTAAAACTGGGTTCAGCTTCGACAAGCGCCAACGGCGTCGCTAACAACGACGACCAGCATGACAACTTGTGAAACGTTTTTCAACATTGCGAAGAGAACCTAAAGCTTTTGTGCAGGCCGGTCAAGTCTGTTTTTCCGTCTTTGGCGCTTTGGCGGCTTTCGCCGGTTTCTCGGATTTTTCGCCTTTGACCGCGTGAGATTCTTTGACCGTATGAAGTTTTTTCCCTCCGGCGGCTTCAGGTTTTCGAGCTTTTTCAGGTTTTTGATCCTTTTCGGTTTTGGCATCCCGTTTTGTGTAAGTGTGCCTCTCACGTTTGAATTCCCTGCTTCCCTCCTTTTTGGGTTCGGCAGGTGCCGCCGTTTCCGGTGTCGGCACGGCAACGGATGCAAGGCTCTCAACGCGCACTTTCAAGGTGCCTTTGACTTCGGGATGTAAATTTAATTCGACTTCGTGGTCGCCCGTCGCGCGAATCGGGTGTTCGAGGTGAATTTTCCTTTTGTCGAGCGAAATGTCGAATTGATGCTTCAATTCGTCGGCAATCATGCCGGCGGTCACCGAGCCGAACATCTTGCCGTCTTCGCCCGCTTTCACCTTGATAATGCAAATGAGCTTCGACAGCGCCTTGGAGAGTTCGGTCATGGTGTTGAACTCATGCGCCTCGCGTTCGGCGCGGCGCTGGCGCAAGGACTCGATCTGGCGTTTGTTGGCCATGGTGAGCGGGATGGCCAGGCGTTGCGGGAAAAGATAGTTGCGCGCGTAACCGGCGGCGACCTTCACCTGGTCGGATTCGGCGCCGAGGCCAACGATGTTGTGCGTGAGAATGACTTCAGTCTTTGACATGCAAAAATTGGTTGAATGTTGAGAGTTGAGGGTTGAGAGAAAATTTCCCTCGCGTTTCGTTCAAAAGGGAACGTCGTCTCCTTCCGGTGGTGTGTCGCCTTCGGTGGGTTCAGACGGAGCAGAGGCCGCACCTGCTGCCGGACGCGAAGACGGAGCCGCGGATGCATCCCCGCCGTCGCCACGACCGCCGCCGGAATCCAGGAATTGGAAGGTTTCCATCACGACACCGAGCTTGTTTTTCTTCTGTTTGGTTTGTTTGTCTTCCCAAGAGTCGTAGCGGAGGCGGCCTTCGATTAAAATGGGGCGGCCTTTCTTCAGGTATTGGCCGATGGTTTCGGCGGTTTTGCCGAAAGCATCCACGTCCACAAAGGTTACCTCTTCCTTCATTTCGCCGGTTTCGCTCTTCCACTTGCGATTGATGGCCAGACCGATCCTGGCAATGGCCGTGCCTTTGGGCGTGTAGCGCAGTTCAGGGTCGCGCGTCAAATTTCCAGCGAGAATGACTTTATTAAAGTTGGCCATAGAAAGTTGAGGGTTGAGGGTTGAAAGTTGAGAGTTTATTTCGCTGGTTTCGGCTCGGGCGCCTGTGTGAACAGAACGCGGAAAATTTCCTCGTTCAACGCAAATTTTGTCCGCAACTGCGCGACGACGGACGGTGCGCCCGCAAAAATGACGTTCGCGTAAAAACCGGCATTATTCTTTTTGTTTGCCACGCGCGCGAAATTTTTCCTGTCCATTTTCTGCACGGTTTCGACTTTTCCGCCCGCCGCCGCGATTTCGGCGGAAATTTTGTCGAGGACGTCTTCGACGCCTTTTTCTGTGCCCGCTGTGTTCAAGACGAACAGACCTTCGTATCGTTTCACTGTTTTGTTTCTTCGTTAGTGGGGACGTTCACGACCCCGTTAAACCGGTTCATTGCTTTTTCAATTCCGTCGTCCAACCAGCATTCCGTCTGGCTGGCCGCCCGGTCCAAAACTTTTTTCATCAGTGCCGCTTCCGCCGAATTAAAACGGCCAAGCACGTAATCCGTTATCTCCCGTGCGCCGTCTTTGCGGCCAATGCCAATTCGCAACCGCGCGAACCCGCGCGTGGCCAGATGCTGCTCGATGGATTCCAGCCCGTGATGCCCGCCGCTGCTGCCACCCGCCCGCAGGCGAATCTCGCCCAGCGGCAAATCCGCATCGTCCATCGCCACCAACAGCCCCGACAACGGTCGGGGCAACCGATAAAAATCCACCAGCGCCAGCACTGTTTCGCCGCTCAAATTCATGAACGTCTGTGGCTGGCACAGCAACACACGGCGTCCGTTGCGCTCGGCGCGCGCGATGCGGGCACTGAACTTTCGTTTGTTCGCCCAATCTGTCTTCCAGCGCGCAGCCAGTTTCTCGACCAGCAAAAATCCGACGTTGTGCCGTGTCTTCGCGTATTCCGCGCCGGGATTACCCAAGCCCACGATGAGATGCAATGACTCCATGTGCGGCACGGGCGCGGCGACCCTCGCGGATCGCCGGCAAAATTACTTCTTTTTCTCCATCCCGCCCTGCGGGACCTTTTTGTCGGCGGCCTTCTCCGGCGCCACCGCAGCGCCCTTTTCCGGAGTCTGGGTCGCACCTTTCTCGGCACCCTTGGCCGGCACTTTTTCGCCGGGCTTGACAGCGCCTTTTTCGCCGGGCTTGACAACGCCTTTTTCGCCGGGCTTGACAACACCTTTTTCGCCGGGCTTGACAACACCTTTTTCGCCCTTGGCCGGCGCAGCACCTTCTTCGCCTTCTTCTTTCTTCTCTTTGATCATCTCGACGTCGCCGGCAGACACCGCCTCGCCTTCCGCAGCCACAGCTGCTTCTTCCTCTTCCGTGCGTGGCAGGGCGACGGAGATGACGGCGATGTTTTTGTCGCCGAGAATTTCAACACCGGCAGGCGTCTTGATTTCGCCAAGGTGAATCGCTTTGCCAAGTTCGAGATGACCGACGTCCACAACAATCTGCTCGGGCAAATCTTTTGGCAGGGCGCGCACTTTCAATTTAAACACGATGTGCTCGAGCACGCCGCCGCTGTTTTTCACACCGGCCGCTTCCCCGGCGGTTTCCAGCGGCACCATGACGATAACTTTTTCGTTTTCGGTCACTTCATGGAAATCCACGTGCAGCACATTGCCGTCGAGCGGGTGGTGCTGGATTTCCTGCACGAGCGCAAGGCGTTTGGCGCGGGCGTCGCTTTCGACCGACAAATCCACCAGTAAATTCTCGGACACGGAATGGTGAATGAGGTCGGTGATTTCCTTCGAACTGATTTCGAGGTTTTGCGGCTTGGCCTGACGGCCATAAATGATCGCCGGCACGCGGCCCGTGGCGCGCAATTTCTTGACTTCACCCCGACGCGACTGTGTGCGGGGATATGCTTTCAACGGCACTGATTTCATTTTTTAAATTGGTCTGCGACGCTCAACTCGTGCGCCAGCCCTTGAATTCAAACAACGAATTCACTGATGAATTGCTGTTGATTCGCTTGATGGCTTCGCCCAAAAGCCCCGCGACCGACAGTGTAATAATCTTCACACCATCAATGGCGGGGCGTTGGACTGTATCAGTCGTAATCAATTCGTCAATTGCTGATTTTCGCAATCTTTGGATGCCGACGTCGTTCAAAATCGCGTGCGAAACGCAGGCGATAATCTGCTTGGCGCCCTTTTTCTTCAATAATGCCGCGGCTTGTGTCAACGTGCCTGCCGTTTCCGTCAAATCGTCCACCAGCAGGATGTTTTTGCCGCGAATCTCGCCGATGACGGCTATGGATTCCACGTCCGTTGCGCTTTTGCGCCGTTTGGCCACGATGGCCAGTCCCGCCTCCATCACCTGCGAATACGCGTGCGCCATTTTCAATCCGCCCACGTCCGGGCTGACCACGACAAGATTGGGCAGATTTTTTTTCTTCAAATACTCATACATCACCGGTGCGGCGAAGAGATGATCCACCGGGATGTCGAAAAACCCCTGAATCTGTTGCGCGTGCAAATCCACCGCGAGAATGCGGTTCACGCCGGAAGCCACGAGCAGATTCGCGACAAGCTTGGCCGTGATGGGCACACGCGGCTGGTCTTTGCGATCCTGCCGGGCGTAACCGTAATACGGCAGCACCGCTGTAATGCGCATTGCGCTCGCCCGACGCAACGCGTCAATCATGATAAACAACTCCATCAGATTGTGGTTCGTCGGCGGCGACGTCGGCTGGACGACGAACACGTCCTGACCGCGCACATTCTCCTCGATTTTTACGAACGTCTCGCCGTCCGGGAATGACGTGATGGAGCACTTGCCCAGTTCCATGCCGATGGATTTGCATATGGCCTTGGCCAAAGGCAGATTGGCTGTGCCGCTAAAAATTTTCACAAGTTAATTATGTTTCTGGTTAAAACGGGAAAACCGCCGCTACAGGCGGGTAAAACTGTATAACGACTCTAACAAGTGCCGAATTCAGCGCAAGAGTAATCTAGAAGCTAACGGCAAATCCACCCGCCGCCGACAACCAAATCATCCTGATAAAACACCGCCGCCTGTCCAGGCGTGATGGCGCGTTGGGCTGTATGTAATTTTACCTTTGCACTTCCATTACCCGATGGCGTCACGGTGGCAGCCGTGCCGGGATGGTTGTAGCGGATTTTTACCGTGGCTTCGATGGGCGCGGACAAATCGTCGAACGAAATCCAGTTGCAGCGGTCCACGACGAATTCATCGCGGTCGAGCGCGGAGTCGTCACCCACGATGACGCGGTTGTTCTCCGCATCAAGGTTAATAACGTAGAGTGGCTTCGGCGACGAAATGCCCAAACCTTTCCGCTGGCCGATGGTGTAAAACTCGACGCCATCGTGATGGCCGAGCGCGTGTCCATGCAAATCCACGATTTCGCCGCGATGCTTTTGCACGAGGTTCGCCTGCTGGAGAAACCTGCCGTAGTTTTTGTCCGGCACAAAACAAATCTCCATGCTTTCCTTTTTCTCGGCGGTTTTGAGCTGGCGATGGCGTGCGGCAATGCGTGTGTCGCTCTTGGTCTGATCGCCGACCGGGAACAACGCGCGGGACAATTGATCCTGTCGGAGTGAAAACAGAAAATAGCTTTGGTCCTTGCGCGGATCGCGCCCGCGCTTGAGCAGATAGCGTCCTTCGGTAGGGACGCGCTGCTGCGCGTCCTGGCCGAGCGGCAGCTCGGCCCTACCATTTGTGAGAGGGAAAAATTCGACCCGCGCGTAGTGGCCTGTGGCGACGTATTGCGCGCCAAACTGGTCCGCACGCCGCAGCAGCGTGCCGAACTTCAGATGTTCATTGCACAGGATGCACGGATTGGGGGTGCGTCCAGCCTTGTATTCGGCGGCAAAACGGCTGACGACCTGTTTTTGAAATTCTTCCGCCTCGTCAATCAAGTGAAAAGGAATGCCGAGGTGGTCACATACCGCGCGCACGTCGTCTGCTGCTTTCGCGCCACAGCATTTGAACAAGTCTTCATTGGATGAAAAGCAATCCTGTTTCCACAACTTGAGCGTGACGCCAATCACGTCGTAGCCCTGCTCGACCAGCAGCGCTGCTGTGGTGGAGGAATCCACTCCACCACTCATGCCGCAGACGACGCGTGTGCGCTTTTGCAAGGTCACAGGGCGGTCAATATACCGCAAGTTTTGGGTGTGTAAAAGCCGTTCGACAGGCGGGTTATGAGAGCATTTATTTGCGCAATAGCATGATTTATGTCAAGAATAAGAGAACAAACGGTGACAATCGCCAAGTGATGACCAGTCAAACAACACTGCGACCCAAAAACACGGCGCGGAGGCCGGGTGCCGCGCCGCTGAAACAGGGACTTTATGATCCGCGCTTCGAGCATGAAGCGTGCGGGGTGGGATTTGTGGTCAATATCAAGGGTAAAAAGTCGCACGCCATCGTCCAGCAGCCGCTCCAGGTGTTACGCAACCTCCAGCACCGCGGCGCGTGCGGTTGCGAGCCGAACACCGGCGACGGGGCGGGTGTTCTAGTGCAAGTGCCCCACGCGTTCCTGGAGCAGGCCTGCCGCGAAGTGAAGATTGCCTTGCCTGGATCGGGCGAATACGGCGTCGGCGTGGTCTTCCTGCCGTCAAATCCTTCCGAGCGTTACAAGTGTGAGGTGCTTTTTGAGGAGATTGTGGCCACGGAAGGTCTGCAACTGCTGGGCTGGCGGACTGTGCCAACCGAACACAGTTCGCTGGGTCAGACCGCCATCGCGTCCGAACCCCTCGTGCGCCAGGTGTTCATCGCGCGTCCCGACGGCCTGGCCGATGACATGGCGTTCGAGCGCAAACTCTACGTCATCCGCAAACTGGCAAGACGGGGCATCCGTGCCTCGGGCATCCGGGGCGGTGACAAATTTTACATCTGCAGCCTGTCTGCCAAAACGATGATTTATAAAGGTATGCTGACACCGGAACAGGTGGAAAGGTACTATCCCGACCTCACGAATTCGTCACTGGAAAGCGCGCTGTGCCTCGTGCATTCGCGCTTCAGCACGAACACGTTCCCGACCTGGGAACGCGCGCATCCCTACCGTTACGTGGCACATAACGGCGAAATCAACACCCTGCGCGGCAACGTCAACTGGATGTACGCCCGCCAGTCGCTGTTCGCGTCCGATTTGTTCGGTGACGATCTCAAGAAACTGCTGCCGATCATCAACGAGGACGGCAGCGACTCGGCCATGTTCGACAATGCGCTGGAATTTCTCGCGCTCACCGGTCGCTCCCTCCCGCGCGCCGTGATGATGATGATTCCCGAACCGTGGGAAAATCACGAGAGCATGAACCCGGAGAAGCGGGCGTTCTACGAATATCATTCCTGCCTGCAGGAACCGTGGGATGGCCCCGCCTCCATCGCGTTCACGGATGGCGTGCGTATCGGCGCCTGCCTCGACCGCAACGGCCTGCGCCCTTCGCGTTACTACGTGACAAAAGACGACCGCGTCATCATGGCCAGCGAAGTCGGCGTGCTCGACCTGCCGCCGAAAATGATTGTCCAGAAAGGCCGCCTGCAGCCCGGCCGGATGTTTCTGATTGATACCGAGCAGGGCCGCATCGTGGCGGACGAGGAATTGAAACACAAGGTGGCCACGGAGCATCCGTATCAGGTCTGGCTCGACCGGAACCACGTGCTGCTTGAAAATCTGCCCGAGCCGTCGCACGTCCACGAACCGGATCACCGGACCGTGCTCCAGCGCCAGCAGGCGTTCGGCTACACGTTTGAGGACCTGCGGTTTATTCTCGGCCCCATGGCCAGCGACAGCGTGCAACCGCTTGGTTCGATGGGCACGGACACACCGCTGGCGGTGCTCTCGAACAAGCCGCAACTGCTCTACAATTATTTCAAACAGCTCTTCGCGCAGGTCACCAACCCGCCGATAGACCCCATCCGCGAGGAAATCATCACCTCCACCGAAACGATGATCGGCTCGGAGGGCAACTTGCTCAAGCCCACACCCGAAAGCTGCCGCATGATCAAGCTGGAGCATCCCATCCTCACGAACGAGGATCTCGAAAAACTCCGGCACGTGGACCGCCCCGGCTTCAAGCCGGTCACCCTGCCGATCTTGTTCAAGGTGGCGGAAGGCGCTAGGGAACTGGAAGGCGCGCTCGACCAATTATTCGCTGCCACCGACAAGGCGATTGCCGGAGGCTCGAACATCATCATTCTTTCCGATCGCGGCATCAGCGCCGAAAACGCGCCGATTCCCGCGATGCTCGCCGTGGCGGGCCTGCATCATCATTTGATCCGGCAGGGCACGCGCACGCGCGTCGGACTCGTGCTCGAATCGGGCGAGCCGCGCGAAGTTCACCATTTTGCGTTGCTCATCGGCTACGGTTGCAGCGCCATCAATCCCTACCTCGCGTTCGACTC
>Ga0187873_1001708_pt1 | contig 17756 bp, 18 predicted proteins | sample June2016WEW_16_1_2_FD_133012 | JGI IMG/M metagenome (GOLD analysis project Ga0187873, IMG submission 133012) | Peatland microbial communities from SPRUCE experiment site at the Marcell Experimental Forest, Minnesota, USA - June2016WEW_16_100 | ecosystem: Environmental > Terrestrial > Soil >... | reverse complement strand
TTGTGACCGGCGCGGCGGGTTTTCTCGGTTCGCATCTCACCGACCTTCTGCTCGCACGCGGTCACAAAGTCATCGGCATTGACAACTTCATCACCGGCAGCGTGGACAACATCGCGCACCTCGGCGGCAATCCAAACTTCAAATTCATCCTGCAGGACGTCACTGAATTTGTTTTTCTGAACGGGCCGGTGCATTACGTCTGGCACTTCGCGTCGCCCGCCAGCCCGTTCGACTATTTGAATTTTCCCATTCAAACCCTGAAAGTGGGTTCGCTCGGCACACACAAGGCGCTTGGCCTTGCCAAAGATAAAAAAGCCCGGTTTCTCCTTGCTTCGACCTCGGAAATTTACGGCGATCCACTCGTTCATCCGCAAACCGAAAACTATTGGGGCAATGTCAATCCCGTAGGCCCTCGCGGCTGCTACGATGAAGCCAAGCGATTTGCCGAAGCGATGACAACGGCCTATCACCGGGAGCACAAAGTCCAGACGCGCATCGTCCGCATTTTCAACACCTACGGCCCGCGTATGAGACTCAATGACGGTCGTGTCGTGCCCACGTTCATCAGCCAGGCATTGAGACATAAACCGGTCACTGTCTTTGGGAAAGGCCTGCAGACGCGCTGCTTTTGTTACGTGTCCGATCTGATTGAAGGCATTTACCGGCTGATGATGAGCAATTACGATTTGCCGATGAATATTGGCAATCCCGCCGAGTTGACCGTGCTCGAATTCGCGAAGGAAATCATCCGCGCCACCCAATCGCGCAGCAAAATCGTTTTCAAACCGCTGCCGCAGGACGATCCGAAGCGACGCCGGCCTGACATCACCCGCGCAAAAAAAATCCTCGGTTGGTCGCCCAAAGTTCCGCTCGACAAAGGCCTCACTCAAACCATCGCTTATTTCAAGCGCAAGGTTTGATGGCGGGGTTCGTCCAAATGATTTTCCAAGCGCGCCAGTCCGAATTCGTTTTCCCGCGACCGGCGCTCGTCATGGGCATTGTCAACGTCACGCCCGACTCGTTTTCCGACGGCGGAAAATATTTTGACACAAACGCTGCCGTTGCCCGCGCGCTGGAACTGGTCGCGCAAGGCGCGGAAATACTCGACGTCGGCGGCGAATCCACACGCCCCGGCGCCAAACCGGTCAATGAGGCCGAGGAACTGCGCCGCGTAATTCCGGTCATTGAAAAACTCGCTGCGAAAGTCAAAATCCCGCTTTCGATTGACACGACGAAGCCGTTCGTCGCGCAGGCCGCGTTGCAAGCCGGTGCGAGCATTGTCAACGACGTGGCCGCCAACCGCGACGACGATGCAATGTGGCGTGTCGCGGCGGAATATCAGGCTGGCTATGTTTGCATGCACGCGCAAGGCTCGCCACAGACGATGCAAGAGAATCCGGTTTACGCTGACGTGGTCCGTGAAATCGGCGATTTTTTCCGCGAGCGGCTGGAAAAATTGAACGCCTGCGGCGTCTTCGCTGACCAAGTCGTGCTGGACGTCGGTATTGGCTTTGGCAAGACGGTAGAACATAATTTACAGTTGCTTGCAAACTTGCATCGTTTTACAACGATGGCACGGCCCCTGCTCATTGGCGTTTCGCGCAAGTCGTTTATCGGGAAATTGTTTGGCGCCGATCTGAACGAACGGTTGCCGGCTTCGCTGGCGTGCGCGTGCCTGGCGATTCAGTCGGGCGTGCAAATCATTCGCGCGCATGACGTGGCGGAAACAGTCCAGGCTGTGAGAATGACGGAATCCGTGCTGGCACGGACAAAAAAATAATGTGGACCTACCTCCAGAACGGCTGGCGGCCCGCGTTGGAAATTTTAATCCTCGCGGTGGCGATTTATTACATCTTCCGTTTTCTGCGCGGCACACGCGGCTGGCCGGTCGTCATCGGCTTCGTCGTCGTGTTGCTGGCATTGGCGCTGGTGACAACAGCCCTGCATTTGCAGGTGTTGCGCTGGTTGCTCGGTACGTTCTCGGCGTTTTTTGCCGTCGCTGTCATTATCATTTTTCAACCGGAATTGCGCCGGATGCTGGCTGAATTGGGGAATCTCCCGTTCTTTACAAGTGCGCATGAACAGCGCGAAAACATCGAGGTCATCATCCAAACTTGTGAGCGCCTGTCAGAAGTAAAAATCGGCGCGCTCATCGCCATCGAGCAATCCATCCAGCTTCAGGAAGCCGTTGAGTCCGGCGTCCGGGTGGATTGTGAAGCAACGCCGGAAATACTCGAAACGATTTTTTTTCCGAACAACGCCATCCACGATGGTGGCGTCATCATCAAAGGCGACCGCATTACCTACGCGGCGTGCATTTTTCCGATGACACAGCGGCAGGATTTGAACAAGTCACTCGGCACGCGCCACCGCGCGGCAATTGGCTTGAGTGAGGAAACGGACGCGGTCATCGTCGTGGTATCCGAGGAAAACGGCGGGATTTCACACGCTTACAAAGGCCAGCTTGTGCGCAGCGTAACGCCGGAGGAGTTGCGTTCGTTTCTCACCTCCGTGCTCGTGCAGCCGGCGAAATCGCACGGCTTTGTAGAATGGTTGCACAAGCAATTCGGCGAACAACATAAGCCCGGACCCGCCGTCATCACGAAGAATGAACCGCGTCCGGCCGCCAAATCAACCGGCAATTAAGTTTAATTCTTATGGCAATGCGCGATTGGCTGACAAAAGATTTGAGCTGGATAATTGTTTCGCTGCTTCTGGCCGTGGCCATCTGGGTCACCGTCCACAAAATCCGGGAGGAACCAGTAGTGCCGGCGACACAGGGGATTGAAAATATCTACGTCAACCTGCCGATCCACCTCCTTTCGGCGGCGGCGGACGTGCGCGATTATCGGGTGGCTCCCGGCATGGTCGCCGTCACGGTCAGCGGCCCGCCCAACGCCATGGCAGTTTTACAGACGGACCAAATCCACGCGGTGGTGGACCTGACCGGCATTGAATCCTCGCACGGTTCGCGCCGGCGGGTGGAAGTCTCGGTGCCGATTGGCATGACCCTCGTGAGGGTTGAGCCGCTGGAGGTGGGCGTGATCGTCCCTCCGCCGCCAAGCCATAACAAACCATGAGCCAATCCAAAAAAATCTTCGGCACCGACGGCGTTCGCGGCACGGCCAATATTGAACCGGTCACTGCGGAAACAGCGTTGAAACTTGGCCGCGCCGCAGGCCATGTTTTTAAAAATTTGGAGTTGCGGGCGCGCGGACATGGTCGCCACAAAATCGTCATCGGCAAGGACACGCGCTTGTCCGGCTACATGCTCGAGAATGCCATCTCCTCCGGCATCCTTTCGATGGGTGTGGACGTGCTGTTCATCGGTCCGCTGCCGACCCCGGGTGTCGCCTATGTCACGCGCAGCCTCCGCGCCGACGCCGGCATCGTTATCACCGCTTCGCACAATCCTTACGCGGACAACGGCATCAAATTCTTCCGCGCGGATGGCTACAAACTCGATGACAAAATCGAGAGCGAAATCGAAAATCTCGTTTTCAGCGGCGACATTGAAAACATCCGACCGACCGCCGACGAAATCGGCAAAGCCGTGCGCATTGACGATGCTTTGGGCCGCTACATCGAATATGCCAAATCGTCCTTCCCGCGCGGCATGATGCTTGAAGGAATGCGCGTCGTCGTGGACTGTGCGCACGGCGCGGGTTACAAATCCACGCCTTGCGTGCTGCGAGAACTCGGCGCGGAGGTCGTCGTTTTCGGCAACCAGCCCGACGGAATGAACATCAACAAGGGTTGCGGCTCGCTGCACCCGGAAGCACTGTGCAAAAAAGTCGTCGAACACAAGGCGCATCTCGGCATTGCGCATGATGGAGATGCCGACCGCGCTTTGCTGTGCGACGAAACCGGCGCGTTGATCGATGGCGACGACATCATGGCCATCGCCGCGCTCAACATGCTCGCGCAAAATACGCTCGCCAAAAAAACCCTGGTCGCCACCGTGATGAGCAACGCCGGTTTGGAAGTGGCAATCAAATCTGCCGGCGGCAAAATGATTCGCACCGCCGTGGGCGACAGGAACGTCATTGATGAAATGCTGCGCGGCGGATTCAACTTCGGCGGCGAGCAGAGCGGCCATTTGATTTTCCGCGATTACAGCACGACGGGCGACGGTCTCGTCGCCGCGCTGCAAATTCTGCGGATTATGAAGGTGGAAAATCAGCCGCTTTCAAAACTCGCGAAATGCTGGACGCGTTTTCCGCAACTCGTGACCAACGTCCGCGTGCGTGAGAAAAAGCCGTTCGAACAATTGGACGGCCTTCTCAAACTTGTTTCTGAAGCCGAGGCGGAATTGAAATTGGCCGGGGGACGCCTGCTGTTGCGCTATTCCGGCACCGAACCCAAGGCGCGATTGCTCCTCGAAGGCCGTGATGCAAAAATCCTCGAAAAATGGTCGCAGAAAATTTGTGCTGTGATCCAAAAACAAATCGGCGCGTGACCACGCCGGCACACACTGACACACGGAGATTCGACGATCATTTTTCGATGAGTTCCAATCGGTGAATGTCCAAATAAGCCAGTGAATCCGTTGCGCGTTTTGAAGCGGAGCAAATGGCAATCCGGCGCATGAAATGCGGTCCGTCAGTGACCAGCGTATGGTATTCGCCTTCTTCGCCGCAGAGGTCAAGGCCGGTTCGTTCCCGGATCTGGCGCAAATCGGCAATGGCTGTGTCATTCAGTTCGCGGCCAATCCAGTTCTCACCGAGCCAACGGGTATTGACGCATGAGAAGAGGACTTGAAACTCACTATCCAGGAGTTGTCGGAGCAAAGTCAGACGGTCGCGTCCCCACAAAGGCGTATGCACCGTCATTCCAATAGGGCGGCTGCGCTCGCAGATCCAGTTCGGATTTCCGGCCACTTCCGCAATGTCACCCGTGATGACGGTGTTAATGCCCGTTTTATTCCGCAATTCACACAAGGCCGTTTCATAACTTTTTTCAAATGGATCGTGTATGGACAGAACATAATGCGGCAGCGCCAATACCTGTGCCTGCATTTTAATAAAGACCAACGGATGCGCCAGGAAATCCGGCTCCGGTGGTGCGAACGTGACGAGGCAGCGAATGCGATAGCCGTTTTGACTGGCTTCATGCAGAGCCAGTGCAGAATCCTTCCCGCCGGTCCAGAGCATCGCCGCGTTTTGCGTCATGCGGCCACTGCGCCTTCATGCATCTTTACAAAACGGTTTTCCGCAACGGCCAGCCCGCCAAACAGCAGCGCCGAGTAAAGCAGATTGCTCAACAGCGTATTTCGGAAGAACGGAATGGCGGCAACATAACAATCCACCAGGCCGGCAGGCATTTGGGGATACAAATGACCCATCGCCCATACGCCGAAATTGGTTATGACGAAAAACAATATGGCGCTCATCACGGCTGCGCCGGCAATTCGCCAGACACTGCGCCGGCGGCGCACCCAAAATCCAAGGCAAACGATAAGCGCGAAGCTGCCGTAAACCACCGGCGTGATTGGGTGGAATCCGAGCACCAGATCACTCAAAAATAATCCCGCCAGCGGCATGAGAAAGGCGGCTCGTCTATCGGCGAAACCCGCCCCGCCGAACAGGGCCATCGCAGCAATTGGCGAGAAGTTTGGTGGATGAGGAATCAGCCGCGCAACGGCGGCGACCAGAATCATTCCGGCGAGGACAGCGAATCGGGTTTTATTCATAGTTTCCTGGATGGTTTCATTTCACAGGGCGGACAGCAAGTCGCAAAACCAAAATCCCCTGGCCTGCCGCGCGCCCGGCAACGGACACACGGTTGACGTTGCATCTGGATGCGTTTCTTCGACCGGGCGATGGACTTTTTCGCCGACCTTGATTTGCAACGGCTGCTTGAAAATCGGCCCGGCAAAAGCAAACGAATGGAACTCGCCGTTTTCACCGCACGGGTCAACGTCCGGTGGCAGCGAGTTGACGAATTCCGCGTCTATGTTGCGGCCCACGGCGGTTTCGTCGAGGTAGGCGTCGCTCACGCAGCAGATGACCGAACCGAAGCCGAGCGCAATGAATTCACGGATGAGTTCACGCGAATCGTTTTTCCAAATCGGAAAGATTCCGCGCAGACCGACCCGCGCCAGATTTTTCTCACGCCAGCGTTTGAGGTCTTCGAGGAAAATATCGCCGAACGCGCAGGCAGTCACGCCGCGTGACTTGTGTGCGAGCAGGCAGGTGGACATTTTTTGCTGATATTCGTCGTTGGAACCGCGCTGGCTGACGAACATTTTCTCCAACGGCAGGCCGATGGCCCGCGCCTGTTGTTCCAGCAGTTCGACACGCACGCCGTGCATTGAGACGCGCTGAAAATGTTCGTTGCAGGTTGTCAGCAGCGAAACCACGTTATACCGGCCCTCAACCAGCAACCGGTGCAAGGCGAGCGCGGAATCTTTTCCGCCGCTCCAGCAAAAGACGATTTTTTCCTTCATGTTTTGAATCCATTTCCCGCCAATAAAACCAGCCAAACATGATACACAACCCACATAATGGCCGGAAAATCTTTGCGGCATAATTTTGAATCGGATTGGCGCGTAAATGTCATGGCAAAGTTAAAATCTCCGGGCGCAACTGGCCGACATTTTGATTCGGCAAATGTTTGTCGAGCGAACCGGGGACCATCGCTTCCATTCCCACATGACCGTCGGCGAAAGTGACATTGGCTTTTTGCGAATGGCGAAAATGGCCGTTGGGATAATTGCGCAGGCTGGAATAATTCGTCTGCAAAACTAAATAATACCATTCTTTAAGTTCGGTCTGCGGCTGCAAAAAATCATCCACGGACGCGGCATCGGCAAAGAGCGCCGTTTCCGCCGGATTTTTAATGCGGTTGACATTAACCGGCAGTTGATTCGCCGCTACAAACAAATATGGATTACAGGCATAGCTGAATATGACATTGGTGCCTTTTGGGTAAAATTGTGGATTTGTCGCCCGATTTAATAGCGGACAAAGTCGCACATCAGTGCCGTTAAGATATGGATTTAAAAAACCACTGGACAAATCGAACGCGCGTTGACCATCAGTTCCGTTTGCCAACCAACCGAACCACCAAAGCACCCCTGTCACGCCGTTGTTATTCATTCTTCCGACATAGTAATAGAAAGAATTCCCGTCGTGGTCGCCCCAGTACATTTCTGTGGCCATCCCAAGCTGGCTCAGGTTGCTCGTGCATTGGGTGCGCCAGGCGGATTGTTTGCTCTGACTCAACGCCGGCAGCAGCATCGCCGCGAGAATCGCAATCACGGCGATGCTGACGAGCAATTCAATCAATGTGAATGCGCGGCGGTTCATGGTCTTTGAGCGCTGATTCGATAAAACGCTTTGCCGGCTGGCGGATTGGCATCCTGTAAAAATAAATTCGTCGCGTTGCCGGTCGTAACCGGCAAAATGTTTGTCCACGATTGAAAATCCGCCGTGCGTTCAAGCGCGTAAATCCAGTTGCTCCGGCTGAGAAATTGCGTCTGCCAGATGGCGTTGCTGAAACTGGCGGTGAGATTCTGAATCGGCGGCGGCGGCACGGTGACAATAAGGTTGGTTATGACCCCGGTGGCGAAGGTTGAATCATATGGATCGCCCGCCCCGTTGTAGCTGCTGATGGCGACAGTATCGAGTCGGAAATCAGAGAAGCCGGTGCCGTAGGCATTGAGGTTCACGTCATCAATCGGTCCGAACGGCCGACAGTTGTTGTAGATGATCGCGGTCGAAAGCGTCTGGTTGCTCGCAGTGTAAGTCATCTCAATGTGATAAAAAACTCCGTTTGTCAGGTTGAGCGGAAAATCAAAAGCAGACGCGAATTGAACGTTGCTTGAAATCATGGTGGGAGAAATCGTTCCGTCATCCGGAGCCGGGAAATAGTCGAACTCGGCCAGGTTCGGCGAATTAGTGCCGGTGCCGCGCGAGAAATGGGTCTGGGCCGCTTGGCCAAAATTGAGGAACCCGACGGCAATTTCAAAGCCATAGCCCGTGGTCTCGACATCGTTCAATTGCAAGTCAAACGCGATGGTGAAATCGTCGTCGCGCGTAAGAATCGTGCCGAGCGGATGATAAAAATAACTGTTGGATTGCGACGAGTCCCAAGTGACGGCGAGATTGTGATTGGTTGAATCCCATTGGAACAGATTGGTGTCGCCAAAAATTCTCCAGCCGTCCTGCAACGGATTGGTGGAAAAGTTTTCGGTGATAGTGGCCGCCCCAACGTGCGTTGTTAGTAGAACGAACAAACCGGCCAGCGGTAGCGTTAAACAGACTTTCTTCATATGCTGATCCTTCAAGTTTCTTCTCCGAAAACTTTCGGAGAACGGGTTTGCGATTGAGAGACCAGCGCGAAGTTTGAAAATAAAAAACCTTCAAACCCCGCAAGTGGAGAATGAAGGCATCCTACGAATCCCGCCGGAAACCATCCGACAGGCTGGCCTCATCCTTCTCTTTGACGGAGAAGTGATTGATTGGTTGAGCGTTATTGGTTGAGGGTTGAGGGAAATGCGTTTTTACGATTTCGACTCTCAACTCTCAACTTTCAACTCTCAACTTCTTCAACCCGACGAGCACAGCCAAACCGATATCCTGACTTCGGCCTCAAACCGCCTTCCCGCCTTCCCACCGCCGCATTAGCGGGGCAGTGGCCCTGGGAATTTGTAGCCGTTACAGTGGCGCAACCGTCCCGGATTTACACCGGGTTCCCTGACATTTGACTGTGATGACGGATGAACAACGTTCATCCTTTTCAAAGAACAATCCGTTTCTACGCTGAATAAAAATTTTGCCAAGAAAAAAATTCATGCGCGCAAACTTGCGTGCCATCAAAAGCGTCAACATAATCCAGCGCGTAAAAAATATGAGCAAAACTCCCATTCGCGTCGCCGTCACCGGTGCCGCCGGACAAATCGGTTACTCCCTTTTGTTCCGCATCGCCTCCGGCGCCATGTTCGGGCCAAACCAGCCTGTCATCCTGCATTTGATCGAAATCGAACCCGCCCTGCCCGCGCTGGGCGGCGTGGTGATGGAACTCGATGACTGCGCGTTCCCGTTGCTCAAGAGTATCGTGCCGACCGTGAATCTCGATGAAGGTTTTCGCGGCGTGAACTGGGCGCTCCTCGTCGGCAGCGTGCCGCGCAAGGCCGGCATGGAACGCAAGGATTTGCTCGGCATCAACGGCAAAATTTTCATCAGCCAAGGCCGGGCGATTCAAAAGAATGCCGCGCGTGATGTCCGGGTGCTTGTCATCGGCAATCCGTGCAATACGAATTGCCTCATCGCCATGCACAACGCGCCGGACATCCCACGCGACCGTTTCTTCGCCATGACGCGCCTCGATGAAAACCGCGCCAAGGCCCAGCTCGCGAAGAAGGCGGGCGTGGACGTGACCGCCGTCAGCAATGTCACCATTTGGGGCAACCATTCTGCGACGCAGTATCCCGATTTCTACAACGCCAAAATCAACGGCAAACCCGCCACCAGCGTCATCACCGACGAAGCATGGCTTAAAGGTGAATTCATTTTGACCGTCCAGCAACGTGGCGCGGCCATCATCAAGGCGCGCAGTTCGTCCAGCGCCGCCAGCGCCGCCAACGCCGTCGTGGACAGCGTCCGTTCCATCATTGATCCGACGCCATCCGGCGATTGGCACAGCGTCTGTGTTTGCTCCGACGGCAGCTACGGCATCGAGAAAGGCTTGATTTGTTCATTCCCTGTTCGCAGCAACGGCCAGAAACTCGAAATTGTTCAAGGCGTGCCGGTCAATGAATTCAGCCGCGCAAAAATTGATGCGACCGTCAACGAATTGAAGGAAGAACGCGCGATGGTCGCAGATTTATTGCCGAAATAACTTTTTAGCCGCAGATGACGCGGATTTTCGCAGAAAGATTTTAACCAATCTGCGTTCATCGGCGAAATCTGCGGATAAATCGGTAATGGGCTGCTTTCCCAATTCCCGAAACTTTCATCATAGCTCGCCGTCTTTGGTTTGATTACTGTGATCAACAATTTATAACTCTTATACGCCGCCCGTATGAACTTGTTGCGTGCACTGTTGCGAAAAACTGCCGCTCCGGCCGAGCCAACGGTTGAGGAGGTGCTCAGTCCTCTGGATAATCCCTTTCGGACAGCACTGCTGTCGATGTATCGAAATGAGCTTCAATTGGGTTACGACGGGCAGCGCCATTCTCTGGATACGAAAACGCGCGTCGCCCCCCAACAGGGCATGTGGCTTTACAAACTCTATTGCGAGTCCAAACCGAAGTCGTCACTTGAGGTCGGCATGGCTTACGGCTTTAGCACGATTTTTTTTCTGGCGGCGCTCGCTAAAAACGGCTCTGGAAGCCATATAGCCATCGATCCGTTCCAGAAATCGCTGTGGCATGGCATCGGCCTTCAAAAGATAATCGAGACCCGTTCGGAAGGCGTGACCCGGTTCATGGAGGATTACTCCTTTCACGCAGTCACCGATCTGTCGCGCGCCGGGCGCACGTTTGAATTTATTTTCATCGATGGCAACCATCGTTTTGATGATGTACTGGTGGATTTTACGCTTTGCGCGCGACTTTGCCCAATTGGCGGATTGATCATTTTTGATGACCTGTGGATGCCGAGCGTTCAGATGGTGATTTCGTTCATCCATTCCAATCGTTCGGACTTTGTTGAAATCCCTTCTCCTATATCGAATATTGCCATGTTCCGGCGAAACTCGGCAGATGATCGGAAATGGAACCATTTCACGAAATTTGATGTGGCGCGATAAACCGGATCGATGCGCTATTCAAAACTTTGTCACCCCTGCGACAAAGTTTCGTTCTGGCGGATCACAATGGATGAAGTGGTGAAGGCGAAGGTGGAAAAGCTTTTCAATCAGCTGCAGATAATCCGTTGACGTTGGCCACGCAAAGTTGTTATACTCACCAGATAATTTGGTCTGAATCCAGCAGCATGTTTTACATACTTAATTTGTCATTTAGTTGTTATGTTTGAAGTTCTCGGTGATTTTTTGGGCCTAACGGCACCACCCAAAGGTGATTTCCCGGTTCCCGAATCATTTCTCAACGGTTCTGCCTTGCGAAAAGATTCAGTGCGCGAGCAGGTCTTTTCAAAGGTTTTCCGGTGGCGGCTGCCGGATGGGCACACCCGCGAACCGGTCTCTGTTGAAGTGGCCGGCTCATTCACGAATTGGCAGAAGGTGCCGCTTACGCGCAACGGCGCGCCCGACGCCTGGCAAGTGATGCTTCATGACATCCCAATCAATCGTACTCACCACTACATGATTCTCGTGGATGGCAAGCCCGCTTACGATAGATACAACGATGGTCTGGCCATTCCACGGGGACCGGAAGAGGAGCGACATCAAATCATGACTGACAAAGGCCCCCGGGTGTTCATGCTTTTTGCCCAGACGAAATAACGAATCCATCGGGGAAGTCTTGGCGATTTGGGTTTGTTTTTTGTCGCCTCGGCGATTTGTCCGTGTTAATCCGTCCCCCGCATGGCGGCATCCGTGGACGTAATTCTGAACAACAGCGCGCGAGAGTTTCTTGACACCACCGCCTGGAGCGCCGCCGCCTGTGAACCGCTCACCGGTGATGTCTCGGCCAGAAAATATTTCCGCCTCCAAAAGGACGAACAAAGCGCGGTTTTGATGGACGCCTCGCACATCCCGGAAAGCGTGGCGCCTTTTATCCGGATCGACCGGCACCTCCATCAACTCGGTTTCAGTGTGCCGGCCATTCTTGCCCGCGATGACAAAAAAGGGTTCCTGCTGCTGGAGGATTTCGGCGACGCGACCTTCACCCGCCTGCTGGACAACCACGGCGAGCCGGAGAAGCTTTACATGCTGGCCACCGACGTTTTGATTGCCTTGCACAAACATCCCCAGGCAATTCCAAAGGGTCTGCGGACATATCATCCGCAAAAAATGCTGGAAGATATCGAGCTGTTTTTGGAATGGCGCACCCCCGCGATTTCAGAAGCGGGAAAGGCGGAATTCAGGACCGTCTGGATGGAGATATTGCCCGTGGCGCATCAGGTTCCAACCTCGCTCCTGCTGCGCGATTACCATGTGGCCAATCTGATGCTGCTGCCGGAACGCGAAGGTGTCCGGCAGGCGGGACTTCTCGATTTTCAGGATGCATATCAAGGCCCGGTCACCTATGACCTGATATCGTTGCTGGAAGACGCCCGGCGCGATGTCCCGGAAGGTCTCAGGGGAAAAATGACAGCTCGATATCTGGCCCATTTTCCAATCCCCAATCGAAACGCTTTTGCGACTTCCATGGTCATTCTGGCGGCGCTGCGGCACACGCGGGTGCTGGCCATTTTTGAAAGGTTAAGCCGGCATGAAGGAAAGCATGATTATAAGAGGCTTCATTCCCCGCGCGTGGAGCGCATGTTGCAAAGAGCTTTGACCCATCCCATGCTGGCCAAAGTGAAACGATGGATGGATCGCTATGCACGGTAAGATCAAAACAGCCATGGTCCTGGCCGCCGGTTATGGCACGCGGCTGAGGCCTTTGACTGACCGGGTGCCCAAACCGCTGGTTCCCGTGGCGGGCAAACCGATGATTGAATACGCCCTCGACAAGCTGAAGGCATACGGGATCAAGGAGGTCATCATCAATGTCTCGCACTTCAAGGACCAACTAAAGACCTACTTGTCCGCCTTCAACGGCCTGTCCATCAAAATATCGGAAGAGACCGACCCGTTGGAAACAGGCGGCGGATTGAAAAAGGCGCTTCCACTTTTGGGAAACGAGCCCTTTTTCACCATTAACAGCGACATCATCTGGACGGATGAAGGGGAAAGCGCTTTGGATCGCCTGACCGGTTGTTGGGATGACGCCAAAATGGACGTCCTGCTCCTCACACAATCCAAGGCAAAAGCCGTGGGATACAGCAAGGGCGAAGATCATCTTTTTATCAAACCCGGCAATACCTTTGACTGGAATGAGCGGGAGGCGCCCTACATCATCGCCGGCATCGGAATCATCCATCCCCGAATCCTGCTCAATGCTCCCGACGGAAAATTCACGGTCAAAATTCTCTGGCATCAGGCGCTCAAGCAAAACCGCCTTGCCTGCCTGCCGCATCACGGCCAATGGTTCCAAACCGGCACAATCAAGGACATCGAAACAACGGAAAAACATCTCAAGTAGTGACGAAGGGCGCAACTTGACACCACCAACTCCCTCTCTCCGCCTGAGCGGGGAGAGGGCCGGGGAGAGGGGATTTGAATTTAGAAACAATTAACCTCCTCACCCCGCCCCTCTCCTCCCTTGGGGGAGGAGAGGGAGAAAAAGGGCGGTAGTGCCAATGTGCGCCTAGTGACGAAGGCGGTTCGATTTCGGAACCCGTAGTCCGCCATTTGGAATTCGGCGATTATCCGTGTTTGTCCGCGGCTTCTTCGGCTGCAACCCCAAAAGCATCTTTGATTTCATCAGGAATTGCCCGCGGACGTCCGGTGCCGGCATCCACAAACACCCAATCGGTTTCTCCCTGCGCCAGAACCGTTTGATCGGCGGCGCGAATGAACTTGTATCGGCGCAACGAGCGCACCCTGCGGAAGTTGGCGACCCAAGTCAGAACGGTGAGGGCATCACCGGCAAACGCCGGATTGAGATATTCAATCCGATGCGTCCGTATCACCCAGGCCGCACCGAGTGCCCGGGTCATTCCGGTGCAACCGGCGGCGGCGGAATGCTGGATTGCCGCCTCCTGCATCCACTGTACATAAGCGACGTTGTTCGCGTGACGGTTCTCATCCACCACCTCCGCGGGCACCGTGATGTCAAAGCGATAGACCGGTTCCATGCGTTCCTTTTTCCATCAAACGAACAACCAAAGAGTCACGTCCGGCCGGGGAAAGTCAAGAACGCGGCACGGTTGAAAAGCATCCAAGCCTTCGTTCCATTCCGCCAGCTCGTTTCGTCACGATGACCCGATTTAAGCGCGACCAAAACGGTGTTGCCATTCTCCGAAACACCTCTGGCGATCTCTCCGAACCGCAACGCCGCTTTCGTCACGGATTATTAAGCGAACAGTCATTGGACGATTCCTCGTTGGCTTAAAATGTCCAAGCAATTACTGACTTGCATTTATCTTAAAAGTGAAATAAAAACCCAAAATATGGGCACAGAAATCATGAATGTGGAAAACAACCAAGCCTCCTTCATATCCGCACTTTCAATTAGAAATCTTTTTGGACGCTTTTCGTATGAGGTTCCGTCTGAACAATCAAAGGGAACCGATTTGTCTAAAATATTTATACTTTACGGAGACAATGGCAGTGGGAAAACCACGATTTTAAATATCCTGTTCCACATGCTTTCACCAGCACACGCCGAGGGACACAGAACATTTTTGGCACAAACGCAATTTAATAGATTTTCAGTAACATTTGGAAACGGAGTCGAAGCGATCATCGAAAGAGCAGAAAAACAACTCCTAGGATCATTTACATTTAAGCTCAAAAAAGGCAAAGCAACCCTCAGCTCATTTCAATACAAGGCCGATTCAGAAAATGTTATAAAAGCAACCGAAAACGATGATGCAAATTTTTTGGCTATACTTCAAAGCCTGCAAGTAAATATCTATCATCTTTCAGCCGAACGTAAATTTGGCATAACTGTTCCAACGAAACCGGCTGAGGAAAGCGGGAATCTGGTTTTTCCCTATCCCTATGTGACGACAGGCGAGAGATTAGTGTTGGAGAGAGCAATGCAGCAAACTGACAGCCTTGAAGTAGCCGTGAATGGAGCCGTCGAGTGGTTCAGGCAGCGAGCGCTTCGAGGTACAAATGTGGGAGACGCAAATACTAATTCAATTTATGCTCAGATTATCAATCAAATCGCCCGCACGCGTCCTTCCAAGCAAGCAATACCCCAAGCGAAAATTAGGGACGCTGTAGGTACACTAAAAACGTTATCAAAACGAAGCGAATCTTACTCCAAATTTGGTTTAACCAGCCCCTTATTGGTTAATGATCTCCTAAAAACAATCAGGAATTGCCCTCCAGGCAGATTGTCTATTTTACTTAATGTTTTAGACCCGTTTATTACAAGCGTACAAGCAAAGCTAAATGCTTTACAAGAAGCACAAAGCGCTATCAACACCTTCATTCAACAAATAAATTCGTTTTACTCATTTAAACATATTAATTTTAATTTGCCCGACGGTCTGACAGTTGTAACCGACAAAGGTGCATCGCTTAGTGTGAGAAATCTTTCTTCAGGAGAAAAGCAACTTCTCCTGTTGTTCTGCCATACGATTATTGCAAGAGATAAAAACACCATTATCATGATTGATGAGCCTGAAATATCTCTGAATGTGAAGTGGCAACGCCGATTTATTCCAGCATTACTAAGTTGCGCCGGCACAAACCCAATTCAATTCTTCTTCGCTACCCATTCGATTGAACTTTTAGCACGAGACAAAAATCATGTTGCTAAATTGATTAACCAAGAAATTTAGCAGATGGTTATGATAAACACGGAGCAACACTCTATACCAGAGCTTGTAGCAAGATATGAATTGGAACCAGAATTACGCGATATATTTGTTGAGGGTGAGCATGACCAGAATTTCATTCGATGGCTATTAGACGAAAGTGGATGCAGCGATGCAGCGGTATACACAATTTCATGCGTTGATATATCTGACGGGGATGTCCTTGCCAGCGGCTTCGAGGCAAATAACAAAGGCCGTGTAATCCAGTTGGCTAAAACCCTAAGCCAACTAATAGACCCAAAGAAAAAGCAAATTACCTGCATAGCGGATCAAGATTTTGATTTAATATTAGAACGAAAGCATTCAATCCCGTGCCTCCTTGTGACTGACTATACATGCATGGAAATGTATCTAATGAATGAAAAAACAATAAACAAGTTTCTTTCCGTAGGACTGAAAGGATTTCCTTATTCTTCCCAAATGACACTCTGCATCTTAGCCCCACCCTTACAAGAACTGTTTTTAATCCGTCTTGCAAATCACGTCCTCAATCTAGGCTTAGAACAAATGCCATTCAAAAAATGCTGTAGCTTCAAAAACGACCGAATTATTTTTGACGCAGAAGAATTTACAAAGCGCTATCTTCACAAAAATGGCAAATATAATGAGCTTTATCGGTTCAAACAAACCATTCAAACATTCCGTAAAAAATTGAGAGCGGACTGCCCTCGTTGCCAAATAAACGGGCATGATTTTCTTTGTATGCTAGCATGGCTTATTAAGGTCTTAAAGAAGGGAACGCCTGTAAAGGATTCAGAGATAACAAGCCGCATCCTAGCAGGATGTCTGGAATACCAAACTTTAAAACACGAGCCACTCTTCATTTCGCTTAAGGCGCGTTTGGAGTGTTAACCATGAAACTTAAATCCTCAAATTTCCACAACTCTTCCGCCAGCTTCATGACGACTTCATAGCAAAGCCATTTGGGAAGATTTTCCGGCGCGTAGTAGATGTAAGCCAGAGCCTTCTCATAATTGCGCCCCAGCAGCCAAATAATTTGCCGGGCCTCCCAAGCCCAATGTTTGCCCAACGGAACGGACAAATCATCTGTGCCGTAAATCGCTCCCAGGATTGAACAACCCTTGCGCCAAATGGCCGCCGCTGTGTGTAATCGTCTGTTGATTTGTGTTTTTGCAATGGGTTGGCGCCATCCTAAAGCAGTCAGTTTTTCCGTGCCGGCTCGACAAAGGAAACAAAATACCTTGAACTGGCGAGACCTATTGGAACCAGTAATCCGGCGAGAACAATCCAATCGCGCGCTTCCTGATGCCGGAACATTTCGAGCGCCAAAATGAGAACGGCCAGCGCGAGTAACGTCAGCGAAATGCCCCGGTGAAAGCGATGCAACTCCGATTGCAGCCAGGCGTCCAGGCGGCTTTCCAATTCCCGTCCGTCATCCGAGTCGGTGCAATCCTTTTTGCAATGGCAGACGTTACACTTGTGGGCTGGCGCGCGATAATGCGCGATGCGCCGCTCGGAGTCCGTTCCCACGCGCTTCAGGTGCTGGCCGGTGGGACATTCCCATACGTCGAGCTGACGTTTATAGGTGAAGCCGGAATGGCGATAATGCTCTGAACGGCGATGCGAATAACGGGCCAGCAATTCCAACACCGCCGCCACGCCAATGAGGAACAGCACATAGACACCAGCCAGAACGACTTCGATGTGGATGCCGTGGATCATGCGCCGAATTTTTTCGATTCCTGAATTTCCGTGAAAAGCGCGCCGCCGGGTTCTTCGCGCGGCGGTTGGATTTTCATGCGCGACACGCCGAGCCAGCAGAGGTAAAGAATCGGCAGCGTGCCGCCGACAATAAACAGCGCGTCACCGGGCAACCTCAGCCATTCAAGCATGGTGTTGGTGTGATTGGAAAGGAACTTCAGCGAGCGAGCGTCAAAATAGCTCACGTTCACCGAGTGATAGAGTTGAATCAATCCGAGCGGAAACAGCGTGGCAAAAACCATCCAAGCCAGTCCGAGATTAAGCGACCAGAAACTGATTTTCGCCGCGCGGTCGCTCCACAGTTTTTCAGGAATCAAATAGCGCAGGCAGAAGAGTGCCAGTCCGACCGCCAACATTCCATAAACGCCCATCATGGCCGCGTGCGCATGGTTCGACGTGAGCGCCGTGCCGATTTCATAATACGAAACAATGGGGAGATTGATCAAAAAACCGAAAATACCCGCGCCGAGAAAATTCCAGAAGCCCACTGCCGCCAGAAACATCACCGCCCAGAAATGCGGAAACGGC
>Ga0187873_1001700_pt1 | contig 17789 bp, 13 predicted proteins | sample June2016WEW_16_1_2_FD_133012 | JGI IMG/M metagenome (GOLD analysis project Ga0187873, IMG submission 133012) | Peatland microbial communities from SPRUCE experiment site at the Marcell Experimental Forest, Minnesota, USA - June2016WEW_16_100 | ecosystem: Environmental > Terrestrial > Soil >... | reverse complement strand
TTCGCGCTGTTCCTTTTTATTGCGGCGCGCGATTTCCTCTTCGCGCACCTGGCGGACGGATTCCGCCACCAAATCCCATTTATTGACGACGACGATGCAGGCTTTGCGTTCCTCAACGATTTTATCCGCGATTTTTTTGTCCTGTTCGGCAATTCCGGCTTCAGCGTCCAAAACCAAAATCACAATGTCGCAACGCGCAATGGAATCCGCCGCACGCTGGACGCTGAAGAACTCGATCGAATCGCCCACGCGCCGCGCCTTTCGCATACCGGCCGTGTCAATGAGAATATATTTTTGCCGCACCCCGCTGGTTTCCACTTCAAATGGCACGTCAATGGAATCGCGCGTCGTGCCGGGAACCGGCGTGACGATGACGCGCTCGGATTTCGTGAGCGCGTTGATGATGGACGATTTGCCGACATTGGGCCTTCCAACAATTGCCAGTTTCAATATGTGCGAGTCAGTAGTCAGTGGTTGGTGGTTGGTAGTCGGAACATCCGCACCGCCTGCGTCGCCACTGACTGCTGACTGCTGACTACCGACTGCGGGCAAAAGCGCCACCGCAGCGTCCATCAACGGCTCGATGCCTTCGCCGTGAATCGCGCTGACCGGGAAAATCTTGTCGAAGCCGAGTTGGGAAAATTCGTCCATGCCTGTTTCCGCGCGGCTCGTGTCCACCTTGTTGACCGCGACCAAAACGGGTTTGCCGCTGCGCCGCAGTTTTTCCGTGACTTCGCGGTCCAGCGGCACAATTCCTTCCTGCACATTGACGACGAGAATGATGACATTCGCGGACTCGATGGCCAAATCCACCTGTTCAATCGCCGCTTTGATGATGACATCACCCGCCTTTTCGCGGCGCAACAGTCCGATGCCGCCGGTGTCCACGAGTGTGAAGGTGCGCCCGTTCCATTCCGCTTCGGCGCTAATGCGGTCGCGCGTCACACCCGGCTGGTCGTGGACGATGGCGATGCGCCGTCCGACGATGCGGTTGAACAGCGCGGACTTGCCGACGTTGGGGCGGCCGACGATGGCGATTAAAGCGGACACGCTTTGAGATTAAACGGAAGCGGCGAAGCGGAAAGCCAAAACGCTTGTCAGCCAACAAATCTCACGCAGAGCCGCAAAGCCGCAAGGCAAGAAAAACGTTTTGCCCGCCTTTGCCCTTTTGTTATTTCATTCGCATGTCGGAACCGGTCAAAGCGATGCCGCATTTACGGCAGGCCTATAAATTGATGCGCGCGCGGTTTGGGCATCAACATTGGTGGCCGGGGGAAACGCCGTTTGAAGTCTGCGTTGGCGCTATTCTCACGCAAAACACCGCGTGGACAAATGTCGAGCGCGCCATCGCCAATCTCAAGGCCGCGCGCGTGCTGGAACCGGGGAAACTGTTCGCGTTGCCCGAACCGAAATTGGCGAAGCTGATTCGTCCCGCCGGTTATTTCAACGTGAAGGCGCGTCGCCTGCGCTCATTTTTACGCGCGCTCATTGTGGAATACGCTGGCGATTTGGGAAAATTTTTGGATGGCGAAACTTCCGTGGTGCGCGAGCGGTTGCTGGCCATTCACGGCATCGGGCCGGAGACAGCGGACAGCCTGTTGCTTTACGCAGGCGGACATCACAGCTTTGTGGTTGACGCTTACACGAAACGAATTTTTCAGCGGCATCATTGGAGTCCAAAGTCCACCCGCCTTCGCTCCGCTACGACGCGGCGAGCAGCCCCGAGTTCAAAGCCATCGGCGGGCTATGACGAGTTGAAAGCACTTTGTGAATCGGCATTGAATCAAAAAAAGGGCGCGCAAAAGCTTGATTACTGGCGGGATTATCACGCGCAACTGGTGATGACGGGCAAACATTTTTGCCGGACACGCGTGCCGTGCTGTGAAGAGTGCCCGCTCAGACCGCTGCTGCCGCGCCAAGCTTGATTTTCGGAGGGACGAGTTATACGAGTCCCCATAATTATTCAGAAAGTTTGGGACTCGCAAAGCTCGTCCCTCCGGATAAATTGCCCGCTTGTTTTCGCCGCGTTTCCGCTTAATTATTAGCGCCGTTATCCGTGAATCCAACTCTCGTCATCGTGCCGACTTACAATGAGCGGGAAAATCTCCCGCGCATGGCGCAGAAATTTTTGTCGCTGCCCGTCGGCGTGGACGTGTTGGTGGTGGACGGCAATTCACCGGATGGCACAGGCAAAATCGCCGAGGAACTGACCGCGAAACACTCCGAAATTCACGTTTTGCATCAAGCGGAGAAAAACGGTCTGGGCCGCGCGTACATTGCCGGTTTCAAATGGGCGCTCGAACGCGGCTACGAATTCATCTTCGAGATGGATTGCGACTTTTCGCACAATCCTGATGATATTCCGATGTTTCTCGAAGCCGCCCGAAATGCCGATCTTGTGCTCGGGTCGCGTTATGTGGACGGCATCCGCGTCATAAATTGGCCGCTCAGGCGACTGATGCTGAGTCGCAGCGCCGGTAAATATGTGAAATGGGTCACTGGAATGCCATTCACCGACCCGACGGGCGGCTACAAATGTTTCCACCGCCGCGCGCTGCAAGCCATCAATCTCGACGAGATCCAGTCCAACGGCTACAGTTTCCAGATTGAAATGACGCACAAACTCTGGCGGCGGGGGTTCAAAATTATCGAGGTGCCGATTATTTTTACCGAACGCACCGTAGGCCGATCGAAGATGGCCGGGCACATTGTGAGCGAGGCGTTTTGGATGGTCTGGCGTTTGTTGTTGCAAAATGGATTGCACCGCTCGCCTCGTGTGAAACAAGTGGAAATGCAGGACGGCATAAAGTAAAGTTAGACTTGCCATGAGAGCGAATTTGATTTCAATCCTTCCCATCATTGTTTCAATGATTTTTTCCGCAACAATCGTTCAAGCTATGACCCTAAAAGTCGGTGACACTGCGCCTTTATTTGTGGGCCAGGATCAGGATGGCAAGACTGTGAAACTGGCCGACCTCGTCGGGAAGAAAATCGTGCTGCTGTATTTTTATCCAAAGGATAACACACCCGGTTGCACCAAAGAGGCTTGCGGCTTCCGCGATCGCATGAGTGAATTGCAAAAGGACGGCGTCGAAGTCATCGGCGTGAGTTTTGACTCTGCTGAAAGCCACCAAAAATTCATCGCCCAATACAATTTAAATTTTCGCCTTTTGACCGACTCTGAGGGGAAAATCGTTAATGCTTATGGCGTGCAATGGGGTGACCGGAAAATAGCCCGCCGTGTCAGCTTCCTCATCGGCCTCGACGGCAAAATCGTCCACATCACCGACGCGGCCGATCCCGACGTTCACTTCAACGAAATGAAAGAGGCCATCGCTGGTTTAAAGAAGAAGTGAACAGCGGTTTTGTTCAGATATTGTGGCGAAAAGTCTTTTTTGTGTCTGCCGCACCTTCTAGTTTCTCCCAATGCCATTGAACATTGGCGACAAACTGGTTTTGACCATTGACGACATTGCGTTTGGCGGCGAGGGCGTCGGGCGTGTGAACGATTTTGTCGTGTTTGTGCCATTTGTGCTCGTGGGTGAAGTCGTCGAGGTCGAGATCACGGAGGTCAAAAGGAATTTTGCGCGGGCAAAACTGATCCGCATCGAAAAATCGTCGTCGGAACGTGTCGAACCCGCCTGCCGTTATTTCGGCAAATGCGGCGGCTGCCAGTATCAGCACATTGAATATGCCGCGCAGTTGCGGCTCAAACAAAAGCAAATTGCGGATTTGTTCGAACGCGTTGGGAAATTTTCCACCGGCCTTCTCGGGGCGGTGATTCCGTGTCCGCAGCCTTACGGCTACCGCAACCGCATCATGATTCGCAGCCAGTGGAACAAGCCGGAACAAAAACTCAACATCGGCTTTGTGCGTTGGGACTGCGGCCTGGTCGAGGACATTGAAGAATGCAAAATCGCCGAGCCGGTTCTTAACGGGCAAATTGCCCGTGTCCGCGCGCATCCGCCGCCGCGCGGCGGCTTGAAAGTCGTGCTGCGTGTGTTGCCGGAAGATTGGGATGTTCCGCCGGACTCGTTTTTTCAGAGCAATTTTTTTCTGCTGCCCAAACTCGTCGGGACCGTGCGCGAATTTCTCCATGCCGGCGGCGCGCGACATTTGGTGGATTTGTATTGCGGCGTGGGATTTTTCGGAATCCAGCTGGCGGACGCGGTCGAATCGTTCGTCGGTGTGGAACACGACCAGTATGCCGTCAGATCGGCGCGGCGCAACGCATTGTCGCGCAAAATCAGCAACGGGGAATTTATTGCAAAAACAGTTGAAGAAGTTTTGCCGGAGTTGTTGAAAAGGTTTTCTTCGGAGAAAACAGCGGTATTGCTCGACCCGTCGCGCAAGGGCTGTCTGCCGCGGACGCTGGAATTGTTGCGCGAGGCACAACCGGCGCAGATCATTTACGTTTCATGTCATCCGGCGACAATGGCGCGGGACTTGAACGTTTTATGTGGTGGCGGTGTCTTTGACCTGATGAGCGTACAACCGCTGGATATGTTTCCACAAACGCAACACGTCGAATGCGTGGCGGATTTTCGTGCGACGGAAAATCTTGCCAATTCGCACAGGGTGGGTTCAACTGGATGAACCCAATGACAATGAACGCGCAAACAGACGCGCGGAAAGGTTTCGTTCCGCGTTTTCTACCGTGGCTTCTGGCTGCCGCGGCGCTGGTGGTTTATTTGCTGACACTCAACCGTTGGGTGTCGCTGTTCAATCTTGGTTTCGTTGCCAAAATATCCGGCTGGACGTGGCAACCGGAAGCCTCGAATCCGGTTTCGTTTCTCGTCACGTATCCGTTCCGCTGGCTGCCGGTCGCGTCAATTCCAATTGCGCTGGATTTGTTTTCCGCCGTGTGCGCCGCGTTGGCGCTTGGCCTGCTTGCGCGGTCGGTTGCGCTTTTACCGCAGGACCGGACAGAGGCGCAACGAAAACGCGAACAGAACCCTTTTTCGTTTTTGACCATTCGCAGCGCCTGGTTGCCGCCGGTTTTTGCCGTGTTGGTGTGCGGTTTGCAACTCACGTTCTGGGAGGACGCAACGAATTTTACGGGTGAGATGGTCGGTCTGCTGTTGTTCGCTTTCGTCATTTGGTCGCTGCTGGAATACCGGCTGGACGAGCGCGACGGACGGTTGTTTCTGGCCGCGTTCATATACGGCGCGGGCATGGCGAATGACTGGGCGATGGTGAGTTTTTCCCCCGTTTTCATCACGGCCATCGTCTGGATTCGTGGCTTGAGTTTTTTCAATCTGCGTTTTCTCGAACGAATGATGCTGTGTGGTCTGGCGGGAATATTGTTCTATTTGCTCCTGCCGCTGGTGGCGGCGATTTCGGGCAAAGTGCCGGTGACGTTCTGGGAAGTGTTGAAGTTCAATCTGTCGTCGCAGTTCCACGTGGTGAAAGCCTTTTTCATCAACGGGAACCTCAGGGAGACCTTGTTCCTGTTGTCGTTAAGCTCATTGGCACCCGTGTTGATGTTGTCGATCCGCTGGCGTGCATCCTTCGGAGACCCCAGTCCGATCGGCACGGCGTTGGCCAGCTTCATGTTGCACCTGGTGCATGCGGTTTTTCTGGTCGTTTGCATTTGGGTGGCATTCGATCCGCCGTTTAGCCCCCGGGAAAAAGGGTTCGGGCTGACGCTCTACTACTTGGGCGCGCTGAGCGTGGGTTATTACAGCGGATATTTTTTATTGGTGTTTGGGAAACAACCGGTCGCCCCTCCACAACGGCGCAGGCCGTCCCCGTTTGATTTTTTGAACATCCCGGCCGTGGCGTGCGTGTGGCTGCTTTTCATTTTGGCCGGTGTCGGGCTGATTTGCAAAAATGCGCCACAACTTCAGGCTGCGAACGATGATACGTTTCGACGTTACACCTCGCTTGTGGAAGAGAGCCTGCCGCGTTCGGGCGGCATTTTGTTGAGCGACGACCCACGACGACTGATTCTCGAACAGGCGGCATTGGCACGTGATGGTCGGATGAAAGATTTTATACCGATCGAGACGCAGTCGCTTCAATCTCCGTCATATCACAAATTTTTACACAGGCAGTTTCCGCAAAAATGGCCGGACACGGTTGCCGCTTCCGAAGAAACCAACAGCGTCAGCCTGCTTCATTTGATCGGCCTGCTGACCACGCTCGCCAAAACGAATGAGCTTTATTATCTGCATCCAAGCTTCGGCTATTACTTCGAGCAATTTTATTTGGAACCGCACGGCTTGGTCTACAAGCTCAAAACGCTGCCCAACGACATGCTCCCGCCGTTGCCGGATACAAATGAAATCGCCGGGAACGAAATGTTTTGGTCGCGGGCGGAAACACAGGCGTTCCCTCCCATTGAACGCGCCCTGGCCGTCCCGAAACCCGGTTCGTCGCAGTCATGGATTAAAAAACAGCTCACAACGTTGCACGCAGCGCAGGAACAGAATCCCAATGCTGTTGTCGCCGGGAGTTTTTACTCGCGGAGTTTGAATTTTTGGGGAGTCAAAATGCAACACGCCGGTGCTCTCGTTACCGCCGCCGCGCATTTTGAAATGGCGGGAAAGCTCAACCCCGACAACGTTGTCGCGCAAATCAACCTTCAGTTCAATCGCAGCCTTCAGGCTGGTGAAAACGTGCCGGTGGATTTGACGAAAGTCACGCTCGATCAATTCGATCTCCATTCGTGGAACGACGTGTTCAACGTGGACGGCCCTTTTGACGAGCCGAGTTTTTGCTTGAAGAGCGGCATCATATTGGTGCAGGGCGGATTGTTTCGCCAGGCCGTTGCGCCGTTCACCCGCGTCCGCCAGCTCGCGCCGGACAATCTGGTTGCCCGGCTTTGGCTGGGGCAAATTTACAATTTGGCCCGTTTGCCCGACCGCGCGCTTGAGGCAATCCAGGATGTGCGCGGGCAACCGGAAAAATTTTCGCTGACGGACACGAATGAGATCCAGCTCACCCTCATCGAATCCGCCGCTTATTTCGAGAAAAAAGACCCTGCGCGCGCCACGCAACTGCTCGAAACCGAAATCTCCCGCTGTCCCACGAACGACATGCTGCTCACCGCCGCCGCCCGATTTTATCTGGTCAACGGCCTCTTCCACAATGCGCTTGCTGTCATTGACCGCAGGTTGCAACTCTCGCCCGACGACCCGAACCGGCTTTTTGACAAAGGCTACGCTTGCATTCAAGTCAGAGCCTACGACGATGCCATTGCCGCGATGACCCGCGTTTTGTCCATTCAGAAGGACAACAAGGACGCGCTGTATAGTCGCGCCATCGCCTATTACAACAGCGGCAAATTTGATGAGGCGCGTGCCGATTACATGGAATTGAATCAAACGATTACCAACTCGTATCAGATTACCTATGGCCTTGGCGAAATTGCCTGGCTCAAGCATGAAACCAATGAGGCGATAAAAAATTACACACTGTATCTGGCCAACACGAACATCAACACCAACACCGACGCGGCCAGGACGACCATCCAGCGACTCCGCGAACTTAAAGGCAAATCACCCTGACTGCGCTGATGCGGGACCGGGTAGGGATTTGTTCGTGTTGATTCGTGTCCATTCGTGGTTTGTTTTTCATTTCCAATGCGATAAAATTTGCCCGTGAAACTGCTCTTCATCGGCGACATCGTCGGACAACCCGGACGGCGTGCGGTCGCGGAACTTCTGCCCAAACTGCGCGAACAACACAGCCTCGATTTCGTCATCGCCAACGGCGAAAATTCCGCCGGCGGCTCCGGCATCACGCCCAAAACCGCCGAAGAAATTTTTTCGGCGGGTGTGGACGTCATTACCAGCGGCGACCATTTGTGGGACCAGAAGGAAGTCATGGAATTGCTCGCCAGCGAAAAGCGCTTTCTCCGTCCGCTGAATTATCCGCCCGGCACACCGGGGCAGGGCAGCGCCGTTTTCCAAATTCAAAACTCAAAACTCAAAACTCAAAACTCTCTTCCAATTGCAGTTTTGAACGCGCAAGGCCGCGCGTTCATGCAACCGCCGCTGGAAAATCCGTTCCTGCTCGCCGCCGAGGAGGTAAAAAAACTTCGCGAGCAGACCAAAATCATCTTTGTGGATTTTCATGCCGAGGCGACCTCGGAAAAAATCGCGTTCGCACGCTTTTTGGACGGACAGGTGAGCGCGGTGGTGGGCACGCATACGCACGTGCAAACAGCGGACGAGCAGATTTTCCCCGGCGGCACGGCTTACCTGACCGACGCCGGGTTCACCGGCCCGCACGAAAGCGTTTTAGGCCGCGAAATCGAGCCGGTCATCAAACGCTTTCTTACCGGCATGCCGCAACGATTTGAAGTGGCGAAAAACAATGTGCTGCTTCATGGCGCAATGATTGAAATTGACGACGCCAGCGGCAAGGCGCTGAAAATTCAGCGCGTATCGGAAAATTTAATTTAGCCACAGATAAATACAGATTCGCACAGATTTCTCGATTGTGGTTGGCACGTTTTTTCTGTGTTCATCTGTGTAAATCTGTGGCTGAAGAACGAATGAGCAAACCAGCCAAATCGCAATGGGACTTCGGTGAACTGTTTCCGACGGAGCAGACGCGCAAGGTTTTGTCCGTCTCGGAACTGACAGCGCAAGTCAAGCGGTTGCTGGAGAAACAAATCGGTCAGGTCTGGGTCACAGGCGAGGTCACGAACCTGCGCGCCCAATCTTCCGGCCACATTTATTTCACGCTCAAGGACGCCACGTCGCAACTCCGATCAATCGCGAGCACGCGCGAAGCGGTGTTAAGTTGTGTCTTGTTTCGCAGCGCAGGCATTGCCCATCGCGAGTTGTTGCAAGATGGCCAGAAAGTGTTGTTGCAAGGCGATGTGACGGTTTATGAGGCGCGCGGGCAATACCAGCTCATCGTGCGCGCGGTGGAATTACAGGGCGTCGGCGCGCTGCAAATCGCGTTCGAGAAACTCAAGCAAAAGCTCGCGGCGGAGGGATTGTTCGCGCCGGAACGAAAGCGTCCACTGCCGAAATATCCACAGCGCATCGGGCTGGTCACGTCGCCCACCGGCGCGGCGATTCGCGACGTGCTGCATGTCGTGCAACGGCGGAATCCGGGGCTGGCAATCATTCTCGCGCCATGCCGCGTGCAAGGCGAAGGCGCGGCGGAGGAAATTGCGGAGGCGATACGGCTGCTGAATGAGTTCAGTATAGGACAGGCGTCGCGCCTGTCTCCATCTGAGAAAAGTCAGAGACAGGCTGGAAGCCTGTCCTACGTTGATTTGATTCTCGTTACTCGCGGCGGCGGGAGCCTGGAAGATTTGTGGGCGTTCAACGAAGAAGTCGTGGCGCGGGCGATTTTTGAGTCGGCAATTCCAGTCGTTTCAGCGGTCGGCCACGAAATTGATTTCACCATCAGCGATTTTGTGGCGGACGTGCGCGCGGCGACACCGAGCGCGGCGGCGGAAATCATCACCGAAGGCGTTTTTGCCAGCCGCCAGCTTGTGACGGATTTGACACAGCGCATGATGCGGGCGCATCCGCGCCGGCGTCTGAACGAATTTTTGCAGCGGCTCGATGATTTGCAAACGGGCTTGTCGCGTTGCGCGAAGCAAGGCGCGCGCGAACAGCGCGTTGCCTGGCGGAATCTGGCGACGCGGCTATCACGTGTTCGTCCGAAGCAATTACTAAAACAGCGGTGTGAACTTTTGAAGGCGAGCCGGCGACGTTTGCGCGAATTGGCGCTCGTCCGGTTCAAAGATTTGAAGACCGGTTTGGCAGCGACTGAAGCGCGGCTGCATTTGCTCGGGCCGGAGCAGGTTTTATCGCGCGGTTACTCGATTACAATGGACGCCGCGAGCGGAAAAGTCCTGCGCGACGCGCAAAAGGTCAAAGCTGGTCAGCGATTGAAGACCCGGTTGAAGGTTGGCGAAGTTTTGAGCCGGGCGGAATCTGCTTCAGCCAAGCCGTCTTCCAAAAATAATTGACCTGAAATTTCGGATTAATTTCTGATTGACCTGTTTATATTGATTTGGCAGTGATGCCTGTCATGAAAAGAAACTTTCTGGCGTTTATCTGCGCTACTGTCTTTACGGCGTTCGCCGGCGACCGCCTGGCTGCTCAAGACAACAATCTTCCTACTCTATTTGTCGCACCGTTCAGCGGCGACACGACGGCGATTCAATACTGGCAGCCGGCAATGGGCGAGGGCCTGGGCGAGATGCTCACCACGGAACTAGGCAAGATCAACAAGTTTCAGATGCTCGAAATCAACCAGATCGGTGATTTGAAAAATGAGATCAACATGGGCGCGGACGGCTGGGTGGATCAGGCACAGAAGGTGGACAAGGGCGGATTCTCGGCAGCAGATTTTATGTTCACAGCCAAGGTGACACGGTTTGGTTCCAAGGAATCCAAAATCGGGTTGGGCGGTTTCGTGCCTGGAAATTTTGGCAATTTGGGCGTCAAACAAACCGTTTCCGATGTGCGTATTGACTGGCGTTTGGTGGACGTGGCGACGCGCAAAATCATCAAAACCGGTTCGGCATCAGCGGAACACAAGGGAATGGGTTTTAATGTCGGAGCCAACATTGGCGGCAGTGGCGGTGGTATTGGTTTCGATAATCAGGAATTCATGGACAGTGCGCTCGGTAAGGCCACAGCGGAGGCCATAACCAATATTATCAACGACATTCAACCGATAACGCTTCCTGTGTCCGGTCGCGTGAAACAAAAAGCGGGTTTGACATCCCAGGCATCCGCCGCTGCTGATGCGCTCAAGCACAAACCCGGCAAGGTGCTCGCGGTGGCGAGCAAGGACACCATCATCGTGTCGCTCGGCAGCAAGGAAGGGTTCAAGGACGGGGACAAACTGGACCTTTACAAAACCACCGACGTAATGGACGACCATGGCAATGTGGTTTTTACCGATGAGAAACTCGTTGGCGAAATCACGTTGTCTTCTGTGCAGGAAGACAAGAGCCGGGCGTCTTACTCCGGTGACTTGGAAGTCAAGCAAGGCTGGACGGTAAAGGCCAAATAATTTTGCCGCAACCAAATCGAAACCTGCTCCAAGCTGGACGAGCACGGCGGTTTTTATTAGCATTTTCCCATGTCAAAAACAGCCAGGGCCGAGATGCCCAAAGGCAGCCTGCCATTTGAGGAAGCCTTGAAAAAGCTCGAGGGTCTCGTTGGGGCGATGGAGTCCGACGATTTGCCGCTCGAGGCGTTGCTTGCCAAATACGAAGAAGGCACACGGCTTGTGAAAATCTGCCAGGAAAAGCTCGCCGAGGCGGAATTGAAGATTCAACAGTTGGAAAAAAGCGCGGCGGGCGAAATGAAATTGAAACCGTTTGAGAAAGATGTGAATGAATGAGTTAAATAGGTGACCGGTTAAATGAGTTGAACAGAAACCACCTTATTTGACCAATCACTCATTTAACTGCTTTAACCCAAAGCATGAGCCGTTATCTCGACATGGTGGATGGGCCGGAGCAGTTAAAAAAGCTCGCGCTGCCGCAGCTTCAGGAACTGGCCGGAGAAATCCGTGAGGAATTGATTGCCGGCCTCGCCCAAAACGGCGGGCATCTCGGCCCGAATCTTGGCGTGGTCGAGTTGACCATCGCGCTGCACCGCGTTTTCAACACGCCCAAGGACAAATTTGTCTGGGACGTGAGCCATCAGGTTTACGTCCACAAAATTCTCACGGACCGGAAGGACAGGTTCCGCACCATCCGGCAGACGGACGGTTTGAATGGTTTCGCATTGCGCACGGAAAGTCCGCACGATTGCTACGGCGCGGGTCACGCGGGTACGGCGCTTTCCGCCGCGCTCGGCATGGCGGCTGCGCGCGATAAACGCGGCACGGACGAAAACATCGTCTGCATTTTCGGCGACGCGGCATTGACCAACGGCATTTCGTTTGAGGCGCTCAACAACATCAGCCACACAACGAAGCGCTTTATCGGCATTCTCAACGACAACGAGTGGAGCATCGCCAAAAACGTCGGAGCGATTGCCAATTACCTGAACAGACTCATCACCAATCCGCGTTACAACAAGCTCGCGCGGGATTTTGAAAATTTTGTGCGCCGCCTGCCCAAAGGCGAACTGGCATTGAAACTGGCGCACAGGGCTGAATGGGGCTTCAAGGGCGCGATTACCGGCGTGGGTTTGCGGCAGACCGGCATGGCGTTGGATGCGGACGGGCGCGGCGGTTACGGCAGCCCGGTTATTTTTGAGGAAATGGGTCTGCGCTATCTCGGTCCGATTGACGGGCACGATTTGCCGCTGCTCATCAGCACGCTGGAATTCGCCAAAACATGCGACCATCCCATTGTCATCCATATTCTCACACAAAAGGGGAAGGGTTTTGAAGCCGCGATCAAGCATCCGGAAAAATTTCACGGTCTTGGACCTTACGATGTGAAGACCGGTGACACGCCCGCGCCCGCGCCCGGCACACCACCGAATTATTATGACGTGATGGGACAAACGCTCGTGAAATTGTGCCAGAAAGATAACACGCTCGTCGGCATCACCGCCGCCATGCCCAGCGGCACCGGCCTTAAACATTTGGAAAAGGCGATGCCCGACCGCTATTACGACGTCGGCATTGCGGAGGAACACGCCGTGATTTTTGCCGCCGGTATGGCGACGATGGGCTTTCATCCGGTCTGTGCGATTTATTCCAGTTTCCTGCAACGCGCCTACGACTGCATTCATCACGATGTTTGTTTGCAGGATTTGCCAGTGATTTTCTGTATGGACCGCGCCGGTTTGTCCGCGAACGACGGCCCGACGCATCATGGTCTGTTCGACATCGCCTATTTGCGCTGCATGCCAAACGTCATCGCCATGGCGCCAAAGGATGAGGACGAACTCGCCGATATGATGTTCACCGCCACGCACGAACAGCATCCGACGTTCATTCGCTATCCGCGCGGCGCGGCGGAGGGCGTGCCTGTAAAGAACGAACCAAAGCTGCTCGAAATCGGCAAAGCGGAAGTCATCCAGAACTTTTCGAACAATAGCAAACGCAAGGTGGCATTGTTCGGTTTGGGCAATATGAATTCGCTTGCGCGCAAAGCCGCGGCGCAACTCGCGGCGGAGGGTTTTGACGCAGCGGTCATCAACCCGCGTTTTACCAAACCGCTCGACGCCGACACGCACGAATTTTTCGGGCGCGCGGCGGAAGTGATTGTGACGTTGGAAGACCACGCACTGATGGGCGGCTACGGTTCGGCGGTGTTGGAACTGTTCAGCGAGAAAGGCGTGACAACGTCCGTCGTGCGCATCGGCTGGCCGGATCAATTCATCGAACACGCCACGACACAGGACGAACTCCGCGAGAAATACGGCCTGACAGTTGAAAACACCGTGGCCAAAGTGAGAGCGCAATTCGGAGAGACAACACCGGTGGCGACGAAGCTCATTCGGGAGGCTGTGGTATAGGGATTTTGCACTTCGCCGTCCCCAATTTCACGGTTGGCGCTCAAACTTTACGCAGCGCCAACAGCGTCCAGTAAACGCCCACCAATTCGCTGAATCGGTTCTGCTTTACCGCGCGCCAGACCACTTGAGGCACGCCAAACAGCGAGGAGAAGTCATGGAACAGAACAATGCCACCCGATTTCACGAATGGGAACCACGCGTCCAGAGCGCCTTGCGTCGACTTTTCAGAATGGGCTCCATCAATAAAAAGCAAATCAATTGATTGCAACGGCTCGGAGAATTTTCGGGCTGCGACTATCGAGTCGTCCGCAATCGCCCGCACGCGGGAACTCAACCCAAAGTGCGCTATGTTTTGATCAAACAGTTCCTTGGTATTGCTGACCTTCCATTGTGCCATTAGCGAGGCGAATACCTTGCGATCGTTCGGTATGTCAGAATCGCCGGTAAAGGTGTCCACGGCATAAAGGCATGGATGGTCTCCTTTCAATCCCGAGGCCAGATAACACGCCGATTCGCCTATCCAGCTTCCGATTTCCACAACCTTGGCATTGGACGGCAGGTCGCGCGCCAATCGGAACAGGAAGGCCCGCTCCGGTATCAACGACATTTCTTTCCGCCAAAAATATTGCGCCAGCTTTTCAAACCCGTCCCAGTCGTAGTTGGGAAACTGCCCGCGCATTTCGACCACAAAACGCCGGATTTCTTTCTGCCAGCGGCGTTTCTTGATGCCCAGCAGTGTTTTCAGCCCCATAAATTCATCGCGTCTTGCTGGTAAACGGTCGCGACAGTCGCTGAACGCAATGCGCTTGGTTCCATTGCAGTGATCAATGGGTTCACGCTAAAACCCGTTGAAAGATTTGCCAAGCCAAAACAATTGTGTCGCCAGCCAGCGGCGTTCTTGAAACGCCACGGCAAACCAAATAAACCCGGTGCCAAAAGTTGGCTTGATTTCTTCCGCATTCGGCATTCTTCTCAAGCCCGTAACTTGAAACTTTAAACCGACAACCATGGCCTACAAAAACGTAAAACCGCCCGTCGGCGGAAAGATTTCGATTCAGAACGGCAAACTGAACGTGCCGGACAATCCCATCGTGCCGTTCATTCGAGGTGACGGCACCGGCCCGGACATCTGGGCGGCATCCGTGCGCGTGTTTGACGCCGCGGTGCAAAAGGCCTACGGCGGCAAACGCAAGATTGCGTGGTTTGAAGTCTTCGCCGGTGAAACCGCCAAGAACAAGTTCGACAACTGGCTGCCGGATGACACGGTCGGGGCGTTCAAGGAATTTCTGGTCGGCATCAAAGGGCCGCTCACCACGCCCGTCGGCGGCGGCATCCGCTTACTCAACGTTGCGCTGCGCCAGATGCTCGACCTCTATGTCTGCCTGCGACCGGTGCAGTATTTTCAAGGTGTGCCGTCGCCCGTGAAGCATCCCGAAAAGGTGAACGTGGTCATCTTCCGCGAGAACACCGAGGACATTTACGCTGGCATTGATTTTGAAGCGGGCAAGGAACAAGCGCTCAAGACCATTAAATTCCTGAAAAAGAATTTTCCGAAGGAATTCAAAAAAATCCGTTTCGGTGAAACCCCGGAAGTTGTCGGTATCGGCATCAAGCCGGTTTCCAAAACCGGCACGGAACGTCTCGTCCGCTCTGCCATCCAATACGCCATTGCGAACAAACGCAAGAGCGTCACGATTGTCCACAAGGGCAACATCATGAAATACACTGAAGGTGCGTTCCGCGATTGGGCATACGCGCTGGCCAAACGCGAGTTCGGTGCGGTGGAAATTGACAAAGGCCCGTGGTGCAAAATCACCAATTCCGCAATCCGCAATCCGCAATCCGCAATTATTATTAAGGACGCCATCGCCGACGTCACGCTCCAACAGGTGCTCACGCGACCGGAGGATTTCGATGTCATCGCCACGTTGAATTTGAACGGCGATTATTTGAGCGATGCGCTCGCGGCGCAGGTGGGCGGCATCGGTATTGCGCCCGGCGGCAACATCAATTACGTCAGTGGCCACGCGATTTTTGAAGCGACGCACGGCACCGCGCCCAAATATGCAAACCAGGACAAAGTAAATCCAGGTTCAGTCGTGTTGAGCGGCGAAATGATGTTCCGTTACTTGGGCTGGACTGAAGTCGCCGATTTGATTTTGAAAGGCTTGAACGGCGCGATTGCGTCGAAGCGCGTGACTTATGATTTCGCCCGCCAGATGGAAGGTGCGACGGAAATCAAATGCTCGCAGTTTGGTGATAATATCATCGCGAATATGTAGGTAGGTCTGGCACGGATTCAAAACGCTGGACAAAATTGGACGGTAGGGTTACCAGCAAACAATTGAAAATATGAATAAGCACAGTGTTGCAGCAAATCTTTTGCAAACATTGGATCTAGGTTCTTCGATTGCCGAGCTAGATACACTCCTTGAAACGGCTCGCGTTGAAACATCTGCATTTACTGATTTATTTCAAGACAAAGTTGATCTCATACCTGGAACAAAAGGATCAGGCAAAAGCGCACTCTTCAGAATTTTCACGGACTTTCTCCCGAAAATTTTACTTAAAGAGCGTAAAGTTGTTATAGCACATGGTGTTCAAAAACATGGGGACACCATTTTTCACGCTTTCAAAGAGCAGTTTGATAAATTGTCTGAGGACGACTTTGTTAGTTTTTGGTGCATTTATTTGACGTCATTGGCTCATGAACAATTTATCAAGGGAGATTTATACCAACAATTTTTGGGAAATGCTTCATCAGAAATTGATTGTTTTCGAAGAGCGTGCGCGAAAGCTCGAATCCCAGAAATCAAAGCAAAAAAATCTCTCAAAGAAATCCTGCAATGGACACTCCAAGTGCTCCGAGCGTGGAACCCTCGACTCCGTTATAGATTCCCCGAAGAGACTGGAGGAGCGATAGAATTAGATTTGTTTGGTGGAACCATCCAACCTAAATTTGAAAGTGTTCCATCAGAATTGGCCGATGTTCCACATTTTGTAACAGAGATTAAAGAAGCCTTGGAGGCAGTTCTCAAAAAAACAAATTTATCTATTTGGTTGATGGTGGATAGACTCGATGAAATTTTTCCGCGAAGAAGTATGCTTGAGACGCGAGCGTTGCGGGGTTTGCTTCGTTCTATGCGCCTATTTACGACCGATACAATTCGAATAAAAATATTTCTACGGGACGATATGCTAGAGCAGGTGGTATCAACAGGAGATGGTTTTACCGCGCTGACACATTTAACGGCGCGGCAAGCTGATACTTTGCGATGGTCGGAAGACCAAATTCTGAATATGTTGGTTAAGCGATTATTTGCTGATGGGAACTTACAAAAATATTTCAAAGTTGATCGGCGTAAGTTGGATGCTGATCAAGATTATCGCCGTGAATGTTTTTACAAAATTTTTCCAGCAACAGTTCATACTGGAACAAGGCAAAGTCCAACTTTAAGGTGGATGTACAATCATACGATGGACGGACGTGGCGTGGTAACGCCTAGGGATATTTTGGATTTGGTCACAAAGGCAAAGCAGAACCAACAAGATCAATTTAATTCGACACCTAGCTCTGAATCCTTATGGTTAATTGGACCACAAGCAATGCTTTATGGATTAGAGGAGTTGTCAAAACGAAAGAAAGATACATACTTAAAAGCTGAATTCCCGCACCTTTGGCCTGTTATAGAACGGTTTCAGGGAGGAAAATCAGAATATTCTGCCAATGCGCTGCAAGCTTTGCTTGGAAGGGATTGGGAAAAATCCTGCTCGGATTTGATTTCTATCGGTTTGATTAAAAAGCAGGAGAACACGTATTGGGTTCCGCACTTATATCGAAAGGGCCTTGATCTTACGCAAGGACGCGCTTGACACTAATTTGTTACCCTTCCCCAACCATTCCAATATCAAGGCAGCAAGCGGGCGTTGGTTTCGTTAATTCTGCGGTATTTATTGAAACGGAGTTTTTACATTTCGCATTCGGCTCTCAAATGGAAATATGAAAATAAAGGATCAAAGCGGCAATTAAACCAAAGCCCGCGCCAAAATAGGAAAGCACCAGCACCTTGTGATGTTTCCAGATTTCGCCCAATACCGCGTGAATCGCCAGATACAAAAATCCGCCGGCCGCGTTCGCCAGCATCAGCGCCAGCGTCAATTTCAGCGCGTGTTGCGGAACATTTTGCAAAACAAACCAGCCCAGCAATCCGCCGACGATGGTCATGGCTTCCACCAATGCCACGAGCCATAGCATCCTTTTGCGCGGGTATCCGCCGCCGAGCAGCAACGCGCCCAGCGCCAGCCCTTCGGGAAATTTATGCACGCAAATTGCGAACAGGATGGAAAGTTTCACCGGCTCGCTTTCTTCGAGTCCCGCCG
>Ga0187873_1001697_pt1 | contig 17819 bp, 18 predicted proteins | sample June2016WEW_16_1_2_FD_133012 | JGI IMG/M metagenome (GOLD analysis project Ga0187873, IMG submission 133012) | Peatland microbial communities from SPRUCE experiment site at the Marcell Experimental Forest, Minnesota, USA - June2016WEW_16_100 | ecosystem: Environmental > Terrestrial > Soil >... | reverse complement strand
TATTTCACGCCGGCTTCGAGCGACACCAGCCGCCCGCGCTGGAAACTCGTCAGCACGTAAAAAGTGACGGTAATCAGTTCGATGGAAACAAAGAGCATCGCAAAATCGTTGGCCGACGCCGCGAACAACATTCCCGCCAGCGCGAAAACGATGAGCGAATAATATTCACTGATGCCTGTGGAAATGCGGTCGGAAAATTCCACCGACATGAACAGCACCAAAATCGCGGTGACGAGAAAGAACCGTTTGAAGAACACCGCCAGTGTATCTTCCACAAACATGCCGTTGAACGCCGTGCCCGTCAGACTGCAAATGCCGTAGCCGCTCAAGCTTGCCGCGAGCAACAATCCCAGCGCCGCCACCGCCGCGTAACCAAGGAAGTGCCTGCGCCCGGCGGGCATCCACAAATCCGCCAGCAGCAGCACGAGGCCGAGTGCAATCACCCCAATTTCCAAACTCATCAAAGAAGCGTTCATCAGTTTCGGATTGCGGATTTCGGATTGCCGGTTGAAAAAGTTTTTAGTTTCCAGTTTTCAGTTTCAAGTTTGGCTACGGTCGGCGACTGAACCCTTGAAACTTGAAACTTGAAACTTGAAACAATTTTCTCTGCGTCCGGCGTGATCTGTTCCGTGAGCAAACGCGGAAAAAAGCCGAATATCAGCAGACTCGCGAGCAGCAGCGCGTAAGGCAGCTTGCGCCAAAGGCTCGTGGCGTCGGCAAGGTTCGCCCATTTCTCCGGCAGCGGTCCGTGCAAAACATTTCGCACCGCGCGCGTCATGTAAACCGCGCCGATGATTAGCGCGCCCCAAAGCGCAAGACCCGTCACCAGTGGAAACACTTTCCACGCGCCGAAGAAGACCATGACTTCTCCAACAAAATTCGCAAAGCCCGGCAAACCGCATCCGGCCAATGCCGCCATGAGCAGCTCGGTGCCGATGAACCGCAATTGCCGGCACAGCCCGCCTAGCTCGCTCATTTTGAGCGTGCCGGTTTTTTGATAAATGTAGCCGCTCAATGCGAAGGTCAGCGCCGCGAGGAATCCGTGCGCGATCATCACAAACACCGCACCGGTCACGCCGATGAGGCTCAAGCTCGCGATGCCGAGGAAGGCAAAACCCATGTGCGCCACGCTGGAATTACCGATAAGCAGATTAAGGTCCTTTTGCCGCATCGCCACCCAGCCGATGTAAAGAATGTTGCCGAGGCAAAGCCAGGCGAGGATTTGCACCCAGCTCTGTGCCGCCTGTGGCATCAACGGCAGCGCGATCCGGATCAAACCGTAGAGGCCGAACTTTTTCAGCACACCCGCGTGCAGCATCGCTGTCGGCGTTGGCGCAGCCGCGTAACCCAGCGGCGCCCACGAATGGAACGGCCAGAGCGAGACCAAGATGCCGAAACCGAACAACAACAGCGGGAAAATGAAATTTTGCGCGTGCGTTGAAAGCGGATGCGCCGCGATGTATTCCGTGAGTTTTGGAATATCAAACGTGTTCACACCCGATTTCAGGTAAAGCATGATGAGGCCGATAAGAGCGATGAGCGCGCCAATGCTGAGGTAGAGCGTGATTTGAAACGTCGCATAATTCTTCCGCTCGCCACGGCCCCACACGCCGATCATGATAAACGTCGGCACCAGCGCGAGTTCGTGGAAGAAGTAGAAGAAAAACAGGTCGAGCGACGCGAACGCGCCAAGGATGCCGCCCGTCATCACGAGCAGCAGAATGTAAAATTCCTTCTCGCGCGACCGGATTTCCCACGAGCAGCACACGGCGGCGAACGCGACGATGGTGCCCATCAAAATCAAGCCGACGTTCAAGCCGTCCGCGCCGACGTGGTAACTGATGCCGAGCGATTCGACCCACGGAATTTGCTGCTCGAATTGATAGCCCGCCTGGTCCGTGACAAACTGACAGAACATTTTCACCGCCAGCAGCATCGAGATGAATGTCACCGCGACCGCGACGGCGCGGATAATCACGCGGAAATTGCGCGGCACAAACACCAGCAACAACGCCGCCAGCAGCGGCCAACCGAGGATGTAGGTCAAAATGGACATTTTATTTCCCCAAAACCAAATACATGACCACCGCCACGCCCAGCACGAACAGAAAGGCATAGGTTTGGAGATTGCCGGTCTGGACGAGCCGCAACGTGCGGCCGGTCAAATCCGTGCCACCGCGAACAAAGCCGATGCAGGCCCAATCCACCAACCAACGATCAATCCAATCCATCACTGCGGCGATGAAATCATGCGCGCGGATGACCGTGGCCTCATAAATTTCGTCGAAGTAAAAACGGTTCTTCATGGCGGTGGCAAAACCACCGAGTTTGGCGGGCAATGGATCGCTCGTCGCGTTGCGATACAGCGTGCGTGCAGCGAAAAAACCCACTGCAATGAAAGCGATCCCAATCAACGTGCCAATGGGCGAATGAACAAATGGTTCAACCAGACTTTGCGCCAACGGAACGCCGAATTCTCGCCCGGAGAATTGCGAAGCGTAGGTCTGGCTGACCCCAATGACACCGCCAATGAACGCGAACACACCCAGCACGCGCAGCGGCCAGGCCATGACAGCGGGCGATTCGTGAACGTGTTCAGCAGCCTCAGTCTTCGCTTTGCCGAGAAACGCGACGTAGAACAACCGGAACATGTAAAATGCCGTCAAACCCGCCGTGAACGCGCCGACGACGAAGAGCGGATAATTCCCTTTGTCCAGCGCCTGACCGAGAATACTGTCTTTGGAGTAGAAACCGCTGAACGGCGGCACGCCGCTCAAGGCCAGAGTTGCAATCAAAAAGGTCCAGAATGTGACGCCCATTTTGCTGCGCAGCCCGCCCATCTTCCAAATGTCCTGCTCCTCGTGCAGCGCGATGATGACCGAACCGGCGCCGAGGAACAGCAGCGCCTTGAAAAACGCGTGCGTGGTGAGGTGAAACATCGCAGGTGTCGGCCCGGCCAGACCCACGGCCATGACCATGTAACCGAGTTGCGAAATTGTCGAATAGGCGAGGATGCGTTTGATGTCATTTTGCTGGATGGCAATCAACGCGGCGAGTAACGCGGTGAAACCGCCAATCCATGCGATGACTTGAAGCGCGTCAGCATTGAGCAAAAATAAAATGCGGCAAAGCATGTAAACGCCGGCCGCCACCATCGTCGCGGCGTGGATCAAAGCAGACACGGGCGTCGGGCCTTCCATCGCATCGGGCAACCATACGTGCAGCGGGAATTGTGCGGATTTGCCCACTGCGCCGCAGAAAATCAGCAGCGCGGCAATGGAAGCCATTCCGCCGAGCGCGGCGGGGTTGGCGGTGAGCTTAATTTGCAGCACCGTGAAATTGAGCGAGCCGAGCAGTCCCCAAACCATCAAAATGCCGAGCAAGAAACCAAAGTCGCCAAGGCGGTTGGTTATGAAGGCTTTTTTCGCCGCGTCGGCTGCGCTGGGACGTTCAAACCAGTGACCGATGAGCAAGTAGGACGATACGCCGACGAGTTCCCAAAAGATGAAAAGTTCGATGAAATTGTTCGCCAGCACGACGCCGAGCATCGAGAAGGTGAACAGGCTTAAGCATGCGAAATAGCGTGAGAAGCCGCGGTCTTCGTGCATGTAGCCGAAGGAATAAATATGAATCACGCCGCCAACGCCGGTGACGATGAGCATCATCATCAGGCTCAACGCGTCGAGCTTCAACCCGAAGTCCACCTGCAAATCGCCGATGGTCAACCAGTTGGCGACGGATTCGGCGGGTGTCGGTGTCCAACCGTTCGCCGCGATGAATGAAATCGTGAGGACGAAACCGATGACAATCGCGCCGATGGACAAAAGCGCGCTCACGGTGCGGTGACGCAGCGTGAAAAGCGTTATCGCCACCGCTGCAAGCAGCGGCAGAAACAAAATGAGCCAGGGTAACAGTTCTGATTTCATCAAAGTTTCATCAAGGTCAGGTCTTCGACGTGGGCGGTCTGGCGTTTGCGATACAGCGCCACGATGAGCGCGAGGCCGACCGCCACTTCCGCCGCCGCCACGGTGATGATGAAGAAGACCAGGATCTGGCCGTTCAAGTTGTTATTGAACCGTGAAAACGCGACAAGCGCGAGGTTCGCCGCGTTCAGCATCAGCTCCAGCGACATGTAGATGACAAGCAGATTGCGGCGCGTGATCACGCCCAGCAAACCGAGCGCGAACAACAAAAAGCTCACAACCAGATAATGTTCGAGTCCAACTTGCATGTTATTTCAAATCCTTTTTGCTCAATAAAATCATGCCGACCATCGCCACGAGGAGCAGGATGGATATGACTTCAAACGGTAGCACGTATTGGGTGAATAAAAGTTTGCCGAGCGATGCGGTATCACCTTCAAGCGTGGGCAAAGAAGAAGAATTCAATACGGTGGAGCCCAGGCTCTTCAGGAAAATTGCCACGATGGCGCCGACGGACAGCAACCCGGTCGCGACGCTGAAAGATTTGATTTTTCGCCGTTGTTCCTCTTTCAAATCGAGCAGCATGATGACAAACAGGAACAGGACGATGACTGCGCCGGCATAAACGATGATCTGGACGGCGGCGAGGAAGAACGCGTGTAGCAGCACGAACAGCCCGGCCATCGAAATGATGGTCAGCACGAGGAACATCGCGCTCGTGACCGGATTGCGGCTGAACGGATTGGCGATGACCAGCACGCCGCACAGCAGCGTCAGGAACGCAAATACGTAAAATAAAATGTCAGGCAGTCCCATGTTTCCCTTGCTTCAAATTTTCACCGGAAAATCTTCCTGCTCTCCGGCTTCTTCGAGTTTTTGCTTCCATTTCCGGACGCCGCCGACCGTGCCGCCGAGCGCGAGCAGTTTTTCCTTGTTGTAAATCATTTCGGCACGGGTCAGACCGGTAAACGAGTAATCCCTTAGCAAAAAGATGGCTTCCTCCGGGCAGACTTCCTGGCAAAAGCCGCAGAAGATGCAGCGAAGCATGTCAATTTCGAATTCCTTCGGTATTTTTTCGGCGTTCGGTCGGTCGGCAAGCTGGCCGACCGGGCCCGGCGGAATGATTTTGATGGCCCGCGGCGGGCATACAAATTCACAAAGCTGGCAGGAGACGCACTTGGTGTTGCCGTCCTGATCGCGGACGAGATAAGGCGCTCCGCGATAGTCCGGCGGCACGGCCCATTTCTGTTCGGGATATTCCATCGTGATGGTTTTGCCGCCGAACAACGAACGGAACAAATGCCGGGCTGTGACTTTGAATCCGCCGACAATTGCCGGCAGATAGAGCCTTTCCCAAAGCGTCAACGGTTTGCGATTAACAATCATGTTCAACTCTTCATCCACAAAATTACCGCCGTCGCCAAAATGTTTGCCAGCGCCAGCGGCACGAATCGCCGCCAGCCCAAATCCATCAACTGGTCATACCGGAAACGCGGCCACATCCAGCGCACCCAGATGAATACCACCATGAACAAAAGCATCTTTGCGACGAAAATGAAAATATGCGCGATGCCTTGTCCCAATGTCGCCGCCGGATGATCCAGCCCCCAAAACGGCAGCGTCCAGCCGCCAAAAAACAGCGTCACCATCATCGCCGCCGACGCGATCATGTTGGAATATTCGGCGAGGAAAAACAGCGCGAATTTCATCGAGCTGTATTCGGTGTGATAGCCGCCAACCAGTTCCTGCTCGGCCTCGGGAAAATCGAACGGCAGACGGTTTGTTTCCGCGAATGACGCGACCATGAAAATGAGAAACGAAACCGGCGCGTAAAGAACCAGCCAGCCATGTTGTGTTTGCCAGCCGATAATCCGGCTCAAATTCAAATTGCCAACGATGAGCAACACCGGAATCACCGACATGCCCATCGCGACTTCATACGAAATCATCTGTGCGCCCGACCGGATGCCGCCGAGGAACGGATATTTCGAATTCGCCGCATAGCCCGCCAGGACAATTCCGTAAACGCCGATTGAAACGATACCGAAGGTGTAAAGAATGCCGATATTCAAATCCGCAATGACCATTTTCTGATGGCCAAGTTGTGAGCCGAACGGAATCACCGCGACCACCAGCATCGAGGGAATTATTGCAATCGCCGGCGCGAGCCAGAAAAACGCCTTGCGCACGCCCGCCGGAGTGAAATCTTCCTTGAGCATGAATTTTAACCCGTCCGCAAACGGCTGGAACAGTCCGAGCCGGATCAAAAACGGCCCGATGACGGGAATGTCCTTGACGAACGGCGGCGCAGCGCGGTTCGGCCCGACGCGGTCCTGAATCCACGCTGAAATTTTGCGCTCAGCCAAAACCGCGTAGGCGACCATGCCCTGCACCACCGCGATGACCACGGCGATCTTGACCACGCTGAAGATGATAAAATTCCAGTCCATTTTAGACTTTCACGGTCACGCCTGTGTTACTGAGACTCGCCCACGTCAAACCGTTGAACGCCGGCACCTCTTTGGCCATTTCGTTGAACAAACCTTCGATGGTCATGGCGACGTTTTGGCCGGTGACGTTGTGAACCAGGTCGCGTAAAAATTCCCATTCAGGGCGTGCGTCGCCGGGCGGCTCAACGGCCTTCATGAACTTTTGGACTCGGCCTTTGGCGTTTGTAAACGTGCCGCGTTTCTCGGCGTGCGTGCAGCCGGGCAAAACGTAATGTGCCAGCCTCGTCGTCGCGTTCGGCAAAATGTCGCTGACGATGAGCGTTTCCAGTTTGCCAAGCAAATCCACGCCGATGCCTTGTTTGGTCACGTCCTCGCCGAAAACAATGAGAGTCGTGATCTTTCCGTTCTTAATGCCGCTGGCAATTTTTGGCAAACTGGCGCCCATTTCGGCCGCGCAAATTCCCGTCAGCCGCGCGCCGTTCGTGTTCGGATTCTTGTCCGCGTTCACGAGCAGTTTGTCGGCTTCGCCCATGCGCGCGATGGAGTCGCTGATGGCGCCAAGCTTTGCCTTGAGTTTGCCGAGCAGCCAGAGCTCCTCGTTCGTCTGCCGGGCCGAAGCTATGATGGCCACCGAACCTTGAGAGGCTTTCTTCAGCTTTTCCGCGATTTCGTTCAGCGCAACCGCCCAGGTTGTCTTTGGACTTTGGACTTTGGACTTTGGACTTCGGATTTCCGTGAGCCGGTCTTCGCGGCCAATCCACTTGTAATTCAAGCGGCCGTAATCGCACATCCAGCACGAGTTGACGGCGTCGTTTTGACGCGGAGTGTAGCGGTAAATTTTTTCCTCGCGCGAGCCGATGATGATATTACAGCCCGTCGCGCAGCTCGTGCAGATGCTCTTGGTTTCCTTCAGGAACCACACGCGCATCTGGAAGCGGAAATCCTTGGACGTGAGCGCGCCGACGGGACAAATGTCCACGGTGTTCAGCGTGTAATTGTTGTCGAAGGCTTTGCCCGGATAAGCGGTAAGCGTGCAGTAGCTGCCGCGATTGACGATGCCGAGCGCGTCGTCGCCGACGATGTCCTTCGTGAACCGGATGCAGCGCGTGCAAAGAATGCAGCGTTCGTCATCGAGCACGATGCGCGGGCCGAGATCAATGGTCTTGGGTTTGTGAACTTTCGATTCGACGAAACGGCTCTCCGATTTGCCGTAATCCACCGAGTATTCCTGCAGTTTGCATTCGCCGGCCTGGTCGCAAATCGGGCAATCCAGCGGATGATTGATGAGCAGGAATTCGAGCACGCCCTCGCGCATTTGCTTCACGCCGGGCGTGTCCGTGTAAATCTCCATGCCCGGCGAAATCGGCGTGGCGCAGGCAATGACCGGGCGCGACATCATGGTGACCTTCGGCGAACCATCGGGATTCAAAATCGGTTTGTGATCGTGGCCGAACGCCGGCATGCCGAATTCGACGAGGCACATGCGGCAATTGCCCGCAACAGGCAGCTTGGAATGATAACAATAATGCGGCACCACGACACCCGCCGACTCGCAGGCCTGGATCATTGTGGTCGGGATCGGCTTGCCGGAAACCGGGTCGGGCATCGTCTTCGGCACCTCGACTTCACGGCCGTCCACCTTGATTTTGATTTTGTCCACGGGCGGCGCGGGCTTGGTTGTTTCTTGAGTTGTCACAAACTTAATTCATTCACTGGTTCGACGTGGACGGCGCTCTTCGTCGGCCGCGCCTTTGGCGACAAATTCGTCTTTGAACTTGGTCACAAAGCTTTGCACCGGCCATGCGCAGGCCTCGCCGAAGGCGCAAATCGTTCGGCCGCCGGGAATGTTGTCCGCGATTTTCACCAGATAGTCCGCATCTTGCGCGCGGCCTGCGCCATGCGTGAGGCGATGCAGAGCCTTGCTCATCCAGAGCGACCCTTCGCGGCAGGGTGTGCATTGGCCGCAGCTTTCGTGCGCGTAAAACTCCGCGATGTTCGCCAGCGCCTCGACGATATCAGTCGAGTCGTCCATCACGATGATGGCGCTGGAACCGCTCATCGAACCGGCCTGGACCAATGAATCGAAATCGTAAGGCAAATCGAGCAGGTCCACTTCCTTGCCCTTGATTTTGAATTTCTCACCCGCCTTGAAAACCTTCGCCGATGACCCGCCCGGGATGACCGCCTTCAATGACCGCCCGGGACGCAGTCCCCCGCCGAAGACCGGGTCATTGATGAGTTCGCCGATGGTGACCTTGCCCACCTCGACTTCGTAATAGCCGGGGCGTTTGACGTGGCCGCTGATGCTGACGATGCGCGTGCCGGTATTGTTCGGCGTGCCGAGTTCGGCGAATTCCGCGCCGCCCATCGCCGCGATGTGCTTCACGTTGCAAAGCGTCTCGACGTTGTTGACGATGGTCGGGCACATCCACAGGCCGAGCACCGCCGGAAAATAAGGCGGCTTGATGCGCGGATACGGTCGTTTGCCTTCGAGCGATTCGATCAGGCCGGTTTCCTCGCCACAAATATAGGCGCCCGCGCCGCGATGAACGTAAATCTCGAGATTGTAGCCGCTGCCGAGAATGTTTTTGCCTAGAAAATTTTTCGAGCGGGCTTCGGCCAATGCCTTGTTTAACAACTTCGCGCCATCGGGCATTTCACCGCGAATGTAAATGTAGGCGATATGAACATCGTTCGCGAAGCACGCGATGATTGTCCCTTCAATAAGCTGGTGCGGGTCTTTGTGGATGATCTGGCGGTCCTTGAATGTGCCCGGTTCGGATTCATCCGCGTTGCAGATGAGGTAAATCGGTTTGCCGCTCTTGCGATCCACAAACGACCACTTCAATCCGCATGGAAAACCCGCTCCGCCGCGCCCGCGCAAACCGGACGCCGTCACTTCGTGGCGGATTTGTTCCTGCGCAGTCTGCGTTTTGCCGTCTGGCAAAGTTTTCGGCTGAAGAGCCAGCGCCTTCTTCAAAACCTTGTAGCCGCCGTGACGCAAATAGCATTCGATGTCGGGCGTGTAACCCGGCTCGTCGGCATATTTCAGAATCAATTTGTATTCCTGCGGCATCGGCTTGACTCCTAGTTCAAAAACTTTAGCTTACCCAACGCTCCGGCTTGCCCGATGGTGTAACGGTAGCACAGCAGACTCTGGATCTGTTTGTCATGGTTCAAATCCATGTCGGGCAGCCAACTCTTCAAGGTGGAAGGCAGAATGAAGAATGTAGAATTCCAATTCTTCATTTGCATCCTCCCAAAATTTCATCGGCTTTTGCGTGGCTGACGCCTTCGTGAAAGTCGTCATTGACCATCATTACCGGCGCGGTGCCGCAACTGGCGAGACATTCGACGAACTCGACCGTGAACTTTCCGTCCTTCGTCGTTTGCGGGCCGTGCTTGTGCGCGTCCAGACCCAGCTTCCCGCAAAAATGTTTGTGGAGTTCATACGCGCCGCCCAGCGCGCAGCTCAACGTCCGGCAGACCTTGATTTGATATTTACCCATCGGTTTCTGCCGGAGCATCGGATAAAACGTCACGAGCTCGTAAACGTTGATGGGTTGCAGCTCGAGTTTCTTCGCCGTCCACTCGACCGCTTCCTGCGAAATCCAGCCGAACTGCTCCTGAATCGCATGCAGCACCATGAGCGCCGCGCCGCGCTTTTCGGGATAATGTGCCATTAGCTCGTCAATCTCCGATTCGAGCGCAGCAGGCACGGTAAAACCGCTCTGGCGCTGGAGCGGGTTTGGAATGGGATCGGTGTGCGTGGCGTTCATCGGTCACATTCTCCCATTACGAAATCGAGCGAACCCAAAATCGCCACCGTGTCGCTCACGAGACAGCCGGGGAAGATTTTGGAGATGATGCTCAAGTTCACAAACGATGGTGCGCGGATTTTCAAACGATACGGCGTACCGCCGCCGCGGCTGTTGATGTAAAAGCCAAGTTCACCCTTCGGGTTTTCATGGCCGAAATAAATTTCGCCGGGCGGACAATTGACGCCTTCCGTGACGAGCATGAATTGATGAATCAATTCCTCCATTTTCGTCATAACCTTTTGTTTTGGCGGCAGGACGATTTTGCCGTCAGCCACATTGACCGGTTCATTGGATTTGTTGTCCGCGCCGCCGGGAATTTTGTCGAGGCACTGGTACAGGATGTGCACGCTCTGGCGCATTTCTTCCATGCGGACGAGGTAACGGTCGTAGCAATCGCCGATGGAGCCGATGGGGATGTCAAATTCCAAATCCTTGTAGCAAAGATACGGCTGCGCCTTGCGCAAATCCCATTCGATGCCGCTGCCGCGTAGATTCGGCCCGCTCAAGCCGTAATCGATGGACTCTTCCTTGGAAATCACCGCCAGATTCCGGAGGCGGTCCACCCAAATACGGTTGCGCGTGAGCAACGTCTCGACCTCGTTGAGCACCGGGATGACTTCATTGCAAAATTTACGGCATTGCTCCGTCCAACCCGGTGGCAAATCGCGCATCACGCCGCCGATGCGTGTGTAGGTTGTCGTGAACCGCGCGCCGCTGATCGCTTCGGCCAGATTGTAAATCTTTTCACGTTCATTAAATGTCAACAGGAACACCGTCACCGCGCCCAAATCCATCGCGAAGGCGCCAATGCCGAGCAAATGCGAGGAAATGCGCGCCAGCTCCGCGCACATCACGCGGATGTATTGGCAGCGCGGCGGCAAATCCTTTTCGATGCCGAGCAATTTTTCCACCGCGAGGGCATAGGCGACGTTATTGGCCAGTGGAGCGAGGTAATCCAGCCGGTCTGTGTAAGGAATGAACTGGGTGTAGGTCATGTTCTCGGCGATTTTTTCGTCGCCGCGATGCAGATAACCCACGTCCGGGTCGGCCTTGGTAATGACCTCGCCGTCCAGTTCAAGCACGATGCGCAACACGCCGTGCGTGGCCGGATGCGACGGCCCCATGTTCAAGACCATGCGCTCGCCTTGCACGTCCTGAAGCTCTTCCGCCGCCTGCGCAGCGCGTGCAGCAGGTTCGTGAAACTCCGTTTTTCGAACGTCAGTCATGAAGATGGGCCCTCTGGATTTCGCACGTGCGGTTCCCGTTCAATGGCGTCCTTGCCGCCCGGTGCGGTCACAAACGGCCCGCCTTCGAGCGGCGCGGGTTTGGTGAATGCGACGCCGGGCACGTCGGTTGACTTGCCGGCCAGCGGGAAATCCTTCCGCAGCGGAAAATACGGATAGCCTTCCCACATCAAAATCCGGCGCAAATCGGGATGACCGCGAAACCGGATGCCCATCATGTCGTAAATTTCGCGCTCGTGCCAATTGGCGGTCTTCCAAACCGTCGTGACGCTCGGTAATTCGGATTTTTCCTCGCTCACGCTCGTTTTAAGCCGCAATTCGCCGCCATGCGCAAGGCCGCGCAAATGATAAACAACCGTCCAACGCGGGTCTTCGCCGTAATTGTCCACACTGCTGATGTCCACGAGATAATTGAAATCCAGTTCCCTCCTGGCGAATTCACAGACCTCGACAATTCGTTCCGCATCACCAAGTTGGATGGTGATTTCGCCGCGAAACTCCGCCGGTTCGGAGATTAAATCGCCGAACTTGGCCTTGATTTTTTGGGCGAATTCGAGGGCAGGCACAGCGATTGAAATTTAAGATTTGACCGCTGTGACTGCGGTAAGCCGTCCCAGCACAGGTTCCTTGCTGATTTTGTTTTGTAATTTCATCAACGCGTCGAGCAGGGCTTCCGGCCGCGGCGGGCAGCCGGAAACATAAACGTCCACCGGGATGATGTTGTCCACGCCTTGCAGCACGGAGTAGCTGCGATACATGCCGCCGGTCGAGGCGCACGCGCCCATGGCGATGACCCATTTCGGCTCCGGCATCTGGTCGTAAATTCGTTTCACGGCGCCGGCCATTTTATAGGTGACCGTGCCGGCGACAATCATGCAGTCCGACTGGCGCGGTGAAAAACGCATGACTTCCGAACCGAACCGCGAGATATCAAACCGGCTCGCGCCGGCCGCCATCAATTCGATGGCGCAGCATGCCAGCCCCATGGGCATCGGCCAGATGGAATTTTTGCGAAACCAATTCAATGCGGCATCCACCCGCGTGACGATCATGTCGCCCTCAATCTTTGAATCATAACCAATTTCGCTTTGAGTCTGCATAAACGTGATTTGCCAGAACCGTCGCAAAATCAACCTAATCGCCGCCCAAAGTGCAGGCAAGTGAGTTTGTGATTTTTTTCGCAAGAATTCGCGTCAATTTTACAAAGCCGGGTGTGGTAATCCCATTGTCAACTTCCGCTTGTGGCTGGCAGCGGCTCGGGTAGAATTGAAAGACGCGATTGGCGGATGATGAAAACTTTTGCGGAATTAAATTTTCCTGGACGGCTCATTGCCGTCGAGGGACTCGATGGGTCGGGCAAGTCCACGCAGATTTATTTGCTCAAGCGCTGGCTCGAAGCCGAGGGCGTCAAGGTTTATTTCAGCGAGTGGAACTCGTCCGAGCTGGTGAAATCCGCCACGAGCAAGGGCAAAAAACGGGAACTGCTCACGCCGACGACATTCAGCCTCATTCATGCGACGGATTTCGCCGACCGTTACGAACGCCATTTGCTGCCGTTGCTGCGCTCGGGTTACATCGTGCTGTGTGACCGTTATATTTTCACCGCGTTCGCGCGCGACGTGGTGCGCGGCTGTCTGCCGGAGTGGGTGCGCGGTATTTACAATTTTGCCGCGCTGCCCGACACCACGTTTTTCTTCAAAGCGGATTTGGAAGTATCGCTCAACCGCATTCTCGAAGGCCGCCCGAAGCTGAAATTCTTCGAGGCGGGCATGGACTTGCATCTGTCGAATGATCCCTACGAAAGCTTTCGCATTTTCCAGGGCCGCATTTTGGAACAATACATGGCAATGAGCGCCAAATTTAATTTCATTGTGATGGACGCCAACCAGCACGTGGAAAAACAACAGGCGCTCGTGCGCAAGATCGTGAGCGAGCGAATGGATTTGGCGCGGTTCAAGCGCCGCGGCCCGCTGCCGTTGCCGCCGGCCATTCAGCCGGACAACAAGGCGAAGGAAGCCGAGGAGGATTTGGCCGCATGAAAAAGCCGGCGACAAATTCCGACGGCGTCAAAAAGTGCCGCCGCTTTTACGGACACGGCATTCCCCACGTCCCGCTTGAAGACATTGCGGGCAAATTGATCGTCGTGGAAGGCGCGGACGGTTCAGGCCGTTCCACGCAGATTGCACGGCTGGTTGACTGGCTCGAAACCAGCGGGCACGCAACGGTGCAGGTCGGTTTGAAACGTTCCACGCTCGTGAGTTCGGAGCTGGAAAAAGCACAGGAAGGAAACATTTTAAGCCGCACGACACTGAGTTTGTTTTACGCGACCGACTTTGCGGACCAGTTGGAAAATGTCATTTTGCCCGCGCTTAAAGCCGGTTTTATCGTGCTGGCCGACCGTTACGTTTACACGCTCATGGCGCGTGACATGGTGCGCGGCATGGACGAGGCATGGTTGAAAAATTTATACGGCATCGCGCTTGAACCCGACGCGGTGTTTTATTTTTCCGTCGAGCCCCAGGAGCTTGTGCAGCGCAATCTCGCCAAAAACGCGTCGCTGGATTATTGGGAAAGCGGCATGGACCTCGGCTTTTCGCGCGATATGTTCGACAGCTTTGTGAAATACCAGACCGCGATGCAGGCGGCGTTTCACAAATTGCGTAAAAATTACGGCTTCACGATTGTGGACGGCAACCGCCCCGTCGGTTCCATTACCAGGGAGTTGCGAAAAAAAATCCGCGCTCTGCTCGCGGCAAAATAAAATCAATGTCCTCGACCTCGCTTTCGCGCCGGGCGTAACGGCGCGCGGTGGCAAAAACGCGCGGGGAATACCTTTGGACCAGCGGTTCAAAGCTCGCGACATTTCCATTGGGCACCGCGGAAATCAACTCCGCTTCTGTTCGTTCCATTGCATTGGAAGTCTGCCAGGGAAATTTCCGCGGCTAAAGCCAAAAGCCGCTTTTGAATTTGCGCGACTCAAGGCCGTGCGATATGAAACGCCGCTTCCAAGTCACGGGAGAATTGCGCAATCGCAACGACGATTTTCGGGGGTTGTTCGGCCAGGGCAACCAGCATCCGCTCGGCGGTCTCCGGCCGGTGCCGGAGCAGTTCGGCACTCGCGAGTATCACCGAGACGTGATTGTTGATGTCGTGGCGCAATTCTGCGAGTTTTCGGTTTAACTCGCCAATCTGTTCCACGCTTAATGTGACCGGTTCAGTTGGCAGTGGCATCGGCAAAATAATCGCGCAAGTTTGGCCGAAAGCAAGTCAGTTTCCTGCATGGGGGGAAATATTTAAAATGGAGCGAGCGAAGGGATTCGAACCCGCCGCTCAAAATTCACAAGCTTCGCAAACACAAGCTCCTGCAAAATCCGCGTCGGATGGGTGTACACAAATATACGCACAGATTACTGTTTGAAGTATCTGTTTAAGAGTCGGGGCTACTGGCAAATTGACAATTGCATCCGGTCAAAGGAGCCTGATTTCTTTCGATAGTTATTTCCGCAAGTTTTCTCGGCTCCAATCAAGCCACGCCTGTGGATTATTGGTATTGATGTAAGTAGTAAACGCCATTCTCCCATATGGCGTATTATGTATCGGCCAGACGATCCCCATTCTAGTTTCAATTGGGGGCGGGTTTGGCAGGGAGAAGCAGACAAATGCGAGGTCATAATTGACATCAAAGAAGATCACCTGTCTGGGTTGCTTTTACCTAATTTTCTAAAATGAAATTTCCAAACCCGCGGTGCCTCCATGAAAAAGCACGTGGGAATCTGAATTCACGCTGAGTGCATGCACAGGATTTGTATAGGTCTCCTGTATCTGTCCGGGCGCCAGAGCGACGCCTGCAAGCCAAAGCACCTCATAGCCGATCTTCAGCATAATCCTGCTGGCAATTTGATATTTGCACTGCAAGCCGGCTTCGCCAACAAAGGCGGGATGGTCAGTCGAGGCGCTCGCATTGTACACGACCTTTGCGATGCTGACCCCGGTTGAGTCTGTTACATGGTTCCAATACCCCCCGAGTTTTATCAGTCCATCAATCGAAAAGCGGCCACGCTCGAATAATTTCCCGTCCGCGCCGATTTGGAGACCATAGAGATTGTCTGTTGTACTTGTATTCCAGAAAGGGGGATATCCCGGGGCCGGCTTGCCCGTCGTAATATTCGCAACATCATAAAGAGTGTCCCCCGAATCAGTGTTCTTCCATGTAGGCACAAAAATATCCGCCGGCGGGGTTGTACCTTGAAGGTTTTCATGCAGTCGGAGCCAGCGAAATCCGGCGAGAATGGTTATCCGGTCGGAGAATTTCTTCCACGCGTTGATTTCCGCACTGTAAAGGTCCGTGGAGTAGTCCCATGTCATTGACTGATAGGCAAAATCCTGTGTCTGAAAAAAGCCGCCGGGAGCCCTCATGACCAGCCAGTTGCGCGGATTATCCGGGCCAATGGATCGGGTGGAATCCCAGTCTCTGATATGAAAAAAAGATGATTCCAGACCATAGTTGGAATCGACATGGTAAGTTATGCCCAGCCTAAATCCGGGGGCAAAGCCCTGATGAAGATCGGTGCTGTTAAGAGCCGGAGTGCCGGGCGTGACCGCCACGCCCGGGTAGAAAGGTGTGGTGCCCGGTACTCGTTCAACAAGTGTTTGTTTTGCGGTATCGACACGGTCAAGGACGATCGCTTCCACCGAGACGGTCCATCGCGGAGGGTGTGACAACCGGGAGGTATCCGTATCATTTCCCCCAGCACCCTGCAGGCGGTCAGCCATGGTGCTCGGGAATACCGAATAGCTGTTGTGGACATTGGCTGCTGTGTTGCCGGGATTAGCGGTTGCGGCAGGGCTTGGGGTTTGTACTTTTACCGGAGAGTTGCCGAAGCCATTAGCTGCCGGTGAGCTGTTATCCGTGCCACCAGCAAAATTACCGCCATTATCCGCGTAAACAATCGATGCGGACAAAGCCACTACTGCGATGGCTAACCCTCTGATTCTTGTCCTTGTTATCATCCGTGCTTTCTAAATTGATATTTCCCATTTGGTTTCTTGTCTATCAAGTAATATCTGCACCAAAGAGGAACGAGAGGAAATCAACCGGCTCACCGGCAGTCACAAGCGCATGGCCTTCATGTCGCAGAAGTGAGATTGGAGCGAGCGAAGGGATTCGAACCCTCGACACTCACGTTGGCAACGTGATGCTCTACCAGGCTGAGCTACGCTCGCTTCCAGAGAGGAGAGGACAGGCTATAAAAAAATCCTGAAATGGCAAGCCTGATTTATATGCTTTTTGGCTTTTCCACCAGCCAATCTGCTAAACTGTCGCCGTGAGCAATGTGTTTTACGCTCCGGATGAACAACACGCCGCGAAGGTCAAAGGCCTCTTCGCCGCCATTGCCCGGCGTTACGATTTGCTCAACGATCTCCAAAGCTTCGGCCTCCACCGTCGCTGGAAACGCCGCGTCGTCGAACTCGCCGCCGTGAAATCCGGAGACCGCGCGCTCGATTTATGCTGTGGCACCGGCGACATCGCATTCGCGCTCGCGCAACACGGCGTGGAAGTGATAGGACTGGATTTCAGCGAAGCGATGCTCGAAATTGCGGAAGCCCGCCGACTTGAAAATTCAAAACTTAAAACTCAAAGCTTAAAATTCATTCAGGGTGATGCGCAGCGAATTCCGTTTTCCGACGCTTCATTCGATGTCGTCACCGTCGGTTACGGTTTGCGGAGTTTGGCGGGTTGGGAAACAGGCCTTGCCGAAATGCGCCGCGTGGCCAGGCCCGGCGCGCGGCTTGTTGTGCTCGATTTCGGCAAGCCGCCGAACGCCCTTTGGCGCGCGATTTGTTTCGCCCATTTGCGCTGTTCCGTGCCGCTCATCGGCCGGTTGTTTTGCGGCAACGCAGACGCCTACGCCTACATCCTTGAATCGCTGAAACATTATCCGGCGCAGCAGGGAGTCGCGGACAAAATGCGCGAACTGAAACTCACGAACGTGCGTGTCATCAATCTGCTCGGCGGCGCGATGGCGATTAATTACGGGGAAAAACGATGAGGCCGCTAGGTTAGTTGGCATTTGAAAAATCTTGTGTGTTTTCGCGGCTATTTTACGATGATTGCCTTTGATGGGTTGGTAGCTCAGTTGGTAGAGCAGCCCCGAAAAGTTTCGGGGTTGGTGCGGGGGGGGGTAATCCCCAGTTTTGACAGATGATTGTCTTTGTGGGTTGGTAGCTCAGTTGGTAGAGCAGTGCCCTTTTAAGGCATTGGTCCCGGGTTCGAGTCCCGGCCAACCCACCATTTTTCTTGAATTTCAAAATGGCTTGGGTCTACGTTTTGCGCGGTGCTTCGGGCCGACACTACATTGGTTCAACGAACGATTTAAAGCG
>Ga0187873_1001692_pt1 | contig 17863 bp, 11 predicted proteins | sample June2016WEW_16_1_2_FD_133012 | JGI IMG/M metagenome (GOLD analysis project Ga0187873, IMG submission 133012) | Peatland microbial communities from SPRUCE experiment site at the Marcell Experimental Forest, Minnesota, USA - June2016WEW_16_100 | ecosystem: Environmental > Terrestrial > Soil >... | reverse complement strand
TCGAGTTCGTTGGCATTGGTTACCGGCGCCCAGAACTCCACGGCATATTGACGGTCCTTCCCCAGCACAATCTGGTCGGTGCTGGCGGGGCCATTGGTGAAAATAAAAATCTGCTGGTTCGTGTTGCCACCGCCCGGCTGGGAATAGGTCAAACCCTCGCCACCACCCAACAGATCGCCGTTGGTGAGCGTATAGTATGCCCCGGCATTGTTGGAGTAGGAGCCGCTGGTCGAACCCACAGTGGCGGTGATGTCAAAGAGATGCAGACTCGGTTGTCCTCCTGAAGCGCCCACAGCCAAAATGGCCAGCCCGGTCAACACCCAGTTTGTTGTTCTTGGCGTGATGGTCTCGGAAAGCAGGACGTATTGGGCCTGGGGAGCGGCCGTCGGCGGGGTTTGCTTGACGTTTGCCGTCGCAGACAGGCTGTTGGTTGTAGGGAACGAAGTATAAAAGGGGGGTTGGCCGCCGACATTATCCCAGTTGGTGGGGTTGACTGTGCCATTGGTAAATGTGCCGCCGACCAGATCGGCCCGCACCGTGCCACAAACCAGGGTGAGCGCCAATGTTGCCAGGGTTCCTACGATTCGCGTTTTTGCTTGCTTGTTCATAATCCTGGAAGTGTCAGATGGTTTTGATTTGCCGGAGCAACGTTTGCGGAACAAACCACGCCGGCACGCGCCTTGATCCACTGAGTCTGTCGAGCAGGAAAAGCGCCAAAGCCGTCAATCCGCTGATGCACGTCGTTCCAGTCCACCGTGCACGTTTGCGCGCGGGATGGAAGCGTTGAAGAGAGCAATGTCAGTGAAGCGAGCCAACAAGCTGCGGCGCACGCCGGCGTGGCGTTGCCGGTTGTTCTTTTCGAGTTCATTCGGGCATTATAGCACAAAAAGGCGGAAAAAAAAGGCGCCGGTCAAAACCGGCGCCTGTTGTTATTATTGGTTGCTCCAGCAACCGCCAGGAATTTACGGACTTGATATTGGCGGCCGGTGCAGCCGGAAGAACGCATTGGTCACTACACCCGGATAACCGTGCTCCGAAGTCTGCATATTGTACAGCATGTTCGTTGTAATAACGGTCCAGACACGCGTGCCTTCCACCGTTTCGGTAAGAGTCGATGGCGAGTAGCCCGAATAGTATAGAGGCTCAACCCAGGGCACATGACCTTTGTTAGGATCGATTGTTAGATAAGGGGCAACCTCCACGTCATAACCGCCGGCCGGAGTTGTCCAATTCAGCCAATAGGCAATATTCGGTGGGACAGCCCAGAGTCCGCGTGCGGTAGCCGATGAACCGGGGGTTTCAACATCACGCCAGTTGTCCGACCAATTCTTCCCGTTGGAGAAGTCGTCCATGTTCGTGCCTTGCGGGCCACTGATGTTTATATTCAAGGCAAGGATATTGTTAGCGGGATTTCCGCTGTTGTTGTTTTGTGTTCCAAAATAAACCTGCAAGGGACCGTTGAAATACTGCTCATCACCACCCGGTATGGTGAAGGTCACTGGTGACAGATTGGGACCGGTTATCGAGCCGTGAGTCGCATCGCTAAATTGCAGCGTCCACACGCCATTGCCCGAAGCCGCGCCAGTCTTGCTCGGATCAACGCCGTTATAGTAGTTGGTAGCCAGCTTGATGTACGCGACGTGCCTGATCCAGTAATTAGTAGTTATGACAGTACCATTAGTTACATAAGAAGAATCATTGGTTGCGTAATAATCAACCGGCGGGTTCCCCAGATTGAGTGACAACCCATTGGTGTTGATCTTATATCCGACAAATAAGTGATAATCATTATTCGTTGGACCCGTCTGGTTGTTGAACTCAAAGCACATCGCATTTGTTGCATCAGCATCCAGCGAGGTATCGTTAGCACCGGTAGCCGAATTAGCCGTGGGCATGGCACCCACCGGTATGAACCAGAACATCGTCTGCAAGCCGACGCTCGGCGCAGGCTCGTTGGTAACGGTGAAGGAATACGATACAGGATAACCATGGAATGCCGTCGAGTTACTAACCCACGACATCTGTGAGCTCTGTGAGGCAAGTTCCGTGCGTACGTATGATGCATTGGCTTGTGTAAAAATGCGCAAGCCGAGGTCCCGATCGCACTCGATGTACAGGGTCGGCGTCGGGAACGGCACAACCTTTCCATCCAGACTCTGTAGTTCCAGCAAATGCATGTTGTCCACATACAGGGTGCTGCCTCCGTTGGTAAGCGGAGATGACGTGTAAAAATTCGCATTCATGGCAATGGCCAGATTGTTGAGGGTGCCCTCATACGCATTATTCCACGCGTCGTAGTAGAAATTGAGGTGCTTCCAGGAGTCGGGCGGGTTTGTGGCCGGGAAGTCATACCCTACCGTCGGGGACACACCCCCGGTCATAAGGTTGCTAAACTGCTGGAATTTGTGGGAGTAAAATTGGTCGATCAATCCAAACTCCAAGTGACCATAAAAACCATTGGTTTGTGCGTTGCCGTTGGGATAACCGGTGGTATTGGTTATCACCGTGGAACTGCTGTCGAACATCACATCGGCACAGAACTCCAACATATTTAATCCCGGCTGTGGCAGCCCGGGGCTCAAAAACTGATCCCAATTAGTCCACGTTTGGGACGAGCTTAGGAAGACCGTCCACCAATTCGTAACGACTTTCTCCAGCGAACCGTCATTGAGAGCACTGGAGTCAAGGGTGGACCATAAATCTCCCACATTCGTGCTGGCCCCCAGCCAGTTGGTCCAAATGCCGGCCTGGGCGGGCGTGTCAAAGTTATTGAGCACCACATTGGTATAGGGACTGGGGTTGTTGAAGGAAATGGTCTCAGTGAAATTGGTATAAGTAACATCATTACAATACGCAGCTGTCGCTGAGTGGTATATCCCAACCACATCAAATCGTTTTGTTTCAGGATGCTGCCCTTGCAACCTCGTGCCCAGATTTCCGTCATCAAACAAGCTGCCATAATTCGTTACCGAATAGATATCCGAATAGGAGAGGGGTCCGTTGGTGGCGCTCTGGGAGTTTGTCAAGGTGTAACTGAGAACTATCAGGTTTGCCTCCGCCAAATGGGCTGAAACCATGACATAATATGCGCCCTGCTGTGCCCCATTAGGGTCCCAGGGTGGCGGCCAAGCCGTTCCCACGGTGCCCGCCATTCCCAAGGTAGTCATATTACCGGAGGTGCTCAACCAAAACCTGTTAGCGTTTTCTTGTCTCGCATACAGGGGAATCCCCGTGGTGGAAGACCCGACAAAGTTAAAGTTATAACCCAGATAATACGCGCCTTGAGAACCACGAACCGAACCTGAATTATGCCACACTGGCGTGCCGTTACCCATGGAGCCGCCGAGGTCGCCCATATTATTATTGTTCGTGGTGCCTAAGAAGAAGCGCCAAACCGTCCCGCCAACAGTTTGCAAGTTGCCGCTAGTGTTCGTGAATATCATAGTGTATTCCACCGTGATCTTGTCCCCAATATTTTGCAGAGTATATGGAAGGGGCAGCGCGGCCTTAAACCCCATATTGGGGTTGGGGTGGTTTACGCTAATAAGTTCAAAAGCGCCGATCCCAGGGTATTCAACGATTTGTGAGGTCGCATCGCCGGCGTAGTTTTGCTCAAAACCCCAATTGGTTATAGCCAAGGGTCCAATGTCAGCCATTGCATTAGACACAAAAAGGGCCACTGTCGCCACAGCTCCCACTGCCAATGATTTAATGATGTTTGTTTTCATAGTTTGGAACAGACGTTTTTTAGTTTCGTTTTGGTGCTTCGGAATTTGTTAAATCATATCAGCTATCGCGCGGTTTGCAATGGATAAAGCTACGATTCGCATGGAAAATCCTCCGATTCAGCGAATCGGCGTCAAAAGTATCGTTTTGACCGGTTTTCCAACAGGGTTTTCAATAAAAAGTGGTGGTCTGGTTGCCTTGACCGGCGTATTGCCATTGTGCGTCCCTGCCCAAATGCGTATCTACATGGCCATCGCCATAGCCCACATTGATGGACGACAACGCGCCATTGTATTGGTGACCATTGTTTGGATTCCTGACAATGTCAGCGGCGTTGGTGTCTAAGCTGCCTATGCTGACTTCGCATTCATCAGAAATGATTGGTTGAAAGCCCACAATTTTGTCACTCTGCTTTCGCGGCCAACCCATGTTGTTCCACGGTGCGGCTGTGCCGTTGTCGAAGTGTGGGTCAGGCCATAATCGATATGCGGCGGGATCATCACCGCTTCTCCGCGGTATCCAAAACTCGTGCAAAAATTTTGCAAAAAAACCGTTGTTGGACCTGCAATCTATGAACCACAAAACGAGATCATCTATTGTTTGAATATCACGATTTTGGGCTGTTATGCCAGGGTTCCCCGAACTACTGTAGCCATAATGAAACTGCTGATTTGCCAGATCCCATTCCGCTGTCCGGACGGGGCAAAAATACATCGGAATCGTCATTCCGTAAGGCATCAGGTTGGAAATCATGTTGGTGCCAACGTCATCCGAGTTTCCACCCGCGGTGTTAGCAGTGAAAGACGGGTAAAAGCCATCTGCTTGGTCGCTGGCATAGACGTTGCACATGGTTGCCCATTGTCTGAAGTTCCCGTTGCAATTGGCGACCTTGGCGCGGAATTTGGCCTTGGCCAGAGCCGGCAACAGCATTGCCGCCAAAATGGCGATGATGGCGATGACCACCAGCAATTCAATCAATGTGAAGGCGCGTTTGGCGAGGTGATTTTTTTTCATAGTATGGACACTGCGTTCCATGCAAACAAACTTACCAAAATTCTCTTTGGAGGGAATGGACAATCCTATTATTCTGGTTTTATTTTCAGGCGGCGCGGCGGCTGGGTTCCCGGGTGCGTCCCGTGATGTTGCTGCAAGGTCCGATATCGGCTGGGCGGGACGCGATTGACCAGCTTGAACACGCGGGAGAAGTAAAAGGCGTCTTCGTAGCCCAAGGTGGCGGCAACCTCCTTGACGCTGGCCGAAGTTGCGTCCAGCAAATGGCAGGCGCGCTGCATCCGCAGGTGCGTAAAGTAGGTTATCGGCGCGCAGCCGGTCCAGCGTTTGAACAGCGCGAAGTAGTACGACGGAGAAACATTCACCAGCGCAGCGAGATTGGCCACCTGCAGTGGTTGGTCGAGATGCTCCCTCATATAGCCAATGGTTTGCTCGATTTTCCGCGCAATGGCCAAACCGTTATTGCCCGGCAATGCGTCGCCATTGCCCTCACGCCTCCCCTGGCCCGCGGCGGGAACGCGGGCCAAATTATGATTGACCGTCGGCAAATTGACGCTGCCGGTCCTTCTCATTTTTTTACTTGTTGCCGCGCAGGGTTCTCATCGGCGGCAGTCCGGCCGCCAAACAAAAAAACCAGATGGGGCGTGTTTTTGTTTTCATCCGAGCGTGATGTGCGGTCATCTGCGCATACCGGTTTGCGCCCGGAATGAAATTTATCGCTTTTCTCACGGAGAACTCTCTGGTTTCCGCCCTGGGCCGTGATGGGTTCCAAAGTTGGAGGCGGCGGCAAGGACTTTTCCGCATCCCCATCTTCCGAACGTGTTAACGGCGCGTTTTCCCCCGTTCGCCCTGAACGCGCCAGCCGGATGCGGTAATCGCTGGGGGCCACACCGTTGATCGATTTGAAAACGCGGGAAAAATAAAACGGGTCGTCGTAGCCCAGCGTAGCCGCGACTTCCTTCACACTCAAGCCCGTCCCTGCCAGCAACTCGCAGGCGCGGTGCATTCGCACATGAATGAAATAGTCAATCGGGGTGTGCCCGGTCGCGCGCTTGAACAGGGCAAAAAAGTGGGAAGGCGAAAGGTTGGCCAGGGTGGTGAGCGCGGACACCTGGAGCGGTTGGTCCGAATGTTGCCGCATGTAAACGATGATTCGTTCGATCCTTTCTGCGCTTTCCGCTCGATTACCGTTTGGCGATGGCGGGTCGCCTGGTGGTCGCTCCCGGTACTTCGCGGGAACGCCGGTCCGGGTTCGGACGGGCATTGACGAAGGTTCAACGCCATTTTTGTTCATGACAACTTCAACAATTATTCAATTAGTTCGGCTGGAAAATTCCGCGCGCAGAAACTAAAAGGGCCCTCGCCTGGTGGCAAAGGGGATAACAAAACAGATACAGGTGATACGGGAGTTTGGGCTTGCATCCGCCTGGCATGTCTCCCATCCAATCAACCCATGAATTTGGCCAATGTTTGCACACTAAACTCAACATCATACGACTGTTGCTATTGCGGACCGTTTTGCCGGTCGCCAACTGACAACTGCTCCGACCCACCGGATGCACAATACCTGTTCAACCGATTGGCCAGCAAGGTTAATTCGTGGCGTATTTTCATCCATCGCCCGTGGACTGTCAAGCATAAATTCGCCTTCAGGAAGGGCCGTGAGCATCCGGCGCGGTAACCGATTGTTTCCATTGGACCACGGATGTCAACCGAGACTGATAATTTGGCTTGTCCTCGTCCGCCGCTTTCCGTAGAAAGGGCGCGCCTGAAACACCGCCGGCGGCAAACGGCAGGACGAGTTGTGCGACGCTCGAACCGGCCGTCTTCCGGCCGACGGCGAGAGGGCTATTCGTGAACCATGATTGATACACCGAACCGAACCGTGACCCAAAACCGGGCCGATGGCGCCGGGTTGCCGGCTTTGAAAGACCTTTTCAAGGATGACTTTTACATTGGCGCCGCCCTCAGCCTGGAACAGATTTCCGGCAAGGAACCGGACGCCATCGCGCTGGTGGAAAAACATTTCAACACCATCACGCCGGAAAACATCCTGAAGTGGGAGGAAGTCCATCCGAAACCGGACAAGTATAATTTCGAAGCGCCGGACCGTTACGTGGCATTTGGCGAAAAGCGCAAAATGCGCATCATCGGCCACACCCTCGTCTGGTTTCACCAGACGCCGGACTGGGTGTTTCAGGACGGATCGGGCAGAGCCCTGGGCCGCGAGGCGTTGCTGGCACGGATGAAAGATCACATCTTTACTGTGATGGGCCGTTACCGGGGCCGAATCCACGGCTGGGATGTCGTCAATGAAGCCATCATGGCGGATGGCTCTTTCAGAAAATCCAAATGGCTGGACATCATCGGCGAGGACTACGTGCTCAAGGCCTTTGAATTTGCCCGCCAGGCCGATCCCGGCGCCCACCTATATTACAATGAGTACGATTTTGAGTTTCGACCCAAGTGCGAAGGGGTCATCCGGCTCATCCGGAACCTGCAATCAAAAGGCGTTCGCGTGGATGGAATTGGTATTCAAGGTCACTGGTTTCTGGAGCATCCGCGCATCGAGGAAATTGAGGCCTACGTTTTCGCCCTCTCCAAGTTGGGCATCAAGCTGATGATTACGGAAATGGACATCGGCGTGCTTCCGTTTTACCCTGTGGATGCCCCAAAAGTGGACCTCTCGTCCTTTGACCCGGAAACACAAAAGAAGTACAATCCCTATCCAAATGGCCTGCCGGACTCTGTCCAAAAAGACCTGGCGAAGCGGTACGCCGAGTTGTTTGCGTTCTTCCGGAAGCACCGGGACAAGTTCAGCCGGGTGACGTTTTGGGCCGTCCATGACGGCCAATCCTGGCGCAGCTACCTGCCCATCACCGGCCGGGCCGACTATCCCATGCTGTTCGACCGTCACTGCCAACCCAAGCCTGCCTTCAATGCCGTCGTTAAAGTGGCCCGGGGGAAAAACTGAAAAGACCGACCGGAAAGTGAAATTGCTTGCCGGGGCAGGATCGCAAAGCTTAACATAACCGTTTCAAAATGAAGAAAAACAAAGACATTGATATCGTAGCAGCGGGGCACACGTGCCTTGATTTAATACCAGCCTTCACCATCAAAGGAACCGTGGACAAGATGACCGACGTCCTGGTTCCGGGAAAAATGATCAACATGGGTGACTGCGTCGTGGTCGGCGGCGGGCCGGTCACCAATGCCGGCGTGTCCATCCGGCGGCTGGGGGTGAAAACCGAGTTGATCGGGAAAATCGGCGATGACGACTTTGGCAAAGAAATCCTCAACTGGTATGAGGAAAACGAAGGCCATTTCAAAGGCATTCACATGGTCAAGGGCGAATCCACCTCCTACACCATTGCGATTTGCATCCCCGGCATAGACCGTTTTTATCTGCATCATTGCGGAGCGAACGACACGTTCGGTTACGATGACATGGACTTCGGCCTGGTGGGGCGCGCGAAGCTGATGCTTTTCGGTTACCCGCCGTGGATGAAGAAGATTTACGACAACACGGGCGCCGAGCTGACAAAGATCCTGAAAAAGACCAGGGAACTGGGGACGACCACGGCGCTGGACCTTTCGCTGCCGGACGTGAACAGCCCCGCCGGCCAGGTGGATTGGAAGGCCATTCTCAACGACTGGGTTCCGCTGTCGGACATCATGGTGCCGAGCGCGGAAGAGATTTTCTATTTCCTCTACAAGGAAAAATTTCTGGAGAAGAGGGCAAAGCTCGGCGCCAAGGAGAGCGTGCTGGACCATATGACGGTCAAGGAAATTGCCACCCTTGGAAAAGATCTGCTGAACCTGGGCACGGCCATCGCGATGGTCAAATGCGGCCATCGGGGGTTGTATATCCGGACCGGGGACAAGGACAGGCTTAAGAAATCAGGCGCAGCCGGCTGCCAGGACCTCGACAACTGGGCCAATCGCGAGTTGTGGTTCCCGGTTTATCAGGAGGAAAAATTTGTGGGCGCGCTGGGTTCGGGCGATTCGGCCATCGCAGGATTCCTTTCGGCATTCGTCCGCGGGCTTACCATCGAATCCTGCCTGCGATACGCCAACGCAGCCGGAAGCATGAACGTCACCGTTCCTGATGGCCTTTCCTGGAACAAGGGATTCGATGATTTGACGAAACGAATCAAGTCAGGATGGAAGACAAAGGACTTGAAGATTGACGAGAAGGGGTGGAAGAAAGAACGCGAATTCTGGGTAGGGCCGGACAACCGCGGCAAATGGGAATAACCAACAACTCAAAACAGGAGATAACAATGTCAAAGAACAGTGATGCGAAGAGAGAGGCGTTCGTCAGCAAAAAGCTGGCGAAAATGAGTTTGGAAGAAAAGGTCGGCCAGCTGCTGACCTTTACCTGGCGTGGCGCCATACTGACCCCGAGTTGCATTGAACAGATCACCAAACTGAACGCCGGCGGTCTTTGTCTGGAGCCTTACGCGCTGGAGACCTGCAAAAATTTGTATTGGGGCAACACCCAGCTCGACCCGAACTTCAAGAAACCGGCGGACTATTTCACCATTGCCAGCACCTATTTCAGTGGTGAAGGCCAGGGCGTCAGTGTCACACCGGAAGAACTGACGGCGTCGTTAAACCAGGTGCAGAAGATTGCAATGGACCGGCCATCGGGAATCCCACTGCATTGCACCATAGACTTTGAAGGTGACTTCAAGAACGACTACACCGCCGGTGGCATCAGGCAGTTCCCGCCCCCCATGGGCATGGCCGCCATTGGCGACGTCAAGCTGACGTATGAAATTGGTTTGACCATCGCCAAACAGTTGTGGGCCATGGGCGTTACCCAGATGTATTCACCGGTCTGCGACGTCAACGTCAACCCCAAGAACCCCGAAATTGGCGTCCGCGCTTTCAGTGACGATCCGGAGATCTGCGCCAAACACGTGACCGCCATTGTGAAAGGTTTACAGGACGGCGGCATAGCGACATCCGGAAAACACTTCCCCGGCCGTGGCGATTCGGCCACCGATGCCCACGATGTGCTGGATGTGATCCGGGCCAGCCGGGAGACCATGCATAACCGTGAACTCGTTCCGTTCAAGGCCGCGATCGCGGCCGGCACGAAAGCCATCATGACGGGGCATTCTATTTATCCGGCGTATGATGACAAGTTCCCGGCAACGCTGTCGGAAAAAATCCTTACCGGTCTGTTACGGAAAGAACTGGGTTTTGACGGCGTCATTGTTTCCGACGCCATCGGCATGGCGGCCATCCTCAAGATATGGCCTCTGCCGAGAGCTTGCGCAATGGCCATTAAGGCCGGCTGTGACACCATCCTCCTGAAGGCCGACGACGAGTCGCGGGTGCAGTGCTTCTTTGGCATCAAGCAGGGTGTGGAATCCGGTGAAATTTCCGAGGAACGGCTCAACGAAGCCGTGACGCATCTGCTCCGGATGAAGTATGACCAGGGGTTGTTTGAAACCGCCGGGAAGATGGACCCGGAGAAAACCCGCGCCATCGTGCGCAGCAAGAAAATCATCGACTTTTCATGGGAAGTGGCGCGCAAGGCGCTGCTGGTGATGCGCGATGACAAGAAGCTTCTGCCGCTGAAGCCATCGCAGAAGATATTGGTGGTGGAGCAGACCATTCCTTATGAATTCCTCGGCAAGGACATGTACAGCCATCCGCATGTTTTCTGCGAAGAGATGACGAAATTTTCGACGAATTTGATTCTCGATGACACCGAATTCGCGCCGACCCAGGAAGACATGGACGAGGTCCTCAAGCTGGCGAAGCAGGCGGACCTGGTGGTGATCACCAATTATTACGCGCGCATCGTGAAGGGCGGCAACAATCGGGAGATTGTCCGGAAACTCAAGGAAGCCGGACACACGGTCGTGGTGGTAACGAACTATCCTTACATTGAAGGCACCACCAAGGAAGCAGATGTGGTGGTCTGCAACTTCAGCGGTTCGCCGGATTCCATCAGGATTTCCGCCGACCTGCTTTTCGGCAAGGTAAAGACTTCGCCGACGACCAAGCTGCCCATCACCCTCGGCGGCCAACAAACCGCCACCCCGGCGCCGAAGCCGCTGGCAAAGAAGCCGCCTCATTTTGGCACGTCATAAAATTCGGCCAGAAATGGAACCAATCAATCCCGAACAATTCGAAACAACAACACTTCCGCATTCTTGGCCGCAATGACCGGGAATGCGGAAGTTCAGCAGAGAAGATCATATGCCCAAACCCGACAGCTTGAAACGGAGCGACCTTTTCACCATTTCCGGCGCGCAAATACCGAAGATTTACGCCGAGAACAAGATGTCCGTCCATTTTCAGGGGATGTCGAAGACGATGCAATTCCCCCAGACCATTTTTCTTCAAGGCGCGCCAACCTGTTCGGTGGGTATCTCTCCCGAGGGTTTGTACAATCGTCTCAACGACGCCGGACGGCTGGTCTTTCTGAATCAAAAGGCGATGCAACTGGCGTCCGCGCCCATCATCCGCTTCGGCGACAAAATCGTCATGCTTACCACCCGCAAGCCCCAGGTGATGGACAGCCCCGACGACATCCCGGTATCGGAGAATTATTATCATCGCCCGGCAGACGTTAAGCAGGTTTCCATTTCGCTCGCCACGCCCCTGGCGGAAATGACTATCAAACTGGGAAAGGTCAAGGTAACGAGGAGAATGATTTCTCCATTCCTGTCTGGAAACGACCAGGCCCTGATGCCCATCGGCGTGGAGGAATTTGAAGTCGAGAACACGACTAACCAGCCGCTACCGGTTGAGCTGGTCGTGCCCCGGCCAACGCTGGCGAATCTTCAGGAAAAGAAATATCGGCCCATTGACCAGGACAGCGCCTTCATCTGCTCAACCCCGTTAAAAGGCCATGTCCACGAAGATTTCAATCATGCCGGCATCCGGGGCGTGGTCATGGGCAACAAGGAAAGCCCGGAAAGGATGGCCATGGCGGTGCCGGAAATGGAAGGTGTGGCGATAGATACACAACCCTATTTCAGGCTGAACAGTTTGAAACAGGACCTGCTGTTGAAGGCTGAGGGCGGCTTTTACCAGAAGTTCGGACCCAAACCGAACAATGACTATGGCGCAGCCGTCAGCGTTGCGTTTGAATTAAAACCGAAGGCGATCATCAAAATACCGGTGGCCATCGTTTTCGATTTCCCGGTTCAGTGGTACGCTGACGGGTCGGTGTTTGAGCGTAAATACACCAGGAGCTTCCCGGACAAGGAAACCCGGGCCAGAGACATGGCGAAAATCGCCCTCGACAACTATGCCACCTGGCAGAGCCGGACCACGGCCATCCAAAACAAAATCTTCGAACACATCCAGCAGGATCCTGCTTACCAGAATGACAAGGCGGGCGCCTTGCGGCTGGCGAGATTGTTGTTTAACGAGCTCAGTAGTCCCTTGTCGAACGCCTCGGCCTGGATTGAAGACAAAAACGGCAACGACGTGGCCCGGTTCGTGGAATGTTTTGACTATCCTTACAACAACTCCTGCGACGTGGACTGGTATTCGATGATCTTCTTGATGCTCTTTCCCAACATTGAGCAGGAGCTTTGCCAGCGGGTCATTGATTCGATTCTGGAAGAAGACCTCACGGAGCGGTATTATCATTCCCACGCGTCGTTCGTCGAAGCCCGGCAGCATTTTGAAGAACATCCGGAGGAATATGAAGGCGTGTCGCTGACCCACATTAAAGCCGCCAGAAAGATCAAGGGCAGCGTGTCGCATGATCTGGGCGCCATGACGTTCGGCACCCCCCTGCGTAACATCAGCGAATACGCCTGGTACAACACCAACTATTGGAACGACCTGTTCCCCAAACTGGCGTTGCGGGTGCTGCGCAATGTCAAATACCTGCGCGATATGGAATTTCTGAAGAAGAATTGGAACACGCTCAAATTCGGCTTTGAGTATCTGGAGCAGCTTGACCTGGACAAAGACGGCATCCCCGAAGGCAATCCCGACGAGGTCAAAAATACCTTCGACAACATCAACCTGTTCGGCATCGATTCCTACAGTTCCAACGGGTTCCTCGCCGCGTGCAAGGCCATGAGCCGGATGGCGGAGATGATGAAAGATGCGGCCGCCAAAAAGGAATACGACGAGATTTTTGAAAAGGGATTTGCCGTTTACGAAAAGTTGTGGCTGGACAAGAAAACCAGCCGCGGCCGGATGCAGTATTTTGTCACCTGCTATGACCCGGCCACGGGAAAAACCAACAGCGATGTCTGGACCAATCAACTGGATGGGTTGTGGTACTTGATTGCGATGGGAGAAGAACCGTTCATCCCTGCCGAACAGGCCAGACAAGCCCTCAAGACAATTTTTAAGAACAACCGCAACCCCATGGGCTGGGCCACCGCCCGGACGCAGACCGGCAAACCGGTGGAATCGGACCAGGGCAAAGATGTTTGGCTGGCGTCAAATTATGTGCTGGCCCAGCTCCTTGACTATTACGGCCTGGTCAAGGAAAGCAAGGAAGTCTATACAGTGATGGACCGGGTCATTTTCCAGTATGGCAATTCCTTGATCACGCCGGAAAGCGTCCGGCCAACGTTCGAAAAGGAAGCGGGCGAAACCAGGCCCGGGCCTCATTACATCGTGGGCGGTTATCCCCGGCCGGGGGCCGTATTGACGCAATTGGTAATGCAATTTGTCAAAGCGCAGCAACAGCAAACGGGGACTGCCAAAATAGATGCACAGATGCTGAACTCGTTTGTGACTGACTTGTTCATGAAACCGCGCAAAACCAATTAGCGCGAGCAGCGAATCCCCTTCAACCCGGCTGGAAAGAGGCGGTTTCGCTTGACAACCAGTCGGACCCATTCGCACCCTGTGACATCACTATGAAACATGTGGCCGAAGCGGGCGAATTGTATGTATGGCCGGCAATTCCCCACGAAACTGCGATTGGCAGAAGGCGACTTTGACGGTGGGAAAGTAAACCCTTCAACCAACATATCAAACTATGACAGAGCACGTTCATCGAAAACTTTCATTCGGGGAAAAAGCCGGCTACAGCCTCGGCGACGCCGCGACCAACTTCTTTTTCCAGACGATGCTGATGTTCCAAAACGGGTTTTATACCGACGCCTTTGGGCTTTCGTCGGCGGCTGCTTTTTGGTTGTTCCTTCTGGTCCGGCTGTGGGACGCGTTTTTCGATCCGGTGGTGGGCATCGCGGCCGACCGAACCAACACGCGTTGGGGCAAGTTCAGGCCCTGGATACTCTGGACCGCTCTGCCCTTTGGTCTGGTTTTCTGGCTGACGTTCACCACGCCCGCCTTCGGAGCCAGCGCCAAGATCATTTACGCCTGGGCTACCTACGTGGTGTTGATGATGCTCTATTCAGCCAACAACACCCCGTACTCCGCGCTCACCGGGGTGATGACCGAGGACGTGAATGAGCGCACGAGTATTTCCGCCTACCGGTTCTTTTCGGCCATGGCAGCCACGTTGATTGTGCAGGGGCTGACCTTGCCCCTGGTCGCCAAGTTCGGCCACGGCGACAGCGCCAAAGGCTGGTCGGTCACGATCGGAATCTATGCCTGCATCTGCGTCGTGTTCTACCTCATCGCGTTCTTCAGCGTTCGCGAGCGCATCCGGCCCGACCCGAAGCAGAAGACCTCGGTGAGGGGGGACATCGCCGACGTTTTCAAATGCCCGCCGTGGGTCGTGATGTTTCTGCTCACGCTGTGCATTTTCATCACCCTCGCCTGGCGCGGCAGCTCGATGTACTACTATTTCACCTACTACGTCGATCACTCGAAGCTGATTGATTTCCTCAACGCGGTCGGCCTGGGCGGGGCCGTGGCGGGGCAGGCCTCGTGGTGGAAGACCGTTCTCGGCTGGTTCGGTTTGATCGTGTCCCCGGACGGGTCCAACGCGGGCGGGGTCGGCTTTGGCTTCTTCAACATGACCGGCACCGCACTTACGATCGTCGGCGTGCTGTGCGCGAAGCCGCTCTCCACGCGCTTCGGCAAGAAGACGGTGTTTCTCGCCGGCATGGGAGCGGCCACGGTTGTCACCGCGCTGATTTATGTGGTACCCCAGGAATCGGTCACGCTGCTGTTCTGGCTGAGCCTGGCCTGGCCCGCGTGCTGGGGCCCAACGATTCCGCTGCTCTGGGCAATGATTGCTGACGTTGCTGACTATTCGGAATGGAAAACCGGCCGTCGGGCCACGGGTTTCGTCTATGCGGGCATCGTCTTCGCCCTGAAGGCGGGTCTCATGGGTGGAGCCTTAACCAATGGGGTCCTGGGAGCCTACGGCTACGTGGCCAACGTGGCGCAGACCGAGCGGGCACTCCATGGAATCCGGCTCAGCGCCACGGTCTTTGCCGCCATCCCTTTCGCGCTCGGCGTCGTGTGCCTGGCTCTTTATCCCATTTCGAAGGAACTCAACCTGCGCATTGCCGACGAACTCGCCGAGCGCCGGAAGAAATTCGCGGCGGAGAATCCAACAGCCGCTACCTAAGACGTTGTGAAATTCCATCTTATCGTGACCCGGGCCGTTCTGATCGTTTTGATAGCGGGCGTGTTCGCCGGTTGCGCTACCCGGCCGACCCTCAAGGAAGCCTATAAAAATGATTTCCTGATCGGCGTCGCCCTCAACCAAAAACAATTCTCCGGCGAAGACCGGCGCGGCAGTCCCATCATCATGTCCCAGTTCAATTCCATCAGTCCGGAGAACGCTTTGAAATGGGCGTCGGTCCACCCGGAACCGGGCGTGTATGACTTTACCAATGCCGACCGTTACGTGGCATTCGGCGAAAGCAATCACATGGTCATCATCGGCCACACCCTCGTGTGGAATCGCCAGACCCCGCGGTGGGTGTATCGGGACACCAACGACGACTTCGTCACCCGCGAAGTGTTGCTGGAACGGATGCGCGACCATATCCAGACGGTCGTTGGCCGCTACAAAGGCCGCATCAAAAGCTGGGACGTTGTGAACGAAGCCGTGGCGGAAGATGGCAAATTGCGGCGGTCCAATTGGGAGAAAATCATCGGTGACGATTACATCGAGAAGGCGTTTCAATACGCGCACGAAGCCGACCCCAACGCCGAGTTGTACTACAATGACTTTTCGCTGGAGAACGAACCCAAGCGCAAAGGCGCAATCGAATTGATCAAGAAGCTCAAGGCCGAAGGAATTCCCATAACCGCCGTCGGCTTGCAGGGACATCTTAAAATGGATTGGCCGACGGTGGAAGAGGAAGACGCTGCCATTTCGGATTTCGCCAAACTGGGCGTGAAGGTGGTCATTACCGAACTGGACGTGGACGTGGTGCGCGCCACCCAGGGAAACCGAACGGCGGACATTGACGCCAACGCGCAACGCGTGGCCGGCGCAAATGTTTACAGCAAAGGATTGCCGGACGAGGTGCAACGGGCGCTGGCCAAACGTTACGCCGATATTTTCGCCGTATACCTCAAACATTGCGATGTCATTGAACGTGTCACCCTTTGGGGAGTGACGGATGGTAATTCCTGGCTGAACACACCGGGACGGGTCAATTATCCCCTGTTGTTCGACCGCAACGGCCAACCCAAACCGGCATTTACCGCGGTCATCCAGGCTGTCAAAAACCCGGTGCCGGAGTAAACTGAAGCACCCGGTTGCGGCCGGAAGCGTTATGAAAAAAAATCTGCTGTCTCCCTTCGTTTTTATCCTGGTCGGCAGTCTTCTCGGCCCCGGCACTCAGGCGCAACCCACCCTCAAGGACGCCTACCAAAACGATTTCCTCATTGGCTCGGCACTCAAAGAATCCCAGTTCGATGGGGATGATCCCAAGGAAACGGCACTCATCAAAGCGCAGTTCAATTCCATCAGCCCTGCAAACCTTTTGAAATGGGAAGCTGTGCATCCGGGGCTGGACTCGTACAATTTCGCGCCGGCGGACCGGTACGTCGAGTTCGGTGTGGAAAACCACATGTTCATCGTTGGCCACGTGCTGATCTGGCACAACCAGACGCCAAGATGGGTTTTTCAGGACGGCCAAGGGAATCCGGTTGACCGCAACACGCTTCTGGCCCGAATGCGCGCGCATATCTTTGCCGTCGTCGGGCGTTACAAGGGAAAGATCGGCGGTTGGGACGTGGTGAACGAAGCGTTGGACGAAGGCGGCCGATTGCGCCAGTCTCCGTGGTTCAAAATCATTGGTGAGGACTATATCGCCAAGGCGTTTGAATTTGCGCATGAAGCCGATCCGAATGCCCAGTTGTACTACAACGATTATTCGCTCGAAAACTCATCGAAGCGCCTGGGCGCCATCGCGCTGATACAAAAACTCCGGTCACAAGGCATCCCGGTTGCCGGCGTCGGCCTGCAGGGACACTACAAATTGAACTGGCCGAGCACAATGCAGCTGGACCAAACCATCGAAGCGTTTGCCCAAATCGGCGTGAAGGTGAACCTCACCGAGCTGGACATGGACGTGCTGCCGCCGGCCACACGTTCTCAAGCTGCGGACATCACGATGAACTTCGCGTTGCAGGCGAAGTTGAATCCCTACACCAACGGCCTGCCGGATTCCATCCAGCAAAATCTCGCAAAACGTTACGCTGATTTGTTTGCCGTGCTCGTCAAGCACCACAAGGATGTGAACCGCGTGACGTTTTGGGGCGTGACCGACGCCGATTCGTGGCTGAACAACTGGCCGGTGAGGGGCCGGACGGCCTACCCGCTGCTCTTCGACCGGAATTGCCAGCCCAAACCCGCCTTTGATGCCGTCATCCAAACTGCGCGCTCCGGGAAATAGCACGACCCGCCGACACGGTGCGGTATCGCAATATCACCGCAAAAAAATCGTAAATTTAAGCAAATTGCGCTTGAAACTCCCGCGATCCTCACTTAAATTCCCCGCGCGTCCGAAATTCAACCGGGAATTATTGTACCATGCAAACAGCGTTTAAGAATATTACGAAAATCAAATTCGAGGGGCCACAATCCAGGGACCCGCTGGCGTTCAAACATTACAACCCGACCGAACTCGTCGAGGGCAAGACCATGTCCGAGCACCTGCGCTTCTCGGTCGTTTACTGGCACACCTTTCGCAATGTGCTGTCCGACCCCTTCGGCGTGGGCACGGCCGTCCGCCCGTGGAATGATGGA
>Ga0187873_1001690_pt1 | contig 17887 bp, 9 predicted proteins | sample June2016WEW_16_1_2_FD_133012 | JGI IMG/M metagenome (GOLD analysis project Ga0187873, IMG submission 133012) | Peatland microbial communities from SPRUCE experiment site at the Marcell Experimental Forest, Minnesota, USA - June2016WEW_16_100 | ecosystem: Environmental > Terrestrial > Soil >... | reverse complement strand
AGACCATGGGCTCCATCTTCTGGCAGCTGAACGATTGCTGGCCGGTGGCATCCTGGTCGTCAATTGATTACTATGGCCGCTGGAAGGCGCTGCAATACTATGCGCGGCGCTTTTATGCGCCCATTCTGGTTTCGCCGCACGTCGAGGACTCACTCAAGGTCTACATCGTCAGTGACAAAGTGAAGGCCGAGCCGGCCACGCTGCGCGTGCGCCTGATGGACTTTGATGGCAAGGTGCTGTTGGAGGAATCGAGCGCGGTGAGTGTGGCGCCGCTCACCAGCAAGGTCTATCTTGACTGGCCACTCAAGAAATTAACCGATGCGGGTGCGCAAGACACTTCGCGAGTTTTTGTTGTGGCAGAACTGACAGCGGGCGGCTCGCAGATTTCGCGCAACATTGTTTATCTGGCGCCAACCAAGGGAGTGCATCTGAAGCCGGCGCAACTGAAGATAGAAACCACAGGCGAGAATGGCAGATATAAGATTTGCATTACATCCCCGGTGCTGGCGCGCAGAGTCTATCTCTCCTTCGGAGATCTCGACGTGCAGGTTTCCGATAACTACTTTGACCTGTTGCCGGGCGAGACGGCGGAGATCAAGGCAACCAGCACGGCTTCCATTGACGCACTGAAGGCGCAACTGAAAGTTATCTCGCTCACCGATGCCTTTGCAGCCGATATCCAGCCTGCGGCGGTGACGGCGGCAAAGCCCTAGGAACATCTCTCTCGTAAAAAATAGAAGGCCGGAGCGGCGAACTCCGGCCTTCTTGCTGTTGGTCTGCTCTCCGCGGATTAGAAGGAGAATGCGGCCTGGAAGAAGATGCGCCGCGCGGCGGAACTCGTAGGCGACGCGCCCAAGCCCCTGGCAAGACTTGTCGATTGACCAAATCTGCTGCCCGGACCGTAGAGCCCAGGGCTGATGAGGGTCGGAATCAGGTTCCCCGACGGTTGCCCGTAGTCGATGTCGTTGAACAAGTTCAACGCCTGTGCGCTGAAGGTGAGAGAGTATTTATGTCCGGTGCTGGCAGTGCTCGCGCCGCCTCGACCTCCACCACCGCCACCACCTCGGGCTCCTCCTCCTCCTCCGAATCCACCCGGACCAAAGCCTCCACCCATTCCACCGCCGGGTCCACCTCCGCCCGGGCCACCGGGTCCACCTCCGCCCGGGCCACCGGGGCCACCAGGGCCACCCGGGCCACCTGGGCCACCAGGACCACCGCCCGGAGGCGGCCCACCGGCATTGTTCTGGCCTGCCGCCGATGCCAGCTTTGGCCCAATGCCGATGGAGCGGCTGATGCGCAGATTCACGGCCACCGCGGCCGGCCCGTTCGTCATATTGATTGGAATGATGGTCTCGCCTGTCTGCGGTACTGTATCAAAGGCTCCGAAACTGGTCTGGACTACGTCGATTGGATTGGATGACGTGGTAGCGTAAGCGGGCCGGTTATTGAAAAAGCTGTCGCCGGTCAGGTCGTTGTTAGTAACGATGTTGTAGGGCCTGCCTGACTGGGCACTCAGCATGGGGTTGAAGCTGATGCCCCACGGACCGGTGTAGTTGCCCATCAAGAAGACCATGTTGCGCGAGACAAAGCCGGCGCGGCCGTAATCCTGCTTCAGGTTGTAGGAGTTCGAAGCTGTTCCCGTATCCGAGTTAGCGTATGCCAGGACATAGAAGCCCGTGACGTTGAATTTGGGCGAGAGCCGGGCGTTGATGTTCACGATCAACTGGTTCTGCTTGAAGACCGCCTCGGGGTAGAACTCTTTGACGATGCCAAGATTGGGATTTGGCCGTGGTCCTGTAGTGCTGTTATAGAAGAAGGTTCCGGGCAGAGGCTCATACGCATTGGAGTCGCGCGTGGCCATTTGGTGTACGCCGTAAGAGTGCAGATAGGTAAGGGTTAAAGATGTTGTTTTGGTTAACTGACGTTCCAGGCTGGTTCCAAGTTGCTCGGTGTAAGGGGCGTGGTAGTTGGGCGCGATCTGGTAGATCACTGGGGTGGCGGCGGTTCCCGTGCCGCACGAGGCCACGCCGCCGCTGATGCTGCTCAGGCTGGCGGCGTTGAAACATTGCGGGTTGGCGATGCTGATCTGCGTCTGGCTATTGCCGCTGTTGTTGAAGCGTTCGAGAGACATCAGATTGTTGGGTTGGAAGCGGTCATAAAAAAAGCCGTAGCCACCGCGCAGAACCGTCTTTGTTTGAGTCTTAGCCTTGTGGCCATCCAAGGCATATGCAAAGGCTGCGCGCGGAGCCCAGTCGTTGTGATCCGCGGTGTGATTTTGTGTCTCCCAGCGCAGGCCGCCGGAGAGAGTGAAAAACCGGTTTACCTTCCAGTCGTCCTGAAAATAGAGCGCCCCGTCAAAGACGTTGCCCACGAACGCCTGCCGGCCCGTGGTGTAGGTCAGATTGTTAGGGATACACCCGCCGGTTTGCGATGCCGGGCAGGCCGCTTTGATCTGGGCAATGGACTGCCCCTGGGCAAGCCCGTTCAGCGTGGCTACATAGGCTTGCAAAGAGGGGAAGCTGAAGCTGCCGTTAAAATTCGCGTTGGTTGCATTAGCATCGCGGTTGTCACGCAGCCACGTTCCGAATTTGATGGCATGAGCGCCCGCCGACAGGGTGGTCATGTTCTGCAATTCGAGATGATCGGTATGGTCTGTATTGAATTGTCCATTGGAACCGCCGCCGGAAAAATCACCCGATACGCTAATTGATGGCGTTGTGCTGACCGGCGTTGTGGACGAGAATGCGCGCCGATACTGAAAATGAGTTTCGTTGACCATGTGTTCGTTGATGACGTGGGAATCCGTAAACTGGATGGCGTGTTCCGAGGAGGTGCCAGAAGTCGCCGTCGTAGGCAGAGCTGTCGAACCGCCCAGATTTCCGCTCTGGCTGCCGCGCTCGTACTGATAGCGCAGGGTCAGCGTGTCTTTCTGTCCCAGTTGCAGATCGATGCGCGGCGAAACCTCAATGCGTGTCGATGGGTTGAAGACGGAGCCGGTCTGGGGGATAATGTTGCCGCTCGAGTCCGTGGGAATGGAATAAAGGCCGGTGGTAGTATTCAGAACTGCCGTGCTGGCGATGTAGATGCTCTCGTCCTGAATGTTGCGTCCTTCCACACTGAGGGTATACGAGGCCTTCTTGTTGAACGAGCCGCTGATGTTGCCGTTGTATTGAATGCTGTGATAGTCGGGGACCGGCTTCAAGAACGGGTTGCCGGTGTTGAAGAGACTATCGTTTCCCATCACGAAGGCTCTGCCATGCAACGTATTGGTTCCCGGCTTGGTGAGAATCTCGATGCGCCCGTAGCCCAGCCGGTCATACTCCGCTGAAAACGGGTTCTGGTTGATGCGGATTTCGCGAATGGCTGACTTGGGCGGCAGCGTCCCGCCGGTAAATCCGTCAATGTAAATCTGCCCGCCGTTCGGACCGGCCGAGGGTCCGGCCAGCGCCGTCAGTTCACTGGAAAGCTCGTCAGGATCGTCGGAGAGAGCATCCAGGTCCGCGCCCTTGAGAACAATGGCGTTGGCGTTGCCGCCGGCCTCAACGTTGACCTGGGGCGACTCGTCGGTGACTACCACGTTCTGCTGCTCGACCTCCATAGCCATGGAGATATCTACGCGCTTCACCTGTCCAACCGCAAGCGGTATGGCTGGTGATGTAAAGGGAGCGAAGCCCTCAACATAGCTCTGCACAATGTAGCTGCCAGGAGCCAGGTCGTTCACCACATATTGGCCGGTCGCGTCCGCCGTCGTTGTGGTCACAACCGCCCCAGACGACTTTGTGATGGTGATCGATGCGCCTGGAATCAGCGCGCCCGATGGGTCGACGATATGTCCGCGCATCGTTCCCATTGCAGCCGTAGCTGCCGGCGCGCCGGTAACCGCCGTAGCCGCGGGAGGTGTGGCAGGAGCTTGAGCATGTGCCGCAAAAAATCCTGCCACACCGAACGCCAATATAACCCATAGATGAGTGTAGCAACGTGATTTAAAAAGCATTATGACCTCGCTTGTTTTCGCTGCTGTGAGTAACCCTTCTCAGCAACGCCAGACTTGCCGCCTATGCCTTTGCCGCAGAGGACAGTCCTGTCATGTTGACGGTGGAATACATCAGAAAGTCTCTGAAAATGAAGAAGGCCGGAACAGAACGTGCCGGCCTCCACCCAATATAGATTCCGTTTCGTTAGACGATTTATCGCGACGATAGCTTACATCCCTCAATCTGTCATTAGAACGAAAATATTGCTTGCACAAAGATACGCCGTGCCGCGGAGCCCTGGGAGAACATTCCATAAGCCAGGCTGTTGGATACTCCAAACTGGCTTCCTGGGCCGGTTAGCCCGGTGCTGGTGTTTAACGTGGGTATGATGGTTCCGTTCGGCTGTCCTCTGCTGATGTCGTTGAGCAGATTCAATGCCTGGGCGCTGAAGGTCAGCGTGTATTTGTGGCCGGAGCTGATGCCGCCACCCATCCCGCCACCCATGCCAAAGCCGAGACCGCCACCACGAAAACCGCCCCCGCCGCCGGGTCCGCCACCAGGCCCGCCACGACCACTAGGGCCAGGACCGCCGCCAGGAGGTGGCCCTCCTGGAGGCGGTCCGCCTGCATTGTCCTGACTAGGAGTGGTTGAGGCAAGCTTGGGACCGATGCCGAATCCGCGGCTGATGCGCAGGTTGACGGCCAGCGCCGCCGGACCCATGCCCAGATTCACCGGGATCAGCGTCTCGCTGGAGTTAGGAATCGTGTCGAGACAGCCAAATGAAGTCTGCACATATTCGCTTACGGTCGCCGAGGGGGTGGTGCAGGCCGACGTCGAGGAGGCGTAGGCCGGGCGCTGATTAAAAAAGTTGTTCAATGGATCAGTTGATAGCGTGATGTTGTAGGGGCGTCCGGACTGCGCAATCACGAATGGATTGAAACGAATCTTCCAGGGACCGTTGTAAGTACTCATCATGAAGAGCGAGTTACGCGCGACAAAGCCGGCGCGTCCGTAGTTATTATTCAGATAATAGGCATTGGATGCATTGCCGTTGTTGTTGCCGTTGGCATATGAAAGAGTGTAAAAGGCCGTAAGACTAAGGTTCTTGCTGACCACGGAGTTCACGCTGGCGATAAGCTGATTTTCTTTGAAGACTGCTTCGGGAAAATACTCATACAGGTATCCGCCGGAATTCGTTTGCGGAGTGCCGCCAGTAGCCTGGTTGGCGTTACGAAAAATCTGCTGATGTACTCCGAAGGTATGCATATAGTTCAGCGTCATGCTGGTGCCTGATGTCAGTTGCCGCTCCAGACTGACGCTGGCCTGCTCGGTATTGGGAGTGCGATAGGTAGGAGACACCTCGTACTTCGTCGGCACTGAAGTGCCGCATGTCTTCATGTCGATGTCATCCAGCGTGGTTGCAGTATCAGTGCAGGTTGGTTTGTTTAGTACAATCTGTCGTTGAACATTCGCGATATTGATCGTCCTTAGATTGCGGACGTCAAATCGGTCATAGAAGAATCCGTATCCGGCGCGCAGCACGGTCTTGGCCTTCTTGTCTTTGCCGCCATCCAGCGCATAGGCAATCGGAACGCGTGGCGCCCAGTCGTTGTGGTCAGAGACGTGATTCTGCGCCTCCCAGCGAATGCCGCCGGAGAGCGTAAGCCGGGCGTTAAACTTCCAGTCATCCTGCGCGAAGAGTGCGAGATCGAATGCATTGGCAAGTGTCGATTGCTGGCCGGTGGTGTAGCTGGCGGAAGTAGGGCCATAGCCCGCAGTCACCAGTGTGGCGAATGTGTTAGGCGCAGTAGGACTCAAAAGCCCGTTAGCCATTGCCTCGTAACTCGCGGGAGAATCAAAGGTGAACGTGCCGTTGAAATTGGCATTGGTATAGATCGCGTCCCGCGTGTCTCTCATGCGGGTACCCAGCTTGATGGCGTGTGCCCCATGAGTAAGTGTCGTAATGTTCTGAAACTCGAGGCGCGTGGCATGATCGCGGCTTTGCTGGCCATTAAAGCCTCCACCGACGAAATCTCCCGTGACGCTTATGGTGCGATCCGCAGAATCGGGATAATGATTTTCGTTTTGCCGCTCGTATTGAAAGCGGGTTTCGTTGGCGGCGTGATCGCTGATTAATATTGCGTCGCTGATCTGCACGGTATGATCTGTGTTCGACTCATGCCAGGAACCGCTGGACAGCCAGTTCTGGTTCAAATCGCCGTGCTCGGATTCGGACCAGAAGCCATAGCGCGCAGTTAAAGTGTTCTTTGCACCGAGTTGCCAGTCGATGCGTGCCGAGGCATTGTCACGAATGCGCTGGTTCAATAGATTGACGCCGTAGTTCAGGTTATCCATGTAAACGCCGGAACTGTTGACAAGCACAGCGTCTGGGATACTCCATGTATTGATGTTCTCCGTGTGGCGCTGTTCGGCGCTGACGGAGAAAGAAGCATTCTTGGAGAGAGCGCCGCTCATCGTGCCGTTGAACTGGTAGCTGTAGTAAGGGGGGATATTCTGCGTGAAAGGATTGCCGGTATTGAAGGACTTGTCGTTGCCCTGGATGAAGAACTGGCCGTGCAACTTGTCGGTACCGGGCTTGATGAGAATTTCGATGCGCCCGTAACCAATGTGGTCGAACTCGGCGGAAAAGGGATTTTGATTGATGCGAATCTCCCGAATGGCCGACTTGGGAGGAAGTTGTCCGCCGCTGAAACCATCGATATAAATTTGGCCACCGTTTGGTCCCGCGGAGGGACCAGCCAAGGCAGTTAACTCATTGGAAAGCTCATCGGGATCGTCCGACAGCGCATCCAGATCCTTGCCCTTGAGCGTGACGGCATCGGTGTTGCTGCCCGCCTCCACGCTTACCTGGGGCGTATCATCCGTGACCGTAACGCTTTGCTGCTCAACCTCCAGGGCCATGGAAATATCTACGCGCTTCACCTGCCCGGCGGTGAGTTGGATGGCTTGTGAAGCAAAGGGGGCAAAGCCCGCGCAGGAGGCCCGCACGATGTAGCTTCCGGAAGCCAGACCGCTCACCGCATAATGGCCGCCGGCGTCCGACGTCGTTGTGGTCACGGCCGTGCCTGCCGAAGTTGTGATGGAGATCGATACGCCTGGAATGAGCGCGCCCGAGGGGTCGGCTATTTGCCCGCGCAGGCTTGCAGAAGCAGCCGGAGCTTTGGTTATCGAAGTGGGCGCTGCCACTGTTGTGGAAGTCTGCCCATGCGCAGCAGCCATTCCTGAAATACCCAGGGCCAAAGAAATCAAAAAAAGAGTGAGGCAATGCAATCTTGAATACACGAATTCCTCGATGGTTTACGCTTGTTCCTGTGTGGCCTACTGAACGGCTTCCGGAGCGCCGGTATTCATACTCCAGTTTGCAAGCAGATTCTGGGTGGCCGCGGGAGCTTCAAGCAACGGCTCAACGCCGGCCAGCAGCGTGATGGCCGTGACCTCGGTTGTCCCGTCAGTTGATACCAGCATTACCGCATCACCCTTCTTCAAATCGCCCAGCTGAATGGCCGGGGCCCGGTTCAGTACCTGCTGCGGATCAGAAAAACCGCCGCCCTGTCCGCCACTCCGGCCAGCCCATTGTCCGCTGCCACCCTGGCTGCCGCCGCGTTGCCCGCCTGCCGAGCCGTTACCGCCCGCTGCAGCCGTGCCAGGATTTCCTTTCAGCCGCGCCGCCAGAAACTGCGCCATCATCTCAGGTAAGCGCCGCATCTGTGCGTCCGCAGTGATGTGAATCGTAACCGGCTTTTTGGTCGCCAGATCCTTGACCACTAGCGTTGCGCCTGCTACATCCAGCGATGAAATAGTTCCTGCGATGTTGCGGAAGCTGCCCGAGACCACATCTTCGGCGGTAATCTCCGTGCCATCCGCATTCTTTGTACCGCGCGCACGCAACTGGTCGCCCACGTGAATTGCATCAATCGGCGCAGGCTTAGCATCATCAAAGCGCACTGAGGCTGGAGCATAGCGTTTGAGTGTAGTCGCCTTGGTGGTATGCACGGTGATGGTTTTAGCCGTGATTCCCGAACCGCTGCTCAGCGCGATATCGCCCGTTGCCGCATCGACGCTCTTCACCAGTCCGCCCACTCCGCGCAGTTGCCAGTCCTCGCGATCCTTCTGCTGCTTCAACGCCAGGTCCATTTGCTTAATGGCGATTATCTGCAATGCCGCTTCAGTGCCGGCTGGCGCGTTGGGATCGAGCTTCACCAGCGCGCGGTCGCCAACTGCCAGGTCGCTGAACTGGATTGTCTCCGCAGTGCTCAGGTCTTTTTGGCCGGGTGCAATGCGTTTGATTGGCGCTCCGGATGGAACATACACCTGGTGAATTCCGTCCGCGTCGGATTTTACCGTAAGCGTGCTGCCGCTGATAGCCGTAACCGTGCCCAAAAACCGCACGGGCGCCTGAGCGCAGGCTACGTAGGTCAACAAGGTCATGCCTACGACCATCAGTGTCATCAGAAATGGAAACCGTATCTTCATTTCGCTATTCATCCTCACACTCCGCCAGTCATACCACAAGTCGTCTGGAATGGGAAACTTGTGTCCTTTATTGATAGACGAACCAGGTCGCCAAAAAGTTGAAAAGTCTTCTCACAGTTTGGCCGGTTGCCGTGAAACCTCATAATGTCAGCGCGCTGGAGGCTAATTCGCCTGCAATCTTCTATATAATTGATTGACTCTCGATCAAGGCTGTCTCAAAGGAGTGATGTGTTATGAATTACCCAATGACGTTCTTTCTATCGGCGGTTTGGATGCTTTGTGCGCCATTTTGTAATATAGTTTTCGCTCAGAGTCACAGTTGCACTGCGGCTCATGCTATGGGCCAAATGGCGAGAGCCACTTCTGTGGATGGCTTAAATGCATGGAAAAAAGCGGCTGGTGACAGCCATCTCGCACGTGGCGTGTATTTCCTTCGGTTCTTCGAACTTAAACCTTCAAATCTCACAGCAGCTCGCGCCGTACTGACTTTTACTCCACGCACAGAAGCCGAAGAGGAAGGATGGTTCAATCTAGGAGCTGATAAACCCCTCGGCTGCCCAAATAAGGTAATTGCTGACGATCTGGCATTGGTGGATTTGGATGCGCGTAGACCGCACGACATGGCACTGGCGGTCATCCTCGTTCCAGAGAAGATGTTCGACTATGTTTCCTATGCTGAGATAGCTGTATCAAATATGCATAGCGACTTTGCAGAGCAGATGGAGATGGTTTGTCGCGTGAAAAACAATGAATTCCTGGAGGCCATCAACCGCCTCCCTCCTGCCAGTAAGGATTGGTTTTTAATGAAGATATTCAATCCAGACGGATGCCATGCACTCTCTCACCCGGAAGCGGATGATTAAACGCTAATGTATGTTACCTGTCCCAGGATTGCCGGCCGCTTCGCTCCGGTTGCCCGAGGCACATTTCCCGGCAGATGATGCCACGTTTGCCAGGCCAGCAGCGCAAAGGCCGCGGCTTCCTTGGCTTCCGCAGGCAGGCCGAACGCCTCGCTGGCGGCCAGCTCGCACCCCATCGGCTCCAGCCTTGCGGCCAGCATGGACATCAGTATTGCATTTCGCGCACCGCCGCCGGAGACTATGTAGTCCACCGCACAACATCTCATCCCGCGCCGGGCAAAACTCTTGTAACTCTGCGCAATCGTCTCAGCTGTCAACGCGGTCACCGTGGCCAGCGCATCCTCGGGGCGGTTGCTGTGCCGCCGGCATGTGGCGAGAAACTGCGCCGCATACTCGCGCCCAAACTGTTCACGTCCTGCCGTGCGCGGCGGCTTCAGCTTGAAGTAAGGATTGGCAAGCGCCTCGGTCAACACCGGCGCCAGCACCGTACCCCGCGCCGCAAATCTTCCATTGCGGTCGAATTTCTTATTGAAAAGCTCCTGCGCCAACGCGTCGATCACCATGTTTCCCGGTCCGGTGTCAAAGGCCACCACCGCATCGGGCTTGGCTCCGGGGGGAATAGCGGTCAGGTTGGCGATGCCGCCGATGTTTTGCAACACGCGCCCACGTTTGCTGTCGGCAAAGAGCACATAGTCCAGCAGCGGAACCAGCGGCGCCCCCTGTCCCCCAGCCATCATATCCGCGGGCCGGAAATTCGAGACCACGGGCACTCCAGCCGCTGCGGCAATCACCGCCGCCTCGCCCAGTTGCCAGGTGCAGCCGAAGCGCCGTCCCGCATAGCTCTGCGCGCGCGGCTGATGATAGAGCGTTTGTCCGTGACAGCCAATCAGATCGAGTTTTACCTTATGCCGCTTCACCGTCGCGCTGACTGCCTCGGCGTAGGCCATGCCAAGTCTCCAATGGAGCCGCGCCAGCTCTGCCGTCGAGATCGCAGCGGCATTCATTGCTGCCAGTACAGCGCTCCGTAGTGGGGCAGGGAACGCAAACCCTTCATGCGCCAACAGCTTCAGCCCAGACCGCAGTTTTCCCGGCGCAATCCGCACCACAGCCACATCGATTCCATCGGCCGAAGTTCCGCTCATGATGCCGGCCACCGTCATGGTCTTCGCGCTCATGCTGTTTGTGCCTCCGAAGTTAACTACAATCAGACGCTCCACCGCATTTTCTGTCTCAACTCCTATTTTTTCAATGGTGGGATTTCGAAGGGCTCCGATACAACAGTGTGCGGAGGAGGATGGCCCGATGAGAAATAGTTCTTCTCGTTCGTTCTTGCTTCTTTTTCACTCAAAAAATAATTCACTAGAAACCGAAATTTGCCTTCAATCTGAATATATCTCTCTCTACAAATCGAATTTAAGGGGTTTATCAGCACGCTCTCCTGAGCAATGGAATCTCTCTGTTTCAGTTTGTAGATGCCACTAGGCGAAGTATCCAGGCAAGGTGCGATAGTATGCCAGCCTTTGTCTGCACTCCACTGTTGAATCCATATATCTTCCAGTATCCGCGTGTCAAAAGGGTGTGCTTCAATAAACACTGGGCTTATTGATCCATTTACCACCTTTAGCCAGAAATGAGCCTCGTCACTGCTAACTTTCTCGACCTTTTCAACAACAACCTTGACGTCAGATGATTCATTTTGCAGCGGCTGAGACGTAGATGATCGAACGCACACAAAGGCAATTAAACTACAAGTCAAAAAGATTGGCACGTTGTGGATGCGCATTTGATATTCCTCTTAAATCCTAGCTGTTTTTTATTCCTTCGTTCCCTTCAACTCCTGCTGAAGTTCCTCCAGCAGATTCAGCGCCTGCAACGGCGTCAGCGAGTTCACGTCTGCCGCCTCGATCCGGTCCACAATGCGTTGCGAGAGCGGCGTGAAGATCGTCAACTGCACCGGATCAACCTGCGTCTCCACCTGCACGCTCTGCCGTTCCTGTCTCTCATGCTGGCGGAGCAGGTGCCTGGCGCGCTCAATCACCGCCGCCGGCAACCCCGCCAGCCGCGCCACCTCGATGCCATAGCTCTTGTTTGCCGCGCCGGGCTCGATGTTGTGCAGAAAGACAATCCCGTCCGCGGCTTCTTTAACGCCCACGCGTAGATTCCTGACGCGCGGCAACTTCTCAGCCAGCATGGTCAGCTCGCGATAATGCGTGGCAAAGAGCGTCCGCGCGCGGGTTTCCGCATGAAGAAACTCCACCGTCGCCCAAGCCAGTGAAAGCCCGTCAAAGGTTGCAGTTCCGCGCCCCATCTCGTCCAGCAGGATCAGCGATTTGCTAGTTGCAGTATTCAGAATCGTCGCCGTCTCCGTCATCTCCACCATGAATGTGGAGCGGCCCCGCGCCACGTTGTCGCTGGCCCCGATGCGTGTGTAGATCCGGTCTACCAGCCCAAACCGCAAGCTCTCCGCCGGCACAAAGCTGCCCATTTGTGCCATCAGCACTAGCATCGCCGCCTGGCGCAGATAGGTGCTCTTGCCGCCCATGTTCGGGCCGGTGATTAACAGAAGGCTGGGCCCATCTCCCGCCGCGTTCAGATAGATGTCGTTGGGAATAAATCTTCCCTCGCGTGTCTCCTCCATCCACTGCTCGATGACCGGATGGCGCGCAGCCTTGGCCTCTATCACCGGCTCATCAGAAATTGTGGGCCGCACATACTTGCGTCCCGCCGCCAGATGCGCAAAGCAAGCCAGCAGGTCCGCCTCCGCCACGGCAGCCGACGTTCGCTTAATGCGTCCCGCCGCTTCCAGCACAGCCTTTCGCAACTCGGCAAAGATTCGCTTTTCAATCTCGATGCATCGCTCGTGCGCGGAGAGAATTTTGCGCTCATATTCTTTCAACTCGGGCGTAGTAAACCGCTCCGCATTCACCAAAGTCTGTTTGCGCTCATAATCGGCTGGCGCTAGCGATAAGTTGGCTTTGGTAATTTCGATGTAATAACCAAAGACGGAGTTATAGCGCACTTTAAGAGAAGCGATTCCCGTCCGCTGGCGCTCCCGCTCCTCGATGGCCGCAATCTGCTGCTTGCCGGTTTTAGAAATTGTTCGCAGTTCATCCAGTTCCGCGTCCAACCCCGCGGCAATCGCTCCACCATCAACCAGCGTTAACGGCGGCTCCTCGACCAACGTCGCCTGAATCCGCGCCGTCACGTCTTCCAGCGTGTCCAGCCGTTCCGCCAAATCCAGCCAACGCGCCGCCTGCATCGCATCGAGCGCATTCTTCAGACCTGGCAACCGGCTGGTACTCGCGGCGAGCGCCCGCACGTCGCGCGCTCCGGCCGAGTCCAAAGAAAGCCGTGCCAGCAACCGCTCCAAATCCAAAAGCCCCGCAAATGCGCGCCGAATCTCCTCGCGCTTCACCAGATCGGCCTGAGCCTCGCCTACCGCCTCATAGCGCGCCTCCAAAACTACGGCGTCCACCAGCGGCCGCAGAATCGTGGCCCGCAGCAGCCGCTTGCCCATCGGCGTCTGGCATGCATCCAGAGTGTGAAACAGCGTCGCCCGGTCGTCCTGCCCAACAAAGAGCGGTTCCACCAGCTCCAGGTTCCGCACCGTAACAGGGTCCAACTCCAGCGCCGTCGAGTGCTCCTCAAATTTCAGGCTGTCAATGTGCAGCGCCTCATTCTTCTGCGTTGTCCGCACATAATGCAGAACAACTCCGGCCGCAATCGCCGCTGCCGGATGTCCGGTGAGCCCAAATCCCTCCAACGAACGCACATTCAATTGCCGCTCCACCAGCGGCACGGCAAACTCCCGCGTCCAGACCCAGTCCTCAACCCGCGTCCGCGCGGGAATCCGCTCCAGTTGCGCCGGCAACTCCGTGCTGGCGGCCACCAGCACCTCGCTCGATCCAGCTTTTACAATCTCGTCCACCGCCTGTTGCTGCGCCGTGGCGCCATGAAACTCCGCCGTGCGAAACTCGCCCGTGGAGACGTCCAGCAACGCCACAGCGCATACCGTTTCGGCCTGGGCTTTAACCTTATGCGCAACTCCAACCTCGAAATACGCAGCCAGAAAATTGTTCTGCTCCTGCGCCAGCCCGGCATCCAGCGCGGTCCCCGGCGAGAGCACACGGGTCACCTCGCGCCGGACGATTTTTTTCGTCAGCTTGGGATCCTCCATCTGGTCGCAGAGGGCGACGCGGTAGCCCTTGCGCAACAGCCGCATCAAGTAACTTTCCACGGCGTGATATGGAACCCCGCACATAGGCTGGTTCCGCTCACGGTCGCGCGCCGTCAACGTCAACTGCAACTCTCGGCTCACCGTAACCGCATCGTCGTAGAACAGCTCGTAGAAATCTCCCATGCGGAAAAACAGCAGCGCATCCGGATTCTCCCGCTTGGCCGCCGTCCATTGGCGCATAAAGGGCGTCAGGTCGGCGGGAATCTTGTCCAAAGGAGAGGGCTGCCGAGCCGCACCGGGTTGTTTATCATCCCTGATCACGCTTGTTTAAGAGTATCGCGGCGGGAAGGATGCGGGGTATAACCTGGCAAGCCATGGCAGTAGCCGCTAATATGTGTTTTCTAAATCTCTGGCACTGCGCGAGGGAGAACGATTACACTCTAACAAGTGAGCAACAGGAATCTCACACTTCATGTTTCAGTCAAGAGAGCCTGTAAATCATTGATGCCAAACGAGAAGGAGCCGATGGAAACGTTTCCCCAGAACTTTTCCAATCCCCATCAGGCTGCTGCGCCTGAGACAGAATTGAGCCCGGCGCCACCAGCCCCTGCACCCACGCCACGCCGTAGAGCTGGCGGTTTGAAGCTCTGGCTGCGCGACATCCTGATCTCCGTCGCCATAGCAGTCCTCATCGTTGTCTTTCTTTACCAGCCGGTGCGTGTGGAAGGCACCAGCATGTTGCCGCGGCTGGATGACCAGGACCGCCTATTCGTCAACAAATTCGTCTACCGCTTCACGGCCATCGAACGGGGCGACGTGGTGGTCTTTCACTACCCGCGCGACCCGGAGAAGAGCTACATCAAGCGCGTCATCGCCCTGCCTGGCGACCGGCTGCGCATTGACCACGGCACGGTCTGGCTTAACGGCCAGCCGCAATCTGAGCCGTATATCCCGGACGAGTACCGTGATGCGAAATCCATGCCGGAGATCGTGGTTCCCGAAGGCAGCTATTTTATGATGGGCGACCACCGGTCTATTTCTTCCGATAGCCGCGAATTCGGCTCTGTGGAGCGCTCCTTCATCTACGGCAAGGCTGCTTTCGTTTACTGGCCGGCCAGCGATGCGGGTACGGTACGATAGGCTACTCAAAACCGTCCAATTTCTGACACCAAATTCACCGCAAACCCTGTTAGAATCGGTTGAATTCAACCCCTCGGAGAGGCGATGCAGGCAACTCTGGCGCTCGAAGATGGGCGCATCTTTCGCGGTCACGGTTATGGCGCTCCTGGCGAATGTGGGGGCGAAGTTGTCTTCAATACTTCGCTGACCGGCTACCAGGAAATCTTTACCGACCCCTCCTATGCCGGCCAGATCGTAGTTCTCACCAATCCACAGATCGGCAACTACGGTACCAACCAGGCGGATAACGAGTCGGCCCGGCCGTATATCGAGGGCCTGATTGTCCGCGAGTTCTCGCCGGTCAGCTCCAACTGGCGCTCCGAACAGGTCACTGACGAGTACATGGAGCGCTATTCGGTTCCCGTACTGGCCGAGATCGACACCCGCGCCTTGGTCCGCCACCTGCGTGACTACGGCGTGATGCGCGGCGTAATTTCGACTGTTGAAACAAACACGGACATCCTTGTTCAGAAGGCGAGAAGCATCCGCAAGATGGACGGAACCGATCTGGCGCGCGTGGTCTCGACGAAATCGAGCTACACCTTCGACTCCTCCGACATCCGCAGCCAGACGGGCGATCCTTTCTTGGCCAAGGCGCTAGTCCATGATGCGGGAGTGCGGAAGCACCATGTGGTGGCTTATGATTTCGGCATCAAGTTCAACATTCTAAGGATGTTAGTGCGTCAGGGCTGCCGTGTGACGGTGGTTCCTGCTGAGACCACGGCCGAGGATGTTTTTGACTTGAAACCCGACGGCGTCTTCCTCTCCAACGGTCCCGGCGACCCCGAGCCGGTCGATTACGCCGTCCGCGCCATTCGCAAGTTCATGGGCCGCGTGCCGGTTTTTGGAATTTGTTTAGGCCATCAACTCACTGGCCTTGCCTTGGGAGGCAAGACATACAAGCTCAAATTCGGCCATCACGGCGGCAACCACCCGGTGCAAAACAAGATCACCGGCAAGGTGGAGATCACCGCTCACAACCACAACTTCGCCGTCGATCCGGATTCGATCAACGCCAACGAGGTGGAGCTGACCCACGTGGACCTGAACGACCAGACACTCGAGGGCCTGCGCCACCGGACGCTGCCCTTGTTCAGCGTGCAGTACCACCCCGAAGCCGCCCCCGGTCCGCACGACTCAAATTACCTCTTCCGCGACTTCCGGCGCATGATGGAGGAGTGGAAGGGATGAGGCACTGGCTCTCAGTTCTGGCGTTGTTGGCGGGGCTGGGGAGTTCTATTTCATTCACACAGAATCCAGATAATATATCACCCTTTGACAGGTACATAGAAGTCACGAGAGCAGGCCGATTTGAGCCGGCTCTTAAGCGGGTAGCTGACCAGTGCGGGGTCAGGCTTAAGCAGGCTACGGCTCGATTTGCGGAACGTCCTGACGAAGTCTGGAAGCCTGTTCAGAGATTTCCGTCTGCACGAAGAGATCAGACAACAGGCTTTTTCTCGACTGCTGCAGTCTGGCGATCCGGAAATAAGGCTGTAGTTGAACTCTGGTGGATGGATTCTGAGGCAGGAGAACAAACTCGAATTCTGTTCTGCTTGCAGAATAGGGAAATGCTGGCGGGAGAAGAGATTCAGTGGACTTCCAAGAAACAATATGATGATGGATCAACAGATCCGAAGTGGGCATACGAAGTGCGCTGGAATGTCGTGCAAAAGAAATTCTTCAAAGCCATACTTGAGGGATTTGTTGACGACATGGAAAAGCCAGTGCCAAAGCCAATACTTAGTAAAAATGCTCCAAAGACATTCGGATTGATTCCTCAAATACTTCAATGGAGTGATCTGAAAATGCCAGAATCGTTGTTGCAATGAAGTTTTGAAAGGGCATGGCTGGGTCGTGCTACGACGGATGAAATCGACTTGATAAGGGTAAAAGAGACAAATGCCACGCAGAAATGACATACAGAAGATTTTGGTGATTGGCTCAGGGCCCATCGTGATTGGGCAGTCGGCGGAGTTCGACTACTCCGGCACGCAGGCCTGCAAATCTCTCAAGCAGGAGGGCTACGAGGTGGTTCTGGTGAACTCCAATCCGGCCACCATCATGACCGATCCGGATCTTGCCGACCGCACCTACATTGAGCCGTTGACCCGCGAGTATGTCGAGGAGATTATCCGCATTGAGGCGGAGATGCTCTCCACTGGCCGCGAAGGCAAGCCGGCTGGCAAATTTGCTCTGCTGCCTACCGTCGGCGGGCAGACGGCGCTCAATCTGGCTGTCGATCTGGCCGATGCGGGCATCCTCGACCGATACAACGTTGAGCTGATCGGCGCCAAACTCGAAGCCATCAAGAAGGCCGAGGACCGTCTGCTCTTCAAGGACGCGATGCTGCGCGCCGGTCTCGAAGTTCTGAAGTCTGCGTTGGTCAACAACCTGCGCGACGGACTGGAGTTTGCCGGTAGGCTTGGTTTTCCGGTGCTGATTCGTCCCAGCTTCACGCTGGGCGGCACGGGCGGCGGCATCGCCTACAACCGCGAAGAGTTGATGGAGATTCTGGCGCGCGGACTGGACCTTTCGCCGGTTCACGAGTGTCTCATCGAGGAGAACGTGCTCGGCTGGAAGGAGTACGAGCTAGAGGTGATGCGCGACCTCGCCGATAACGTCATCATCATTTGCTCGATTGAGAATTTCGATCCCATGGGAGTGCATACCGGCGATTCCATCACTGTGGCCCCGGCGCAAACGCTTACCGACCGCGAGTACCAGAAGATGCGTGACGCGGCCATCGCCGTGATGCGCGAGATCGGCGTCGAGACTGGCGGCTCCAATGTGCAGTTTGCCGTCAATCCCGTCGATGGCCGCATGACGGTGATCGAGATGAACCCGCGCGTTTCGCGCTCCTCGGCGCTGGCTTCAAAGGCCACCGGCTTTCCCATCGCCAAGATCGCCGCCAAGCTGGCAGTGGGCTACACGCTCGACGAGATTCCCAACGACATCACACGCAAGACTCCGGCCTGCTTTGAACCGACGATTGACTACGTCGTCGTCAAGATTCCCAAGTGGCAGTTTGAAAAGTTTCCCGGCTCCGATGAAACGTTGGGCCCGCAGATGAAGTCGGTAGGCGAGGTGATGTGCATTGGCCGCACCTTCAAGGAAGCGCTGATGAAGGCCTGGCGAGCGCTTGAGACCGGCAAAAAGACCGGCACGGAGGTTCTGGACCCACGGCGGCTTACGCAGATGCTGGT
>Ga0187873_1001665_pt1 | contig 18007 bp, 10 predicted proteins | sample June2016WEW_16_1_2_FD_133012 | JGI IMG/M metagenome (GOLD analysis project Ga0187873, IMG submission 133012) | Peatland microbial communities from SPRUCE experiment site at the Marcell Experimental Forest, Minnesota, USA - June2016WEW_16_100 | ecosystem: Environmental > Terrestrial > Soil >... | reverse complement strand
GCGATCTTTCCCTCGCTGCCCAGAATCTCCACGCGCTGGTCGTAGCCGTAAGGTGCTTTGCGGCAGTTGTCAATGGTCCCGATGACGCCGTTGCGGAAGCGCAGCACGATGAGCGCGGTATCCAGATCGCCGGCTTTGCCGATATCCGGGTCAACCCGAACGCCGGCCGCCGTGTAGATCTCTTCCACCTCGTCGCCGATGAGGAAGCGAGCCATGTCGAAGTCATGAATGGTCATGTCCATGAAGATGCCGCCGGAGCCTTTGACATAAGAGAGGGGCGGCGGCGCGGGATCGCGGCTGATGATGTGCATCAGGTTGGGCTTGCCGATTTCGCCCAAGGCCACGGCACGGCGCACGCGAGCAAAGTTCGCGTCGAAGCGCCGGTTGAAGCCGATTTGCAATTGCACTCCGGCAGCTTTTACCGCGGCCAGAGCATTATCAATCTGCTCCAGGCTGAAGGCGATAGGCTTCTCGCAGAAGATGTGCTTGCCGGCTTTGGCGGCCTGCACGATCAGATCGGCGTGGGTGTTGGTCGAGGAGCAGATCAGCACCGCCTCGATCTGCTTGTCAGCAATGATTTCGGAGCTCAATGCGGTCACCCTGGGAATGTTGCAGCGGGCAGCCAGCGCCTGCGCGGCCTCGCGGTTGACGTCGGCGATGGCGATAATCTGCGCCTCCGGCAGGTGAAAGGCCAACGTCTCCGCATGAACCTTGCCGATGCGCCCGGCACCAATGATTCCGATATGCAGCTTTTGCGTGCTCAATGTGTCCCCCTGGTACTTTTCTGGAATCTGTGTGCGATAAAAACCCTTCTTCGGCCTCCGGCGAAAAGCAAACTACAGCATACACGTTCCTCCGCCGGGGCAAAGCAACGGTTCAGGCAAAATACCTTCAATTCTCCCGGACTTCCAATGCCGCGCGAACCGTTCGGACGCTGTCGTGGATCGCCTGCTGGGGATCCGGCAGCGGAAAGATCTCAAACGAGAGAAAGCCTTCGTAAGCGATCGAATCGAGCGCTTCCAGGACGCTGACCACGTCCATGTGTCCGTGGCCTGGCGCTTCGCGGTTGGTATCCGCCAGATGGACATGGCCGATCCACGGGCCCGCGGTCCGCAGGCTATGGCACACGTCGGGCTCCTCGATATTCATATGAAAAGTATCGGCCAGCAGCTTGAGGTTTCCGGCGCCGATCTCTTCGGCAACCTTGACACCGTCGGCCAGCCGGTTGATGTAGTCGCACTCGTAGCGGTTGAGCGGCTCCAGCAGCACGGTGACGCCGGCGCTCCGAGCCTGTCCGCAAAGCTGGCCCAGGCATTCCAATGCCGCCGCTCTGCGGCCGCGGCGCTCCTCGGCATCGCAATTACCAAGATTGCCGCTGAGGCTCCCGATTGTAACGGCCGAGCCGATCTCGGCGGCAAAGCGGATGTGCCCCAGCACGCGGTCGGCGGATCGCGCCCGCACGGCCGCGTCCGGATGGGAGAAACTCAGTCCGTCGGCAGCGGCCATGCCGGTTCCGAGCGTCGGGACCTTCAACCCATACTCTTTCATCAGGCGCTTGACCTGGCTCAGGTCAACGTCGGCGGCTTGGCGCATGTGAATTTCGACGCCCTGGCAACCGGACTCCGCGGCCTGCCGGAAAGCGCCGGCCAGATCCCCGCACAGCAACAGCGGCGCCCGGCGCGGATGGCTGGGCGTCGCTGTAAGCGCGAGTTTTATCTTTCCAATCGCAGTCTTCATTCGAGCATTTTCACAGTTTCTGTAACGTAGGTATGGTGGTTTCCCACCCATTTCACACCGAACGTGAAATGGATGGGGCACGGAGCATCCTTACACTATCAGTAAAAATGCTCAAATACCTCGGGGCCGGCGCGCGGCTGGCTGACCGTGCGCCGAAAACCGCCCGCCCTATAACGACGTTAAGGGAGGGAGCGAGTAAACCGACTTCCAACCCTTGCTGAACGGCTCCTTGAGATAGGGCGCCAACTCCTGGGGGTCGCGAAGACTGATCTTCTCGGTGCTGGGCACGATGCCTGGAGGAAACGCCTCGAGGTATTCGTCCACCAGCAGCGTCAGGTAGCGGAGAATCGCTGCCACGGGCCGCTTGGCTTTGCGGGGATCGCCGTGGGTAGGCTTTCCAACCACGCCTTCCGGCGTTCCGGAGATCTCCCATTCGGCATGGCCCTCGCCCTCCGACCAACGGCTGGGGCGCGCAAACGCTTCGACTGATGTATCCATGTGTCCGCCGGGCAGCAACGACTTCCCTTCGGTATCGACCGCGTACTTCAGATTCACCATTTCGGGGAACAGCAGAAGGCCGACCGAGGTTTCAGCTTCGTCGGCATGGACGAAGTTTGTATCCCAATCGCCGCCGCGGTCATTGGTGCGCCACATCTCGCGCGTGGCGCGGTGCCAGTCGAGCACGCGATAGATGCCGGGCAACTGGTAGCGCTTGACGAACTGTTGCAGCGCGGATTCGAGGACCCAGAGCTGGCCGTGGTTGTTGATGATGATCTGCTTGCGCCATCCGTCGTTCCATAGGCCCAGCATGACGTCAATCAACTGCTCTTTGGCGACTTCCTCGCGGATGATGACCGTGCCGGGCATGCCCAGATGGTGGGCGGGATGGCAGCCGTACATCCAGGGCGGCAAGGCCAGCGCCACGGGCGCGCCCCGCTTGGCCGTGTAGCGGCGAACGCCTTCGCAGATGATGCTGACGAATAGCGTATCCATGGAGGAGACGGTGTGCTGGCCGTGCAACTCGGTTGATCCGACGGGGATGAGCACGACGTCGTTTTTCTTGCGCTGCGCTTCGAGATCATGCCGTATCGTGGTCTGGATGTAGCTGCCCGGTTTCGCCCATTCGCAGCCGCCTGGTGCGGGCACTCCGTACTCGGCCAGGATCGCATCCAGTTGAGCTTCAGTAGCTTCAAACAGTTCTTTTTTCATGCGCCCGACGGCGGTGTTCTCGAACACCAGGTCGGACTGCTTGGTAGTGAGCCATGCGTTTGTTGCAGTCATCTTCATTTTCCCTTCTTTTCTTTGATTCGTGTGTGGCGCCCCGGGGCTCCGCGCCGCATAGGTGGTGGAGGCGCGCGGAGCCCGCTCCCGGGCGCGTGCCGGCTACATCATGCAGGTGATCTTGCAGTTTGCCTTGTCGGTCTGGAGCAGCTTGATGTGGTCCGGCACTTCGTCCAGGCGGATCTTCTTGGTGATGAGAGGAGTCATGTCCATGCCCGAGGCCATGCAACTGATGACGCGCGGAAAAGTGCCGTAACCCGAGTGGCCCTGGGCGCCGGCGATCTTGGCCTTGCGTACCTGGTAGACTTCGCCATTAGTGGGTGTCTTGGTGTCGGCTCTTGCCACAATGGCCACCTTTGCGCCGACGAATTTGCCAAACCAGATCATGTCCTCGATGATGGGGAGCACTTTGTCCGGCAGACCGGTGGCTTCCAGGTACATGGCCGCGCCCAGGCCGCCGGTGTAGGCCAGGACCTTCTGCGCGACGTCTTCCCGGGTGGGATCGACCACCAAATCCGCGCCGAGTTGCACGCCAAGTTTGGCGCGACTCTCGGCCGGTTCCACCAGCACGACTTTCGCCGCGCCGGACCGCTTCATGATCGCCACGCCAGCGAGACCGATCGGACCGCCGCCCAGGATCACCGCGTTGTCACCGGGACGGATGCCACCGGCGCACTCGATCAGGGCGTTGTAAGCCACCGAGGTAGGCTCGACGAGGCTGCCGGCCATGAACAAGGTGTCGCCCTGGTAGCGGCCCTCGAGCTCCTTGAGGCTCCACAGGTAACGCGAGTCAACCACCGCGTACTTGGCGAAAGCGCCATCCACGCTAAAACCTATCTCTTGGAGCCTCTCGCACTGGTTGGGATGACCGTCGGCGCACGGGCGGCAATAAGAGCACCAGAACATCTCTTCGGCGCAAACCGGCTCGCCAATTTCGTAAGACCGGCCAGTGCGCTTATTGAACGCTTTGTTGCCGGCTTTCACGACGACACCGGCAAACTCGTGTCCCAAGGTGACAGGAAAGGCCGTCAATCCGGGATACCAAGTGTATCCGTCTTTGTCCGCCTGCGCCATGTGGACGTCACTGCCGCAAATGCCACAGGCTTTCACCTCGATCAGGCACTGCGTGGGCCCAATATCCGGCACGGGCTTCTGTTGCAAGGACAATGTGGGATTGCGCCAGACCTGGCTACCCAGGTATGTCAGCTTGCCGTCAACATCCTTCGGACCAAGCTTAAACCCCGGCTTGGGCGACCAATCTGCTGTTAAAACTACCGTTTTCATATCACTCATACCTGAACTCCTTTTTCTGTGCGGTGCTTTCAGCGAGCCGCTCTTCTGAACCGATGGCTCCAGTTATCTACACATCCTTAAGAAAGACATCCTTAAGCAAATCGCGTGCAGACCAAAGCCTGTATTAACTTTGCGCCCGTAAACCCAATGAAATCAGCGCGGCTCTTGCAAGGTGACTGGGATGCAGAGGAATACCGCAAATGCAATCCGCGTCAGATCTCGCAAACAGCGCGTTTTATGCGGGCTTTGAGCGTTCCCGCGTCCTGTACCGCTCCTTGAACAGACATACTCCCACCACCGGGAAGATGCACACGTGTGCATCTAAGAGCTAATCATCGCCTTCGGCGGCTATTTCTGTCAACCCTTCTATCCCCTCAATCCGTGTCAATCATCAGCCGAAACCTGGTGACGGGCTCTCTTGACCGAAAATGGTATGGGGGGTGCTACGGCTTCAATGCACACGTATGCATTTGCAGGATTATGCATGGCCCAGATTGAATCGAAGACCACGTATAAGAGCCCGCTCTATCAGAGCTGAAGAAGTTTCCCGACTTTGAGCGCGCCTACACGGAGAAAGGCTTGTCGCATGAGGAGTTTGACACCTTCGGCTCCATGCGCAGGACATTGCGGCAGTTCATTGCTGCCGGCGCGGAGTTAAATGCGTTGATTAGGGATGTAATTTTGCCAATCCCGATACGGCATGAGCCCCTTGGCGGCCTGGAAAATGCTCCCGGATGGGCAGCGCCTCATCCACCGGATCGGGGCGAGAAAAGATGCAATTTCAGTGCCGCTGAAAGCTATAGATAACACAGGACTTGCATTCGCATATAGGGGGGCGTGTCAGGGATGAATTTATTGCCTATTGAAGACCGGTTCTGTGGAATGGCCCCCAAAGGGCAGTTTTTCCTTGACACTGGCTGTACAAAGTTGCTAGCTTGCTTAGGCGGAAGAGGAATAAGAGAAATCCACCGCCAAGCACATGTCTGCGCGCTTCTGTTGAGCGGAAACGCTCCTCGGTGGGATGTTGGCGTGTCTAAAGGGGTGGATTTTTTTTGAAGCTGTGACGCCTTGACCGTTTTTTAATGGAGCCTTATCGGGGTCTTAACCGTGGTGGTTAAGCATGTTTGGAAGGCAATTGTGATTCAGAATCTTTTGGGAGGCAGTATGATTTCGATGAATCGGTATATGGGACAACGAGCGAACATTTCCGGGTGGATTCGCCTGGGCTTGGCGCTGTTGTTGATTCTTCCTGCTCTGGGCGCCTACGCCCAGTACGAAAATGGAAGTCTGGTGGGAACCATTCACGACTCCAGTGGGGCCGCAATCCCCAATGTAAGCGTCACGGTCACCAACAATGCGACCGGTATTCTCACCAACGTAACGTCGAACGGCACGGGTGATTATGAAGTTCCGTCGCTTCGTTTCGGCATTTACACAATCAGCGCAAAGGCTGCCGGTTTCGCCGATGCCGTTGCCAAGGAGATCACCATCCCGGTCGGCGGCCGTGTCCGCATCGACCTGACGATGAAGGTCGGCGCAGCCGAGACCACGGTTCAGGTTTCCGGTGTGGCGCTGCAACTTGAAACCGAGTCCAGCCAGCGCGGACAGACCATCACCGAGTTTCAAAGTGAAGCTCTTCCGCTGGTGACCAGGAACTATTCCGACCAGTTGGCTTTCGTCACCGGCGCGCGTCAGGCGCCCACAGAAATTACCACCACCGCCGTCACCAGCCTGTTGCGCCAGGGCTCGTATAACCTGAATGGCCAGCGCAGCATGTTCAACAACTTCTTGATAGACGGCATCGACAACAATGCCTATGGCGAGAGCAACCAAGGCTTCGACAACCAGATTATCCAGCCCCCGCCCGATGCCATCGCCCAGTTTGAAGTGGTGAGCAACAATTATAGCGCCGAGTATGGCCGCTCCTCCGGCGCCCTTATCAACCTCGCCACCAAGTCCGGCGGAAATCAATTCCACACGACGCTGTATGAATTCCTGCGCAATACCGACCTGAACGCGTTTGGCTTTATCAAGCCGGTCACCGTCAATGCCGTTACTGGCGCGCAGTATCCGTTTTTCAAGCCGGCCTTTAAACGCAATCAGTTCGGCGCCACCTTCGGCGGGCCGATTACGAAGAACAAGTTCTTCTACTTCATCGATTACGAGGGATTCCGCCAGACGCTTACGCCTACTACCGTTGGGACCGTTCCTACGCTCAACGAGATGAACGGCATTCTGGCCGTACCCGTGCAAGATCCCTTTAATCCAGGCAACTACATTCCCGCAGGCACGCCGTTAACGGGAGGGACTACCAACTGGTCCAACGTAACCGGTAACACCGTTAACGTCTATAACGACGTGGACCCCACGGCTCTGAAGATTGTTAATTACTACAAGGCAGTGCTTCCTGGAAAGTGCACGGTCACCGCCGGCACAGGCACGGGAACCTCATCGGGCTTGGCCCAGAACGACTGCCCCATCAATGCTCCCTTTACCGACAAATCCGATAAAGGCGACATTCGCCTGGATTTCCAGCAGAGCGAAAAGAGCTCCTGGTTCCTGAAGATCGACGATCGCAAGGAGATCGCAGTCAACTTCCCAACGCTTCCCGAACCGATCGACGGCCAGACCAACGGCGAAATCAAGATTCTCGACCGGCAAGTGGCGCTGGGCTACAACCACACGATCAGCAACAACAAGGTGATTGACGCCCGCTTTGCTATCTCCGGCACCAGGGCCGGCAAGTGGACCAAGGCCATCGGCACCAGCTACATCTTGCCAACCGACATCCCCGGCCTGCCCACCATCGCCAACGTCTCCGGCGGCCTGCCCTCCATGGCGATCTCCGGCGGTTTTACCTCCTTCGGGCGCCAGAGCACCAACCCGCAGTGGCAGAACCCGTCGCTCATCGACCCCAAGATCAACTACACCTGGGTCAAGGGCAAGCACTCCCTCAAGTTCGGATATGAGTACGAGTACATCTGGATGGAAGTGCAGGACTCCAACCCGCTCTATGGCTCTTTCACCTTCAACAAAGGCTACAGCGCCTGCCCGTCGTCGCTTCCGTCTGGCTGTAGCTTTTCAGGTAATTCATCCGATACCTACTGGGCCGACTTCCTGTTCGGCACGCCCGGCGCTTACTCGCTGTCAACCTACTGGATCTCCCACCTGCACCAGAATATGGACAGCGTGTATGCCCAGGACGACTGGAAGGTCAGCCCCAAGCTGACTTTGAATCTGGGCGTGCGCTGGGAGTATGGTTCGCCTTACTCGGAACGCCAAGGCGCCCTCTCTAACTTCAACCCGGTGACCGGGACCATGCTCACCCTGAAACCCGGATACACGAGCTCCTACACCACATCGCCGAATCTCTCGGCGTGCGGCGGCCCGGGCTCCACAACGCCTGCGTGTATCACTAGCTTTTCAGGTGGCGGAGGCGTCTACGGCAAGACCCTGGTTCATCCGGACCTGGTCGACTATGGTCCGCGCCTGGGCTTTGCCTATGCGGTCAAGCCTGACATCTCGGTTCGCGGCGGCTTCGGCATGAGCTATGTCCACTACTATCGCGCCGGCTCGGGCAATATGCTGGCCATCAATGCCCCTCAGGCGCTGTTTACCTCGGTAAGCAACCCGTCTACCGCAACCACGGCCGGCTTCCAGAGGCTATCGGCTGGATATCCCACAAACCTGGCTACCGTCTTCAGCGCCGGCACTGACAACATCGACTACATCCCATCAAACAGCAAGGACAGTTACGTGGAGAGCTTCTTCCTCAGCGTGCAAAAGCAGCTGGCTAAGAACGTCCTCTTTGACGTGGCCTACGTGGGCAACCATGGCGTTCATCTGCAGGGCTTCCTCAATGCCAACCAGGGAATTCCCGCCCTGCCGCAGATTACCCTTAATGGCAAACCCGCATGGGCACGTCCTTACGTCAACTGGGGCGGGTACCTGCTCAACAATTCAACCGCCAATCCCACCTACCTCAACGGCGACATTACCGAGGCTCTGAACGGGTTCAAGTCTCATTACCATTCGCTCCAGGCGCGTTACGAGCAGCGCTTTGTGGGCGGCCTGACCCTGTTGAACTCCTTCACCTGGGGTCATGCGCAGGACAACGCCTCCTCAACCCTCGAGGCCAACACACCGGCTCCGCAGGACGCCAACAACCTGAGGGGTGACTACGGCCAATCGGATTACAACCTGCCGATTGCCAACGTCACCAGCTTTGTCTATGAGGTGCCGTATGGTAAGGGAAAACATCACGGGGCCAACAGCAGCCCGGTGCAAAATCTCTTCCTCGGCGGATGGGAGATCGGCGGCGTCAATACCGTTCAGGGTGGTACGCCTTTCAACCTGACTTATACCCCGGCTGCAACCAACCAGGTGTCGCCGCAGCTCACGCAGAGCTGGCGCGGACAGAACCTCTATCGCCCCAACCTCATTCCCCAGGCGCACTATACTCAGGGGAAGAAGACGCTTGCCAGCGGATACGTTCAATATGTCAACCTCAGTTCTTTGCAGATACCCGCAACCTACTCCAGCTACACCAACTCCACCACTTACACTCTGTCGAGTCCGTTTGGCAGCTTGCCCAAGAACTTTGGCCGCACGATGGCTTACTACGAGACGGATCTGGACTTCAACAAGCGGTTCAGCGCCATGAACGACAAAATTAAGATTGAGTTCCGTTCAGAGGTGTACAACATCTTCAACCACACCAACCTGTACCTGCCCGGCGGTTCGGGCGGCAGCACTGCCACAGGCACAACAGGCTCCACAACAGTTTTCACGCCTCAGCCTGTAACCGGCGGCAGCGGCGGCACCATGACCGGAACCTTTGAGCCGCGCATCGTTCAGTTCGGTTTGAAGATCATCTACTAACCCGCTTCACTCCTGTGTGCCGGCCACTGTAAAGTGGCCGGCATACTTTTCTCTGGTTCCTTCATCTAACAAGCGGCTGGACTGTTCAGCAATCACTTGCATGCACAACGGATTCAGACCAAGCAAGCATACCCAAAAATGCGTGCGGGGGAGATGTTTGGCAGCAGGCTGTCTTGCAGAGATTATTCAATGTGATTGATCCAGTCTTTGACGATTGAAACAACACAAGGTCTTCCGCACTCTGCCACCTTTCGAGAAAAGATAACATCAGCCGGCAATGGTTTCCCTCGCTTTTTGCTTTTCTGTTTGTATTCATGGAGATATTCTGATGCTGAAGAAAACTCGTTTTGCTGACCGCTCAATGCGCGCGCATCTTGGGAGGACGGCATGGATCGCCGGTTGCGGAATGGCGCTTATCTGCGTCGTTGTTCTGATGTTTGGATTGCATTCTTTAGAGCGAAAGGCCAGTGAGCCGCCTATGACAAAAGATCCTTTTCTTACCCTGATGACGCAAGCCGCCGCCCACGCCAGGCAGCATGGCGGCCGGTTTGTTCCGGCGCTTTCTCCGGATTACGAGACATTGTTGGGACCGAAGGCAACCGCACATGTCAAAGACTTGCAGGACGCCGGATTTGCCGTGGTGCCGTGGACGGTTGATGACGTGGAGACCATGCGCGCGCTTCTCGATCAGCATGTGGATGGAATCATCTCAGACCGGCCCGATCTTCTGGCGGCGGTGTTGAAAGAAGCGCGCCAGAAGGCTGCCGGCGATGCGGCACAACTGGCATATCTGGATCGCTTTGACGCGCAGGGACACCGCGGCGGGCGTGGACTGCGCCCGGAGAACACCCTGCCCGCGTTTGAAGCGGGCCTGGACAACGGCATCAACTCCATCGAGACCGATACAGGAGTGACGACCGATGGCCAGTCGCTGATCTGGCATGACCAGTTCCTCAATCCGCAATCCTGCCGCCGCGCCGACGGCCAGCCTTATACGCTGGAGAACCGCGTCTATATTCACGACATCTCCATGGCGGAAGCGCAACGGACGTTCATTTGCGATAAGCTGCACTTCGGTCCGGAGCAGAAGAACGATCTGGCACTGTCGCCGGTCAGCGTGGCTTTTGCGGCGCAGGAGCACATGATCAGCCCTTATGCGCCCACCAATGTGGCGCAGTTGTTTCGCTTCGTTGACTTTTACGCGCGCTGGTACCGGAGCGGAGCGGGAAAGTCATCTCCGGATGCCGCCGCTCGCGCGCGCACCGCGGAACGCGTGCACTTCAACCTTGAAACCAAGATTGTGCCTCCGGACTACTCTGAGGCAAAGGTGGCGGCAACAGTGCGTGGCGTTCCTGAATTTGTTGTAAAGTTGTTCGGAAAGCTCCCGCCCTCGGCTTTCACGCCCAACAGGACAGTGAGCCCGGAGGTCTTTGTCGAAACGCTGTGCGGCTTCATTCAGGCGTATCACATGGAAGACCGCGCTGACGTGCAAAGCTTCGATTTTCGCACTCTGCTGTTAGTACAGGAAAGGTATCCAGCGATCCGGACTTACTATTTGACCGAAACTCCCAAATTGCTACGCAGCGATTTTACGCCTAAGATTCTGCAGGAGCCTCTGGGAGCCGATCAACGACCATAACCACCAGGCCTATTTTGTTCTTTATGATTGATTCGCAACAATCAAGGACGCGGAGAAGTAATTCATGAGTTGGAACCTTCCTTTTCTTAAGCCGGCTCCGCATATCGCCAGGCTTCCCGAAACGCAAATCAAGCGGCTTTATCCGAAGATGCGCTGGCAGATTATGGAATCAACCTTTATTGGTTACGCCATTTTTTATCTTGTCAGGAACAATCTCCCCATTGTCACCAAGGATATAGGAGATGCGCTTCACTATAGCAAAGGGCAGATCGGCGACCTGCTGGCTATCACCGCCATCACCTATGGCGTCGGAAAATTCTTTATGGGCGCGTGGTCCGACCGCAGCAACCCGCGTTACTTCATGCCCATGGGATTGCTGCTGACCGCATTCTGTAATTTTGCTTTTGGCGCCGCACATAGTTATCCGATTCACCTGGCCCTGTGGGGCTTGAACGGCTTATTTCAAAGCATGGGATGGGCTCCTTGCGGGCGCTCCCTGGGACACTGGTACAGCATCCGCGAGAGGGGAACAAAGTTTGCGTTTTGGAATGTAGCTCAGAATGTCGGAGGGGGCACTACAGGCTTCATTGTCGCAATCATCACCAAGCATCTGGGGTGGCGCTCGGCATTTTATGTGCCCGGTATTCTGGCTGTTATCTGCGCAATTTATCTTATCGCCAGGCTTCGCGACACACCGCAGTCCGTGGGGTTGCCGCCTATCGAGGAATATCGCAACGACTATCCGGCTATCGAAGCTAAAGACAGCGAGAAGGAGCTGGGCACGTATGACTTGCTGGTTAACTACATCCTGAAAAATCCTTATATCTGGCTTTTCGCAGGCGCAAACTTCTTTGTCTACATCGCCCGCTACGGCATGCTCGACTGGGGACCGTACTATCTGCAGGAAGTCAAGCACGCCAGCCTTGTCGAGGGAGGGATCAGTACGACGGCGCTGGAGTTTTCCGCTATCTTCAGCACCATACTCATGGGATGGTTATCCGATAAGTTGGGAGGGCGCCGCGGAATGATCAGCGTCTTCTGCATGATTCCTGTTTTCCTTGCCTATCTCGGAATTATTTATAGTCCTGATAATAAGTTATGGATTGATCTGGTGTTATTTGGAGTTATCGGATTCTTTGTTTATCCGGCTATCTTGTTACTGGTGGTTAGCGCGCTGGATTACACCTCAAAGAAAGCGGTGGGCACCGCGGCCGGATTTATAGGGCTGTTTGGCTATCTGGGGCGCGTAACCGAGAGTAAAGGCATAGGTGCGTTGGTTCCCCGATACGGCTGGAATTTTGCGCTTTATGCGATCATGGCATCGGCTTTCATGGGGATTGTGCTGCTTTCGTGGATGTGGAAGCTATCGCCACGCCGAGCGGAGGAGATTGCACCGCCCGGACTATCGCGTCACTCTGCTAAGAATAAGTCCGATGTATGACATCTGCGAGATTGATGCGCCGCGTAACATTTTTCATGAGACAGCGATCAAGCCCCCTGCGCGGAGTCTGACTGTTAGTTGAGCCACATCTGCGGATTGCTGATGGAGACGGCGTCGAGGCCCTGCGATAAAAGATCTTCGGCTTCCTTCATGGTCCAGATCAGCCCGCCGCCCACCACCGGAATATCCTGCGAGATGGCGCGCACGCTTTCCAGAAGCTTGGGAGCAACCGGAGCAGGCAGCACTTCAAGCGCATCCACGGGCGAATTCTTCAACTGGTTGGTGATGGTATTCTTAGCGCCGCTATCCAGAAGAAAGGTGCGCTGAATTGCGTAGAGATCGATGCTGTGCGCATGCCGCAATGGTTCTAAGTGCGTAGAGATAATACCGCGCGCGCCACAGTGCTTCAGATAGTTCACGGCATATTTGTCGCGCGAGAAGCCGTTGAGCAGGTCGAGATTGACGATGGGGAGCTTGTCCGCGGCAAGAATCTTCCGGACCATCCCCTCGCAGTTTTCCAGATCGCCGGTGAGCAAATAGACGATCTTGCCGCGCGCGGCAATTGCCTGATCCAGGTGTTCAACATTGCGCACGGAGGGGATGATAGGAGTTTCACGGAAGAACATTCGTAGCGGTGTAAGCGGCGCCTGCATGTGTATTTCCGTTCTCCTTCAGGTCATCGGGGCGGTGAAGTTCTGCATCATGAACACGCAAGCATATGCCTTTGAGCAGGCATTTGTCAGTGTTTGACGCCAGGGAGATCATTGTAGGCGTTGCCCGGCAGCACAAGCAAGGCAAAGTGTTCCCAAGGAAGTATAGTCCTCGTGGTGAGGACGTTCAGCCGGGTTGTTGACCTCCACCTCGATTATGCGACGGATAAGCGCCGCTTGACGGCCTGACAGCACTCATCGAATTGACCGATACGGAGTTATTAATCAGGGCGTGTTCAAACAAATTGGATGGTTTGGGCAAAGGTGGAACGCGGTTGGCGGCCGCATGAGTCAATTGGAGCGGGAGACCGGGATCGAACCGGCGACATTCAGCTTGGGAAGCTGACGTTCTGCCACTGAACTACTCCCGCATCCTATTTACAATCAACCACATGCGGACAACCGCAAGCTTGCCGTCACGGCCTTGTTTCTGGCGCCGCACAAGCAGGGCTCGCATCCACACAAACCAATTACGCTCCTATCATACCGGCACGCGCCGCCAGCGTAAAGACAAAGTTCAGCCGTCGGCTTCCGCAACCTGCGAGCCGGAGAGGGAGGCTCGCGTCAGCCTTGCCCCGCCGATGAAACAGAGGCATGAAAAGATAATTCTCAGATCAACACTCGTAGTGATACTCTGCTTGCGTGGATTGCGCTTCATCAGGCGTGATTCATGACAGCCGCAGCGCCGGCCTGACGCGCCTGCCAAAGAGGGCGATTCTGGCCTGCACTACCGGCTTATGCTACAAAGACTGTGAGCATTGGGGTAAGTTATGGACATTGAGATCATTGTTGCCGGGGAGTCATGCAAGTGGGTTTTGAATCTTCCCCGCATCCGTATCGGGCTGGACCCGAATTGTGAAGTCAACTTGCCACCGGGAAGATATCCCTCGGTAGTCGGCGAGCATCTGGTGTTGGAGATGGTGAACGGCGCGGTCAGCCTGGCCAGAGGCGTTCCTCCGGGAGGAGAAACCTACCTGAATGGCCATCCTGCCGGCGCCGGCGCCGCGATTCGCTCCGGCGATGTTCTTCGTTTGGGCGCCGGAGGACCGGAGCTACGCATTCGCCTGCTGGAGCGGGAGGCCTATGCGCCGCCCGCGCAACATGAGCCCACGCGCATTCTGCATGAACCTACACGCGTCATTACCGGCCCGGCATCCGCGGCTTATTCTCCACCGCCGCCCGTCGCACCAGCGGCAGCGGGAAGACAGGGCTACACAGCAGAAGTCGCGCGCGGAGTTCCCGCCGCTCCCCGAAATCCTGTACCGCAACCCGCGGCAAGTGCTGCAGAAGGTGAAGATATGAGCATGTTGGAAGGTAAGGTGAAAACGCTCCAAGGCATTCTGGTGATGTGTCTGGTGATTATCATCGTTTTACTGGGATGTAACATCTGGCAGAGCTGGGAGCTTTCCCAGACCAGGGACGATGTACAGCAGTTGCGCGCACAGGCGACAAACGCCGTTGCCCAGTTGACGCCCGCGCTCGACGCCCGGCTGGCTGTCTTTGAACAGCGCATGGACGGCATGGATGCAAAGATTGCCGATGCCCAGGACCGCATGGTTAAGACCATGGATGCCCAGACCAAGCACGAAGAGGACCGCATGGTTCAACGGATGAACACTGCGATTCCCGCCATGCTGGACAAATATATCGCCGATAAGATGGCGGAGCTCAAGCGCTAAGCATCATTACGGTGATTGAAATTCGTGCGCCCCATCCTTTCGATCTACTTCATGCGAAAGGGTGGGGCGCCGGCACGTTGATGCCGGTTTTGCTCTATGGGGTGTAGGTGTAGGACTCATACCCATCAAGATAGACCGATAACGGAAGCGTAAAAGTCCCATCCGGACCGGGGTGCGACCCCCAGGGATTGCGCAGGGTTACCGTCTGCGCGGAGTCGTCGTAACTAATTACCGTGTAACAGTGGGCTGCAACCCACCAATTTGCGCTGGCGATCTGCTCATTCGGGGCCATTCCCTTGGTTCCGGCCACCATTGCCACGCCGCCCGCGCGGAAGCGTTGTAGTTGTGCCATCGTTTGCTGGCTGTCATTCATCATGCCCGCGTAAGCTTTGCCCAGGAACGCCTCCATCACCCGCACCGGAATCCCTCCCTGGCCCAGGCTCTTGTAGGCCCCGAAGACCTCGCCATTTTCCTGCACGGTCTGCGCCAACGCGGCAAAAAATCCTTTTTCGTCCAGAAATCCCACCAGCGCCTGGGCTTCGGAGGAGGGTATGCCTTCTGTATGAAGCTCCGCAGCCAGGCTCTGCTTGAGCGCGTATTGGTCCATCGTTCCATCCTGGCTCACCACCGAACGAACGGCCCGGTCATACGCCACTAGCAGCGTATCCGACCCATTCAGCCATGAAATCGCCATGGGCTGGATAAACACCGGAATCACATCCGATTTCTGGACAGCCACAACCAGGCTCTGCCGCAGGGAGCGCTGCGCATAGGCACGCATCAACACCGCGACCCATGTGCCATCGGAGCGGTCATAGCCATGCGTTCGCCCATACTCCACATCGCTGGGGAACACGGCCTCATCCGGCCCGCTGTAGAAGTGAACCAGGTAGCCTCCGTTGGGATTCCGGCGGATGGCGTTGCGCAGGGTTCCAGGCGCAGATTTAGCCAGTGCCGCAATGGTTGCATGAAAGTAGCAACTGCCCAGCTGGCCCTGGCGAACCGATTGCGGGCTGATCCCGTGGGCTCCGTAAAGCGCTGTGCTCTGGGCCCAGCCGGTCTGGGACAAACCGACCCACGCCAAACTGCTTCCTAACATCAAAACGGCGATCCCTGCAAACGACTTCCGCATTGTTCTCCTCACGATTGCCGGCTATTTCTTATTCCGGGCTTTGTGGCTGAGCGTTTTCCGCCCGCTTAGGCGGCTCCGGTAAAAGCTGCATCGCTGACTTGAATACCTGAAACCTCACCGAATCTGTGGCTGCGCCGGCCGGAATGGTCACCAGTTTCAATTCACTCTGGATGGCCGCCGTCCGCTCCGGCGTCGGGGGATGATCGGAGAGGAACGGAATTGGCGTCCCATTCGACGACTTCTCCAACTCATCCAGACGCGCAAACAGCTTAATGAACCCGTTCGGATCCCAGCCTGCCCGCAGCATATCGTAGAAGCCCAGCAGGTCAGCCTGCGCCTCGTCCCTGCGATTGAAGTGCAACATGGCCAGTATGGCTGCTGCTCCGCCAAACTTTACGATGATCTTCTCGATCACGCCGTTCTGCTTGTCCAAGTTGTCCAATACCGGCTTAAGCAGGGACTGTGCCGTGAAGACGAGCAGCAACTGGTTTACCACGTGCCTTGCCACCACGTGCCCAATCTCGTGGGAGAGCGCAGCTGCCAGCTCATCCTCGCTCGCGATTAGTTCGATCAGCCCGCGATTAACGTACAAAAACCCGCCGGGCATCGAGAGCGCATTGGGAACGCGCGAGTTCACCAGTTTGATCGAGTAGGGAAGGTTGGGCCGCTGGCATTGCGCGGCCAGTGTAGCCACTATCTTGCCCAGGTAGCGGTCGGCCAGCATGTTGCTGACTACCGCCTCCTCTTTTTCGAACGCCGCCGCAAAGCGCTGCCCCAGCGCGATCTCGTCTTCATCGCTCAGTAGGTTCAGTGGAGAGATATGAATATGCGGCTCTTCGGCCAACAGTCCTGACGCCAGCCACCCTGGCGCCAGAGCGAGAGCCGTAGCACCCATCCCGGCCTTCGATAACCACTCACGCCTGTTCCATACGGTCATTGCGAATCCTCTGCTTCAGATAAGATTTTATCCTACGGTCTTACCGGCGGATAAATTCGCAACTCGCCGGCTATTGCAGCGATTTCAGTTGGTCGCAGCCCCATTTGTTGTCCATCTTGCAGCCTTTTTGCAGCAACGCTTTTCCTTTTGCCTTGTCTTGCTTTACACCGCTACCTGACCAATAATCGATTCCCAGGTTGCTGCAGCTCTGGGCGTTGTTGCCATCACAGGCCTTCTGAAACAGGTCCGCGGCTTTGGCAAGGTCCAGCTTTACGCCTTCGCCGCGATCATACTGGACGCCGAGATTGGTGCAGGCCGCGTAGTTGCCGCCATCACATGCGCTGGCGTAGAAGGCCGCGGACTTCACTTTGTTGACGGGGACGCCATGTCCGGTAGAGAAGTCATAGGCGACATTAAAGAGCTGGTCGCATCCGGAGTAAAAGCCACCGCAAGCCAGCTGATAGAGCTTCCCGGCATGGTCTTCATCCTTCGAGACATCCTCCCCGTTCTTGTACTTGTCGCCAAGCCTGACAAGGTCATCGCATCCTGATAAAGAACCGAGTTTGCATGCATGGGTGTAGTACTGAGCAGCCATCTCAAGATTTTTCGCAACCTCGTCGCCGGATTCATAAATATCGCCGAGACGCATGCAGGCGCGATCCATGGCGCTATCGCAGTTTATGTCGAGCAGGGACAGACTCCTTGCGGCATCTCTCTCGAATTGTTCAAAATCGATCGCCTTGGGAAGGTAGCTCTCGCCAAGCAATTCGCGCCCACCTCGATCGCCCAGGGAAGCCGCGAGGTACACAGTCAGGGGCGTTACAGCTACCAGGAAAAACGGAACCGCCAAACAACCCAATGGCACCAACGCTCTGGGAGTCAGCCGGAGCCTGAATTTGGGGCTGAACAAGGTGATAACCAACGGAAGACAAACGATCACGTCGAGGAGAAAGAACACCCAGACCCGTTGGCCTATCTCCGCTTGCAACCCAATGATCGCGTAGGCGGCAAATACAACCCCAATAAGCGCAGCTGCGATTTTTGGCAGCTTCGACCACACCGCAACGACAAGAAGACAGAGGATTTCCATGCCAAGGAACAGCCCGGAAACGAGCCGGGCATCGTTCCAGACAATCAACGCTACTAATAAGGGAAGGTTGAACAGGATTGCCGCGAGAACGATCTTTAAACGGAGCCGTTTAAAAGGTAAAGCCGCAACGATTACACAGACACCTATTTCCAGGGGGAGCACGCTGAAGATGGTGAAGCTCCCATTG
>Ga0187873_1001657_pt1 | contig 18082 bp, 11 predicted proteins | sample June2016WEW_16_1_2_FD_133012 | JGI IMG/M metagenome (GOLD analysis project Ga0187873, IMG submission 133012) | Peatland microbial communities from SPRUCE experiment site at the Marcell Experimental Forest, Minnesota, USA - June2016WEW_16_100 | ecosystem: Environmental > Terrestrial > Soil >... | reverse complement strand
CGGTTGCGCCCCAACGCCGTACGCTCAGGGCAGCGTTCCCGTTCGACTGACCAGACGGGAGTGTACTACCGAACGCACTCAAAGGGTTCTTAATGCTAACACCCTTACGATAATCTTTCATCATTTCTTCGGTTGGGGCCAAAACCGGCAAATACAGATATTGGCATCTCACAGCCAATTCGTGAAGGAAATAAGGAAGATCCTCCTGCCGGGCAAAGCCAGAAAGTTGCCCATTCGGATGGATACGAATATCGATTAACTGCTGAACGCCATTATCTCGCAGTCGTTCGAAGAACTCCTGGGCGCTTTTCTGCGTAAAGCCAATCGTATATAGTTTCATCTGCTAATTCCAGGAGTCGCCTAAGTAAAGAGACGGGGGTGTTCCAACAGCACCACATCCACTTAAACAAATCAGGAGGCAACACTGAAGATGGTTCCATTGGATCGAATGACTTCGAAATTGAAAGCCCAGAGATGTACTCTAAGGACTTTTATGAACAAGGGATTGGTTTTTTGCCGAGAGCTCAGATCTGTTCGAATCGGTCTACGGGGACCACGAAGAGGGTGGCGCGCTGGCTGCCCTCGGAGGCAGGGGTGCAGGTCTGCCGCAAGACTGTGATGGCAGCCTCCACCTGCTCGGCTTCCAGACCAATCAGCAAGGTGGTCATGCCCCGCCGTAAAAGGCCGCCGGTGGAAGCGACGCGTGTGACACGGAAGCCGCCGGAAGTAAGACCCTGCGTGACCGAGTCGGAATCGGAATCGCGGACTATGGCAAGGATCAGTTTCATGGCTAGATCTCCTCGTAGCGTTCCACGGGAATGGCAAAAACGGTGGCTCCGCCGATGGTAACCGGGACCGGCGTGGGGAGCGGCAACGGCGTGCCCTCCATCGGGACGGCCAGGTATTCCACGCGCTGCCGGCAGGATTTTCGTAGGGCGGTCAGTGCTTTATCCTCCATACCTTCCGGCAGGCCAATGAAGAGCGTGGCATTGCGCCGGCCTAGGAAACCGCCTGTGCTGGCCAGATGGATAACCGGCACTTGCAGTAAGGCCAGGGCACGCTCGGCCACGTCCACGTCCTGTTCCTGGACGATGGCGGTCATCAGATAACGAATGGGGGGATGTTCCATAATGCCTCCGTTGGGCAGTTACAAGCGCATACAAATGTCGGGTGGTCGGACAATTTCAAACAGCCGAGACGACTGCCTCGGTCGGGTCATCCAGGATGAGCGTCTGGCCATCCGGGAAGACGACCTCGGTCTGTTCGGCCTGGCGCGTTACCGTCAGGCCTCTATATTTTACCGTAACTGGCCATGGAAATGGGTTCTTTCCGGTCAGTGTAAGGCTTGTGGAGGACTGGATGATGACTCCTAATGTCTCGAGGAACATGCCGAGTGGGGCGAGACCCTGGAGCGGGTTGCGTTCCCCCAGGCCTTCGCCGGTCTCGGCGTGGTAGGCTTGGAAGAAGGCATGCTGTTTCTTTAAATTTTGGATGACGGCAGCCATCAGCCGGGTGGTCAGGCGGGCCGCCTCCGCTTGCATCCCATAGGCCAGCAGGCCCTGGCCGACGAGCGCATTCCAGGGAAGATGAACGGCCTGGCAGGTGGAATCAATCGTCCGGTCTGCTGAGGTTGGGCGGGTTTTGGAGTTGCCGGAAGGGCAGGTGGGCAGGCCAAAGGGTTTCCAAAAGCGGTTTGCGGCCAGCAGTGTCCGGTTGGCGAGGGCCTGGAGGCGCGGCAGGGCAGGCGTGCCGGCCCAAAGCGGCAGGAACAGGCTGATGTCTTCGCTGGAGAAATCCATGATCTGGATGGAAACCTGGTCGCGTGATTGCAGGCCGGAAATTTCGACTTGCTCCAGGCGGGTATACACCTGCCCACTGGTGGCAACCGCCAGTCCGGGCCCCCATTGGAAATCCAAGCGCCCCAGGCTTTCCGAGCGGGGGACGACCTCCTCCTGGCCATGCAGGGTGATTTCCGGGCGGCGACTGGCCTCACCTGTTAATTTAATTCGCACGAGCAGGCGAACAGGCGCCGGGAAGGATTGGTCCAGGGCAAATTTCCCATTTCCGGATTGCCTGCCTAGGGTTATTCCAGCCGGGCTGCGATGGGTGGCACGGTCGCGGTTGTGGTAGAAGACTGCAGGTTCATCCCAGCATGCCTCCGTCAGGAGCCGGAGGTCCGCGGCTCTTAATTCCAGGCGTTCCTGTTCACGGGGCTGGTCCAGCGTTCCAGCGATTTGCGCCAGGGAGAGGATTTCATGGGTGAGCATGGCCGAGAGCGCCGGGCTTTCAGTGGCAGATATGCTGGCACCCTGTCCTCCAACCTGCCAGACCGTGAAGGCCGGGTTATCTTCGAGGCCGGTTTGGAGGGGATGGTCCCATTCAGGGAAGCCATCCTGGTCGCGGTCGTGGGCGGCGTTGAACCAGCATTGGGTGAAGGTCTGCAGCCCGGGTTGGACGGCACGCAGGAAATCTGCGTCCAGGCTGTGCTGGTATGTCTGCCAGGCCAGGCTCGCCAGCAGTGGCGCGGCCAACCAGCGTCCGTGCTGACCGGCCAGGCCGGGTTTCCAATCCACTGCGCCATCCGCGGCTTGCACGGCTAAAAAGTTTCGGACCAAACCTGCGGCCAGCTCCGGAGCGCCAGGCAGCAGGCTGGCCAGGTAGGCGGCCTCCAGGGGTGGCTGTCCGTTCCAGAGCGGTGAATAATCCGTGCCATCTCCGCGCGCTGAATAGCCCTGGTCCGGCTGGCGGGTGAGAACGAAGCTGGGGTAGGGAAGATGGTGATTGGGGCCAAAGAACAGGCTGAAAGCAGCCTTCTGGCTGAGGGCCAGGGCGGCGTCCCAGTCCGCGTCGCCGGTTTGAATGTCGATGGTCTGGGCTGCGTTGATCTGTTCGATCCGGGCCATTTCAGCCTCCCAGGGACGGGCGGCGGTGCGGCGCGCCAGGTTGAGCGAGTCGGACGGGCTGGCGAGGGCAGCCTGTGCCCAGGTGAGACAGCGCGAGCCAGCGGCATCCAGGACCAGATCTATTGCCAGGGAAGGGTAAGGGCCGGGCCCAGGCTGGGGGCCGCCGGTAAGAAAGATGACCGGAACGAGATCCGAGCTGCGCCCGGCCAGAACATTGACCGATTGCATGGGCAGGGCGGCCAGGTTCTGCCCCGCTTCCAGCGGGGCGAGTTGCCCGCAAAGTTCCAGGAGCAGGGTTAACTGCCCGGGGGTATGGTTGGTAACCGTGATACGCCCGGCAGTGCTATGCGAATCGGGGACCCAATATTCGGTGACGACATCCACGCCGGCGAAGGGGGAGAAATCGAGCAGGAGGAAGTTGGGGTAGAAGCGACGCAAACGCGGCGGCTGGAGGAATTGGGCTGGATCGGTAATCGCTTGGGTCCCCATGGTAAAGCGTGGAAAGATGCGCATGAGACGGACGCGCAAGCCGTACGTGGTGCACACAGCCAGGGCAGGCGGGTCGCCTCCGGTTTCAAGCTCCCAAATCATATCATTCATGTAATCAGGGCTGCACAGCCGGAAATCGGCTGCTAGAGTAAGCGCCAGCGGGTCGCCTGGGGCAAGATTCCATTTGCGCATGGATACAGTATACGGGGGTTTGGGTCGAAGGTCAAAGGTTTTGTGCTAGAATCCTAATTTATGAGGAATTATGCCCAATCCTGAAGATCCGCGTGAAAAGTTTCGCCGGTTGGTGGACTCTGAAGCCGATACCCAGGCTGAGCCGCCAGCAGAGCAGGCAGGCGCGGAAAAGAACACGCCGGTTGTGCATCATCCGGCAATCGATGAGAATGGTATGCCCCTGCCGCGCCGGGTGGATGAGATCGACATGGGCGCAACCCGTGTTACCCCTTCTGCTTTCACCCATGCCCCGACCAGGCGCGCCGTCAGGCCAGCCACGCCTCCGGGAAATGCGAAACCCAACCGGCAACCTTTCAAGTGGCCGAAAGCAGGTGGCTGTTTGCTGCGGGGATTGATCGTGCTTGTTTTTATAATAGTTGCAGTGGGCCTGGTAATGGTGGCGGCTGGCATTTATGAGTATTACTCGATTGCTGCCAGCTTGCCCAGTGTGAGCGATTTGCAACAGCGCGCTTTGCAATTCGAGACCACCCGCATCTTGGATCGTAACGGGGACCTCTTGTATGAGATCCTTGATCCGCAAGCCGGGCGGCGGACATATGTACCTTTGAACGAAATCTCCCCAACCATGCTGGCTGCGACCATTGCCACCGAAGACAAGGATTACTACTCGCACGGCGGATTCGATCCACTCGCCATCGTCAGGGCTTTTTGGCAGAATTTTCGAAGTGGAGAAACCGTTTCGGGCGCTTCGACCATCACCCAACAACTGGCACGTGCCTTGCTGCTGACGCCCCAGGAACGCAACCAGCAGACCTACCTGCGCAAGGTGCACGAGGCCATCCTGGCGACAGAAATTGAACACCGTTACAGCAAGGACGAGATTCTGGAATTGTATCTGAACGAAATCTATTACGGCAACTTGGCATATGGTGTGGAGGCTGCGGCCGAAACCTATTTCAATACGACCGCCAGCCAATTAACCGTTGGCCAGGCAGCTTTCCTGGCAGGCCTGCCGCAGGCGCCCTCGGTGTATGATATCTATTCCAATCGGGATGCCACCTTGGCCCGTTTCCAGACCGTGGTCACGGCGATGCTTACGATAAGTACGGAGCGCCAATGTATTTATGTGAGCAATGCTTCCCAAAAAGTCTGCGTGGATGGCAACACAGCGGCAAATGCCATCCAGGAGATCCAAAACCAGACCTTCAATCCGCCAACCGTCGATATGCGATATCCGCATTGGGTTGAGTATATCCGCAGCCTGCTTGAATCCCGCTACGACCCACAGACGATCTATCGCTCGGGCTTTACCGTCTATACGACGCTTGATCCGGATATGCAGGATGCCGCCCAGCAAATCGTCACGAACCAGGTCGCCGCGTTGGCCGATAAACACGTCACCGATGGTGCTTTGGTAGCCATCAAACCTTCCACGGGGGAAATACTTGCGATGGTGGGCTCGCCCGATTTCAACAACGTGGCCAATGCCGGGCAAATCAACATGGCGGTCAGCCCGACGCGGCAGCCGGGAAGCTCCATCAAACCTTTCACCTACCTGGCCGCTTTCGAAAAAGGCTGGACGCCTGCCACGCTTATCTGGGATGTGCCTTCAGAATTTCCCCCTTCCGGCCTGCCAAACGATCCGAACCCTAAATATGTACCGACCGATTTCGACCTCAAGTATCGAGGTCCGGTCACCGTCCGGACGGCAATAGCAAATTCGCTTAATATCCCGGCAGTCAAGACGCTCCAATTCATTGGCGTGTATGGAGATACCGGTTTGATCGCCATGGCCAAACGCCTGGGGATTACCAGCCTGACACGGGATGATTACGGCCTGTCGCTCACGCTGGGCGGCGGTGAAGTAAGCCTGCTTGAGATGACGGGTGGATATGCCGTCATTGCCAATGGCGGGATCAAGATACCGCCTGTGGCAATCTTGAAGATTGTGGATTTCAAGGGGAACGTGGTTTACCAGTACCAGCCGCCAGCTGGCCAGCAGGTGCTGCGTCCCGAGCATACTTTCCTGATGTCTTCCATCCTGTCCGATAATCAGGCGCGTGTCCCGACCTATGGAACGAACTCGGTCCTGAATCTGCCTTTCCAGGTGGCGGTCAAGACCGGCACTTCGAACGACTCGCGCGATAACTGGACTTTAGGCTTCACTCCAGATCTGGCGGTGGGTGTGTGGGTGGGGAACGCGGACTATACGCCCATGCTTAATACCACCGGCGTGACCGGCGCCGGCCCCATTTGGGCGCAGTTCATGACGTATGGTATCAAACATCTTACCGGGGGAAACCCGACACCATTCAGCATGCCGAGCGGGATCGTGCAGCGCACCATCTGCACTGCCTCCGGTACCCAGCCGTCCAAGTGGTGCCCCAGCCAGCGCCAGGAGTATTTTGCCGCGGACCAGCCCCCGCTTCCGCCGGAAGATGATCTGTGGCGCGATGTGCAATATGATACCTGGACCGGTCTACTGGCCTCCTCGGAATGTACCAACAATTATATAGATGACCGACTGGCGATCAATGTGACGGAGGAGTGGGCACAGGATTGGATCCGTCAGGATAAGGCCGGCCAACAATGGGCGCGCGACATGGGCTTCACGGATAATTTCTTTGTCCCTGCTCGGGCATGTACCACCGGTGACCCGCGCCCGCAGTTGCAGTTTGTCGGTCTGCAGGATGGGCAGACTATCACGCAATCATCATTGGATATCAGTATTGTCGCCAACGCCACATCTGGATTCCGTTCATGGCGGCTGGATTGGAGTTCGAGCCAGCACCCCGGGAATTGGAACAACCTGACAGGAGATGTAAACACTCCCATCGTGACCCCGTCTGATGTTTATACCTGGAACCTGACCGGCATGCCCAACGGCCAGATCACCCTGCGCCTGTACATGCAAGGATCTGGGAGCAACTATGCGGACCAGAATATCCACCTGAATTTAATCGTGCCAACCCCAACCCCCTTGCCAACTCCCACTCCCTTGCCAACCCCCACGGTCACCCCATCGCCGCTGCCGACGGATACTCCCACGGCTACGGCAGTTCCAACAGATACCCCAACACCCGAAAGTATACCGACCCAATAAAGAGGTCCCTGATTTTGTTAACTCCTCGCGCGGAGACCTGCACAGAATTAGGTTGGACGCGCTTTGTCAAGATACGGGTATATGTTTTGCTACAAAAAAACGCACTTCGTCAAAATGCGACTACGTGCGTCACGACGAACAGTAGAACACTCCGACGATTTTATGGCGCGGCAATCGGGCGCCATTTCGGATCAAAATTTTCGCCCTTCTCGCCGGACACGTCGATGGGCGGGTTCCCGCTGGCATTCCTGACAACGTAAATGATAAAGTCAGGACAGTCGGCGCAGGCGGTATTGATGCTTTGATAGACCAACCAGAGGCCATCGGGTGAGAAACTGCCGTGGTTGGCAACAGTGCCGCTGCGCCAATGAACAGCCTGGGAAGTTTGAGGATTTGTGTCATCGAAGAGCATCAACCAGCCAAGCACTTGTGGACCGTTTGACTCGTTGAATAGGACTGTTTTGCCATCCGGTGACCAACTCGGCTGGAAATCCCAGTAGGTGGAGCCTCTGTTGATCAACGCGGTCTGGTTCTGGCCCAGGTCACTCATAACCCAGATTTGAAGCGCATCGGTCAGGCGGCTGTGACCGGTATAGATGATTTGTTTGCCATCCGGAGACCAGGCTGGTTGTCGTGACCAATCCGGCATGCGAACGTCCGGCGAGGATTGCGTCAGGGGAATAATAACGTGATCGATCAAGTTAATGGTGTAAATTTGTACGGACCCACTGGTCGAGGATGCAAAAGCAATGCGATTCCCATCCGGGGACCAGGCTGGGTCAAAATTTCCGGTTTCAGAGGAAGGGATTTCAATCAGCCCGGTACCATCGAAATTGATGATGTACAAATTGGCATTTTTATAATTGTCTGGAGAATCGTCCTGTGATGCCTGGCAAGGAGAAATAAAGACAATATGTAACCCGTCTGGAGACCAATCCGGCTGGCAGGCCCCGCTAGGTATATTCGTTATTTCTTGCAGATTGCTGCCATCCGAGTTGACCATAAAGATTTGGGGAACTCCGTTCCGGGTGGATGCGAAAGCTATCTGGCTGTACCCGCCTCCTGGCAGGGTCGAGGTTGGCCCCAATGTTTGGGTCAACGTGGGTGTCATGGATGGAATGAAAATAGTTGGAACCGGTGTTTTGGTTGGCGACGCAGTAGCCACAAGGGTCGGAGTAGCTGTGTTTGTGCGGACAGGCAGCGGCGTCTGTATAACCACGGTTGTCGCGGTAGCCGTAGCTGGACGAGCGGTTGGAGTAACCAGTAAAGCCAGGAAACCTTTCGAAATGGGTGACCGGAAGATAATGATCGAGGCCAGAGCAGCCAGAATTGCCAGCAGGAAAATGGAAAGAAATACCCTAAAACCCGGACCCCGCCCTGGCTTTTTACGATGTTTTGAAGATGGACTGGGCGGCGGCGGGATGTTCTCGGAAGGCGGAATTTCTTGAGCAAGGTTCCGGTTCTCTTGAATTCTGCCAGTTTGCGGAGAAGGTTCGAGGGTAATCTCCCCCTCCAGGCGCTGTGTCTTGACGTTGGAAGAAACCAGGGACTGTTTGAATTCTTCAGCCGACTGAAAACGATCATCCGGACGGATCGACATGGCTTTTTCAATCGCGTTGGCAAGCTTGCGCGAAATTTTCGGGTTGCGCTTGCGCAGCGGGGTCAATTCGACGTTATCCATGGCCCGCGACAGCCCGTCTTCGGGAATAATGCCTGTCAATGCAGCATAGAGGGTGGCGCCGAGAGAATATACATCGGTGCGCGCATCAGTGCGTGCCGTGCCGTATTGCTCGGGCGGAGAATAACCGGGTGTCATCGCACGCGCACCGGTGGTAGTGGCCTGGCCGCCTTTGATCAGTTTCGCCAGACCGAAGTCCACCAGGTAAATATGGCCATCCGGGGTAATCCGAACGTTGCCGGGTTTAACGTCGCGGTGGATGACCGCCGGGTTGCGGGTATGCAAATATTGCAGGGCATCGCACATGGCTGCGCCGATCCGGATGGCCTCTTCCTCGGAAATGGAGCCGCTGCGTTCCATGCGCTGGCGTAGATCCTCCCCCTCGATGTAGTCCATGATCAGATACTGGCCCTGATCACCGATTACGAAGTGATCGGTAACCCGGGGCAGGTTCGGATGGCGCAAATTGGCCAGGATGACGGCTTCAAGGCGGAACTGGCGGGCATATTCAGCGCTGGTAAAGAGGTTTTCTTTAACGGCCACATCCATGCCCAGGTTCTCGTCCACGGCACGGTAAACCGATCCCATGCCCCCCTGTCCCAGGGTTTCTACAATCCGGAAGCGTCTGTGTAACAGTACACCATGTTCGAGAGTGGTACCCATGCCGAGTCGATTATATCAGACGCGAAAAATTGCACCATTCAGCATCAGACCACCGTAATGGAGGCGTTGTGCAGCTTTTCAGCCAGTTTTACCCGAATAAACGTCCATGGTGCGCCACCGGTTACCCAGAAACCAATCACCATATAACGCAGATAGCCGAAAAAGTAAGCCAGTGCGTTCTCACCGCTGGGAAAGATAAATTTCAAGCCATAGCGAATGATAAAAACACCGACTACACCCAGCAGATAACGCAAAACAAGTTTCCACCACAGACCTTTGGTCTGGAAACCACCCTGACCAGCCAGCCAGACCACGCCAACCAACATCCCGAAGAATAAACCGGCCACAGTCGCTACATCCGACAATGAAAGCGTCTGTGATGCGAACATGGCCCAATCCTGCGGCGGCTGCCAGTTTGTGACTTTTAACCATAGGAAGGGAAGGACTGGCAATAGGAATAACAACAACGAGGCCAGAAAGGCCGCGAGAACCTGCTGGCCGGCATGCAATTTTTTTGTCCAGGCAAATATCGGATCCCAGCAGCGCAGCGCCAGCCACAGGACCAGGCCACCGATCAACCAGCCCAGCAGCACATCCTGGGGAAAGTGAACGCCCAGATACAGGCGCGAAAGCCCGATCAAGAATATGAGCAGCACGACGACTAGCCAGCCCCACCATTTTCGTAAATAAGCCGCCAGGAGACCCCATATGGTGGCAGCAGTTTGGGCATGACCGGAAGGGACGCCGAAGGATGTCTCGGTTGCCAGGGCGCTAACTTTGGGACTGTACCAATATGGGCGCGGCCCATGAAAGGCCAATTTAAAGGCCGCATTGATGTTCGTGCCGATCAATAACATGACAGCCACGCGCAGGCCCAACATGCTATCCACGCACCAGTACAAGATGGGCAGCGCCAGCAAGAAAAAAACTTCAGTTCCCAAAAAGGAAAAAAATTGCATGGGCAGAATTGGCCAGGCCCCCAGCCCCTGCAAGCCAACTATGAGTCGGACCCCGAATTCCAGTATGGATTGCATGAACTCTCCAGGAGATTTGACGATTTAGTGCTATTTATTGTACACTCAAAGTATGAATCGAGCTCTCGCACGTCTGTGGGATTTCCCATCTGCAGCCATCCTTATCCTTCTTCTGCTGACAACCAGCGAGGGCCTGGTTACCACGCAATGGGCCCCGGGTCTGGGGACCGCCGTCGTGCTCGCCGTGATAGGGGTTGTGCTGGGATTGGCCCTCGGTTTCAGCCAATTCAAGCGAACAGCCATTTTCTGGTTTTCAATTGGTTTCAGCATTCCGATTATTCTTCTCGTGCTGGGCTGGTCTTTGTATGCTGGGATTTCCTGGTTGGAACGCCTTGCCGATCTAAGCGGACGCTTGGCATCTTCGCTGGGCCTGTTTATTAAGTCCCAGCCGGTGCACGATACCGCGCTGTTCGTTGTTTTCATGGCGCTGGTGTTCTGGATCATCGCCCTGATGGCCGGTTTTGCATTAACACGTTTCGGTAATTTTATCGCTGCGGTTGTACCGGCCGGTGCGGTATTGGTAACCGTACATTTATATGATGCAGGCAATAAGGGCGGCAACCTTCTTCTTGCTTTCTATTTTCTCCTTTGCCTGCTTGAATTGGGACGCATGACCTATGTACAAAGACGGAGGTTCTGGAAGGAACATAACGTGTCAGTGTTGGCCGAATCGAGAACGGATCTGAACATCACTCTGGCAATCGCCTCGGTCATTCTCGTGCTGTTGGTCTGGTTGGCACCCACTTCGCTCCAATCTTTTTCCAATATCAAAACCGCCTGGGATAATCTCACCCGCCCGTTCCACAATGTGCAGGAAAACCTTGGCCACGCCGTGGCGGGACTGCACGCAGCCGGGAAGTTACAACCAGTTGAATTCTATGGCGATGCGTTGGCGCTGGGCAGCCAGGCTGCGACAGGGGATACCGTATATTTCCGCATCCAGGTGCCAACGGGCGAGGCCGAATATGCCCACGGCCCGGCGTCCCTTAGCTACAGTGTGCCGCGTTATTACTGGCGGGTCCGTTCCTATAATTTTTTCTTGAATGACCAGTGGTATACGAGGGATGCATCCAATACACCTTTCCAGCCGGGCGGGAAACCCATCCCTCTGGCCGTCACGGAGAAGTTGACCGGTGAATTTGCGTTCACTTCCCTGGTGGCGAATCTGGCGGTGCTGATAACACCGGCGGGCCCCGTGTGGGTCAGCCACCCCTCCGAACTGGTTGCCCTGCCAGTACCACAAGGGAAAATGGACCCGGTGGAGTTCCTGTCGGAGCCTCCCGTTATGTCTGGGGAAGTGTATCTCGTTCACGCAAATGTATCCGGGCCGACCATCCTCCAGCTGCGTAATGCGGGGGATACATATCCGGATTGGGTTACTGCTGAAAATCTGCAATTGCCCGGCAACCTTTCGCCGGAGATCGTGGCATTGGCTCATCGGATTAGCGCGCAAGCCAGGACACCTTATGACAAGGCGGATGCCATTACTCAATACCTGCGCAGCAATATCACCTATTCGACCACGGTTGGGAATCCCCCACCCGGCCAGGACTCATTGGATTGGTTCCTGTTTGATTCCAAAAAAGGATTCTGTAATTATTATGCCACCGCCGAAGTCATTTTGTTACGCAGTGTGGGAATTCCTGCCAGGATGGTGGTAGGGTTCGCTCAGGGGGGGTTTTCCCCGCCAAACCTGTATGTGGTGCGTGAGCAGGATGAGCATGCCTGGCCGGAGGGCTATTTCCCCGGGATTGGGTGGGTGGAATTCGAGCCGACCAGCAACCAGGCATCCATCGTGCGCCCGCCCGGCGGGAATCTCTCGTCAACTGGGCAGGGGAGCAACGCGACGCCACCTTTTCTACCCGGGCAGATTGTGGCAGGCCGGCCCACTCCAATACCGGCTGGAGAGGCGGGCACAAACTCCGGGCCAGGCACGTTTTTAAATTGGCTCCTGGGATTGATTTTTATTTGCGCCATCCTCGTTACCATCCTGCGGATAAATTCCTTTGGCTTGTTCGATGAAATTCCCTCAGATGATCAGGGAATTGCACGATGGTCTTTGCCTTTGGCCTTGAAGCACTTCGCTGAGACTCAGGGACTGACCCCACCGGACTGGCTCTCGCGCTGGACCTACCTGGCCGCATTAAATCCGATTGAAAGGTCATTCATTACCGTTTATACAAGCCTGCATTGGTTGGGCGTGCAGACGACTCCCCCACAAACTCCGGCCGAGGCCGCCGCCATACTGGCTGAACGACTCCCGCGTGTTTCGAAGGAAATTGATGCCCTTTTGAACGAATACCAACGCCAGCTTTATAGCCGGATTCACGGAAGACTGTACCCTGCTCGTAGTGCTGCGAAAGCAATCCGGCGGGAAGCAATGCGTGCTGCGTTTCAGCAGCGCTGGAGAAGATTTGGGGGTATATTTGGACTTGGCCGCCAATAAATACTCGTGAAAGACCACTTTAACGCTAAACCACCTTTATCGTTCATCAGGAAACAGGAATGACTAACGAACCTCCTATTTTACTAAACGAACAAATTCTGGCTATCAGTAAATTAACTGGTCAGATGCGCACGTCTCTGCAAGTAGTTCGCAGCAGCCTCCCGCCGAATACCCTGGAAGGATTATCCAATCTGGAAAGTATGCTCTTCCGCGTCAGCAAGCAGGTTAATTTAATGGAGGAAGAGCGCAGTAAACTGCTGGCCCTGGCCACCACCGCCCAGGCAGTCAACTCATCGCTCGAACTCGATGAGGTGTTGCAACTGGTTATGGACACCATTGTTCGCCTGACGGGGTCCGAGCGCGGTTTTTTGATGCTGCGGGATTTGCAGGGCCAGATGATCACACACGTTGCCCGCAACTGGGAGCAGGAATCTATCAACCAAAATGAGTTTGCCATCAGCCGCACCATCATCCAGCGTGTGATCGATTCTGGCGAACCGGTGTTGACCACCAATGCCCAGGAGGATCCGCGCTTTGGCGGCCAGGAAAGCGTTGTGGCGTATAACCTGCGTTCGATCCTGTGTGTGCCGCTTAAAGCCAAGGCGGAATTGATCGGGGTCATATACGCTGATAACCGCATCCGCTCCGGTATCTTCAAGGAAGCGGATAAGGACCTTTTGACAATCTTTGCCAACCAGGCGGCCATCGCCATCGAGAATGCCCGCCTGTTCGCATCCGTCCGGCTCACGTTGGCCGAGGTGACCGAACTCAAGAACTTGATGGACAACATTTTCGCTTCCATCGCCAGCGGGGTATTAACTGCGGATGTAACGGATCAAATTACCCTGTGCAACAGCGCCGCCGAGTCCATCCTGGGTCAAAGCAATGCCAGCCTGGTCGGCCAGAGCCTGGATGATGCGTTCCCACTGGAGCTCCGGGCGCACCTGGCTTCCGTTCGTGAAACCGATAAGGCGGTGGTGGGTCTCGAAATCAGCCATACTCACCCTCGTCTCGGCACCAAGGACTGGCGGCTCAATTTATCGCCGCTCAAGGATGCCAACCATACCACCCAGGGTGTTGCGATCGTGGTCGATGATATGACGGAGCATAATAAACTGGAGGCACAGCGCCGTTTGCTGGAACGGATGGTTTCCCCGGCAGTGCTCGACCAGATCGACCCGGACAGCCTGCAGATGGGCGGCCAGTTACGCGATATTACCGTGTTGTTTGCTGATATCCGCGGTTTCACCAGCTACAGCGAGAAACGATCTCCGGCGGACCTGGTGGCTGTGCTGAATCGCTATTTGGCAGCCGGCGCTGAAGCCGTGCTGGCCCAGGAAGGTACGGTGGACAAGTTCCTGGGCGATGCGGTCATGGCATGGTTCAATGCGCCCTTGCCACAACCGGATCATAGTTTGCGGGCGGTGCGCGCAGCCCTGGCTCTTAAGTCTGCCGTGGAGGCATTGCACGCCGAACTCCCGCCCGAGGCCCACCTGTCCTTTGGTGTGGGCATCCATTACGGCGAAGCGGTTTTGGGCTGGATCGGAAACGAAAAACGCCTTGAATATACTGCCATTGGCGATAGCGTCAATACTGCCAAGCGCATCCAGGAAAATGCCGCCATGAACCAGATCCTGATTAGCAAGGCAACCTATCAGCGCGTCAAGGACCAGGTGGAGGCAAAGCCTTGCACCTCCTTGCATGTCAAGGGGAAAAGCGAGCCGGTGGAGGTGTATGAGCTGGTTGGATTGAAATAAAAAGTGTAAAAAGGAAAAGGAATCTAAACGAGTGACGGATGCCGTCACTCGTTTTTTTATAATCCTTGGATTTACCGCCGCGAAGGCTTGACGGTACCAACATGGTTGGACAATAAAATCTCCGGGATGGTGATCAACTTTTTGGCTGGCTGGCAGGCACCAGCACCCAGAACAGCAGCCCGGCCAGCAGGGCCAGCCCGGCTCCAAAGAAGAAGGGCGCCGGGGCGCCCAACCCGTGCCAGCCAAAAGCGCCCTGCCAGAGCAGGCCGGCGATGAGCGAGGCCGGGAAAGCCATCACCCCGATGGCGGCGTTATAAAGACCGTAGGCGGTGCCGCGCCGGTCGGCCGGCACCAGATCGGCGATAAAGCCTTTGGAGGAGCCCTCCGTGGCGGCGTAATAGATACCATACAGGGCGTAGAAGGTCCAGATCTGCCAGCCGGTCCTGGATAGGGCAAAGCCGAGATACACCAACCCATAAGCGATCCAGCCGGCGATGATCAGCCGGCGCCGGCCGATCTTGTCGGAGAGAGCTCCGAGCGGCCCGGACAGGACCGAATAGATCAGGTTGAAGGTCAGCAGCATCAGCAGGATCTGCAGCACGTCCAGGCCGCGCTTCTGACCGAGCAGGATGATGAAAGCATCGGAGGAGTTGCCCAGGGTGAACAGAACCAGCACCAGCATGAACAACTTGAAGCGGGCATTCATCCCTTTCATGCTCAGGACCGGCACATTGGACTGGCTGCGGATGCCGGTCTCCCTGGCCCAGATAGCCAGTACCAGCACCGCCAGTACCGCCGGGACGATGCTGACCAGCACCAGGATCTGGAAAGTGTGGCGGGTCAGGTCGGCCGCGCCGCGCTCGGTCAACCAGACGATCAGCGCGGCGATCAGGACCCCAAAGAATGCCCCGGCCGTATCCCCGGCCCGGTGCATGCCGAAGGCCAAGCCGCGCTGTTTATCGTTGATGCTGTCGGCTACCAGCGCATCGCGTGGGGAGGTGCGCACGCCCTTGCCGAAACGGTCGGCCACGCGCACGCCCAGCACCCAGCCCCAGGTATTGGCGATGTACAGGAATGGCTTGGAGACAGTCGAGATGGCATAACCAAGCACGGTCAGCCATTTGCGCTGGCCGAGCCTGTCCGAAAGGCCGCCGGCATAGATCTTCATTATGCTGGCGGTGGTCTCTGCCAGCCCGTCGATCAAGCCGATCACCGCTGTACCGGCGTTGAGCACGTTGGCCAGAAAGAGCGGCACCAGGTTGAAGATCATCTCCGAGGAGACGTCCGTAAGGAAGGAAGTGGCTGTCACCACCCAGACGTTGGCAGGCAGGCTGCGCAGGCTTTGCAGGAAACTGTTCGATGCACCCTTTACGGGTTTGTCCATGCAATTCTCCAATATTTAATAGAGGCGAAGTATTGAATTGCGCTTAATAAGCAATAAAAAAATAAACCGGAGATGAACAAAGATGAACGTATTTGGGTTTGATAAACACTATAAAACTGGAGTTCCGGGATTGAAAATACTATTACAGTTTATTTATCCTTGACGATTCCGAATTTAGAAAAGTTTTCCTGCGAATATATCACGGAAACAGCCTTATGGCCCTAATCTCGGGCACAACGGCGGCGCGGCAGCGGGAGAAAAAAGCGGGGCGGGTGCTGTGGCTCAAGACGATCAAGAAGAAAGCTGAATGGGCTTCAGAAAGGATAGCTCCAGGAAATAGAAGGTGAATGACAGGAGGAAGTTGGTGGCCATCCCATGCGAATCCCCGTCGTTTTGAAAGCCGGACAGGGTGAAAAGCAGCCCGGTGATGGCGGCCAGCAGGGTGGCCAGGAAAGCCAGGCTGCCAAAAACCTGCACGCTGCGCAGCCCTGATCGTAGGGAGAGAATCAGGTTGATCACGGAAAAGACCACCAACCAGATTCCCAGGCTGGCATGGATCACGGCCACCACGCCGGCTTGGTGGAGCGCATTGGAAACTGCGTTCAAAGAAAGACCGAAGGCGGGCAGGCTGGGCGGGTTGGCGATGTTGACAGCCATGCCGAATTCGTATTGCAAACCCAGCAGGGCCAGGAGGACAATCACCATGACTCGTAGACCTTGGGTTCGTTTCGCTGCCATAACTGGGGTACTCCTATGGAAAACTTTGCTTAATTTTAGGTTGTTTTTTATCTGCTACTCTTCACAAATTTTCGCCGATCTTTTGGTTTATTTCTATTATCCTACCATTTATGACCTGAATTCCAAGTCAACAGCAAACCAATATCGATTTTCTCAACTGGCGCAGAATGATGGGATTATTTTTAGAGCATTATACGCTGCATTATGTTACCATCCAGGTTACTTATGGACCATCACGATTACGTGAACCTTCTTCGCCCGGCGCTGCTGGAACCCGGCGGCAGATGGGCAGACCTGGGAGCTGGCTCGGGCGCCTTTACCCTGGCACTGCGCGAACTGGTCGGCCCGCAAGCCAGCCTCTACGCCGTCGACCGGGACAAGGCCCGGCTGGGCGAGCTGGAACGGGCCTGGCGCGTGCGCTTTGGGGATGCGGCAGGCCTGCACCTGCTGCCGGCGGACTTCACCCGCCCGCTGGATCTGCCTGCGCTGGAGGGGGTGCTGATGGCGAATTCGCTGCATTTCCATCAGGATAAGGTCAGCCTGCTGCGGCAGGTGGGCAGGCTGCTGAAGCCGGGCGGCCGGCTGCTGGTGGTGGAGTACAACGTGGATGCGGGGAATATCTGGGTGCCGTATCCATGCTCCTTCGAGCGGTTCCAGCTGCTGGCGAACGAGGCCGGGTTCAGCGCCTCTCGTCGGCTGGCGACGCACCCTTCGAGTTTTTTGCGGGAGTTCTATTCGGCAGAGGCATTCCTAAACACTAAGGACACACATTTGCCTGCCTGCGCCAGTACCGCAGGTACAGGTGCGGCATAGTGCAGGCCAAGGAACACGAAGGGGAAAGAACACGAAGGAAAACCTAAAAATTATAAGAGCGGCATTATTCGTTTCCTGGAAACGAAAGGAGGAATGAATACCCCACCCGCCATACGGGCACCCTCCCCAAATCCTGCGGATTTGGAGAGGGGGAAGAAAACAACGGACAGGTATCCCCTGCTGGGACAGGTATTCGTTCCGCGTATCGAAAAAAAAAAAAAACGAATAGACCCTGGCAATAATTTTGGAGGGGAAATTTCCGGAACCGGGCAGGGGAACGGGGCGAATTAGAGTCACTTTTTGCAATTTTTTCGCGGAACGAATAAAGAACATTTTTGATTGATGGTTGGGGATTTCTAATTGTTAAACCATGGAAACCTGCTCCAAAATTATTCCTGCAATATGATATGGAGGAAACCAATCCTACGGGTTTTATGTATCAACTCACACCCTCCTCAAAAATCGCGAGGTTTGGTAAGATAGGGTCACGATGACCCAAGACGAACTGGCTCAAAAGAGCCGTGACGAATTGATCGATCTGGTGCTTGCCGAGCATGCGCAGCTGGAAGCTTCGCAAGAGCTGGTGGCGCAGTTGCAGGCGGACGTCGAAGCCTTGAAGCTGAAGTTGGAAAAGGGCAAGCAGCCGCCGACCAATTCGAGCAATTCTTCGCAGCCGCCGTCTTTGGACCACAAGCCCAGTCAGCCGAAAGATCGGCGTAAACGCAAGCATGGACCGCCGCAGGGGCATGTCAAGTACGGGCGCAAATTTGTGGCCCAGCCGAACCATATAGTGAACCTGAAGGCCGAAGCGTGTAAGAATTGTCATGCTGATCTGCATGCAGTCGCGGGTCAACTGGTGGATGTGAACCAGATCACGGAATT
>Ga0187873_1001633_pt1 | contig 18275 bp, 13 predicted proteins | sample June2016WEW_16_1_2_FD_133012 | JGI IMG/M metagenome (GOLD analysis project Ga0187873, IMG submission 133012) | Peatland microbial communities from SPRUCE experiment site at the Marcell Experimental Forest, Minnesota, USA - June2016WEW_16_100 | ecosystem: Environmental > Terrestrial > Soil >... | reverse complement strand
CGCTGGCCACGCGTGATGAAGACTTTTACGCGTATCGCAGCGCGCCGATTGAATTTTGCGAAGTCGCCTCGATGAGCATGGAACTGCTCGGCAACGAATTCATCGGGGAATTTTATTCCGACGACGACGCGGACCGCGCACGGCGGGTTCATTTGGAAGGCATCATCGGCATTTTCCCGTGGGTTGCAACGGTGGACGCATTCCAGCATTGGATTTACACGCATCCGAACCACACGCGCGACGAGCGGAGAGTGGCGTGGCTGGAATTGATGGATCGTTTTGGCGGTGACGTGGATTGGTCGGGGTGCGAAGCCGCACGGGCCAATTTGTGGCACCGGCAACTGCACATTTTCATTCACCCATTTTACTACATCGAATATGGCATCGCGCAACTCGGCGCGTTGCAAGTCTGGGCGAATTCAAAACGCAACAAGGCAAAGGCGTTGAATGACTACAAAAAAGCGCTCGCGCTCGGCGGCTCGCATTCGCTGCCGGAATTGTTTTCCGCCACCGGATGCCGGTTTGAATTCAGCGCGAAGACAATTCAGCCGTTGACGAAATTGTTGCAGGAAGAACTGGAAAAGCTCAATTGATTTTCACGCAAAACCGCCAAGGACACAAAGACGAGAAATTTCTTTAAAATAGCTTTGCGGTCTTCGCGCCTTTGCGTGAGGCCTTTCAGACTTCAATTCCGTAGGCCTTGATTTTGTTGTAGAGCGTTTGGCGGCCGATGCCGAGGCGTCGGGCAGTTTCAAGTTTGTTGCCATCGGTTTCCTTGAGCATTTGGACGATGGTGTTGCGTTCGCCAGCCTCGAGCAGCGTGAAATCCGAGTCAGTTCCTCCGGCGAGATCGATCTTGTCACTGGCAATGGAAAGGTCGGCGGCATTCACTTCATTGCCTTCAATCAGAAGCACGGCCCGTTGGACTTCGTTTTGCAACTGGCGGACATTGCCCGGCCAGTCGAACGCCGTGAGCCGTTCAATGGCTTCGGGGCTGAAGCCGCGAATGACGCGGTTGGCTTGCGCGGCAAAGCGCTTCAAAAACGCGTTGGCCAGTGGCATGATGTCCTCGCGCCGTTCGCGCAACGGCGGCAAATGAACGGAAATGGCGCTGATGCGATAATAAAGGTCTTCGCGCAATTTGCCGGCCTTGATGGCTTCTTCCGGTTTGCGGTTGGTGGAGGCGATCACGCGACTGTTGATCTTGTAACCTGTCTTGCCGCCAACAGGCCGGACTTCCTGATTCTCCAACACGCGGAGCAATTTACTCTGCGTGTCCACGGCCATTTCGGAAATTTCATCGAGGAGCAGCGTGCCACCCTCGGCCTGGCGGAAAAGGCCTTCGCGGTCCATGTGCGCGCCGGTATAGGCGCCTTTCACCGAGCCGAATAATTCGCTTTCGATCAACTCGCGGGGAAGCGCGGCGCAATTGATTTTGATGATTTTGTTTTTACTGCGCGGACTCAACGTATGAATGAGGTCGGAGATGACTTCCTTGCCGGTGCCGCTTTCGCCGGTAATCAAAATTGAAACGTCGCTCGGTGCGATGCGCTCGACGGTGCGCACGACTTCGCGCATGACCGCGCTGCGAAAAATCGGCGAGGCCACGCCGCTCATGGTTTCGAGCGCTTGGCGGAGGGCGCTGGTTTCCTCGTTCTGTTGTTTGCGCTCGACGGCGCACTTCACATCGGCGAGCAGTTTTTCGTTCTCGAAGGGCTTCGATAAAAAGTTATACGCGCCGCGGCGGCCGGATTCGACGGCCATGCTGATGGTTCCATGGCCGGTGAGCACGATGACTTCGGTTTCAGGCCAGTGTTTTTTGATTTCCGGCAACAAATCCAGACCGTTGACCTCCCGACCGTTGACTTTACCCAGTTTCACATCCAGAAGAACAAGGTCCGGCTGCGGGCCGGAAAAAGATTTGTTCAATGCCGCGCCACTGTCAGCTTCGGCGACTTCGTAATCGCTTTGCAGAAGCTCAACGAGCAGTTCCCGAAAAATTTGCTCGTCATCCACCACCAAAATCTTCGGTTTCAGTTTCATGTTTTGAACTTTTGCGCGCATATCCGATGTTCAGCGTAACAATCCGTCAGCCATCCGTGTTGAAATTGCACATTCAACAAAAACGGCATTGGGCACGGCGTATTTGATTTTAATTCCATCGCCTCGTCAATCAAACTTCTACTTCGGGAAAACGTTCGCGAATCCGGCGGCGGAGATGTTCCTCATCGTCCGGCTGATAACGGCGGCGTGTGATGAGCCGTTGCACCGCGTCCAGCAATTCCAGCCAATCCTCCAACGGCGGCTCTGCAATGGACTGCCATTGATCAAAACGCTTTTCGCGCTGAAAAAAAATCCACTCGCGCCCCACGCGCCGGACATAGACCTGCAGCTTTATGCCGTCGTCGGTCACCCGTTTCCAACTGATTTCAGCCTTGGGCATGTCTCAAAGTGTCAAGTGTCAAGTGTCATGTTTCAAGTTTCGAAGCACATGACACTTGGCACCCGACACATGACACTCATTCTGGAAGATCCACGCCCGCCACGGCCATCGCCGCGATGCCTTCCTCGCGTCCGATGAACCCCATTTTTTCGTTCGTTGTCGCCTTGATGCCGATTTGTTTTTCGGAAACGCCGAGCGCGGCGGCGATGCGCTTCTTCATTTCGGCGATGTGCGAATAAAGCTTTGGCGCCTGGGCGATGATGGTCGCGTCCACATTCACGATTTTGCCTTTGCGTTTGGCGACTTGCTTCGCCGCTTCCTCCAGAAACATTTTGCTGGGCGCATTTTTCCAGCGCGGGTCGGTGTTTGGGAAAAAGTGGCCGATGTCCGGTTCGCCGAGCGCGCCGAGGAGCGCATCGCAAATCGCGTGCATGAGCGCGTCCGCGTCCGAATGGCCGTCCAAGCCTTTCGCGTGCGGAACCTCGACGCCGCCGAGGATGAGTTTGCGTCCCGCGACCAGCGCGTGAACGTCGTAACCAATGCCAACGTGAACCATGCCCGAACTATAAAACTCACGTGCCCGGCGACCAAGATTATTTCGGCGTACAAAAGTGGCATTGTGGTCGGTTGCGGCCAGGAGGCGTTGCGGATTTTGGAATTGCAGTGCTAAGGCGGACGGCACAGGGCCGCGGTTAATTTTGCCGGTCAGCGCGGTTCGGCGGCGGTGATTGCCTGGTACAGAGCGGTGAGCAATTCTCCCCGGACGAAGGGTTTCAGCAGTACAGGCAGGCCGAGGCTTTGAATACCTTTGATGTCCGTCTGTTCGCCCATGCCGGTCATGATTAGGATGGGCAAGCGCGGGTCCAAATGCCGCAGCGCCCGAATCAGCGCCGCTCCGTCCATCCCCGGCATCATCAAGTCGGTGACGACCGCCTTGATTTCAGCGCGGTGTTGGGTAAAGAACTTCATGGCTTCGCTGCCTTCGGCAGCGGTCGCAACGCGGTAACCATGTTTTTCCAGCAATTGCTGAATCACTTCGCGTACGTGGGCTTCGTCATCCACGACCAAGACCAGTTCGCCATGCATCTCAGGCGGCAGGGTTTCGCAGGCGGATTTTTCATCAGCCTTTGCCTGGGGCGATGCAGGGAGATAAAGTTCGAAGGTTGTACCGTGGCCCAAGCGGCTGTCCACACGGATGAAACCGCCGTGGCCGCGCACGATGCCCAACACTGTCGCCAGTCCGAGACCTGTGCCTTTGCCGACTTCTTTGGTGGTGAAAAACGGTTCGAAGATGTGATCAAGAAGTTCGGGCGGGATGCCCGTGCCCGTGTCGATCACGCTCACACAAACATAGGTGCCGGGCTTGGCATCATGTATCATGGAGGTAAACGTTTCGTCGAGTGTCAGATTTTTTGCCGCCAGGGCAAGCTCACCGCCACTCGGCATGGCGTCGCGGGCATTGACACATAGGTTCATGAGCGCCTGGTGGATTTGGGTGGCGTCGCCAAGGACCGGCCAGAGGTCTTTCGGCGCGTCAACATTCACTTTTATATTCCGCGGGAAGGTTTCGCGGATAATTTTGTCTATGTCGTTCATCAGGTGACGCACCGGCAGCGGGACACGCACGCCGGGAGTACCGCGGGCAAAGGTAAGCAATTGCTTGATGATGTCCGCCCCGCGCTGGGCGCTGTTTTCCACCGTGTCCAGCAGTGAACGGTTTTCCGGGTCGCCAATCGTTTCGCGCAGGAACGGTACAGCTATCAGGATTGGCTGGAGAATGTTGTTCAAGTCGTGGGCGATGCCGCCAGCCAGCGCGCCGATGCCTTCCATACGTTGGGCGCGAAGGAAATTCGCCTCAAGTTGCTTCTTTTCAGTGATGTCCGTATTGATGGCCAGGATTTCCTTGGGCCGACCCGCTTCGTCCCGCAGCATTGTCCAACGGCAAAAAGTCGTAAGCTCTTTGTCCGCCTTGCCGGCAACTTTCAATTCGCCGGACAAAAAACCTTTGGCGAGCAACTCTTTCTGCGCGTTGTTGAACTCGTCTGGATTGTACGAGACCAACTCATAAACTTTACGGCCCAGTACTTCAGAACGTTTCCAGCCGTAGAGGTACTCGGCGCCGTCGTTCCAATAAGTCACTGTATTGTCCAAGTTGCACACGTAAATGGCATCGGTCGCGGCGTCCAGCAGGGCCGCCTGCTCGCGGATGCGTTCCTCCGCCAGCCTGCGCTCGCTGATGTCGGTCACCAGCACCAGTAAATGCACTTCGCCTGCGTAATGGAACGGCACCAGACGGTAAGAAAGACAAACCTTCTTGCCGAAGGTGGTGACTAACTGGGGTTCGAGTTCGCGTTCTGATTGCGTGGCCAGCGCGGCTTCGGCCGCCGCAAAAAGACCTGAGTGTTTCCACGGTTCAAGCTCGCGAAAGTTTTGCTTCAGGATTTTCTCAACTGTGCCGCCAATAAGTTTGGCTAGGGCTTCGTTGGCGGAAATACACTGGCCGGAATCCTTGTAAACAACAATACCCACGGGTGAGGCATGGAGCATGGTCTGGTTGAAATCAAAGGCGTCCTTGAGTTGCTGCTCGGCCCGTTTGCGCTCCGTGATGTCCCGGGCGATTTTCGATGCACCGATGACTTTACCGTCATTGTCGGTGATTGGAGAAAGGGTTGCGGAAACATCGATACGCTTTCCGTCCTTCCGAATACGCACGGTTTCAAAATGTTCCACGCTCTCACCGCGCCCGATCCGCGCCAGAAGCTCTTCCTCTTCATTGACGCGGTCCGGTGCAAAAAGCATCAACATTGGCTGGCCTATGGCTTCGGCAGCAGAATAACCAAATAGTTTTTCCGCACCTGGATTCCAACTGGTGATGATTCCGTCCAGCGTCTTGCTGATGATGGCGTCATCCGATGAGTTAACGATGGCTGCCAGCCGCTCCAGCGCCTCCTCCGCCCGCTTGAGTTCCGTGACATCAAACTGGATGCCTTGAGTGCCGATAATCCTTCCGTCCGGGGCAAATACCGGAGATTTTACCACGTGCACATGCCGCTTCCCGCCGCCGTCGACCGGATACTCTTCCTCCACGACAATCGGCTCGCCGGTGCGCATGATTTGTTCGTGGTGCTTTGTCCCCGCCTCCAGCGCGGAAATGCTTTCGGGGGGGATGTCGCCATGCCGCGCCATTTCCATGGAAAGGCGTTCTTCGGACGTTTTGCCCAGGACTTCCTCGGCCTTCGTGTTCCACAGCCGGCAAAACCAGGAGTTGACAAAAACGTAACAGCCCTCCCGGTCCTTGCGGAAAACGCCGGCGGGCATTTGCTCGACGAGTGAATGATAGAGCGCCTGCGACTCCTGCAGCGCCGACTCCGCCTGCTTGCGCTCGGTGATGTCGAACAGGATCCCCTGTGTGCCCACAATCTGCCCGTCCGGACTGAAGACGGGCGATTTGACCACACGCAAATAGCGCTTCCTACCGCCCACAGCGGGATACTCTTCCTCCACCTCAATCTGCTCGCCGGTGCGCATGATTCGTTCGTGGTGCTTTGTCCCTTGGGTCAGCAACTGGGTGATTTCAGGGCGGGTGTCGCCATACTTCTCCAATTCCACGGCAATGAGTTCCTCAGGCGTCTTGCCCAGAATTTCCTCCGCCTTCAACTCTCGGAGATGGCAAAACCATGAGTTGACCAAAACGTAACGGCCCTCCCGGTCCTTGCGGAAAACGCCGGCGGGCATCTGCTCCACCAGCGAGGTATAGAGCGCCTGGGATTCGCCCAGCGCCGCCTCCGCCTGCTTGCGTTCGGTGATGTCTCGCGCAAAGGAAATGGAGTGCTCTTCGCCTTCCTTTTCCAGATAGTAAACTGTCACTTCAACTGGGAAGGTGGTGCCATCCTTGCGCCGATGAGTTCCCTCAAACGTCCTGGTTCCGCGGATTTTCAACTCCTGCCGGTGCGTCTCCCACTGTTTCTGGTCGAACGTTAGATCAATGTCCAGAATTGTCATTCGGCAGAGTTCTTCACGCGTGTAACCCAAGTTGCGGCAGGCCGCGTCATTGACGCTGATGATTCTTGCGTCCGGCAACGACCTGAAAATAGTGAACCCCACTTGGTTCAATCCGGTTTGAATCAGGTGCAACTCGGTTTCCGCCAGCTCGCGTTCGGTGATGTCTCTAATGACGCCGACAATGAATTTTGCGCCTTTATCATCGGCGTAGAGAGTTTTCTTGGTAACGATGGTGTGAACCATTCCTTTGGCATCGGTAAACTTCTCTTCGCTGATGTTTTCGGTTCCCGTGCTGAAGACAACCTCGTCTTTTGCCCGGAATACGTCCGCCTCACTCTTGGGGAAGAAGTCGTAATCGGATTTTCCGAGAAGTTCATTGCGCTGGTGTCCCATGAAATTGCAGTAGGCGTCGTTGAGTAGTACCCAGCGGTGTTGCTGGTCCTTGACGAGCACCGGGTCGGCAACGGAATTGATGATTTTGTCCAGGAAATTTCTGGACTCCATCATCGCCGCTTCCGCACGTTTGCGCGCTGTGACATCGAACAAAATCCCCTGCGAGCCGATGACGGTTTGATCCAGGCCAAAGACGGGCATTCGCACAACATGGAAGAAATGTTTTCCACCATCCGCATCGATGTATTCCTCCTCGGTCTCAATCGGTTTTCCGGTTTGTATGATCTGTTTGTGGACGTCGTCGCCCAGGGCGGCATACTTGATTGCCTGACCTTCCCTTTCCTGCTTTGCGGTTTGCAGGGCGGCAACTTCCATGGCCGTCCGGCCCAGAAATTCCTCGGCTTTCACCCCTTTGAGCCGGCAAAAACGGGGATTGACCATGACATAACGGCCTTCTCTATCCTTGCGGAAGGCCGCGGCGGGCAGTTGGTCAACAAAGGAATGATAAAGCGCCTGCGACTCCCGCAGCTCTGCTTGCGCCTGCGAAGACGCCGGCTGCCCCGGGGTGGCAACGGCATATTGATCCTTCGGCTGGATGCTCTGGTTTGGCTTTTTCACGTTTACGTTCCCTTCTCAGACAGTTCGTGCTCCACACCTTTGCAGGGAGATTGATTCGCATTGAATTTTGCGATGGATTGGGGGTTGGACGCAACATCCCGGCGCACGCGCCGTTCTTGGATGCGATGGAATGAAAAATCTCCCGTCAGCAGTGCCAGCACAACCACCGCCAGGACCGCTTTCAACCAGCCCGGGAAGAAGTTCATGGTAATGCGCAATGCGCAGTAAAATTTTATAACGCCCGGGGAGTCATGGCAATGTCAAAACTTTTTGCCTCCACTTGACCACCCGGCGGGACGGTTTGCCTACGGGCCGGCTGACGGCAGTGTGAAGAAGAATATGGCGCCCTTGCCGGGTTCGCTTTTCACCCAGACTTTGCCGCCATGGTTTTGCACGATGTGTTTGACAATGGACAAACCCAGGCCGGTGCCGCCCTGCTCGCGCGAGCGCGCCTTGTCCACGCGATAAAACCGCTCGAACACGCGGTCGAGCGCTTCGGGCGGAATGCCGGGTCCATCGTCCTGCACAAAAATCTCAATCTTGTCCTCGTCAGCCTTGTGTCCGCCGATCGTGACCGTGCCATCCGCGCGGCCGTATTTGATGGCGTTGTCCACAAGATTGGCGAGAACCTGTTCCAGCCGATTTTCATCAGCGGTTGCGGTCAAATCGGGCACATCATTGACGAGTTTCACGCTCTTCGCGCCGGCGCGTGTCTTCAAATCTCCCAAAACTTTTTCCGCAAGCTGACGCACGTTCACCGGTTGCAAGTTCAATTTGATCCGGCCGGATTCAAGCGCGGAGATGGTGAGCAAATCCTGGATGAGCAAATCCAGCCGGTGCGTGTTCCGTTCGATGATTTTCAGAAAACGTTCGGTGAGAGCAGGATCATTGCGCGCGCTGTCGAGCAGCGTTTCGGCGTAGCCTTTGATGAGCGAGAGCGGCGTGCGGAGTTCGTGGCTGACATTGGCGACAAATTCCTCGCGCGTGCGTTCGAGCTGCTTGAGCCGCGTCAGGTCGTGAAAAACCAGAATCGCGCCGAGACGCCGTCCGTCGCCGCCATGGATGACGGCAGCGTTGATTTGCAGCCAGTGCTCCTCGAGGCCGGGCAATTTCATTTCATAATCGAGCACGCTGCTTTCGCCGCCGAGCCGTTCGAGCAAATCCGAAACCTCGTGCCGGCGCAGCGCTTCGAGCGGCGTTTTGCCGCGCAAACCGGCGTTCGTCCCAAAAAGCCGGTGGAAGGCGCGGTTGGCGATGCGAATGCGGCCTTGTTCATCGAGCAGCAAAACACCTTCGATCATGCTGTCGAAAAGCGTTTCCTGCTCGGCGAGCGCACGCTCAATTGCGGCGCGGGAAAGTTGCTGAAAGCTTTCGCGTTCGGCGCGCGACTGTTGTTCGGCGCGCGCAAACTTCCGTCGCCACCAGAAATGAATTCCGACGGCTGCGGCAACGGCGACGATGGTCAGGAACGGCCACATGCTCAAAAGGCGGAAGGAAGAATGCAGAATGCAGAAACAAATTGCGAGCGAATGAAGTTCGGCAAAATCGTTTCCTTATTCTGCCTTCCGCCTTCTGCATTCATTCGACAAATCGGTAGCCGACGCCGCGGACGGTGTCCAGATGCTTCGACGCCGGGCCGAGCTTTTCACGCAGCCGGCGCATATGCGTATCCACCGTGCGCGTGTCAATGAGGCTGTCGTATTCCCACACATCCCGAAGCAAAGCGTCCCGGGACTGCACGCGTCCGGCGCGCTGGGCGAGCAGGGTGAGAAATTTGAACTCGGTCGCGGTTAACTCAATCGGCTTGTCCTTCCAACTCGCCAGATGCCGCGGCACGTCAATGAGCAAATCGCCAAAGCGCATCTGGTCGCGTGGCTTCTCCCCGGTCTGGCCGCGGGCGAGAATTTTTTTGATGCGCAGGAGCAATTCGCGCGGGCTGAACGGCTTGGTCAGGTAATCGTCCGCACCGAGTTCAAGGCCGAGCACACGATCAATTTCCGCCGCCTTCGCCGTGAGCATGATGACGGGCACGCGCGCCGTGGCCGGTTCGAGCCGCAGCGTTTTGCAAATTTCGAAGCCGTCCATTTCCGGCAACATCACGTCGAGCACGATCAAGTCCGGCGGTTGCGCGCGCACTTTCTTCAACGCCTCCGCGCCATCCACCGCCGTCGTCACCGTATAACCGGCCTGCTTGAGGTTGAACTCCACAAGCTCAACCGCCTCCGGTTCGTCGTCCACGACCAGAATCCTCGGCTTCACGCTCAATGGCATACCACGCGCGAAATCGTCACACAATTTCAAATCCGTGACAACAGTGTGACGATCTGGTGACAATGATTCTGCTTTTGCCCTTTTGCAGGAATTGCTTACCCTTGCCGCCATGCCGGTTCCCGTTGTTAACATTGCCCAAATGCGCGAATGGGAACGCGCCACTTGGGCCACTGGCCAGACCGAAGCTGAAGTCATCCGCCGCGTCGGCGAAAAGATTGCCGGGTGCGCGCGCAAACTCACGCGCGCCGGCGACGCCATTTTGATTCTTGCCGGAAAGGGAAACAATGGCAACGACGCCCGCGCCGCGCGCGAACATTTGACCGACCGTCGCGTGGCAATTCTCGATGTGACCAAGCCGGAAGCGGCATTGGCGGAATTTCAGTGTAGGACAGCCCCGAAAGCTTTCGGGGCTGTCTCTAACTCTTCTTCTTCAGATGGAGACAGGCTGGAAGCCCGTCCTACTCTAATCATTGACGGCTTGTTCGGCATCGGACTTGATCGGCTGCTCGACGACGGCTGGATAAAATTCATCACGGCGGTCAACGAATCGAAAATTCCGATTCTCGCCGTGGATGTGCCGTCCGGTTTGAATGCGGACAGCGGTTTGCCGCAAGGCGCGGCGATTGAAGCCGCAATCACTTTGACCATCGGCGCGCCGAAAATCGGATTGCTCCGGCAAAGTGCCTGGCCGTTCGTCGGGCGGCTTGAAGTCGCGGACGATGTTGGGCTGGTTCCCTGTCCCCACACCACTGAATTGAATTGGACGTTGCCGGACGATTTTGCCGATTTTCCACCCCAGCGCGCTGTGAGCGGCCATAAAGGTTCGTTCGGGCATCTGGTGATTATCGCGGGAAGTTTGGGTTATCACGGCGCGGCGGTTTTGGCTGCGCGCGCCGCTCAACGCGCTCAACCGGGACTTATCACCCTGTTCACACAGGAAGCCGTTTATCGCCCCGTTGCAGAGCAGTTGCAAGCCGTGATGGTCAACATTTGGAAGCCGGAACTGAAATTGCCGAAATCGGCGAGTGCAATCTTGATTGGCCCCGGATTGGCCGCACCGGAAATTGCCGAAGAAATGAAAATTTTTACGCGACAACTGTGGCGCGATTTGAAATTGCCGGTGATTGTGGATGCAAGCGCGCTGGACTGGCTTAAGCCGGGCGCCATACCACGCGATTCAATTCGTGTCATCACACCACATCCCGGCGAGGCGGCGCGACTGTTAAACACGACGGTGAAAGAGGTGCAGGCAAACCGTCCGCAGGCATTGCGGGAAATCTCGAAATGCTTTGGCAACTGTTGGGTGGTGCTGAAAGGAAATCAAACGCTCATTGGCCGGAGTGCCGGAGAAATTTTTGTGAATTCGTCCGGCAATCCGCATCTCGCTCAAGGCGGCAGCGGCGATGTGCTGGCGGGTTTTATCGGTGGACTGCTCGCGCAACCGGCATTGCAACCTGATGTTGGCAAAACAACCAGCTATGCCGTCTGGGCACATGGTGCTGCGGCGGACGCATTGCAAGCTGCGCGGACAAACTGGGTCGTGGAAGATTTGATACCCGAACTGGGCGAAGCAGGCGGAAAATTCAACGGCGGCTGATCAATTCATCCACTGCCGCGCGCGTTTCGTCGGCTGTCGCATTTGGCGGCAGAGGTTTTCCAAACCTGACGGTCACCGGATAGGGAAATTTTCGCGGCCATTTCCAAAAAAATCTTCCGCTTTCAAAGCTGAAAATACTGCCCCAGACACCCACGAGGGCAATCGGCACAATGGGGGGCAAGTTGCCCGTCCCATCAACGTTTCTCATGATATGCTCGAAGCCATGCCGAAATTCGAGCAGTTCGCCCGTGCGCGTGATGCCGCCTTCGGCAAAAATACAAACGACGTGACCGGCGCGAATCGCGTCGCCGGCCATCCGCAGCGACCCGATCAATTCACGGGGACTTTGCATGGATGAAACCGGGATAAGGCCAAGGGCACGCGCGAATGGATTCAGCCAGCGCAGTTCATAATAACTTTTTTCCATGAGGAAACGAATTGAACGATCCGTCGAAGCCATCAACAACGGCCCGTCCACGAATGAAACGTGGTTGCAGACAAACAGTGCGCCGCCTTTCTCGGGAATGTTGTCACGCCCATCAATGCGAATCCGGTAAAACGAGTGCGTCAGTGCCCACAGTAAAAACCGCAGCAGCGCGTCCGGCAGCAGCATCACTGAATACACCAGCGCGGCCAGTGTCATCACCGCGCCGACGAGGAAAATCATCCGCGTGTCATGCGGCCACTGCCGGAGCAGGTAATAAACACCGGCCGCCAGGAAACTGCCGGCGCTGGAAATCAGGTTGGCGGCGGCGAGAATGCCCGCCTTGTCCTCCCTGCGGGGCCGGTGCTGCATGATGGCGTTGACGGGCACCGCAAAAAATCCGGCGAAAAATCCCAGCGCCGCCATGTGCCAGAGCACGCCCGTGAAACCGAGTTCAGGCCGGGCGAGCAGGGCGGAAAATGTCGTCATCCCGACCAATCCCAGCGGCACGAGGCCGTATTCGATTTTGCCTCCGGACAGATAACCCGCCGCGACGCTGCCCACGCCGATGCCGATGGACAAACCAGCCATGAGATAACTGATGTGCGTTTTGTCGCAATTCAACGCAAACCGCCCGTGGGTGAACAAATTCAGGAACAGCAGCGCTGCCAGAAACCAGAAAAACGCGTTGCCGATCACCGCCAGGCGCAGCACGCGATCGCGGCGAATGATGCGCCACTGGTTGAACAGCTCACCGGCAAAATTCAACCGCAGTGGGTGCGCCGGGTCCGCCGCCGGCACCGGCGTGATGGCGCAACTCGCCATCAAGCCAAAGGCGGCAAGCCCCATCAGCACCCATCCCGCCCCCGCCGGCCAGCCCTCAAAAGCCGCCGACAACATTCCGCCGCCGACCGTGCCCAGGATGATGGCGAGAAACGTGCCGAGTTCGAGCACACCGTTGCCCCACGATAATTTTTTCTCCGGCAACAGTTCCGGCAACGAGCCGTATTTCGACGGTCCAAAGATGGCACTGTGCATGCCCATGAAAAACACACACAGCAGCACAACGCCGAGGGCATGCAGCGCCAGCCCAAAAGTGGCAACCGCCATGATGAGAATTTCAAAGCTCTTGATCACCAGGATGACACTGCGTTTGCTGAATCGGGTGGCGAGCGCCCCGCCGAACATGGAGAAAAAGAGAAACGGCAATGTCAGCAGCGCCATTGTCAGTGACGAAAGCTGATCCTGCTCGTGTTCGCCCATCCCCAAGCTGATGCCGATGAACAAGGCCAGTTGTTTCAGCGCGTTGTCGCTGAACGCGCCTTGAAATTGCGTGACAATGAGCGCCCAGAAACCGCGCAGCGGGGTCCGATTTGAGCTAACCCCTGGTTGATTCATGGCGTGCCGATTATTGCTTCATCACCCCGGCGCAAGGCTTGCCGTCCACAAACACTTCCTTGATGTGTCCGCAGCCGGACGCCGACACGACGACTTGCGCGGTGAGTTTGCCGGTGGGATTGCCCGTGCCTTCGGCGACGTAAAAACGTTCGAGGCCGTATTCAACGTGAACCGTGTTTGTTGTGTTTCGCCCCCACCATCCATAGGAGCTTTTGCCACGTAATAGAACTTCGTTTACCGACGGCGTGAACTCGTTCGTGCTCGCGCGCGTGACGACATGGAATTGGTTTGTGCCCGGCGCGAGGGCAACGAAAATTTTTGTGCCATACGGCAAATCTTTTCTCACCGGCGGCGAGAAGAGGTTTGTCGGCACATTGCTGATTTTGTAATTCAGGATGAGGTAATCGCCCTGGAGCAGGTCGCGCGGGTCAATGCGCTGGGTTTCCAGCAGGATGACTTTGCCGGTGGCGAGAGCATGTTCCTGCACGGCGACAGTGCCGAGCAGCCACGCGCTTTGCAGCGCAAGGACGAGGATGAGGAGTTTAAGTTTCATGGCGCGCTCCGTTTCTTTGGCAGAAATTTCATTTCAGGTATCCTTCCAGCCGTTTGACGAGCAGTTGGTCGCAGCGGGCGCAGGAGGTGACGCCGACGCTCTGGTAATCCGGCCAATGTGAGTTCTGCAGGTCCACAATCACCCACTCGCCCTTTCGGTCGCACACCACAAAATGCACGAATCCCTGCTCCGAGTTCTGCGGATTGAAACCGTAGTCCGCGTAAAGCGCGTAGTCGGCCGCGGGCGGATGGGTTCGCACAAAATCCCGAAACTCGCGCGCCAGATTCCAGAGCGCCTTCAGCTCGTTCGGGTCTGCCAGCGAAGTCTTGAGGAGAACCGACTGATCGGCCAGAACGGCTTTGCACAAGCCCGCTTGACTTAGCAACCGCACGATGTTGGTCGCGCTGGGAACGTTGACTTCTTTCCCACCAATCCGCGCCGGATAAACCAGCAACGTCGCGGCGGGCAGCGCTCGTTTCATCGCCTGCTGGCGCTCGGGAAGGGCGGCCCTTTCATTCGCGGGAGGCAGGCCGCTCCGCTCATCCATGATGGCTGCCATCTTGCCCGGTTTGGCCGCCTTGGCCGTTTCTTCGTTGAGGCCGAGTTGCGGACCCAGCCGTTCGACGAGCAGAACGGACATGGTCATCGGTTCGCGCGCATCATTTTTCTTGAATGCTTCGTCCTGCGGCGTCTGCCGGTCTGTCCAGACGACCGCACCAGTCTGATCCACAACGACCGCGCGCAGTTCATTCAATCCGGTTTGATGATTGCCATTGTATTCGGCGTAAAGCGCGTAACCGGTTGTGATCGGATTCGCCTTCACAAACGCACCAACCGCAGTGGCCAGACTTTCCCAATTCGTGTCAGCCGGTGTGAATGGGGTTGTCCCAAGCTCAATATTTCGCAATCCCTGCTGTTCGAGAAGAACGCCCACCACCTCGGTCACGCGATCCCAGGGTTTGCCCCCCAAGCGCACGGGGAGGATGGTCAGCGAGGCATCCGGCCCCTTGGATTTCATCAACTCCAGCCGTTTCTGCCGCTCCGGCGCAATGCCAGCTTGCGGTTCAGCGGCGATTGCGGAACGGCCAAGGCACACCGCGAACAGGGCCATTGCCATCGGCAAGGCCAACGCGCGGAACGAACTGTTTGTTTTGATTGGATTTTTCATAGTTTTGCTTCTGTGGTTTGCGATTTGATTTGTTTCATCAAACCGCGCCGTTTCTTTTCGAGATAAACACCAAAAACAATCAGGAAAATTCCTGAAATCAAAAACATCACGCCCGTTCGCGCCATGGAGCCGAGCAAATCACAGTAGGCCGCGATGATGTCGAGCGCGATGAAGGTCACGCCGAGGTTCACCAGAAATGGCGACCGTTTTTGAAGGCCGACCTGAATTTGCAGCAAACAAAAAACGAACAGCACGAGCGTGCCGACGAGGTAACTCCATGATTCGCCCCAGTGGTGGTGCATGCCGGCAGCGCGATCGAGCTCCCAGCAGCCGAACCAGACGGTCGTCATGAAAATGGTCATGCCGGCCAGGGCGGAAAACCATGTCCAACGCCATTGCCGCGTAAGTGTGGTGAGATTTCCAAAACCGACGGCGAGTAGCAACAGGGCGAACACCGCGAGCGCGGGGAAAAACCACTGTTGGATTTCAGGATTGTCCCAACCGCCGAAGAAATCCTTCCATGTCAGCGGATAAATAAAAATGAGGAAAGCAAGCAAACCGAGTTTTTCCGTCACTCCGGCAAATCCAGAGAACGTCCCGTGCCGCAAACAATATCCTGCGCCGAGATAAACCAGTCCAAGCAATGCGTAGAGTAGAATCTGCCGTTCGGATTCGCAGTAAATGAGGCTGCCACGTTCGTTGACTTCGAGGCCGAACCAGATGCCAAACGCGAGCAGCAGCAGGACGTGTTGCGGTTTCGACCGCAGCAGCCACGGCAATGCCGCGATGCCGAGCCACCAGAGCAGAAACGCATTCGGCGGGCGCGAGACGATGTTGTAGATTTGGCCGACGAGCGCGATGTTCGCCAAAAACAAACATGAACCGATAAAGTGCAGCGCCTCGCCGGTCTTGCGGTATTTTCCCTGAACTTCGCGCAGCCACCAGCCGCCCGCGTGAAAGCCAAGCATGAGCAAAAGCCCGTTGGCGATTTTCACGCCGCGCGGGATTTCGTTCCAATGTGCCGAGATGAGCAAGGCGATTCCAGCCGCGATGAGCACCGCGCCAACGATGGAAATGATGGCAAGAAAATTGCCGCCGCTGTCTTCCTTGAGCTGGAAACGCTCGATGATTTTTTGCCGCTGCTCATCAGTGATGAGCCCGGCTTCGTGTATCTTCTGAATGTCGCCGTATTTCATGTTTTCTCCGGGTTGTGATGCCGTTGTGAACCGAATTGCGGTGACAATCAATTAAATTTCACCCTTGCGAATCAATTCATGTTTCATGGTTGTAAGTTCGATTGACACGCAGAGATTATCACAGCTTGCTTGAAGGGTGTTAATTGATAAAATTTCGGTGAACATCGGCTGGCTCAATGAACGTTCATCACCTCGAACTGTTTTACTATGTCGCCCGGCACGGCGGCATCATGCCGGCGGTGCGGAACATTCCCTACGGCATCCAGCAACCGGCGGTCAGTTCCCAGATTGCGCAGTTGGAGGAATTTCTAGGCGTGACGTTGTTTCGTCGGCGGCCGTTCGCGTTGACGCCGGAGGGTGAAAAGCTTTACCAGTTCATCCAGCCGTTTTTTTCGAACCTCGACAAAATCGCCGGTGAATTTCAGGGTGGACAGGCACGGCATGCCCGCATCGGGGCCTCGACGGTTATTTTGCGCGATCACGTCCCGCGTTTGCTCCAGGGGGTGCAAAAGAAATTTCCCGGCTTGAAGGTTTCTCTTCGCGAAGGTTATCCGGCGCACCTGGAGGAATTGCTGCAAAAAGAGGAGATTGATCTGGCGGTCACGCTCATCGAGAAAAAGCCCGCACCGGGCATCCACTCGCTGGCGTTGCTGGAGTTGCCGCTGGTGTTGCTGGTTGAAACGGGCAGCACGGTCACCTCCGCGGAGCAGTTGTGGAAGCGCGACAAGATTGACGAGCGGCTGATTTGCCTGCCGCCAGACGCGCCGCTTTCCAAGAACTTCCAGCAAAAACTCGTTGAACTCGGCGTGGACTGGTTTCCGAGCATTGAGGCGAGTTCAGTGGATTTGATCGAGACCTACGTGGCGAATGGGCTGGGCATTGGCTTGTCGGTGGCGATTCCCCAAAAAGCGCCGCCGTCCAACGTACGCGCCCTGCCCTTGCGGGGATTTCCACCCGTCACGATTGGCGCGATGTGGCGCGGGTGCAAGACGCCGTTGATGGAGGCGTTTATCGAGGAAATGAAGCTGCGCGCGAAGGAACTGGCTTGAGCAGGCACGCAGCAGGTTTTGAGACACGCGCGCCCCGCGTCGGGGAAAACCATGGCGCACGGCGTAAATTCTCCGCGCCCTTGAATCTGGCGCGGCGATTGCCAAATCCGGCCGCGAATTTGCCTGAAATACTGCTTGCAATTAAAAACCGGACGACTTAATTGAAAACATAAATGGGTCTGACATTCCTGAACAGCATCGCAAGGAAGAGGCGGAATCAGATAATGTCCATTGATTTGGGGGACCGCATGACCAAAGCCGTTCTCTTGGAACGGCGGGGTGATGTTTTCGCCCTGACCCGGTATGCCCTGCTGGACGCGCCGATTTTCGAAAAGACGTTTACCCCGGAATTATTGGGAGAACATTTAAGAGCCGTCAGCGAAGCGCTGGGGAGCAAAACCAAACTCGTCACATTGTCCATCGGTGTGAATGACGCCATAGTGCGATCGGTGGAATTGCCACAGATCCCGGTGGACGAAATGCGGCAGGTGTTGAAAAACAACACGCGCGGCTATTTGCAGCAGGATTTGCCGAACCGGGTTTTCGACTGCCACATCATCCCGCCAAAGTCCCCGCCCAAACCCGCTGACGCGGGCAAAACCGTTGCCGTCTCCAAATTGAAGGTGTTGGTAGCCGGGGCTAGGAAGGAATTGATAGATGACTTTCAAGCCGCGATCAGGAACGCCGGACTCGTGCCCGATTATATTGTGCCCGGATTGATCAGCCCGGTAAACGCCTTTGAAATGGCAATGCCCGAAGCGTTTGCAAACGAGTCAATCGCGCTGGTGGACATCGGTTTCAAAAATTCCTCGATCTGCGTCCTGCATCAAGGCGAGTTGGTGTTGAACCGCGTGGTCGGCATTGGCGGTGATAAATTCACAGCGGGGCTGGCAGAAACGATGAATATCAGCTACGCCGAAGCCGAAGGCATCAAAATAGGCATGGCCGCAGAAGTTCGGTCCGTACTGGAAACGCAGGTGCTGCCGCTAGGCCGTGAATTGCGGGCATCGCTTGATTTCTTTGAACAAGAACAAGACCGGCCGGTGTCGCATGTTTATGTGAGCGGCGGCTCCGCGCGCTCGGAATTCATTCTGCAAATGCTGCACAGTGAGCTGGCAGCGGAATGTGAAGTCTGGAATCCGACGACATTCCTTCAACTGGCG
>Ga0187873_1001630_pt1 | contig 18298 bp, 15 predicted proteins | sample June2016WEW_16_1_2_FD_133012 | JGI IMG/M metagenome (GOLD analysis project Ga0187873, IMG submission 133012) | Peatland microbial communities from SPRUCE experiment site at the Marcell Experimental Forest, Minnesota, USA - June2016WEW_16_100 | ecosystem: Environmental > Terrestrial > Soil >... | reverse complement strand
TACGGATTCGAGCGTCACGGTATTGGGATGACGGTGGAACAACTGGGTGAGATGTGGAAGGAGTACCAGGCGGGAACGTGGGGGTCGAGTGAGCAGGCTCGGCTGTTGTTGGAAAAAGGCATCGAAGCTCCCCATACGGGCGAACCCCGGTACAACCGTTGGTTTCATACCATCGGCCCGCAATTTTCTTCCGATCTGTATGGGATGATTACGGCGGGGATGATCAACCTGGCGGGCTCGACGGCCCGCCAATACTCTCATGTGAACGGCTATGCAGAGGGCTCCGACGGTGCGGTTTTCGTAGCCGGCTGCATCAGCGAGGCATTCTTTGAGACGGAGACGGAAAAGATCGTACGGCAGGCAGCCGACTTGATATCGCCGAAGTCGAATTATCGGAAGGCTCTCGATCAGGTGCTGGAGGGATTCAGTCGCAAGGAGGAGTGGCGGCAAGTGGCGCGCGAACTCGAGGACCGATGGCGCCCGGATTATCCTCAGTTGAACAACTCGGTCGCGAATGGAGCTCTGGTTGCCCTCGCCATCCTCTATGGCCAGGGCGATTACCTGCACAGCCTGAACATTGTCACGGCCACAGATGACTACACGGACGCGGACTGCAACGGCGACAATGTGGGTTCTGTGCTGGGCGCTATGCATGGTTTGAAGGCAATTCCGTCACCCATGGTTGCCACGCTCAATGACCGCATCTACGGCAAGTCGATGGGCCCCCTGACCTACAACAAGGTCGTTGAGGCGCGAATCTCGGACCTGGCAGCAAGGACCGCGGAAGTGGGTAAAAAGCTGCTCATCGCTAATGGAGCAGCGGCGAAAGAGGATCTTTTACTTATCCCGCAAGAAGTGGCCAAAGAGCAGCCGCTCGAATGGTTTGACATCAATGACTATGGCAAGCTCTGGAATTCCGCGTGGAGATTGTCTCATGCGGGACGTGGAGGGGCAGGCGCTACTTACCTGCAGTGGGAGGACAATACACTGGTCACCTTTCCCCGTGATACACGCCCTTGCCGGCTAGAAAGGGAAGCTCGTTTGCCGAGCGGGGCTCCCGAACTGGCTCTGACCGTAGGCAGTGCCTTCGACCAGCCTTGGCGTTTACAGGCCTTTGTCGATGATGAAGTGGTTCTAACCGAAGTTATGTCGACGGAGGCTCCGGGTGCCGGGCCGCGCTATCGCGAGTTTCATTTGGATCTGAGTAAGTACGCCGGGCAAGCGGTTAGATTGCGCCTTTACCACTGGCTTATCGATGGGAAGCCACCCGGGTCGGCCTACTGGCGGAAAGCCGAGGTTCGCGACCGTTGCTGAACGCTGATAGCTGACGGCTGAGCGCTGGCTGCTCCGTATCGTGATGCTTTCGTAGCGGCGGGCTTTAACCCGGCATTGTGCCTTCAATGACCTGTGCCCCGCCTAAAGGCAGCCTCTACACCTATGGTGAGAAATCAGGCTTAGGAAATCTTCCTCCCTCGCTAGCCGCGGGAGCGAGGCGTCCTCTTTTTAAGCGGGAGTTGTGAGACGCGGGACATAGAAACGGATTCTCGAAGAACTTGGGACGAGCATGCCTCCCTGCTTGCACCTCAGCTTCTGCGTATGCATACCTTCGAGCGGTTTATCGTTGTAGTTTTGGACAGCCTCGGCATTGGCGCAATGCCCGATGCCGGCGCATACGGTGATGCCGGCCGCGACACGCTCGGCCACATCGCGGAGCAGCAAGGTCTGCGTGTTCCTAACCTCGTCAGGTTGGGGCTGGCCAACATTCGTCCCTTCGCCAGGCTGGTGCCCGCCCCCCACCCAAGCGGGGCATACGGAAAGGCCGCGCTGCTTTCACCCGGCAAGGATACAACCGCCGGCCATTGGGAAATTGCAGGGATTATTCTGGACCGTGCCTTCCCGACCTACCCCCATGGGTTTCCGGGGGCTATTATCGCAAAATTTGAGCAGGCCGTTGGTCGTGAAATCCTCGGCAACCTTCCCGCTTCCGGCACCCAAGTCATCAACCAGTTAGGCAAGGAGCATCTGAGAACGGGTCGGCCGATTGTCTATACATCCGCGGATAGCGTTTTCCAGATTGCCGCGCACGAGGAGATCATTCCCATCGATGATCTCTATCGAATCTGTAAGATCGCGCGAGAAATTCTCCAAGGGGAACATCGCGTAGGGCGGGTGATTGCGCGCCCGTTTCTTGGGAAGCCCGGTTCGTTCTTCCGCACCGAACGCCGGCACGACTTCGCTGTGGAGCCGCCCAGACCGATGCTGCTCGATTTGCTGAAGGACACGGGCCTGCAGGTGGTGGGTGTGGGAAAAATTCCGGAGATTTTTCTGAACCGAGGAATCACTCAGAGCCTACCCGGGAAAAATAACCGCCAGGCGCTGGAAAGTACGGTGGACGCGTTGCGTGCATCCGGGTGTGGGCTGATATTTACGAACCTGGTAGATTTCGATATGCTTTACGGCCATCGCCTGGACATTGAAGGCTATGGGCGCGCGATCGAGGAGATGGATGCTCTCCTCCCTGCATTGGAACAGGCGCTGAGACCCAGCGACCTGCTGATCATCACCGCCGACCACGGCTGTGATCCACCGGGTCCTTCCACCGACCATTCGCGCGAGTACGTGCCGATTCTCGCCATCGGTCCGGGAGTTCGAGGCGGCGTGAACCTGGGAACCCGCGCGACCCTCGCCGACACCGGCGCCACGGTCGCGGAGAACTTCGGGTTGCGCCTTCCTGAGGGTACGAGTTTTCTCGCAGAGATCCGAAAGGAACCGACGGATTGATACATTTTTTCTTGCGTCCACCACGCAGGAGATGTGCCAGTCAGGGTCCTGGAGAAGGAGCCAGAGGTTGGGTTAAGCGGGATTTGTCATTTTCTCACACTGGAGCATGCCTATGAAATCCGCAGTTGCGCGCTTTGGTCTTATCGTTCTGTGGGGAATTGCCTGCAGCTCATTATTCGCCCAGCAGACAAAATATCAGCCGGAGGGGGAACAAATCCCGCCACCCAGTTGCCTCACCATGATAGCCGCCTTTGAAGGTGGCTGGAAACCCTGCACACCGGACGATCACGACTTCTGGCTGGCTGACATCCGGCACTGGCGAGAAGAGCGGCGTATTCGCGCCGGGTACGATGGTTCGAGATATGACATCCCCGCACTCCAATGGGCACAGAGGAGCTTCATGCAGCCTCAGATGATGATCGAGGACCGGTATTTCTATGATCCCGTGGCGCGACGCTACACGGTTGACCGTTACCTCGACGATCTCGAGAAACGCTACGGCGGCATCGATGCCGTACTAATCTGGCAGACGTACCCAAATATAGGGATTGATGACCGCAATCAGCTCGACCTGACTCACGTCATGCCGGGCGGTATCGCCGGGGTTCGCCAGATGGTCTCCGACTTCCATCGTCGGCATGTTCGCGTGCTGTTCATGATGATGATGGATGACAACGGCACCAGGGATCCCGCCATGCCCTGGCCACAAGCAATCGCTGAGCTCATGAAAGAGGTTGGGGCCGACGGCGTCAACGGTGACCAAGAAGACGGGGTTCCCCTGCTGTTCTCGCTGGCCGCCGATAGAACCGGACACCCTCTTGTGTTTGAGCCTGAAGGGGGCCCTTCCGACGAAGACGTTCAGTGGGATAACCTGACCTGGGGCTATTGGAAGTATCCCTTCGTCCCCATGATCAGCCGATGCAAGTGGCTTGAGCCGCGCCACATGGTGAATGTTTGCGACCGTTGGAACCGCGATAAGACGGACAACCTTCAATTCGCCTTCTTCAATGGCGTCGGGTATGAGACCTGGGAGAACATTTGGGGGATTTGGAACGGGATCACACCGCGCGACGCAGAAGCCACACGCCGCGTGGCGACTATGGAGCGGGCGCTGGCGCCATTTCTAGTCAGCAAGGATTGGGAGCCGTTGGCGCCGATGTTGCGTTACGGCGTCTATGCCAGTCGCTGGCCGCTGGGGGCACAGACGGTTTGGACAACGGTGAACCGCAACGAATATCCGGTTTCCGGACCACAGATCGAATTGCGCGCGGAAAGCGGCATGCGGTACTTCGATCTTTATCACGGCACAGAGTTGCGGCCGGAGCAAACCCCGGGTGGCGGTCTCCGCCTCAGCTTCGATCTTGAAGCACACGGCTACGGCGCTCTTTTGTCCTCACCGATCGCACCTGATGCGAGCATTCAGACGCTGATGTCAAGAATGAGGGAACTAACTGCACAGCCTCTGAATACTTATTCTCATGAGTGGAAGGTGCTGCCGCAGCAGATCGTGCCTATTGCGGGTATCAAGCCTCCGGCAACTCCTCCCTCGGACATGATCAAGATCCCAGAGGTTGATTTCGGATTCCGCGTCGAGGGCATCGAAATCGAGGGCTACAATGACGTCGGCGTGGATGTGCAGTACCCCTGGGAAGACACGCCGCGCCGCTTCCATGACCACCTGATGCACGTCAAGTCATTCTGGATCGATAAGTATCCCGTAACCAACGCCCAGTTTAAGAAGTTCTTGGCGGCCACGCATTACCGTCCGCAAGACGACTTGAACTTCCTTCGCGATTGGAAAAATGGGACGTACCCCGACGGCTGGGCCAACAAACCGGTCACTTGGGTGTCACTGGAAGACGCGCGGGCGTACGCTGCCTGGGCCGGCAAGCGTCTCCCTCATGAATGGGAATGGCAATATGCAGCCCAAGGTACAGACGGCCGGACGTATCCTTGGGGCCAAACCTGGAAACCGGAGGCTGTCCCCACACCTGACAAACGCCGCAGCATGCGAGAGCCGGACGCAATCGATGCGCACCCTCAAGGCGCCAGCCCGTTCGGCGTGATGGATCTGGTGGGCAACGTCTGGCAATGGACCGAGGAATTTGTGGACGACCACACGCGTGGTGGGATTCTCCGCGGAGGCAGCTATTACCAGCCCCAGTCATGTATCTGGTATTTCCCCCAGGCGTACAGACTCAACGAACACGGCAAGCTCTTGCTGATGGCGCCGGGCAGGGATCGCTCCGGCACTCTCGGTTTTCGATGCGCTCAGGATGCTGACTAGGCGCCACGGCGTAGGCTTGGCAGCAGAAACCTCGCGAATCAGTCGAAGGAGCGCAGCCGGGACGCTCTCGTCCGGGTTCATTGCCCACCGGCTTGCAACGCGGGAAAGACTGGCGGGGACGTGCTCGTTGCTTCCTAGGAGACAAGACATGTACTATCCACTTGACCGACAATCCGCGATGGAGTACGTGCGGAAATCCCAGCTGATGGCGGAAATTTTCGGAGACAAGGATGAACTCGAGGCGGTTGACTTGGCGGAAGGCAACATCAACCTCATTTTCCGGGTACAGTCCGCGAGCGCCCCAGACGGCCGATCGGTCTTGATCAAACAAGCCCTTCCGCATTCGCGGCGTTATCCGGAGATTAAGCTCCCGCTGGATCGCGCTCGCATCGAAGCTGAGATGCTCCAGCTTCAGGCGAGGTACTGCCCCAAGCATGTGCCGAAGGTCTACCTATACGATCCCGAGATGTATTTGACCGTCATGGAAGACCTCAAGCAGTGTATCGTAATGCGGTACGGTCTGATGAGGCAGCAGTGGTACCCGGAATTCGCTCGCCACATCGGTATTTTCATGGCTCACACGCTCTTTCACACGTCGGACTTCTATCTTTCCTGGTCGGAGAAGAAGGCCATGGTACCCAGGTTCATCAATCCGTTCCTATGCAAGATCACCGAAGATTTGGTTTTTACGCAACCCTACATCGGCCATCCCAATAACCGCTGGACGCCCCTCTTGCGCCCACAGGTAGAGCAGATTCAATGTGACGAGGAGCTGCGCAGTGAAGTCCTGATGCTGAAGGCCGAGTTCATGTGCAATGCCCAGGCCCTGATCCACGGTGACCTTCACACAGGCTCGATTATGGTGAATGAGACTGAGACGAAAGTCATCGACCCTGAGTTTGGTTTCTTTGGGCCGATGGGATTTGATATCGGGGCAGTGCTTGGCAACTTGGCGCTCAGCTACGCCTCGCAGGAATACCATGCTCCCGACCCCCAGTTGCGGCGGGAATACCGAGGATGGCTCGCCAAAACAATTGAGGAAGTCTGGGAGACGTTTGAGGCGGAGTTTCGCCGGCTATGGGAAGTGGAGGGCAACGCCCAGTGGCCCTCCGAGTGTCTCCGAGATAAGTTCCTTAGAAAACTCCTTCAAGATACCGCCGGGATGGGCGCCTGCAAAATGATGCGCCGCATCCTCGGTTTGGCACACATTCCCGATTTGGAGAGCATCGAGGACGAACGCATGCGGGCCATCGCCGAAGGGTTAGCCCTGAACATCGCGCGCGGTTGGCTGATGGGGCGGCACCAATTCACCAGTGTGCACGACCTGACCTCGGTGGTCTGCGCATCAAGACCCACTTGCCCAGCCTAGCAGGCTGATGAAAAAGTCGCCGCGACGCTCTTTGTAGCGCCGGCATCTTGCCGGCCGTTATTGAATCTAATAGAGTTGCCGGCTGGAAGCTGGCGCTACGGCAGCGCTCCAAGGCTTTTTCATCAGCCTGCTAGAGAAGGAGCGGTGATGGAAAGCGGAAGAGAACGCGTCCTAAGAGCTATTGAGCATATCCAGCCTGAGGTAACCCCAGTCAACCTCGGAGGCATATACGGCCTCGGTCGCTGGCTCAAGCGCTTCGGGGTGAGTACGCAATTAGAGCTGCGGGACAAACTCGGTCTGGATATCGAATATGCGCGCCCGGTATATTTCGGCCCGCGCGCAGGAACAGATTTGGGGATCTTTGGCACACCGGTGGAGGGTGTTTTTGGAGCCGATGGCACGGGCTACGCTGCGGCGCGTGGAGGATATCCGCTTGCGCACGCTACAACTACTAAAGAGATCGAGAGCTTCCCTTGGCCCGACCCCGATGATTTTGACTACGATGTCCTACGCAGCCTATTGAAGAAAATCCCGGACCACAAGGCCAAGCGCATCGACCTGAAGTACGGTATTGCCCAGGAGGGAATGTCTCACGAAGAGTCTGCCGAAAGCGGTCCGTGGATCCCTCTGATTTGCACGCTCTTTGACCTGTTCGGATTTGAAAAGGCATTGGTGAATATCTCATTGCAACCGCGCCTGATCGAGGCTGCTGTCAGCAAAATCGAAGAGTTCACGCTGGAATTCGCGCGGCGTTCATTAGAAGTGACGCGAGGCTTGGCGGAAATCATGTTCTATGGGGACGATTTCGCGACCCAACAGGGACTGATGATTTCTCCGGAGCAATGGCGGAGATTTCTCAAGCCCACATTTCGCAAGGTCTTTGAGCTGATTCATGGCTGTGGGATCAAGGTGTGGTTCCACTCCTGCGGAACTTTTCGAGCGGTTCTGCCCGACCTGGTCGATTGTGGGATGGACGTGTGGGAAACTGTTCAGGCCCACCTCACTGGGAACGAACCCGAAGCGCTGAAGCGGGAGTTCGGCAGGCATATCACATTCTACGGAGCCATCAGCACGCAAATGACACTGCCGCGAGGTACCACCGACGCGGTGCGGGCCGAAGTCCGCAAGCGAATCGATATTCTCGGTAGAGGGGGCGGTTACATCTGCGGGAGCGATCATGGAATTATGCCCGACGTGCCAATTGAGAACATACTGGCCATGATTGACGAGGCGCGGAGATATCGCCTTTGAAGCAGTGGTAGGGCCGTCTTGCTGCCGCCACTCACGTAGTTCCAACAGAGTAATATTGTGTATTCTGGTTCCGGAGGGGAGGCGAATCCCGTCCCGCGGCCCATGAGTCATGGACGGTGGATCGGAAATTGCTAGTGGCTTCCTCCTCTGCTTAAGCCACAAAGGCCTACAATGCTCAATTACTTACTGCGTCTAGCATAAAGAACAGGACATTATCATGAAAGAACTGCGAATCTTACTCCCGGGGAACATCCTGCAAGGGTTGGATCCTGAACCTGGCCTTCCCACCCTGAGTGAAAATCTTGGACGGTTCCACCTAAATAATCGCTTCTTGTGCGGAGGGTTGCCATGGTACCGGACCGCGTGATGAAACGGTTTGGTTGACTGTTATTTCTTTTGTGGGTAATCTTCGTGATTCCGGTTTCCGCTCAGAAACAACCATGGCCGGAGATGCCGGACACGAATTTCCATTCCCAGGGTGCATAGATTCCTGGCCCTAGACACCCGACACCACCCGCTTCGTGGCTAGTGGAGCGAGACGAGTGGAAAACGTGGCCACTCTCAGATTACGACGCGTGGCTGGCTGATCTTAAACACTGGCGACAGGAATATTTGGTCCGGATCGGTTACGATGGCTCCGAGTATGACCGTCCCGAATTGCGGTGGATTCAACGCAATTTCATTCTGCAGCACGTGATGGTTGAGGATCGCTACTTCTATGACCCGGCAGCCCGAAAGTATACGGTGGACTGCTATCTCGACGACCTTGACAAACGCTACGGAGGAACTGACAGCGTCCTCATCTGGCCGGTGTATCCGAACATCGGCATAGACAATCGCAACCAGTGGGATCTGCACCGCGATTTGCCTGGAGGCATTCTACGCGGGGGAAGCTATTACCGGCCGCAAGGGTCGATCTGCTATTTTCCCGAGGCGTGCCGGCTTGATGAGCAAGGCAAATTGTTGACGATGGCGCCCATTATGGACCAGGCAGGTACATTGGGCTTCCGTTGCGTGATGGACGCCCAGTAATTCACGGCGACGATTCCGGGGTGGGGACCTCTCCCCGAAGGATGTGACCGATGTTTATTCCAGCTGTATACGCCGTCGCACTCTTCATGATGCTCCTTAGCATGATCTGCTGGGGGAGTTGGGCTAATACTCAAAAGTTGTGCAGGAACTGGCGCTTCGAACTCTTTTACTGGGACTACGTGTGGGGCATCCTAATCGTTACGATTCTAATGGGATTCACCTTGGGGCGGACAGATGCCCTCAGCCCCAACAGTTTCCTCAATAATCTGCGTGCTGCAGACGGTCACCATTTGCTCCTAGCGTTCGTGGGCGGAGTGCTGTTCAACATCGGCAACCTGCTCTTGGTGGCGGCGATTGCGATTGCGGGGTTGGCAGTCGCCTTCCCCATCGGCATCGGCTTGGCGCTGGTGGTCGGCTCAGTGCTCAACTATCTGATCACGCCCAAGGGAAACCCCCTATTGCTGTTTGGGGGGATTGGCTTGGTGTGCGTGGCGATTGTCCTGGACGCGCTCGCCTATCGGAAAATCTCCCTGGACCTCAAGGTGAGTCGCAAAGGTATCATCCTGAGCTTGGTGTCCGGGGTAGTCATAGGATTGTTTTACCCGTTCGTTGCCAGGGCGCTGAGCGGGGAGAACCATCTGGGGCCTTACACGGTCGCGATGGTGTTTGCAATAGGTGTACTGGCCTGTACGATCCCGGTCAACTATATGTTCATGCGGCGCCCCGTTACGGGCCATCCTGTAACAATGCGCGAGTATGTTCGCGGGGCAGGTTCACTTCACCTCTCCGGGGTCCTGGGAGGAGTGATCTGGGGCGTAGGGACGATCTGCAATTTCGTCGCCTCCTATGCCCAGATGGTCGGTCCGGCTACCTCGTACGCGCTAGGCCAAGGGGCGACGATGATTTCAGCTCTATGGGGAGTCTTCGTTTGGAAGGAATTCAAAGGTGCGGGACCGGACGTTAAGCGCTTGCTTGCTCTGATGTTTGTTTTCTTCATCATCGGTTTGGCGTGTGTCGCGCTGGCGCCCGTCATCGGCTTCTAGGGGACAATGATGCGTCGCAAGCATATTGTCGTGGTGGGCAGCGTCAACTTGGACTTGGTGGGGGCTGCGCAGCGAATCCCCGCACCGGGCGAAACCGTTATGGGTAGGGACTTTCAGGTGTTCCACGGGGGCAAGGGTGCCAACCAGGCCGTGGCCGTCGCAAACCTTGGGTACCCCGTGTGCATGGTTGCTAAGGTGGGAGACGATGAATTCGGTGAGCGCCTACGTCGCGGCCTGCATGACGGAGGCGTCAACGTCAGCAACGTAACGACCGCCAAGCAGACTTCCTCAGGAGTGGCGCTGATTTCCATCGATATGGCTGGACAAAACAGCATCATCGTCGTGCCGGGCGCAAACGGGAAAATGCTTTCGCGGGATGTGGACAACGCTAAACCCACGCTGTGTTCGGCAGGCATGATCCTCACTCAACTGGAAACTCCTCTTGAGACTGTAGAGTATCTGGCCAGTGTAGCTAACCGCTACCACATCCCCTTGATGCTGGACCCGGCGCCGGCACGGCAGCTACCCTCCACATTACTCCGACACGTCACCCTGCTGACACCCAATGAAACCGAGGCCTGCGTGCTTTGCGGCATCGACGGCGGCAAACTCAATTCCTCCACTGCAGCCGAGTATGCCCAGGAGCTGCGCAAACGTGGACCTGCAACCGTCATCATCAAGATGGGAGGTCACGGGGCTTACTTGGCAGGTAAAGACGGCCGGAGTATATTCCTGCCGGCCTTCAAAGTTCGGGTGGTTGATTCCACTGCGGCCGGCGATGCATTCAACGGCGGTTTGGCGGTGGCTTTAATGCAAGGCCAGGATCCGGAGAAGGCCGCACGCTTTGCCTCTGCCGTGGCTGCGATCTCGGTGACCCGTATGGGAGCTCAGCCCTCGATGCCCACTGCACGACAGGTGAGCAGGTTCCTCCGCGAAGCAGCTCCTTCCCCAGGTGGATCAGCTGGGTAAATCACGTTCTTGTTTTTGGGGAACTATGGACCCTTGGCATCGGCGTGGTGAGAACATGCGAACCGCTCCTGCTAAGCGGCTAGCCAATGGAGTCGCTTGACGATGCTAAACAGAACCACGATACAGACTCTGCCCAAGGTCGTGTTGCATGAGCACTTGGATGGTTCACTACGACCTCAAACCATAATTGAATTGGCCAGAGAAGCAAAGTATTCGAAGCTTCCTACTGATGATCCCGACACATTGGCGGAATGGTTCCATCGAGGCGCCGACCAGGGGGACCTGGTCAGATACTTGGGAGGGTTCACGTACACCATTGCTGTTACTCAGACGAAAGAAGCGTTAGAGCGTGCGGCTTATGAACAAGTGGAAGACTTGAGCAAGGATGGAGTAGTCTACTTCGAAACCCGGTTTGCCCCGGTTTTTCACACCAAGAAAGGGTTGACCTACCAACACGTCGTTTCCGCCGTGTTGAAGGGATTGGAGCGGGGACGAATAGACTTTGGATTGCCTTCGGGATTGATTATCTCTGCCATGCGAAATATGAATGTCTCACTAGAAATGGCCGAGTTGGCAGTCGATTTCCGTGATCACGGCGTGGTCGGGTTCGATCTTGCTGGCGAAGAAGGAGGCTACCCACCCAAGAAACATATTGAGGCCTTTCATTATATTCAGCGGGAGAATTTTAATATCACGGTCCATGCCGGCGAGGGGTACGGAAAGGAGTCAATATGGCAGGCCATTCAGTATTGCGGAGCCCACAGGATCGGACACGGTACGAGGCTGATCGACGACATAGCGGTCGTCAATGGAAAGGCAGTAAAACTGGGTCATCTGGCCCAGTATGTTCTCGACAAACGGATTCCTCTAGAAATATGCCTTCTTAGCAACCTTCATACCGGTGCCACCCCAAACCTGGCCGAACATCCTTTTAGGATTTTGTTTCAAGAGAGATTCCGGGTCTTCCTCAATACCGACAATCGACTAATGAGTAATACCTCGATGACCTCAGAATTCCAGGCGGCAGCGGATACGTTCGATCTTACAATGGATGACTTCGAGAAGATCACGATTAACGCCATGAAAAGCGCTTTCATCCCGTATTCGGAGCGATGTCGGATCATATTCACTGTCATCAAGCCCGGATATGCCAAGATTCGCTACCCTGAAAGCACGGAGAAGAACGAACAGAGTCCTCAGCGTTAGGCCATCCATAAGATCATGGGCTGCGCCTCGTTCTGGCAACGGGCTGCAAATGCGTCTGCTGGATTCAACTGCGAATCCTGGGAAAGGCGGTGGTCTGGCGAAGGGGAAGGCGGGACGAATCCGATTGGGTTCCGCACCAATCCGGTAGACGCGGGGAGGAGACTGCCAGGGGAGCTTTTGGTGACTTCCTACAAGGAGGAACATCTATTACCCACTCGATGAACAATCCGCGCTGGATTATGTGCGCAAATCCTTTCTCATGACACAGATTTACGTAGAAAAGGGCGATCTCAAGGCGGTTGACTTGGCGGAAGGCTACATCAACTTCATCTTTCGGGTCGACAGCGCGAGTGATCCGATTGCTAAATCCGTTCTGGTCAAGCATGCCCGCTACTATTGGCTGCTCCTGGCCGAGAGCCATCTGACTCGGCGACTGTTTGGGAGCATGGTCCGGCGAATCACCTCGCTGCCGTTGCCCGCCGAGTAGGCGAACCGCAGACCGGAGCAGATTTCGGCGACGAGGTAGGTAGGGGAGAGAGAGGTGACTAAGGAGAGGGTCAGAAAAACGGCAACTTTGGGCTTGGGGATTCTCCAGAGACGTAAGACTGACCCGTTCTGTGGTTTGTGGAAGCACATAGCACTGAAAGCCCGACTGGACCTTGAAATTAGAGGCGGTCGGGTGTACGTTTCCGGGCGGGTGAAAACTGAAAACGGAGATTCCGGATAAATCTTGTAAGAAGGTAAAATGGCTTATGTTGCGGGAGAAGACGATTACCCTTGGGAACACGACCAAGAAGAACGGCGCTATTACAAGACTGTTCATTTTTCTAACGACTGCGGGTTTTCTAACTTTATTGCGCGTCGTGCTGCCGCTGGTGATGATCTTCCTAGCCGCGATGAGCAGTGCGGAGACCGAGGGGAAGGGTTTCGGAACTTTGGTTGTGACCGAACAGGGTGCGGTGGACGGATCAGTGATCAGAGATTTTCGCACGGTGGCGTGGCTCGGTATTCCGTACGCGATACCACCAGTCGGAAGCCTGCGCTGGAAGGCTCCCAAGGATCCGGCATCACGGGACCGTATGCTGAGTGCCAGGTCTTACGGCAATCCCTGTTTTCAAGAAACACCTAAATCGAGCGAGGACTGCCTGTACTTGAACATCTGGAGACCCGACAGCACGGTAAAGAAGCTGCCCGTTTTTGTATTCATTCACGGGGGCGGGAACATTGATGGGTCCGGCGAGGGCTCCTGGTACACGGTGGCGCACTACTACAACATGGTGGCCGTTACGTTCAACTACCGCTTGGGTCCGATGGGCTGGTTCCTGCACCCCGCGTTGCTCACTGGCGACCCGAAAGACGACTCCGGAAACTTCGGGACGTTAGATCAGATTAAGGCGCTCGAATGGGTGCAGAAAAACATTGAGAGGTTCGGCGGCGATAAGACAAACGTAACCTTGGCCGGCGAATCCACGGGGGCTCAAAACGTCTCCTATCTGATGCACTCAGCGCTCGCCAAAGACTTATTCCAAAAAGCAATCATTGAAAGCAACTATCCGGGCATCCGCCCGATCGCCGCGGCCTACAAGTCATCCAAGCAGGTCTTGTACAACCTCCTCGTTGCCGACGGAATCGTGCCTAATGCTAAGGCAGCGAAGCTTCATGTCGAGTCGTACATGACCGATCGAGAAATTCGCGACTATCTCTACGGCAAGCCCCCCGGCGAAATTACGAAGGCGTACTTCAACGCCGACATGGGCCCCATGAGTTGGGGTGACTTGTTCCGGGACGATATCAATGCGGGCTTTGATAACACCCCGCCGCCTCTCGTTCAGGGCCCCGAGAACAGACCGGAGTTCGTATATGCGATCGGGGATGGCTATGTCCTACCGAAAGGAATCAGTTTTGCGGACTTCTCGGAGGGGCGCGTCTTTCCCAAGCCAATGGTCGTGGGGACCACAAAAAACGAGAACAACGCGTGGAATGGGAGTTGGCCGTTCAATTTCCAGGAGGGGAAATCGCTGGCGGCCTTGGTCATGGAAGCCGTCCAGGGCACCAACCCCGCTTACCGTCGTTTTCAGAAGTTCTATCACATCTTCGGAGAGCGCGACGCCGACACGTTCAAGCGCAACTACAAGTTCTCTACCGAGTTGATCGACGAAGTCCATACCTATCTGGGTTCGCAGATGTCGGCCAGGCACATGGCCGCGATCAAGACGACGAGATTCCCCGTTTATGTTTACCGTTTCGACTGGGGTTCGGATTCGACCAAGAACTACAAGATTCCGTTTGATGACGCGTGGGTCTTCTACAAAGGCGCCATTCACGGTGCTGAATTAGATTTCTTTTATCAGAGCTTCTTCGGGTTGGCGGGAGGCCGCGCCGAGCAGAAATACCAGCACACGGCGGAAAACCTCGAGGGTCGGGAAGCGCTTTCCCTGGCAATAAAGTCCTATCTCCAGGAGTTTCTCCATGGCAAGAATGGGCGGATAGCAAAGACGGGCCTTCAGACCGTCGAATGGAAGCCCTGGACCGAAAATGCGGAGCAGTTCATCGTGTTCGACGCGGACTATGCAAAGACTGACATCCACATGAGCAAGACCGGAATCACTCGGACGCCGGAAGAGCTGTATGCGGCTCATGCAGGCCATCGAAACGAAGCCGTCCGCGACTTCATCGAATACTACGTCTTGTGGTCATGGCAGTGGGACTGGTATCCCAACTCGACGGTCGGGCACTTCGACACGTCGCCTGGACCCAATGCCCTGTTCGATCCCGCGAAACCCTGAGACGCTCGTAGGCGCATACGCACACACCGAACGCTAATTGTAGGTTGGCCCGAAGGAAGGCCCGGTTTCAAGGATAGTGACGACGAACGACCTGGAGTTGCACTTCAACTTGCACCGGCTTTCGGAGGGGCGTTTTGTGCGTGAAGACCAAGCGACGCGCACGCCGACATCTGCAACCCGGATCGTCCTGCTTTTGTCGACCGTGCTATTTATTAGTTATGTCGATCGCGGCAATATGGCACTATGAGCAGTGGAACAAGCTGCTCGATGCAGGAGGGGACCTGCGGGGTTTCTTGGAAGCGAACAGGAGCCTCCTCAAGCTCCGGCCCCAAGTTTAGGACATCTGTGATTCCTATTTTGCCTTTGCGCTGGCGGATGCGGGAACATTTTTCACCCAACGGTCGTACCAGGTGAGCATCTCCCACAGCGTGTGCTCGGACGATTCCAGTCCCACGTAGCCATGGGCCTCGTAGGGCAGTGTCACATACCGCACAGTCCCACCATTGCCCTTGATGGCCTGATACTTGCGCTCGCTCTGAATGGGGAAAGGTCCCGAGTTGTCGTCCGCTTCGCCGTAAGTCAACATTAGTTGCATCCGCCCGAGAACGCGGTGGTGTTGAGTGTAGATGAGAAACCGCATATTCAAGTTCTGGAGCGGGCGCAGGGTTGGCTGCGGCTGACCGACGGGAAGGCGCTCACGGGGTTCAGCCACGAGCACAAATGGCACGGCACCTCCACCCTGTTCGCGGCCCTGGAAGTGGCCAGCGGGCAGGTAAAGGCAGGGCATCTTCAACGCCGTCGGCGCCGGGACTTCCTGGCCGTTATGAACGAAGTGGTAGCTGCCTACCCCTCAGTGCGAGTTGCAGGTCATCGTGGACAACCTCAATACTCATGAAACCCAAGGGGGACCGCTGGCTGCGGCAACATCCGCAGGTGCATCTGCACTTCAACCCCACGCACGCCTCTTGGCTCAACCAAGTGGAAGTCTGGGTCAGCCTGTTGGCGCGGCAGGCGCTGCGCGGGGCCAGTTTCACCAGCGTGCACCAACTGCGGGAGGCCATCGATGAGTTTCTTGCCGCCTACTACCCCCAGGCCGTCCCCTTTGAGTGGACGAAACGCGAAGGCCGGTCGGTTGAGCCCAAACATAAATACGCTTACTCAAGAAACTAAGTACTAGTGCAAGGGATGCGTTCTGGGGTCAGGCCGGTTCATTTTACGTCCCTTTCGGGAGGAAAACCAAATGTGCATGAAACTCACATTGCGCTCGAACGAACGGATCCGCCCGCAGGGGGGGAGAAAGCTCATTCTCCTGGTTGTATTCTCCTTTCTTAATGTAACGCTACCTGCAAAAGCCGACACTCAGAACGTGACAATGAAGGAAGAGCCGTCGATTACCTACTCATCGGAGCGGGGAATTGTCTTGCGCGCCATGCAGCAGCGGCCAGATGACCCCTGGCCCCGTGGGGTGGGACATGTGATTTTGGCGATTCCGGGCAGCAGGGAAAAAGACAAAGCCTACCTCGAACCCGGTGGTAGTTTTAGTCCGGCGGTCGCAACCTTTGGATTATCGATCTGGCTAACCGACGAAGATGGGAAGATTAGCGCGAGCAGCGACGATATTCCTCTCGACCAGATACGACAACAATTCACGAACGTCGGCAATGCACCAATCCCTGGAGTGTTCACAAACAACCGCTTCTATAGCGCGCTATGGTCGTCATGTGGAGAGCGTTGTTGGCAGCTGGACTACGGCGCACATGAGTTCAAGGGTCTGGCATCCTGGATTGTCGTGCGTAGCGTTGGTCCTGCCGGGGGGCCGATTCGCTCGCTCAGGTGGGAGGCGCATTCGTTGAAGATTCAGGGAAGCGAAGGTTCTTGGACCCTTACTCCAGACCGGCCCCCTTCTGCTATCTACTTGGGCGAAGAAGGCGGACCTGGTTGGAAATCAGGCCAACCCAGTGAGACGTACTGTGAGAGTCCAGATGGCTGGGCATACACCCGCCTGAAAGCACCGCATGTGGAGAATTGGAGGCTGACCCTCGTTTGCGATAATCCTTCGCCACAGAAGGAGTTGGGCTTTCGCAATTCCTCGAGCGGAGTCATCACTGAACTCCCCAACGCGCAATTTGTTGACACCCTGAATGCCCAGGTGGGTCAGCTAATGATGGGATTGGTTCGAAACCAGACTCGTCCTGGCGATCCTGTGAACTATCCCCTTGCGTGGCTGCGTGACGGTGCGTATGTGATCGTGGCGCTGGCAAGATGTGGAGAAGTAGAAGTGGCGAAACAGCTCGCGAGATACTTCGCGGAAAATGATTTCTTCGGGGGTTTTGGCCCCGAGGCCGATGCACCTGGCCTTTCCATATGGGCACTCGAGGAGACGGCTGTCGGGTTGCAACAACCGGAGTTTGACCGATGGCTTTGGCCGCATGTTTATCGCAAGGCAGAGTTCATCCTGCGTATGCTTTCCACGAAGCAACCCATTCACGAACTCGTTTTCGGGCCGGTTGTGCCTTCGCATTTGCAGGATCCGAGTCTCTCGCTGGTATGCGATCCAGCACGCGACGGATTAATCGTCGGAAGGATGGATTGGGAACGTCCGATCATGTACGTCAACGCGGTAAGTTATAGAGGTTTGATCGCCGCAGCGGAGTTGGCGAACCGTGCAGGCGAATACGGGACAGCGAAAAGGTGGGAAGCAAGCGCGCGAGCGCTTAAAGAAGCCTGGAACGCCGCTCTTCTGCCTCCCGAATCAGAGAACGATCGCACTTATACTTCCGGTTTGTGGCCGACCTGGGTTGCGAGCGCTGCTGACATGAAATACGAACAGAATCTGGGATCGCACTGGGGTAAAGTTCATGACGAGAAGGGAGGGTTCATCCAGACGCCCCTCTGGACGTACTTCAACGTCGCCGAGGCTCATCAGTGGCTCTACCTTGGCAAGCCTGACCGGACGTGGATCACCCTTCGCTGGTTTTGGGCAAACCAGACGTCCCCGGGGCTATATACCTGGTCGGAAGGGAACGGAGAAGAGAAATACCTTTCACCTGTGGGAGCAAGTTCGTGGGTGGGTGAAGCCCCCATACGTCACCCCCCATTACTGGACAGCTTCTGAAATGCTCCTTCTCCAGCTTGATAGGTTGGTTTACATTGATGATTCGACGAGCGACTCGGTTGTGGTCATAGGTGGGGGAGTGCCACCTGACTGGCTTTCGCAACCTATGAGGGTGCGCAACCTTCCCACCCGATTGGGCAGCATCGATTGGACGTGGGAAGGCGGGAAAATGCGCGTGATGGTTCATGGCGCGAAGTGTAGAGTGAGGCTGGGGCCAGCCTTCCGTGCAGATACTCCCCTCGAGATTGAATACGCTCATCCCCATTGAGTTCTAATGGGAACTGCAGACGTAGCCGAAGCCACTCGTCCTATCTCCCGGCCACTGCTTAACGTAAACGGGAGGCACCAACCATGAATAGACGACGGTTCATGAATTACCTGGGAGCAGGAAGCGTGGCCTCAGTTTCTTCAGCCAACGGATTGGGCACACTGTTTGCCAAGGGAAGCGGACAGGAAGAG
>Ga0187873_1001624_pt1 | contig 18337 bp, 17 predicted proteins | sample June2016WEW_16_1_2_FD_133012 | JGI IMG/M metagenome (GOLD analysis project Ga0187873, IMG submission 133012) | Peatland microbial communities from SPRUCE experiment site at the Marcell Experimental Forest, Minnesota, USA - June2016WEW_16_100 | ecosystem: Environmental > Terrestrial > Soil >... | reverse complement strand
CGCGACGGGGCCGGGCGTGGCGTCGCAGATGGAAATGGCTTCGACAATATTGTCGCGCTTAAGAACATTGCGCACGCCGTTGAGGAATTCACCGGAATTGATTTGCGAGCGATGACAAAACAACACGCGCTCGATGAACACGACAAGGGCAATGGCCGCGGCAATCAAAATCAGCCAAATCACCGGGCCGCCATTGGTCAGAAGCAGTGGTAACATGAGTCCGTTATACGATTCGCCACAGAAAGTTCAAAGCGCAAAGTTGGCCGGCGGAATTTTAGAATTAAGAATCCGGGATTGGGAAGTTAAACGTCGCACAGTCATCTTGGGCTTTTCTCCCGCTCCTAAATTCTGGCTTCCGGCTTCTGACTTCTGTATTCTTTCCACATGGAAAAACCAGACCAATTCCGCGAATTGTTCCGAATGCAAAAGGCGCTGAATGAGCGCATCGGTGTCAAGACCGACGGCATGAGCGAAGTGGACAGGACAAAATGGATTTTGAACTATTGCCGCGCCATGACGCAGGAAGTCGCCGAACTTACCGACAGCGTGCCGTGGAAATGGTGGGCGAAGTATCAAAAGTTCGATGACCAGAACGCCCGCGTCGAGGTCGTGGACCTGTTTCATTTTCTCATCAGCCTCGCCCAAGTGCTCGGCATGAGCGCGGACGACGTGTTTGCCGCCTACATGAAGAAAAACGAGGTGAACTTCAAGCGCCAGGACAGCGGTTACGCGGTGAAGGATGAGAACGACAATAAGCACATTTGAACCATGAACCACGGTAAGCCCGGCAACAGCAAATGAATACGGAACATTGGAGATCGAGGAAGGTGGTGATTGTCGGGGCCGGCGCCGTGGGTTCCACCTTTGCCTATACGCTGGCCCAAAGCGGACTGGCCGACGAGATAGGCTTGCTGGACGCCAACCACGAACTGGCAATGGGACAGGTGCTCGATTTGGCCCATGGCCAGGCCTTTTTCCCCTCGGTTCAGATTCGCGTGGCCGAAAAAGCGGACTATGCCGACGCACATCTGATTGTCATCACTGCCGGGTCCAAGCAACGGCCCGGTGAATCGCGTTTGGCGTTGCTGCAACGAAACGCCGAAATCATCCAAAATATCATGGATGAAATTCTGCAGCAGAATTCGCCGGCAGTCGTATTGGTTGTGAGCAATCCGGTGGACATTCTGACCTATGTCGCCCAAAAACGCTCCGGCTGGCCGCGCGGACGTGTCATCGGGTCTGGCACGGTGCTGGACAGCGGACGGTTTCGGTATCTATTGAGCCAGCACTGCGGAGTGGACGTGCATAACGTGCATGCCTACATCCTCGGGGAACATGGAGACAGTGAACTGGCCGCTTGGTCCATGACCAATATGGCGGGCATGCCCATCGAACAATTTTGTTCCATTTGTAAAAAATGTGACGACTGGGAAGAGTCCAGGCGTAAAATTGCCGAGGCGGTGAAAAATTCCGCCTATCACATCATTGATTACAAAGGGGCAACCTGGTTTGCCGTCGGCCTTGCCTTGACGCGAATCACGGGGGCCATCCTGCGCAATCAAAACAGCGTGCTCACGGTTTCGGCGGTGTTGGAGGGGGAATATGGACTGAGCGGAGTGAGTTTGGGGGTGCCGTGCATTCTTTCACAGAAAGGCATCGAACGCATCTTGCAGGTCAACCTGCCGCCTGAAGAACAAAATGCCCTCGAAAAGTCCGCAGCCATTCTGCGGGAAATGATCGCGCAATTGAAATTGCCCGGCACATCATAAAGAAACAACCATGCCACAAGATACCCCATCAAAACCCAAAGGACTGCCCGGCGCGCAAGCGGCCAGAGCCGCTGAGCTTGTCAGTTATCAGGACGGCGCCATCGTCAGCCGGGAAATCGTGAAGAAGCCGACCGGCAGTGTAACGGTTTTCGCATTCGATATGGGACAAGGCTTGAGCGAACACACTGCGCCGTTCGACGCGCTGGTGCAGGTGTTGGAAGGTGAAGTGGAAATCGCGATTTCCGGCAAGCCGCACTTTCTGCAAGGCGGCGAACTGATTCTCATGCCGGCCAATCAACCGCATGCGCTCAAGGCTCTCAATCGTTTCAAAATGATTCTGACGATGATTCGGTCGTAGGAAGCTATTTTTTCTTTCAGCCTCGCGTTTCGAATTTTGGGCTTTATTCTATCGTCTGGATTCTGAATTCTGAACCCGGATATGGCCTATCTCAACGACAATTATCTGAAGCTGAAAGCCGGCTATTTGTTTCCTGAAATTAGCCGGCGCGTGAAAGTTTTCTGCGAGGCGAATCCCGAAGCGGCCAAACGCCTCGTCCGCTGCGGCATCGGCGACGTGACCGAGCCGTTGCCGCCTGCTGTCATCGCCGCGATGCACAAGGCGGTGGATGAAATGGCCGTGCGCGAGACATTCAAAGGTTACGGTCCGGAACAAGGTTATGAATGGTTGCGCGCCGCCATTGCGAAAAATGATTTCCGCGACCGCGGCTGTGATGTGGCTGACGACGAGATTTTTGTCAGCGACGGCACGAAATGCGACACGGGCAACATCCTCGATATTCTTGGACACAAAAACAAAATCGCCGTCAGCGACCCGGTTTATCCCGTTTACGTGGACACAAACGTCATGGCCGGCCATACCGGCGAGGCGAATGAAGCCGGCGCTTATTCGAAGCTCGTTTATTTGCCCTGCCGGCCGAGCAACGGTTTCATTCCCGAACCGCCGAAACGGCACGTGGACGTGATTTATCTTTGCTCACCGAACAACCCGACCGGTGCGGCGGCCAATCGTCCGCAACTCGAAGCGTGGGTGAAATACGCGCTCGAACAAAAGGCCGTCATTTTGTTCGACGCGGCTTACGAGGCTTACATCGCCGACCCGGTGTTGCCGCATTCGATTTACGAAATTCCCGGCGCGCGCGACTGCGCCATCGAGTTCCACAGCTTCTCGAAAAGCGGCGGATTCACAGGCGTGCGCTGCGCGTTCACCGTGGTGCCCAAGTCGCTGAACGCACAGACGAAATCCGGCGAATTCAAGCCGCTGCATCCGCTCTGGTTGCGGCGCATGACGACCAAATTCAACGGCGTGAGTTACATCGTCCAACGCGGCGCGGAAGCGCTTTACTCACTGGAAGGCAAAGCGCAGGTGAAGGCTCTTATCGAGCATTATCTGGGCAACGCAAAAGTGCTGCGGGAAGGCGTGAAGAATGCCGGGCTGAAGGTTTTTGGCGGTTTGAATGCGCCCTATATTTGGGTGAAAACGCCCAAAGGCGTCACAAGCTGGCAGGCGTTCGACAAAATCCTTGGCGAAGCCAACGTGGTCATCACGCCCGGCAGCGGATTCGGCTCGAAAGGCGAAGGCTATTTCCGCATCAGCGCCTTCAACAGCCGCGCCAATGCCGGCGAAGTCGCCCGCCGGTTGCAGGAATTGAAGTGGTGAAAATTTCGGCGGAGGCGGGATGGTGGCCGTCTGCAAAGACCTTGCCATGAAAACCGCGCCGATTTTCCGGGGCGACAGCCCCGTTCGCTGCACGCATTGTTAGCCTGTTTTTATCATGTCCGTCATTCATCCGATGAAAAGTCCCACAGCGAGCAAAATTGGCGTGGTCAAATTGATAACCACATTTATGCCCATTGAGGGTATCAAGGCGGAAATATTTTCAGCATTTTGGTAAGCGCCTCGGCAGGCTTTCCAAGCCGGTATAGCTGTCAATAGAGCGAGCAGACTAAAGCGAGGCAACAAACCCAGAATCACACCAACCACGACCGAAACATAAGCCAGTAATAATAGGATGCCATAAAGCACACTGCTGGCTTGTCGCCCGATGGTAATGGGGAAATGCTTGCGCCCTATACTCTGGTCGGCTTCGGCGTCTGGAAATTGGTTAAGCAGCAACAAATTGCTGACTAAAAAAGTTGGCACAAGAGACGCAACGAAGGATGTCCAACTATATGTGCCAGTCAGGGCAAAGTGTGTCCCCATGACCATCAAAATGCCAAAGCCCAATCCCGGCGCTATCAGACATAAAATGGGCTGGTAAACCCACCAGATGGTATAGGTGACCAGCAGAATCAAACCAAAGATGCCAATGGGCAACAATTGCCAGCCCTGCAACCAAACAAAGTATGCGCCGATGGCAGCAGTAATCGCAAAAGCCATCCACGCAAGCAGTAAGGATGCCTCTTTCATTTCCGGATGAGCAGGGAGAGTGCCGCTGCCCCCGCTGAAAGGTGTGCGCTGTGTCTTGGTATCCAGTCCGCTCTTGAAGTCGAAATACTCATTGAACACGTTGACACTGATGTGGGCCGATACCGCGCCGATAAGAACCAGCAAAATGTTCAGCCAATTTATTTCGCGAGTCTGCCAATAAGCAGTGCCGACGCCAACAGCAACACAGGCAGGCGCGAGCATCAGGAACGGCACGCGCATGGGTCCCAGCAGAGATTTCAGTGTATTCATGAAAAAACCTCCGACGAGCCGAATTACTATAACACTTGGCGGTTAACGATCCAAAGCTGCCTGCCTCAGCGTAGCTCGGCAAGAGCGAAGATGGGAGCCACGGCCATCCGTCTTCGCTCCCAAGCTATGACGGGACAGTCAGGAGCCTGACTCACGCCTGCATAACGATTTCCAGCTTTCACCTGTCGGTTGAAAGCGAGTCAACGCGGCACTGCCCAAGTGCCGGCGAGACGATCCGGCAGGCCACGGTCGGGCAAGGCCAGGGACAATATCGTCAGGCCGCAAACGAACAGTGCTACCACAACCGCACTTGTGGACGGTTCGAACCAAACTTTGAGCATTCCTACCAGTTCCAGCCCCAGCAAGACCGGACTCCACGCCACCAGCGCACGCCAGAACACGCGCAGGCGAGAAGCTCGCGCGCCATCCTTTCGGACAAAGGTCATCTTCGCGATGAGCAATACCAGCCCGCCCCGGAACAGCAACGCGGCCACCAGCGCGGGAATACAGACAAAAATCAAAAGCGCCGCATAGACCATAAACAGTGGAAACCACCCTAGTTTAGAGGGGTTGAACATCGGCGATTTGGGCAGATACTTTTGCACGGCAGCGTCCGCCTCTTTAATTTCTTCTTCCGTGGGTGCCGGGTGTTCGACAATGCTCTGCTCGGCAAATCGCCGGGATTCGCCCTTGATAAGTATCATCGCGAACCCGCTCGTCCAAACCGCGTCATTGGTGATAACGCTCCGGTAATGGCTGGCGATGAATATTGCAAACTGGCGGTCGGTCGGATGCGGCTGATTTTTTGTCCACCGGAAATTAATGGGGGCCTGCCGTTGCAGCCTTACATGAAGCTGCGGCCGATTTTTTATCCACGGAGCATTCATGACGGCCCGCCGTTGCAGCAACACCTGAAGTTCCGCCACGCCCGGATTGCTCCGGCTCCAGTGTTCCATCATCGTCATACTGAAGATGGAGCTTAAGGTGATGAACAATGGCCCGATGAAACAACCTGCAACGATGCCGACACGCCGCCAGCGCGAAACCCCGGCCAAGCGCGACAACAACGGTTTAAGCGTGCTCGCCACAGTGTCCGCGTCGGGAAGCTTCTGCAGACTATCCAAGAAATGGCGCACGTGCAGCGGCAGCGGACTTGGCACCACGCTCGCAGTTCGCGCACCGGCCTCCGGCTGCCCCGTCAAGGCCGCGTCGGCGACTTTGCTGAGGAAGTACCCACAGGATTGAACTGTTGCTTCCTTATCTACGATGGTCGATGCAAGACCGGGTGCGGGGAAATCGAGGAGTTTGGCCCGGCCGTCGCCGGTAATCCACACGCGGTCCAAAGCCAGCACCGGTGGCAACGTGCCATCCTTCGCCGCCGCGCTGATTTCCCGGGCCAGATCGTAAAGCCAGTACCGCACCTGACTCCACGGTTGTCGGATTTGAACCAGATCCAACAGCGGTTTGCCGGTTACGGCTTCGAACGCATCCCAGTTTTCCTCCGCTGAACGCCGTCCACTGAGCCAGCGCAGGCGCCCCACCCGGCCGATGTTCCGCAACATGGCCGGGACCGGCGGAGTGCCAGGCGGAACGATCCGGATCCACACCTTGCGGAACAGCCTCAAGTCATAACCCAGCAACCATTCCACTGTTGTTGATTTCTCCAATGTCTCCAAGACTTGATACGGCCCAACCGTTGCTCCAGCTTCAGCAACGGGCGGTGGCATCTCGGCCATGACTAGCACCGGTCGTGATTCGAGCGCCACTCGGGAAATCACCCGCGTTTTTGTGACCAAGTCCTGCACAGCGGCAAAACCGTTCCGTCGGCGAGCGGTGCAGACCAACAGGCCCAGCATGATGTAATACGAAGAAAGTGTTAGAAATTGCATCGACACGGAGCCTTCAACGTAAACCCGGGGATTGGCGCTAAAAACCAGCCAGTACGTCAACATTGGCGCTATGACGTAAATCAAGGCCCTCATCAACGCGCGCCAAAAGCCCGGCACATTCCGATCCGGTCCAACGACGCGCAGGTGGCAGATGGCCTTGCCGACCGCAGCGCCCCACAGTCCTTCGAGCAGTGCGTAGTAGAGAAGCGAAACGGTCAGGCACGGGAGCATCAAAATCAGCAACTTGTGCAAAACCTTGCCGGTAAGACTCGGGAAATCGGCAAGATTCATGAAATCAAAGACGTTTTCACCCGTCAGCCATTGCATACACATGCTAGCAGTGCCGAGGACCAGCAGGTCGATGGCGCCGGCTAGGAAACGCAGGCCCAGCGTCGCGGGTGTGGGGGCGGCGGAGCTGTAAGGGGTCAAGGCTTGGCCCAGGTCCTGATAATTTTTGAACCTTTCACTTGGTTGCTTTTCAAGGCAACGCAAGACTGCCCGGGCTAGACCTTGCGGAATGGCCGGACGGAATTTTCTTGGCGACGGCGCGCGTTGTTCGAGCACGGTAGCAAGCAGTTGAACCGGGTTCTTCGCTTCGAACGGTGTGCGCCCGGTGAGCAGATAGAAGAGTGTGGCACCGACCGAATACATGTCCGAGTGTACGTTCAGCTCGTCGCCGCGCAGTTGCTCCGGCGAACAAAAGGCAGGCGTGCCAACGAACATGCCGGTCACGGTCAACGCGGGTTCGGTACGGACGGCTGTGGAAATCGAAAGCCCGAAATCCCCAATCTTCACCGTGCCATCGGCTTCCCGGAAACAATTGGAAGGCTTGATGTCGCGATGCAAAATACCGATGCGCTGGGCCGCTTCCAGGCCGGCGATGATTTGGAGCACGCAGTCCACGGCCTCGCCCACGGGCAATGGGCCTTGCATTCGCACACGGTCCTGCAACGTGCCGCCAGTCACCAGTTCCATCGCGATGACCGGTGTCCCGCCGATCTCCTCGGTGCCAAAAACGTAAACACTGTTCGGATGATTAATCGAGGCCGCCAAGCGGCCTTCGCGGAAGAACCGTTCGCGCGCCGCAGGCGAATCGAGCTTTTGACCCAACACCTTAAGCGCCACGCGCCGTCCGCTTTCCAAGTCCTCGGCCTCAAACACCGCGCCCATCCCGCCTTCGCCCAGCAGGTGGACGATCCGGTAATGTCCCAATTTCTCGCCCGGCTGTGGCAGTCCGTGCGAGGGCGCCCGCGCTGGAGTCATAGCCACTGTCTCCGTCTGCGGCTGGTCGGATCGCGTAGGCAGGGCCGCCTGCAACAGGCACTTAGGACAGAAGTCCAGCGGCACACTGGCGGGCAACTCCGTGCCACACCGGGGGCACCTGTGCCTGGAAGGGGAATCAGTTTTACGCTCAGTCATGATTTTTTTCCACTCCCATCTTAAGCAGAATTGACTAAAGGTAACGCAGCGGCGTGCTCTTTTTCACGGGCCAAAGGTCGCAAAGAGATGGCGGATTTCCTCCTCGATCTCTTCCTGCGAAGAGACGGTATTGGCGATTTCCGCATGTAGGATTTCGCGGAACCGGGCGCGCAATCGGTGCATGGCCATCTTGACGGCAGCCGCCGTGAGATTGAGTCGCGCGGCGATTTCCGCGTAGGGCAGGGCCGACTCGTCCCGGACCAGACAACTGCGGAGGTGTTCGAACAATTTGGCCCGGCCTGTGGCCAGATACTCCTCATGCAATTGCGTCATGACACGCCCGATCAGGGTCATCGCCCAGTGACGGTCAAAGAGCACATCGGGTTGGAGCTGGTGTGCCAGCTCTGCGGAGAAGCGCGATTCAGCTAGTTCCTGGTCAATGGACACGATGGGTGCGAAACCGCCTCGTTTTTGCGCATGGCGGTGGTCCCATTCATTGGCTGAAAACCGCTTCAAGGCCACCAGTAGAAAGGTGCGGAACTTCCCCTTCTCGCGTGCGGCTGACTTCAAGTAATCCTTTTCCAACAGCCGCGCAAAGAATCCTTGTATCAAATCCTCGGCGTCCGCCGGGCTGTGCCCCGCCCGGCGCGCGTAAACATAAAGCGGATACCAATAAGCCCGGCACAGACCCTCAAGCGCCTCAGTGGTTTGTGGTGAAGTCTTATCCTGCGCCAAGAGCACCGCCGACCAATGAGTGGTAGCGAAAACCGGCCCACGGTGGTTGCCATTGGAATTACTCGAAATCGGATTGCACTGGGTCGAAGTGCTCACGCCAACCTAGTTTGCGAGATCACCGGTTTAACGCAAGTCCGCTTTATTCCGCGGACGCTCTGATCACCGAACGCGCAGAGATTGACATCTCGGCGGAAGTTCCGCCTCCCCATGGACGCCCCAGCGGTGCGTCCCTACCAAGCCAAATTACCATTGGCAAACCGTCCGCAGGTCTGATATACAAACCGTCCGCCTTTTGAACAAAGGCGCTGAATTTTTAACCAAAACGATTTTATGTCACAGCATCGCAGCCTGCGCGCGACGGCCACTCTTGGCAGCAAGCGCAATGTCCTCAAACGTTTCGAGCGTGTTGCGCTTCTTAAAAAGCGCGGCCAGTGGAAAAATGGCGACCGCATCACCGGTCTCCGCAAAACCAAGACGGAAGCCTAGAAATAGCGAATGACGAAGTGCGAATGGCGAATTTTTATTCGTAATTCGAAATTCGTAATTCAATATTGAACTTGCGTCTTCAAAAATTTCTGGCGGATGCAGGCGTGGCTTCGCGCCGCGCGGCGGAACAAATCATTCTGGCCAGACGCGTCAGCGTCAACGGCCAGCTGGTTTGCCGGCTCGGAACGAAAGTTGATCCCGCGCACGATGAAGTGACAGTGGACGGCAAGCCGGTTCGCGCCAAACGCAAGCTTTACGTGGCTCTGCACAAGCCGGTCGGCTGTGTTTGTTCGCGCAAGGATGAATTGGGACGTCCGGCAATCCACGATTTATTGCCAAAAGAATGGCAAATGCTCCATTCCGTTGGCCGTTTGGATTTCGACAGTGAAGGATTGATTTTTCTGACCAATGATGGACAATTCGCCCTGCGCCTGACGCATCCGCGCTATGGCGTCCGCAAAAAGTATGTGGCCACCGTCGAAGGCCGGGTGGACAAGGCGATGCTCGCGCAGTTCACGACCGGCGTCTGGCATGCGGGCGAAAAGCTCCGGGCGCAGGCGGCGCGGCTCGTTTCAGCCGGTCATGTGCGCAGCGTGGTGGAATTGGAACTGGGCGAAGGCAGGAACCGCGAGGTGCGGCGGCTGTTTGAATCGCAGGGGTTGACGGTGAAACGGTTGCAGCGGACGCAGATTGGAAAAATCAAATTGGGCGAGTTGAAACCGGGCCGATGGCGGACATTGACAGAGACAGAGATAAGAACTTTACTTTTAGAATTATGAAAATGAATTGCTGGCTGACTTTGGGCGTGATGATGGTGACGAGCGCAGTCGCGCAGGACAATACAAACGCGGTGCCGCAAATGCCCGCGCCAACCGCTCCTTCGCCCGCGGAGGTCGCGCCCGCGGCAACGGCCGTTGAGACCAACGCTCCGCCGGCAAACGCGAAGCCTGTCAAACACAGAAAACACAAAGCCGCCGCGCCGGAAAAAATCGCTTTTACCGAACCGGCATCCACACTCATTGCCGGCCCGGCGGAAGTCGCCGTCAACGTCAATGTTCGCGGTCAGGCCGGCCTCAAGGGTGATGTGGTTGCGCATCTCGTCAAAGGCGACACGGTGACGGTTTTGTCTCAAATCAACCTGGACAAACACAAGGCCGACGAACCCGCGCAATGGGCGAAGATTGTTCTTCCATCGAGCGCGCACGTTTGGGTCAGGACCCTGTTTATTGACGAGACGAATAAAACGGTTCTGCCAAAGAAATTGAATCTGCGCGCCGGGCCGAGTGAAAATTACAACGTCCTCGGCGTCATTGAACGCGGCACGCCGGTCAGCGAAGTCAAAACCAGGGACGACTGGATGGAAATTGACGCGCCGACCAATGCCTGTGCTTTCGTCGCCGCGATGTATTTGCAACAGGCGGCTCCGGCGACGCCGGCTGTTGAGACCACGCCCATTGTGGCCGAACCGATGGCCCCGCTGGTCGAGCAAGCCCCGCCGCCGCCCCAGCCGCGCATCGTCACGCACGAAGGTGTTGTGCGTCACGTTATCAGCATCGTCGCACCGACGAAATACGAACTGTTCGATCCCAAGACAAACCAGAATATTGATTATCTTTACACGACTTCACCGAGCCTTAATCTGAGCCGTTACGTCAATAAGCGGATTATTGTCACGGGCGAGGAGGGTCTTGATGTGCGCTGGAAGGACACGCCCCTCATCAACATCCAGAGCATTCAGGTGGCCGAGTAATGCCGCCGGACAATCTCATTGATGGCCGCGCCATTGCCGCGCAAATCCAGCGTGAACTTGCAGGGCGCGTCGCCGGGTTGAAGAAACGCGGCGTGCAACCCGGTCTCGCGTTCGTTCGCGTGGGTGAAAACCCGGCTTCCAAAGTCTATGTCGATCGCAAGGAAAAAGCCTGCGCAGAACTCGGCATTTTTTCCGAAACGCGCGTTTTGCCGGAGCAAACGAGCGAAGCCGAGTTGCTGGCCTTGTTGAAACAATTGAACGCGGATTCCCGTTTGCACGGAATTTTGGTCCAAGCACCGTTGCCAAAACACATTCGCGAGTCGGTGATTTATTCGAGCGTGCTGCCGCAAAAGGATGTGGATGGTTTTCATCCGGTGAACGTCGGCAAATTGTTGCTCGGCGATCCCAGTGGTTTTCAGCCCTGCACACCGGCGGGTATTCGCGAATTGCTGATTCGCTCAAACGTGAAAATCGAGGGCGCCGAAGTGGTGATTTTGGGGCGCGGCAACATCGTCGGCAAACCGATGGCCGCGATGCTTTGTCAAAAAAACGCGCACGGCAACGCAACCGTCACGATTTGTCATTCGGCCACGCGCGACATCAAGGCGCATTGTCTCCACGCGGACATTCTAATCGCGGCGATGGGTGTCGCCGAATTTGTGAAGGCCGACATGGTCAAACCCGGCGCGACAGTGATTGACGTGGGTGTCAACCGCGTGAACGGCAAACTAATCGGGGACGTGGATTTTGCCCGCGTTCAGCCGATTGCCGGAAAAATCACGCCGAATCCCGGCGGTGTCGGCCCGATGACCATTGCGATGCTGATGCAAAACACCGTGCGCGCGGCGGAAAATTTTGGAAGCTGAAAACTCGTAATTCAAAACTCATAATTAAAATGGAAGCCACTCGAATTCTCCCCGATTTACAATCCTCGCTTTTATGCGAGGAAGTCCGGCAGGAAGCCAACGGAAATTTCTTCATTGTCGGCGTCATCAATTTCCTCCGTGTGCCCCAATTGCCCATCGTCGCCGGACGGCTCTGCATCTTCAACCGCTGGACGGCGGGCATCGGCCAGTTCGTCGAAAACGTCCGCCTCATCGCACCCGACCAGACGACCGTTGTGAGCAAGGGCGAGATGAAATTTGAGTTGCGCGACCCGGCCATGTCCTTCAACGGCGTGATGGTCTTCGGCAACGTGAAATTTGAGGCCGCCGGGACGTATTTCATCGAAGTGCTTGTGGACGACGTGATGAAACTCCGCTATCCCGTGCCGGTGGTTCTAGTGCCGCCGCCCAATCAAGATCCCCAAAAGCCGCAGCCGCAGCCGCCGGCGGGCGGAAAAAAGGCCTGATTTCTTCAGGGCGGATTGAGCACGGATTGATTTTTTCTCCGTTCAATCTGTGTTAATCTGTGGCCCGATGAGTGCGTCGGCTGAATCAACTTTTGCGTGGGAAGCGCTGACGCCGCGCGGCGTGGCGGCATTCGCGCGAGCGACGCCAGGTCGTTTGTTTCTCGTGCAGTTCATTGTTGCGCTGCTTGCTGCCGTGTCGGTTGTCTGGTTTCTTCACGATGGTTGTTTTCCAACCGTGTTGACGGCGATTCAAAATTTGCCTGCCACCGGCGAAATCCGGTCCGCCCGGCTCGATTGGCGGGGCAACTCGCCGCAACTGCTCGCCGAAGGCCGGTCCGTTGCCTTTGACGTTGACCTGAATCATTCCGGCCAAATCCACTCGCCTGCGGATGTGCAAATTGAATTTGGCGGAGAGACCGTCCGCGTTTTTTCGTTGCTCGGTTACACTGAATGGAATTACCCGCGCGGCTATATCATCCCTTTCAATCGCACGGAGCTGGAGCCGCAGTGGGGCGCCTGGGCGATGGAACTCCCGTTCATGGCCGGAGTCGTGCTGGCGATTGTCTTTATGCTGTGCTGGGGGTTGCTGGCGACGATTTATTTTCTGCCGGTCAGGATTCTCGGTTTTTTTGCGAACCGCGATTTGAACCTGCGCCAAAGCTGGCGGCTGGCAGGCGCGGCATTGATGCCGGGCGCGTTGCTGATGGCGGCGTCCGTTTTGCTCTACAATTCCGGCTTTCTCAATTTGGTTTCCCTGTTTTTCACCTTCGCTGCGAATCTTGTTCTCGGCTGGATTTATTTGTTCCTGAGTCTGCTGTTTCTGCCGCGGTTCCCGTCGGTGTTGAACAAAGGTAATCCCTTCACGCCGCCATAGTAAATTTGACACCCGCCGGAAGGGTCTTTAGCCTCCGCGCATCATGTCCCGGTTGCCGTTTGAATTGCTTCTTGCGCTGCGTTATTTGCGGCCCAAACGGACATTTGTTTCCATCATCACGCTCATCTCCATCCTCGGCGTTGCGCTTGGCGTCGCCGTGCTCATCATTGTCATCAGCGTGATGAGCGGGTTCGACCACGATTTGCGCGGAAAAATCCTCGGTTTCAACGCGCACATCCAGGTTTTCCGAAGCCGCGGAACGATGCAAAACTACGCGCAGGTTGCGAGTGTCATCGCGTCCAATAAAAACGTGCGCAGCGTCTCGCCGCTGGTGATTGGCAGGGTGCTGGTGGAAACGCAGGAGGAGACAAACAAGCAAGCCAGGGTGGATGCGCCGATTTTGCGCGGTGTGGATCCGCAAGCCGAAGGCAGCGTCAGTGTCCTGCCGCGAAGCATCGTGGAGGGGAAATTCGATTTGAGCGATCACGGTGTGATCATCGGCAGCGAGTTCGCCCGCAACCTGGGACTCCACGTCGGCGACCGGTTGTCCATTTATTCACCGCACGATATCGAGCGGATGCGCAAAAACCGCGGCAATAAAAACGAGGAGGCCATTTTGCCGGAGGATTACGTGGTGCGCGGCATATTCGACGTGGGCTACTACGAATTCAACAGCCTGTTTATTGTCACGTCACTGGAGAACGCGCAGGATTTGTACGATCTGGGTGATTCCGTGCATGACCTGGAGGTGATGTTGAACGATCCGTATCAGGCAATGGAAGTGAAACGGCAATTGGAGCAAACCCTCGGCAAGGAATTCACCGCGACCACGTGGATGGAACAGAATTCCGCCATTCTGAGCGCACTCGTCGTCGAGAAAAACGTCATGTTTTACCTGCTGTTTTTCATCGTCATTGTCGCCGCGCTTTGCATCTTGAGCGCGCAAATCACGTTCGTCGTCCAAAAAACGCGCGAAATTGGAATGCTCAAGGCGCTCGGCGCGACAAATCTCCAAATCTCCGGCGTGTTTCTCAGTCAAAGCGCCATTATCGGCGTGCTTGGCGTGCTGGCCGGTTACGGCCTCGGCATTCTGGCGCTGACTTACCGCAATGAATTTTTGCACTTCATGAATCACTGGACCGGCTTCGAACTGTTTCCGGCGTCCATTTACGGCTTCAGCGAGCTGCCGGCGGTGATTGCCGCCCGCGACATCGCGTTGATCTGCGGAAGCTCGTTTGTCATTTGCATTCTCGGCGGCGTGTTGCCCGCATGGCGCGCCGGCCGGTTGAAACCCGTGGAGGCGCTGCGTTATGAATGAACCGCTGCTTTCCACCCGCGCCCTCGCCAAGACTTATACCATGGGCAAACGCGCGCTCGAAGTGCTGCGCGGCGTGAACCTCGACGTGGCGCGCGGCGAGTTTCTTGCGCTGCGCGGCGCGTCCGGCGCGGGCAAAAGCACGCTGCTGCATTTGATCGGCGGACTGGATTCGCCGAACGCGGGAGAAATTCGTTTTGCCGGACAAAATATCGCCGCGTTTTCCGAACACGAACTCACCGACTTTCGCAACCGCCGCGTCGGTTTTGTTTTTCAAGCGTATTATCTTCTGCCTGAACTCGACGCGCTTGAAAATGTCTGTCTGCCGGCGCGGATGGCGCGTGTGCCCGTCGCGCAGGCCGTGGCGCGCGGACGCGAATTGCTTTCTCTTGCCGGGCTCAAGGATCGCATGGAACACAAGCCGTTTGAGCTTTCCGGCGGCGAACAGCAGCGCGTCGCCATCGCCCGCGCGCTCATTAATGAACCGGAATTGCTTCTGGCCGACGAACCGACCGGCAATCTCGATTCGCGCACCGGCGGCGAAATTATTGAACTGCTCAAAAATCTGCGTGTCGAAAAACAGACGACGCTGGTCATCGCCACACACGATGCAAAAGTGGCCGCACACGCACAGCGCGTCGTCGAATTGGCGGATGGCCGCATCACCAATGGCTCATTGTGAAAGGAGCCTTTGAAAAAGGTTTTGGTGGTTGGCTTCCATAAAAAATATGCTTGAAGATCGCGATTACATGCGCCAGCCGGTTTACTATCGGCCGCGCATTTCGTTCACCGTGGCACTGTTGATTGTTTGCGCGGTCATTTTCATTGTTGAATGTGTAACGTGCGGCTATCCGCCACTTTTCCTCCCGGATAATTATTTTGCATTGAGCGTCGAAGGATTGAAACGCGGTTATGTCTGGCAGTTGCTCACCTATCAGTTCATGCACGCCGGCCTGTGGCACATTTTTTTCAACAGTTGGGCAATCTACGTTTTTGGCCGCGAAATTGAAGAGACACTCGGCCCCCAAAAATTCCTGGCTTTGTTCCTCACAAGCGGCGTCATTGGCGGACTTTTACAGTCGGCCGCCGGCTGGATTTGGCCGCATTATTTTGGCGGTGCGGTGGTCGGCGCCTCGGCGGGTACATTCGGACTCGTCGCGGCATTCGCCATTTTATATCCGGAACGCGAATTAGCGCTGATTTTTCCACCTGTGATTCTACGCGCTAAAACCCTCCTGATTTTTTCGGCAATAGTAGCATTCTTCGGCATTATTTTTCCCGGCGGCAACATCGCCAATGCCGCGCATTTGGGCGGCATGTTGACAGGCATTGTTTTCGTGCGGCAATTCATTCAGGGCCGCTGGCATTGGCCGCGATGGGGATCATCGCCGTCGCGCCCGGCCGCGCCGCGTAAATTCGTCGTCACCCATGTGGGCCGGGGCAAATTCTGGCGTTCGTCCGCGGGCAAACCCGATGATGAATTGTCCACCGATGAATTTGTAAAAAGCGAGGTGGACCCCATCCTCGACAAGATTTCCGCACATGGCATCCAAAGCCTGACCGCTCGCGAACGCGAGACTCTCGAAAAGGCCCGCGCGCGAATGGCCAAGCATTAGGAACGCCGGCCTCCGGCCCGGCATGATCCGGTTGACCGTCTTGTCAACGCGCCCGGATCGGAGATCGGCGCTCCAATTCGTGGCACTCGACTCCCTGGCGCACGGGAGTGGAGCGAAAGCGGCTCGACTCCCGGCTTTTGTCGTTTTACGCTCAAGCCATGATCACGCGCTACTCACGCCCCGAAATGCGGGCCATCTGGACCGACGAAAACAAGCTCCGCATCTGGCTGCAAGTTGAACTCCTCGCCAGCAAAGCGCTGGTCAAGGAAGGCATCGTGCCGGCAAAAGACCTCGCCAAAATCAAAGCCGGTGCGCGCAAGTGGTTCGCCAACTTGCCGGGGCTGGTCACCCGCCAGAAGGAATTGGAAAAAACGCTCAACCACGACGTCATCGCCTTCACCACCGCTGTCGCCGAAAAAATCAATCATCGCGCCAGCCGGTGGTTGCATTTCGGGTTGACCAGCAGCGATATCGGCGACACTGCGTTCGCCGTCCAGATGAGGCAATCCGCCGACATCCTCATTGCCGACGTGAAGCAACTCCGCGTTTCCATCGCGAAACGCGCGAAAGAATACATGCTGACGCCCTGCATCGGCCGCAGCCACGGCATTCACGCCGAGCCGACCACCTTCGGCCTTAAGCTGGCGCTCATGTATGACGAATTTGGCCGGGCACTCGAACGTCTTGAACGAATTCGCGAAACCGCTGCCGTTGGCAAACTTAGCGGCGCCGTGGGCACCAGCGCCCACTTGTCGCCTGCTGTGGAGGCCGCCGTGTGCAAACAACTCGGCCTGCGACCTGCGCCCATCGCCACACAAGTCGTCCAGCGCGACATCCACGCTGAATTCATGACCGCGCTGGCCCTCGTCGGCGCGAGCATCGAACGTTGGGCGGTCGAGTTCCGCCATCTCCAGCGCACGGAAGTCCTCGAAGTTGAGGAACCCTTCACCAAGGGCCAGAAAGGCAGCAGTGCCATGCCGCACAAGCGCAATCCCATTACTTGGGAACGCCTCACCGGTCTCGCCCGCGTTCTGCGGGGCAATGCCGTCGCCGCCCTCGAAAATGTCGCCCTCTGGCACGAACGCGACATCAGCCACAGCAGCGTCGAGCGCATCATATTCCCCGATTCCTGCACGCTGCTGGATTACATGTTTGGCCTGCTCACCCGGCTCATGGATGGCTTGGTGGTTTATCCCGAAAACATGAAGCGCAATCTCGGTTTGAGCCTCGGCATGTGGAATTCACAAACCGTTTTGCTGGCGCTCATCCGCAAAGGCATGACGCGCGAAGACGCCTACAATCTGGTTCAAGACGCGGCGATGAAGACCTGGGAAATCAAACACGATGGTCGGGACAACGCCGACTTTCTCAAGCAACTCCAAGCCGACTCTGACGTGGCGAAATATTTCAAGAAAGGCGAACTCGAAAAACTCTGCTCGCTCAATTTCCACTTCAAGGAAGTGAAGAACCGGTTCAAGAAACTGGGGTTGTGAGACACGAATAGCGCTCATTTGCGCCAATTCGTGGAATTCGCGTCGTCATTCAATTTCAGTCCCGATGGGGCTGCGGTCGTTGCCCATCACCGTTTGCCGGATGAAGGCGCTCTTAGTGATTTTGCCACGCGGCGGAAGTGGTAACCGATGATGGCGAGTTCGATGGCGTGCGGGAACTGACGCGGTCGCCTGATGAGTGTGCCCCAGAACAGCCGCCAATATCCCACGCGTCCCCGATGCCACACGCCCAGCACCCAGAAGGATTTTAGAAACGCAATGATGTCCGCCCGTGACAGGTGCAGGCGAGGGCCGGTCGGACGATGACTTTTGAGGAACGTGCGAATGCGCTGATAGTAGTTCCGCGGCTCGTAAAGTTTCTTCACCAGTTCGCGGTAGCCGGATTGCAGGAACTCGCGGTTCAACCTGGGTTTGAAGTTTAGCGTGGCATCGGAGTTGTTGCCGCTGCTTTCGGCTTCGAGCCGCCCCTCGCGTTTCAACCGCTGCCACAATCGTGTCTGGGGCAGCGCGCTGAGCAACCCCACCATCGCCGTCGCCACGCCGGAGCGCTGGATGAATTCAAACTGCCGCTTGAAGATGTCGCTCTTGTCGCTGTCGAAGCCCACGATGAATCCGCCCATGACTTCCAGCCCGGCGCGTTGCAACGTTTGCACGGCGGCCACGAGGTCGCGGTTCTGGTTCTGGAGCTTGTGACATTCCGCCAGCGCCTCGACCGAAGGCGTTTCAATGCCCACAAAAACCTTTTTAAACCCGGCTTCCACCATCAGCGCGCACAACTCCGGGTCATCGGCGAGATTTATGGACGCCTCGGTAAGAAATCCCATGCGGGTCCGTGTGCGCCGCCGCCACTCGATCAACGCGTGCAGCAATGTCTTCGTTTGCTGTTTGTTGCCAATGAAATTGTCGTCCACGATGAAGACCATG
>Ga0187873_1001619_pt1 | contig 18349 bp, 20 predicted proteins | sample June2016WEW_16_1_2_FD_133012 | JGI IMG/M metagenome (GOLD analysis project Ga0187873, IMG submission 133012) | Peatland microbial communities from SPRUCE experiment site at the Marcell Experimental Forest, Minnesota, USA - June2016WEW_16_100 | ecosystem: Environmental > Terrestrial > Soil >... | reverse complement strand
CTGAGCGCACTGATCGACGATCTGGTGGATCGCCGGGGCCGCAACTGCGTGCCTGTCCAGTTGCCCATCTCCGGCGCAGAGGGATTTCACGGCGTGGTGGACCTTGTGACCATGGAGGCCTGGCAGTACACCTCCGGCGGCGACGGCCTCGGCAAGTCCTCCGCCGAGATTCCCGCCAACCTGGCTGCCGACGCCAAGACCCGCCACGAGGCGCTGGTCGAGCTGGTGGCCGAAGGCAAAGACGAGCTGATGGAGGAGTACTTCGAGACCGGCACGCTTACCAGGGAGCATCTCATCGCCGCGTTGCATGATGCAGTCCGTGAAGATCGCATCTTCCCGGTGCTCTTTTCCAGCGGCCTGGCCAACATGGCCCTGGACCACCTCCTCGACTTCATCAAGGACTATGCGCCCTCGCCTGTTGAGCGCGCGCCCATGGCCGTCCGCAATCCCGCCATCGAACCCACGGCGGACGATCCCGACGCCGGCAAGTCCACGCGCAAGATTGACGACAGCGAGCCGCTGGGCCTGTTCGTCTTCAAGACCATGACCGACCCATTTGCGGGTAGGATCAGCTTCTTCAAGGTCATCAGCGGCGTCATCAAGAACGACGCCAACGTGGAGAACTACACGCGCCGCGGCTCGGAGCGCTTCTCTCATTTATCTGTTATGCAGGGCCGCAAGGCCATCGAGATTCCCGAGCTGCACGCCGGAGACCTGGGCGCCGTGGCCAAGCTGCGCGACACCCTCACCGGCGATACCCTCGGCGTCAAAGGCTCCGACATCCAGGTCGATCTCCACAAGCTGCCTGAGCCGGCCATGACCTACGCCATCGAGCCCAAGTCCCGCGCCGACGAGGACAAGCTCGCCCCCGCCATCCACAAGCTGATGGAGGAGGACCTGCTCATCCGCTTCTTCCGCGACCCGCAGACCAACGAGTTTCTGATTGCCGGCGCTGGCCAGCCGCACATCGAGGCCATCGTCAGCCGCCTCAAGAAACGCTACCACGCCGAGGTTACGCTGAAGGCGCCCAAGGTGCCTTATCGCGAGACCATCCGCGGCAAGGCCGAGGCCCAGGGACGCCACAAGAAGCAGACCGGCGGCCACGGCCAGTTCGGCGACTGCAAGATTCGCATGGAGCCTCTGCCGCGCGGCACGGGCTTCGAGTTCGTCAACGATATCTTCGGCGGAGCCATTCCCCGCAACTACATTCCCGCCGTCGAAAAGGGCATCGTCGAGTCCGCCGCCCGCGGCTATCTCGCCGGCTACCCGGTGGTCGACTTCAAGGCCACCGTCTACGACGGCAGCTATCACGAGGTGGACTCCAACGAATTGTCCTTCAAGATGGCCGGGCGCATCGCCTTCCGCAAGTGCATGGAAACCTGCAAGCCCTGCCTGCTCGAACCCATCATGAAGGTGGAGATCGAAGCTCCCGACGAATTCGCCGGAACGCTGATGGGCGACCTCAACTCCCGCCGTGGCCGCGTCGGCGGCATGGAGTCCAAGGGCCGGACAACCATCATCAACGCGCAAGTCCCCATGGCCGAGATGCTGACCTATGGCACGCTTCTCACTTCCATGACCCAGGGCAAGGGCAGCTACCGCATGGAGATGGACCACTACGACTATGTCCCACAGTTAGTCGCCGAAAAAATCCTGGCTAATGCCAAGCGGCCGGTGGAGGAAGAAGAGGAATAAGCTACCGTCCGCTGCGGTCAATAAGCACTGAGTGCCCCAGGTTCCGAAAGCGGGACCTGGGATGTAGCGGGCCACCCACCCAGGAAGCCCCGGCGGTTTTCCCCGTTCCCGGCCATGAAAGACGAGGGTTACAATAATTCTCAAAGAGGTTTATCTCTTGAGCGACACAAACATAGGCGCGAAGGCCTTACCTCGATTGAGAGCACCTCATCACCATCGCTTGGCTTGGTTAGCCGGATATGTAAGGCGCTTGATGGATGGGCGCGCAGCCAAGAAGAATAGCGAAGACCCCGCTGAGAAGGCATCGCGTCTCACCGCGAGGGCCACAGTATGGATGGCAGTTTTCACTTTTTTCTTGGCTCTTACCAGCGCGGGTACCATATTGATCCTGGCAAACCAGCTAAAAGAGATGCACAGCGGTGGAGTCGACACACACAACCTTGCGGATGCCGCTGTGAAGACCGAAGCGGCAGCTGAGAAGAGTGCCAAAGCATCCAGAGATTTTGCTGATAGCGCTGAGAAGATTAATTTGGGCATCGGAATCGCGGTTGATAAGTTGAATCTGCAAGCGGAGGAGCTGAGGGAAAGCGTTCGGCAGGCCAGTCGGCTTGCGAAAGCTACAGAGATGTCCAACGCCAATGTTTTTGCAGCAGACAGGCCGTGGATTGGTGCCACGATTAAAGTGTCGGGTTTTGAGATCGGTAAAACGCCTGGAGCCGACTGCACCTTTACTAACAGCGGGAGACGCCCAGCCTCGATACAGTTTGCCTCTTGCAGTGCTGGTTTCTATCAGGTGCTCCCCAAGGAGCCGAAGTTCAACAACAATGCAGGGATGCTCAGTCAAGGGTTTCTTGTCCCAGGCTCGGGTATTACTTCTTCGCTTACCGCAATTCTCGAGGACCGGATGGCCCCGGGACTTATCCAGGGTAATCAGCCGACGGTTGAGTTACTCAAGAGGTTGGACGCTAGGGAGATAACCTTTTTTGTCTATGGAAGGATAGAGTACACAGACGTCCGCAGCGGGCAGGCACATTATACTCACGTCTGTGTTCAGTACAATCCCCCAACTAAAGCGACTGCGCCGGGGTTCTATGGATGCGAGGCCTACAACGAGGGCAACTAACTGAGCAGGTGTACACGGATGGTCAGAGCAGGTCGAGGCGGGCTAGCCGGGTGGCCCAAGTCTGAATTCTCAGAACTGGGAGACCGCAAACCTCGACCCTCCGTCTCCCTTTTCCCTGTCCTCAGGGCCGGTATTGTGCGCCGTGATAGATGTGCAGGATTTCAACATCGTTCTCTTTTACGCGATAAACAACTATGTAGGGCAAGCGCGGCAAGACCAACTCGCGGGTTCCTTCCTCCCGTCCGGCGCGGCCACGATAGGGAGTGGTACGCAATGTAAGGATTGTCTGGTAGATTTCCAGGATTGTTGATTGCGCAAACGCAGGAAGATACTGAATAAGGTAATTCCCGATCGATTCCAGATCGTCCGCCGCCGCCGGGGTCCAGCGCAGACGCATCAGGTACTCAGCATCCGGGAGACGCGGGCATCCATTTCATCCTCTTCGATGAACATCCCCTGGTCTGCCTGTTCGATCCCCTTGCGCACGCCCTCGCGGAATCGCCGGTCGTCTTCAATCAGCAGCAGCGCGGCATCCTGCACCAGGCGCGCAGGCGCAACCCCCTCCACGCTGGCGATCTGACCCAGCTTGGCTTCCTGCTCGGGGGTGAATTGAACTTCCATACTTAAAGTGTTGCAGTAGACGAATGCACTGTCAAGCCCTCGGCAACTCATCCCCCGGCATTGGAGGGTTATCGGGAATGATGTCGAGGTAGGAACTCAGCCCTTTGCCCGCGCCTCCAGATTGCGCCCTGCGCTGAAAAAACGCCGCGGCAGTCTCCACCGCGCCGATCTTCTGCGCCAGCGCGGAGGTTACCCAAACATCCAGCGAGACGCCATTATCCCGCGCCAACTCCTCAACTCGTTCCACGAGCGAATCCGGTAGATCGAAAACTCGCGTCATACTGCCCTCCTGCTTACTGGCAGCGCTCCCTGGTTGGCGCTGGCTCACCGCTGGAGAAGAGCCCGTCTTTGATCAGCACTTTTCCACTGGAAGTGACGCTGGAAACAGTTTGCATTCTGCCGTCGTCTAGTTTGCGAATGACAAGCTCGAGTGTCTCGTCTCCTATCACTGTTGTAACGCGCAGGTGCCCCGCGTCAATGCGCTCTGCGGCGATCCACTTGTATTCATTCGGTTGGCGATCAGCGCCAAACTCTATATGCTGGATTACCACGTCGCCCTGGGCGGAAATTGTCGAGCGGGCGTTGCCGTTCACGCCTGCGGCTACACTGCAGTTGTACGCCCAATTTCCCATCAGACCAAAGTCAGCGGTGGCTTTTTGCACGACGGTTTGGGCGTACGCTGCTGTGCACAGCGCAAAGACCACAAGCAGTAAAGAAGAAAAACGTTTCATAATCTCTCCTCTCAAACTTAGGGACGGAACCGAGCGAAACCCGAATGACGTCCCTGTAATTTATGCGCGGGTTCGTCGTGCAGGTAAACTTCCCGTCCACGTAGAAGCTTACGACCCAGTGCGTCTTGTTGTCGAACGTCATCTCGACGTACGGCCGAGCCACCGGCGGGTAGCCCATATCTGACCAGTCATAAATCTAGGTGCCCCATGTCTGGATTTTCAGACCTGAGAGACCATGACCCTCGGCCGTCCGTTTCCCTTTTCCCGGTCAACCATCCAAATTTCTAACTTCCTTCCCCGAGATGTGCCAGGTACTCTGCCGGCGAAAGCACGATGACGCCAGCTCGGGCAGGCTCCGGGAAGTGCTTGAGATTCCCTGTCACTAGCCAGGCTCCCGCCGCATGGGACAGGGCGAGGAAGATCGCGTCCTTTACGTCCGGGGTTGGATGCGGCCATGGCGGAGGATCGGGCAGTTGCAAGCTGCTCTCGATCAGTAACTCCAGCCACGCGGGAGGAAACTCGTGGCGCGTAAACGTTGGCCGCCAGAGCACTTCGCGATATTCGCCGGTAATGGACGGGCAGGTCACGAGTTGCACCTGCCCCGCCAACACCCAGTCCATCACCAACTGAAAAGGCACGCTGCCCAGCTTCAGTCCCGCTGAGACAATCACGTTGGTGTCGAAGACGGCGAACCTCATCAGCTCTTCCGGCTCTTTTCCCTGGCCAGCCGCGCTGTTCTTACCGCGTCAATCTCCTGCTCGATCTCCTCATCGGTGATCGGATATTGTTCCGCAAGCCGTGCACACTGCCGTAAACTCGCCTTCGCCATGGCCCGCCGCAACTCCAATTCTTCAGCGGCAACATCTCCCATGACGGGAACAAGAAAAAATGCCGGCCCCTGCTGGCCGGCCAGCAGCACGGTCTCCCCCTTCGGAACGGCCTTCAGGGCCTTGGCGCCGCGCGTTCGGAACTCCCGCAGTGAAACTTGACGCATGGATTGCCTCCTGCATTCAGTGTAGCCGTTTTGGCTACGCCCGGCAAGAGGCTTGTAGACTGGGTCTGATAGGCGGGTGTCAAGACATCTTTCCGGCATAACCTCATCCCGCCGCTTGCGCCGGTTACTTGCACCGCGAGTATTCCACCCCATTGACGACGACAATCGGGCTTCCGTTGCTGTTGTGCTTAACCACGGATTGCACCGGCTGGGGAATCGTATCGCCGATGTAGAGCTGGCCATTGACCACTTTCCAGCGGCCTCCTCCGCCGGAGTTGTGCTGGCTGGCCATGGTGCCGCCGTAGCCGCTGGAGTAGCCTTCGCCGCGGCCTCCCTTGCTGTATGTGCCGTTGGGGCTAAAGACCCAGCGGGTGGTATTGGAGTAGCCGGAGATCTTGTTGTAGGAGAAGGTGCACCAGGCGCTCGACAGCATAAGACTCTCCGACATTCCGCCACTGCCGCCACCGCCGGCCCCCTGAGGCATCGATCCCTGCGTCCCGCAACGGAAAGTCTGGACCGCGCCGTTGATCAGAAGGGTCAACACGTCTCCCTTCAACTGGTAGGGATAGCGGAAGGTGCCGTCGCTGCCCACCAAGGTGATGGCTTTGGCGTCCGCGGTGTAGCGATAGCGGATTCCACCGATGACCGTGGTGCCGTCCCGGCTCAGGACAATGGTGGAATCGGGTCCTGTCCAGGCGCCTACCAGGCCATTACACTGTGCCTTGCCCGGTTGCTGGCTGGCGCCGGAGTTGTAAAGTTGCGCGGAGGCCGCGCCCGTCGCAAGAATCACAACGGACAGAAGAAGGGCGTGCGCTGCGCTGAGTCTTAACATGATTGCCTATCATATACCTGCAGTACAGAAGTTGGAAGAGTGATGCAAAAAGGCCGTCCCAGGCGGAGAGCCGGATGCATCAGATAACTTTCCGGCGTATTACTGATAAGGGCGTCCAGCCCATGGGCGTATGATTCCTGTGATGGTCGTTCAACTAGAACGAGGAGCGTTCCGATGAGTTTGTTTCGTTGTGCCTCTGCATTTGTTCTTCTGGCCGTCGGCATGGCGGTTGCGGCTTACGCGCAAACCGATAAGAGTTTTCCGTCGGAGTATGAAATCAATCTTATGCTCACTCAGGCCGAGCAGGCGATTCAACAATACAAGCCACTGATCGACCAGCAAGAGAGTCAGGTAGGCAAGAGCGCTCAAGACGCCGCCACGAACGATCGCCAGGTGGCGGCTTCATTGCAAGCGGCTGTGAATGCCCTCAAAAGCAACCCGCAGGAGTTTAATGGGCCGCTGGGTTTCGCTTTCTTTCAATGGCTGGATGATGCATCTCGCAACGCCGCGCTGTGCGCCAGTTCCGCATCATCGCAGGCCGAATCGCAGATGAAGAATGGGAATACGGCCAAGGCCAACACCTTGCATCATCTAGCTCAAAGTTGTACGGATGCATCGTCGTTGCTTCACGCCGTAAGCAAGGATGCGGGCTCTTTGTACGTGAGGTATCTCGAGGCTGAGAGGCAATCTGCGATTCGAAACGACGAAATGATGAAACAGTGCACGGAAATTCTGAAGAGGTACGACACTAGCCCGATTAAGCCGTTGCGCTGAACAAACCGATCGAATTGAGAGCATGTCTAAGAGGTTGATCTCGTGAGGCTCCAACCTTCCGGCCCGCGCGTGAGTTCAAACTTAAACCCGAAGCCGCAGGCGTTGTCGATGTAACGAAAAAAATCCGGCGTGAAGCAATAAATATAACTTTGGCGAACAGCCAGGCGCAGCACGCGCCCCAGCTTGAATCGCTCGCAATAGATTTTGACCAGCGCCGCGCGGCGCTGCGGCTCGGTTACTTTGCTCACCACGCCGCGCAACTGCACTCCGCAAATCTTCCTCCAGTTATCCGCGTTGCGGTAGACGGTTGCGGCGGCGCGGGGAGTTCGGGCGAGGTTCAGGCAGTGCAGGCTGTCTTCGGAAGAGAGCCAGTAGAGCGAGAGTTCTTTGTCGACAATGTAAAAAAGCGGCGCCACACAGGCCTGGCCTTGCTCGCCGGTGGTGGCCAGCGACAAGGTTGTCTCTTCGCCCAGCAGCGCGGCAATCAGCTCGAGTTGTTTCCGCGCGCTATTCATCGTCCTGCCCTGGATATTTATTATCCACGCCTTACGGCAGGTAGTAGCGGAAGGTGGTCCAGACCATGTTGTTGATGCCCTTGGCGCCCACGCCCGCGCCTCCGGTTGTCAGAGGCGCGCCGGACCAGGCTTCGCGGACCGTGTAGCCGTACTGGAAGCCCTGACGGAGTCGGCCGCGGTCGCCCTTGTAGAGGTCGTACCAGTAGCCTCCGGTAATCTCCTGCACGCTGCGGGTTTGCGCGCCGCAGGATGCGCCGGGGTAGTAGCCGGTGGAGCTGCCGTTGTAGCCGGGAGCAGTGGTGGTGTTGCAGGCGGAGTTGGAGAGTAGCCGCGAACCGTAGCCGACGGCTGCGGCGGCGGGAACGGCCCACGTGCCGCCCCACACGCCGCTGGTATTTTGCGCGGCCGTGGGCGCGCCCAGCGAGGTGGCGTTGGAGCCGGCAAAATCCTCGCGGCTGGCGTAATCGCCGCCGTAGTTCAGCCAGAGAATCAGGCGGGGAGTCGGCGTGGCTTCCAAGGTAAGCAGCCCGGAGAGGTTGTGTATGGGTTCAAGCGCGCCTTTGGCATTGGCGGTAACATCCGGCAGTACCGAGGCGCCATAGCGTCCCACACCGGGTCCATAGAGGCCCTTGGCGCCGGCGGTCAGCTTTTTGGCCACTACCGGAATGCGGAAGCTGGCGCCGAGTCCGCCGAGCCGGATGCTGTCTGAATAAGCACTGGCGGTGGTGAGGGCGGGCGCCACGATTACGCCGGTTTTAATGTCGGTAAAGCCGCCGTAGAGGTAGCTGTTGGTGGTTTCGCCGGGATAGACGGTTTCATGGGCAAAGCCGAGAATGCCGAAGATCTCGAAATGTCCGTAGCCGGGATCGAAAGCCGCCTTGGCCAGGATGTCAGGCGCCTGGTTGAAGGAGATGTTGGTGATGTTGGCGCAGGAGCTGACTGTCTTGTAAACAGGAACGGCGATGTTCACCGTGTTGCCTCCCGAGTCGGTCTGCGCCTGGTTGGCGTAGTTCACGATGGCGGTCAAGGGCGTGCAGGAACTGATGGATGCGTTGTAGAATCCGCCGTTATTGCCTGCGCTGCCCAGAACGGCGTAGGGCGTGTTGCCTGCCAGTGAGGCGGTGTAGAGGAGTTGAGGATTTTCCACCGCTATGCCGAAGGCCGCCTTGTCAAAGCTCCTGGTCACGCGAAAGCCGTACTGACGCGACCAAACAAAGCCGGGAACAAAGTTGGGATCGATGGTCAGCGGCGTGAGGGTGTTGCTGGGAGTGCTGGCGATGCCTTTGCTGCCTTCATTGGCCAGGGACCACATCTGCCCGCCGGAAAAGTCCCAGCGGCTGTTGGTTTCGGCTTCTGCATAAAGCGCGCGCTGGCGGAATACGTAGCTGTTGGTCTGGTTGTTGTTGGAGGTGACACCGGCGCCCAGGAAGTCGCCCTCGAAATAGCCGCGCAGGGTGCCCCAGCTGGTTTTTCCCTCGGCCAGCAGGCTGATGCGCGACTGACGTGCCGAGCCATAGAACTCGCTCAGCGAATAGGCATCCGCGTGCTCATAAGGAAGCGTGTTGAAAGCGGTGGCAATGTCGCCGCCGGTAGCGTGGGCGCGATAAACAGTTTCGCCCGCCAGGTAGCCGCCGGGGGTGAGTCCGATGCCCTTGTAACGCAGAACGCCGGGGCTGCTGATTACATTTTTAAGACTGGCCGTTTCATCGGAGACGGTGACGGCCAACGTCGCCTGATTGCCCCTGAGGCTGGTTACAGCGGATTGCAGGGTGGTCACGGCGGCCGCGTTGTCGCTCACTTCCCGCTGCTGGGCAATAGCGGCAGCTTCCGCGCGGATTGCCGCGGCCCGGGCGTCAGCCGCCGCCTGCTCTGCTTTCTTCAGCAGCGTATCCTTTGCGGCCAGGTCGCTCTTGAGGCTGTCAATCTGGCCCTGCAACTCGCGGCGCAGCGCCTGTATCTGTTCCTCAACGGTGGGCGATGCCGGCGTCTGGGCCTTATGGCTCGCGGTACGCTTCTTTACCGGCGGATTGATACTGCTTGTTTGCCCAAAGGAAGCAACAAGACTGGCGGCTAAAAACGCTGCTGTCACAAGATGAATCTTAACTTTCATGAGGCTTCTCTTTTCCATGAGGCTTCTCTTTTCCCTTCGAATCTGATTCGATGCGGCTGCGCGCAGACGTACCTTGTCTGCAGCGTTTGTTTCCAGATTTTGCGGTGCCGATGAATATAGGAATTGTACAGTGATGAACAACCATCGATCCTGTTCCTGATTCGTTTCTAGAGCGTGTTTCAAAAACCAGCTTTGTGTCAGGGCACGACTTCAGTCGTGCCGATAAAGACCCTTAAAACAAAGGGCTTCAGCCCCTGATGGATCGCAACCAGTAGCCGCTAACCCGTTTTTGAAACACGCTCCAGTCAAATTAAGTTTGGCGGCTTAAGTGACCATTGAGTTTGGGTGATTCATTCGTATTCTCCTAAACAGCGATGATTCTCCTGATTAGCTCAGTTTCTGGCTGATAGAACCAGCCCAATTAGGAAGAAATAACAACCCCATCCATGCCGCAGTACAGGATCGCGGCAAGGATGGGGTACGGGATTGTTGACGCTACTTCGGCGGAGGCGGAGGCGCCACAGGGGTAGTTGGCGGCGGAGCTGGAGTAGCTGCCGTAGCGGGAGGAGCGGCGGGATTTGGCGTGGCTGCCGAGGCTGGCGCCGCGCTCGGAGCCGGAGTAGCAGCTGGCGTTGCCGCAGAAGCTGGCGTTGCCGGAGCAGGCGGTTTAGGCGCTGCGCCTGGCACAGGTGACGCAGCTGGTGCGCCGGGCTGGGCAGGTGCGCCTGGCGCTCCTGGTGCGCCGGGACGTGGACCGCCAGGCATGGGGCGCGCCCCGCCCATTGGCGGGTGGGCCTGCATGGGAGCCGGCATGGGGGGCATCTCGCCCACTTCAACCAATTCGACGTCGAAGATCAGGTCGGATTTCGCGGGAATTCCCGGATGTTCCGGGTCATGGTCCGGGATGGTGCGGGTTCCATAAGCCAGTTGCCAGGGGATGAAGATGCGGCGCTTGCCGCCGACCTTCATGTTGGTAAAGCCTTGCTCAAAGCCCACGATGATGCCCATTCCCTGAACAACCGGCAAGGCTTGGGGGTCGCTGAGCTTGGGCTTGCCATCTTCGCCCATCACCGGCTTGCCCTCCCTGTCCCTCAGCGGCATCCGGTGGTCGGCGGAGGAGTCGAACTTGACTCCGTCGGCGGCCCGGTAGCCGGTGTAGTAGACCTTGAGCAGCTTGTTGGGCTCGGCCACAGCGCCGGTGCCGATCTCAATATCCTGGTAGCGCAGAGCAACCGTAAAGATCGGTTTTTGAATTCCGGGATGCTGAAGAATTCCGGCGGGCGCCTTAATGATCGCCGCGACCGTTGGAGAGGTTGCGACAACGGTTTTTGTGGCCGGGGCAGCGGATGCGGCGGGTGTAGGCTTGGTAGCTGTGGTGGCGGGTTTGGCTGCCGGAGCAGCAGGCTTGGCAACGGTTTGGGCGCTTGCGGCCGCGGTGCTGGCCGCTAAAAACAAAATCAAAGCTGTATGTTTCATGTGTTGTCAAAACTCCAGTTGGTGCTTGTTGGAAGTTTATCAGGCGCCGCGGTGGTTTAGCATCTCGCCAGCAGCCCCGCCAGCAGGGCGGTTCTGGGGGCCAGATGCTCCACCAGGATGGACTCGTGGCGGGCGTGCGCGCCTTCTCCCACCGCGCCCATGCCGTCCAGGGTGGGAATGCCCAGAGCGGAGGTGAAGTTGCCGTCGGAGGCGCCGCCGCTACGGGCTTCTTCTAGCGCAAAACCAAGCTGGGCGGCAAGCTCCCTGGCCGTGCGGAAAAGCTGTACGGTTCCGCGGGTGCGTTCCATCGGCGGGCGGTTGATGCCGCCATGGACGTCGAGCGCGTAGCGCTTGTCGGAAGGCTTGAGCGCGGCAAATTTTTGTTCCATGCGCGGGCCGTCCGCCTTGCGGACAATGCGTAAATCAACTTCAGCCCATGCCTGGGCGGGGATAACATTGGACTTTGTGCCACCGCCGATGACACCGGCGTTCACCGTGATTCCGCGCTTCAGGTCGGTCCAGCCGGAGACAGTCTTGACGACGCGGGCCAGCTCCAGGATGGCGCTGGCTCCTTTTTCAAAGTCAACGCCCGCGTGCGCGGCCACGCCGGTCACGTCGATGCGCCAGAGCCCGGTTCCTTTGCGCGCGGTCTTATAGGCCAGCCCCTGCGCAGGCTCCAGGACGAAAACGGCGGAACACTCCGCCGCCAGCCGCTCGATGACAGGCCGCGAGGCCGGGCTGCCGACTTCTTCATCGCTGGTAAGCAGCAAGATGATTTCGTTCTGCAACACGCCAGCTTCGGTGAGCATTTCGATGGCGGTGAAGGCCATGGCCGCGCCCGCCTTCATGTCCAGCGTGCCCGGACCCCAGAGCCGGCCTTCGGCAAGGCGGCAGGGCATAGTCTTGAGCGTCCCCAGAGGCCAAACAGTGTCCAGATGGCCAAGCAGTAGCGTGCGGCGCGCAGCTCTGGATTTTGGCTCGAAGCGCGCCTCCAGCAAATCTCCAAAGCCACGCTGGCGATGGAGCTTGACGCGCCCATCCAAGCCTCGGGCGTGGGCAGCAGCCAACGCAACGCAGGCGTCCACGGCGGTCTTGTCGTCCGAAGGCGATTCCGCTCTAACTAATTTTTGTAAGAGATCGAGCAATGAGGACTGCTTGCGCCGCGCTCCGGCCAGCAGCGCGCGCATGGGGACGGGAAAGTCGGTGTCTGCGGGCATTTCTTACGCTCCCATCCACTTGCGCAGTTGCCGCTGCGCGGGCTTCTCCACCAGGAACATTGCCGCAACGGCCACGGCAACCAGAAATACGAAGCTGAGCCACGGGTCGAAGCGCACTACTCCCAGCCGGTCCAACAGATGGGTGTCGTGAATCAAGTTCCACAGGTTGAAGTGCAATATGTAAAGGCAGTAGCTGGCATTGCCCAGAAAAACCAGCGGGCGCACGCTGAAGGCAGACGCCAGCCAGTTCTCTCCTGCCAGCCCCAAAACGATGCAGCCGAACAGAGGCATCAGCAGGGCGTCATGGAGGAGGACGTAGGGAACCAGCGGCCCCATCTCCAGCAGGACGAAGACCCCGGCAAAGCCGGCCAGCCCCAGCAGCAGGCGCAGGCGGCTGGCGCGCGGCGCCAGCGCGTCCAGGCCAGCCAGCAGAATGCCGAAGACAAAGCTGGCCAGATGCGGCAGCGGCGTGTACTTGAGCGCCCACAACCAGTATCCGTAGCTCCAGCGGTCAGGATGCGCGATACCGTCTGGCTGGAAGATCATGTATAGCAGGCCGGGAACCATGCCCACGGCCCACACCCCAGCCAGCAGAAGCAAATTGCGCGAAACCGTTGCAGGCCGTTTGACTTTGGCCAGCCAGGGAAACAGCGCGTACATAAAGGCTTCGGCGGGCATCGCCCAGGCGGGCGTGTTCAGGAAGGTGGCCAGCGATGGAACCCAGCCCTGCAAGAGCAGCGGCGTCAACACCATGCCAGTCCAGAACATTTGGTGCGTGTGAGCGCCGTACTCCACCGTCACCATTCGCCAGCTCATCAGCAGACTCAGCAGATAGATGGGATAAAGCCGCGTGAAGCGCGCCTTCCAGAAGCGCACCGCACCCAGCGTGCCAGCTCGCGCTGCATCTGAGTAGTTGTAGGCCAGCACAAAACCCGAGAGCAGAAAAAACAGGCCCAGCGCGACATAGCCCGCGTTGACTACCGGCCCCAGAAAGCCAAACGTCTGTGGATTGGAAAAATGAAAAAGGACGATGTTGATGGCCGCCAGGCAGCGCAGGCCCGTCAGTGCATCCAGCCGTGCTGGCTTGTGTGTTTCTATACAGTGGTCAGTGGTCAGTGAACAGTGGTCAGTTACGACCACCGGGCTTTTACTGTTCACTGTCTGCTGTTCACTGTTCACTGTATTTACGCCGTCACCAGCGATCCGACTTTTTCGCCCAGCACTACCCGCCGGATGTTTCCCGGTTGGTTCATGTTGAAGATGATCATGGGCATGTTGTTGTCTTTGCACAGGCTCACGGCGGTCAGGTCCATCACCTTCAGGCCCTGGCGCAGTATTTCCATGTAGGTAATGTGGTCGTACTTGACGGCGTCTTTTACCAGAACCGGGTCTGCGCTGTAGACGCCCTCCACCTTGGTGGCCTTCAGCAGCACGTCGGCCTTGATCTCCATGGCCCGCAGGCTGGCCGCTGTATCGGTGGAGAAGAAGGGATTGCCGATGCCCGCGGCGAAGATCACCACGCGGCCTTTTTCCAGGTGGCGCACGGCGCGGCGGCGGATGTACGGCTCGGCGACCTGGTCCATGAAGATGGCGCTCATCACGCGGCAGGCAACGCCGCGTTGTTCCAGGGCGTCTTGCAGCGCGATGGCGTTGATGACGGTAGCCAGCATGCCCATGTTGTCGGCGCTCACGCGGTCCATCTCTTTGGCATGTTCGGCCACGCCGCGAAAGAAGTTGCCTCCGCCCACCACCACGCCAATCTCCACGCCCAGCGCGTGCACGTCGACGACCTCGCCGGTAATCTCGGCGACCTTGCCGGCATCCAGCCCGAAACCGCGCGGGCCTGCCAGCGCCTCACCCGATAGCTTGAGAACGATGCGTTTATACATACCGATTTGAGTATCGCATACCGGCAGTGGTTCATCTTGCCCCACGTAATGCGAACGTAACCGCAAACAGCTCTGGATTGCGGAGCAAAACCGCATGGAGATTCCAGCCCACAGTATGCTATAGTACTTCCAAAATATTCCGGGAGGAATCAGGCATGCCGTCCAATCCCGATGGAAATGACAATGGCCGCGATAAAGAAAATGGAACGATAAGCCACATCTCTTCTCTTTACCGCACTGCAAGTCCGGAAACCGCCTTTTTTCTCTCCGCAATGGTGCGTTTAGCTACGGTCGGCTGCTTCCTTATCTTTCTCTATTCGTTGTGTTTTTGGGCATCCGAACAGTTACTCCGTATCTTTGGCGTGGGGATGCTGGCGGCAGGAGCGGCTCTGCTGAGCGGCTTCCTTCTGGGATTTATCTTCGCCATACCGCGCGTGGGCGGACAAAAGGGGAAAACCAACACAGCCCAGCCGACAGACGCCCAAACGCCTGACTCGGGCGTGAAAACCAACCCGGCTCCGCCCAATGAGAACCTGGTCGAGATCTCTGACTGGCTGACTAAAATCATTGTGGGCGTGGGACTGGTTGAATTGCGATCCATCCCGATTATGTTGGGCAAGCTGTCGTACTATCTGGCGTATGGATTATTGCCAGCCTCCTTCGCAGGCGGCGCTTCCTGTGCGGAATCCCTCTTCATTGGTCAAGCGGCAGGGCTGACGATCCTCATCTTTTACTTCACGCTAGGATTCTTGTTTTGCTACGTGTGGACAACGATCTATTTCTCACGCGATTTGAATGCGCAGCTTATGCAGCTGGAACAACAGAAGGACACCCTGCAGCGGCTCAAGCAGGCTGCCGACAAGATTATGCCCGCTAAAGCCTCCGTCATCCTGTCGGCTGAAGCCTCCATCAGCGCGAACCAGCTCGACAAGGCGATGGCCTCCATTGACGAAGCCCTCAAGAACGACCCCAATAACGGCTTGGCCGTGATGACCAAGGCCCGGATTCTCAAGCGACAAGCCTCCCAGACCGGGCAGCCAGACCGGGACAAGCTGCTGAAGGAGGCCCTTGCCTACGCCGACCAAGCCATCACCCTGCTGCCGGACAAGGGCGAGCCGATCTACAACAAAGCTTGTTATCAGGCGCTGCTCAACGCGAAAGGCCTGAAAAGCGATGTGCTTAAAAACCTCAAATCCGCCTTCCGCCTCAACCCCGGCCTGCGGCAAGCGGCGAAGGATGATCATGACTTGGCCCCGCTCAAGCAAGATGTTGATTTCGTTAAGCTTATGGGAAAAGCTAGCCGCCGGGGGGCTTGACAATTCTCCCTCACGGAATTATTCTTATTGAGAAGGGTAGTTTAAAGGAGTTGAATTCGATGAGAGACACCATACCCGTAGTGTAAGTCGCAACCTGTCTGACGCTCTCAACGCGTGAGACGTATGCTTTCAAGATCAGGATTGGAAAGGCAGATGCAGATTGAGTTCTGTGTCTGCCTTTCATGTTTAGTGGCAGGGACTCTGCACACACAAACGGCCCGGAGTTGAAGCCCCGGGCCGTTTCAATTCCTAGTTCCTACGTCCCTGGTCCCTATTTCTTACTCTGCCGCTTCCACGGGCTTGGTCATGGCGACCGTCCAGTCGGGCGCGCCCACCTTGAAGCGAGCGAAGCGCCGCACGGTGATGTTCTCGCCCAGCTTGCCCACCTTCTGCCCGATCAGCTCCTTGATGCTTATGGTCTGGTCCTTGATGAAGGGCTGCTCCAACAGGCAGACCTCCTCGTAAAACTTGGCCATCTTTCCCTCGATGATCTTCTCGATCACCGGAGCCGGCTTGCCGGTGGTAGCGGCCTGTGCGCGATAAATATCCTTCTCGCGCTCCAGATCGGCCGCGGTTACGTCCTCCGGCTTCACATAGCGCGGATCGCTGGCCGCGATGTGCATGGCGATGTCCTTCATCAACTCCTGGAAGTCCTCGGTGCGGGCCACAAAGTCGCTCTCGCAATTCAATTCCAGCAGCACGCCGATCTTGCCGCCGGCATGAATATAGGTTCCCACCGCGCCTTCGTTGGTGGTGCGTGCGGCCTTCTTCTGCGCCGAGGCCATGCCCCGCTTGCGCAACACCACGAAGGCCTCCTCGATGTTGCCCTTGGTCTCCTGCAACGCTTTCAGGCAGTCGCCCATGGGTGCCCCGGACTTTTCCCGCAATTCTTTTACCTGCTTGGCATCAATCTTTTCGCTCACTGTATTCTCTCTCTTCCAGTTATCAGTTATCAGTGGTCAGATTTCAGTAGCCGGCCTATGTCAGACCAGTCGCCTCCCTGCCAGTCTCGTTGTTACTGACAACTGAAAACTGACAACTGAAAACTTTTCCGCACAAGAATTAACGCACACTCTCGGCCACGTCGACTTCATCGTCCAGCGCCGCCACCGCGGCGGGCGCCTTGCGGATGCCGCCGCCCAAAGCCGCTTCCAGGTCCACATCCTCAACCGGCGCGGCATCTTCGGCCGCAGCTTCAGCCTCTGCTTCAGGCAGGGGCGATTCCTCGGCAAAGGCCTTGTCGCCCACCAGGTTCACGCCCTCGGCGGCCGAGTCGGCGATCTTCGAGGTGAACAGGCGAATGGCGCGCAACGCGTCATCGTTGCCGGGAATCACATAATCCACCACCGTCGGGTCGCAGTTGGTATCCACCACCGCCACCACCGGAATGCCCAGCTTGCGCGCTTCCTTGACGGCAATCATCTCATTGTTGGAATCGACGACGAACAGCGCGTCCGGCAGGCGCTTCATCGTCTTGATGCCGGCCAGGTTCGTCTGCAGGTGCTTGCGCTCCCGCTCCAGCTTGATCACTTCCTTCTTGGTCAGCAACTCGTAGCGGCCATCGGTGGCCATCTCATCGATCTCCTGAAGGCGCTTTACCGACTTCTGCACCGTCACCCAGTTGGTCAGCAGGCCCCCCAGCCAGCGCTGGTTGATGTAGGGCATTCCCGCGCGGGTGGCCTCCTCGGCCACGGCTTCCTGCGCCTGACGCTTGGTGCCGACAAACAGAACCGTCTTGCCGCTGGCGCACAGCTCGGTGATGAACTTTGACGCTTCCTTAAACAGCTTGAGCGTCTTCTGCAGGTCGATGATGTAGATCCCGTTGCGCTCGCCAAAGATGTACTCCTTCATCTTGGGATTCCAGCGCTTGGTCTGATGCCCGAAGTGTACTCCAGCTTCGAGCAGCTCCTTCATTGTGATCGTGGCCATTGGCCTCCTTCGTGGATTGCATCCGGGTGGTCGATGCCAGCGCCCGGATTGAACCCGCTATTGCGGGAATTTGGTAAAGCAAGTTATCAGTTATCAGTTTTCAGTTGTCAGAAACCTCGAACCGCCGGGCACTGAAAACTGATCACTGACAACTGACCACTGAAAACTATCTCTTGCTGAACTGGAACCGCTTGCGGGCGCCCTTCTGCCCGTACTTCTTGCGTTCCTTCATGCGCGAGTCGCGAGTCAGCAGGCCTTCGGCCTTGAGCGCCGCGCGCAACTCGGGATTGAACTGCACCAGCGCGCGAGCCACGCCCATCTTGACGGCATCGGCCTGCGCCGATACTCCGCCGCTCTTAACGGTGGTTACCACGTCAAAGTTCGAGGTCATTTCCACCAGAGCCAGGGTGCGCTTGGCGGCCACGCGCTGCTGCTCGGTCACAAAGTACGCGTCGAATGCCTTGCCGTTGACCTTCCACTCGCCCGTGCCAGGACGTAGAAAGACGCGCGCGATTGCCGACTTGCGCCGCCCCGTCCCGTAATACTGAACCAAATCTGCCATTCTCTTCTCAGCTCCTAGCTTCTAGCTCTTAGCTTCTAGCTAAAAGCCGAAAAACCCCGAATATCAAATGCAAAGCTAGCAGCTAGAAGCTAGCAGCTAGCGGCTGTTCTTACCCAATTTCCAGCGCCACCGGTTTCTGTGCTTCGTGAGGGTGTTTGTCGCCGCGATAGACCTTGAGTTTGGCGCCCATATGGCGGCCCATCTTGCTCTTAGGCAGCATGCCCTTGATGGCCTGCTCCAGAATCAGCTCCGGCTTGCGGTTCAACACGCGCGTGAACGACTCCTCGCGCAACCCGCCGGGAAAACCGGTGTAGCGGCGATAGAGCTTGTTCTGTGTTTTGAGGCCGGTCAGGCGGACCTTCTCCGCGTTGATCACGATCAGGTGATCGCCTACATCGATGTACGGCACATACTGGGGATTCAGCTTGCCGCTCAACACGTCGGCGGCCTTGGTCGCCAGGCGGCCCAGCGTCTTGCCGCTGGCATCCACTACAAACCATTTGCGGTCAATATTCTTGCCGCTCGGAACAAAGGTACCCATCTCTCTCCTGCCCTCTAAACGCCT
>Ga0187873_1001606_pt1 | contig 18462 bp, 11 predicted proteins | sample June2016WEW_16_1_2_FD_133012 | JGI IMG/M metagenome (GOLD analysis project Ga0187873, IMG submission 133012) | Peatland microbial communities from SPRUCE experiment site at the Marcell Experimental Forest, Minnesota, USA - June2016WEW_16_100 | ecosystem: Environmental > Terrestrial > Soil >... | reverse complement strand
GCCGCTGATTTAACGGTCAGCGTTGATGCCTCATCGTATATCCGGGCTATTCCGGAGACGATGTATGGAACAAACATGCAATGCTGGGACGGCGCTCAAAACGGCGGCAACGACAATGTCAACACGCTAATAGCGGCGGCGGGCAATAGATACGTGCGCTGGCCGGGCGGTTCCTGGGGAGACGGGGTACTTTGGAGCGATATGGAGGTGAGTTATACACAAACATGGAGAGTCAGCTATGGCCAATCGATGTATAGAATAAATAAGTTTGACTCCATTATGCAGCCGATAGTTAATTTCTCAGGTATCTGGCCAGACGCTACAGGGACTGACGTCAACCATTGGGAAGCCGGGGCAATCAGTGCCGCGGCTGCCTGGGTTACTGACCAGAGTTCAAGAACCAATTGCGCACGTTACTGGGAAATCGGCAATGAGCAGGGCGGCCCATGGGAATACGGATGGTTTTCAGGAATCAGCGGAACATATTACGGCAGCAGATACACTCATATGTATAACGCGATGAAGGCGATTAATCCGCGAATCAAAATTGGAGCAGACGCCGACCCCTGCGATACTTATCAGCCATGGGGATGGTATGTTGGAAAATGGACACGCGATATGTTAAACATAATGGAGGCAAATGGCATTCAGCCTGATTTTCTCATTATCCATTCATATCCAGGCGATAGCAGCAATGCGGTATTATTAGGCGGCGATGTTATGCTGATTCGCGATTTTACAAACAGTTTGAATAGTATAATTTCGACTTCAATAGGTCCTCAATATTTAGGCAAAATAAAATACTGGATGACGGAATGGGACGCCGGAAGCCCAAGCACTTACAATAGAGATATGTCTTATGTAAGCGCGTTATTCAAAGCACAGTATATTATGGAGATGTGCAAATACGGCTGGGAAGGTTCCAATCCATGGAGCCAGTATCAGTATCATTATAATGAAACTGGTTATCAGAATTTTCAATTGTATCCGAAATGGTATGTCTCTCCGATGCTGAGTTATTATTTCGGCAGAGATATGGTTACTGCGTCATCAACGGATTCTACGGTTAGAGCATACGCAAGCAGAGATGACGCCAATAATCTAACCATCTTTGTGGCAAATAATTATCCGAGCACCGACAGAACGGTGCATATTAACATATCCGGTTTCGGTGCAGGAACGACAGGCGCACAATGGCTGATTCAACCCGCAGGTTCAATGTGTCCAAATGGAGTAAATATCCAGGATTATAATTGCCTGATGATAAATGGAGTGGTGAATCCGAGCCCGTCAACCGTACCTTCATTAGGCAGCGTCGCTGTTACTACAGGTGATTCATTTGATATCAGTTTGCCGAGAAGCAGTATGCTAATTATCAGAATTCCACCCGCTAATCAGACAGCACAGTTACCTTACGGGGGGACTGCATGGCCCATTCCAGGGACGATTGAGGCGGAAAATTATGACACAGGGGGCCAATTTGTTGCCTATTACGATACAACAGCGGGAAACAGCGGCGGGCAATATCGTTCGGATGATGTGGACATCGAGACGTGCAGCGATGGCGGTTATGATGTTACCGGCATCAAGACCGGTGAGTGGCTGAAATATTCCGTCAATGTAAGTTCCAGCGGCTTATATAAAATTACAGCCCGGGTTGCTTCTGCGGATTCCAACCAGCAGTTCAGAATCGAATTCGACGGCAGAGATGAAACGGGGCCCGTGTCTTTCACGCCGACAGGCGGTGCACAGATTTTTGGTAACGTCGATGTTAACGCATTTCTTACCAAAGGCCCGCATACTATGCGGCTGTTGATGGATACGAATGACTGGAGCATCGATAAGCTCGTATTTACGAAATTCGGCAACGGCACCGGTTTGGCTCTTCGCGAGGTTTGGTTAGGCATATCAGGAGGAGCAGTCAGCAATCTGACATCAAATGTGAATTACCCCTGGGATCCTAACAGCAGGTTTTTGGAGCATAGTTTTGAGGGGCCTACAAACTGGACCCAGGGTTACGGTACAAGGATTAGGGGATACCTGCATCCTGTTACCACCGGAACATATTATTTTTACATTGCCAGCGATAATGCCAGCGAATTATGGTTAAGTACCGATGAAAATCCTGCCAATGCTGTAAAAATCTGCCAGGTATCGAACGAGGTAAATGATTATCAATGGGATTACGCTGCGGAACAGAAGTCATCAGCAATAACACTGGTTGCGGGAGGGGCCTATTATATCGAGGCAAGACACAAACAAAACAGCGGCATCGACAATATTGCAATTGGCTGGGAAGGGCCAGGCATAATCAGACAGGCCATTACAGGCGCTTATTTGTCTCCGTATGTTATTGGCTTTGTGGACTTCAGTAATTTTGCGAACCAGTGGCTGAAGACCAATTGCAAATTAACCAATGGCTGGTGCCAAGGCTGCGATTATAACCATGACGGCAAAGTTCAGCTTGATGACCTGTTGCAGTTTGCCGAGAACTGGTGGCTCTACGGCGGCGAGTAGCTGATAAAGTCAGGTTGATTACGAATATAAAGGCCACCCCTGTGTTTTGCTGTCGCAAGAAATCAGCAAGAGTGGCCTTTTTTATTGTTACTCGTAGCGTAGTGACTCGATGGTGTTGACGGCGTGAATACCTGGATTGTCAGTGACGATGAAACGTTGTATCTACTTTGACTCTTGGTAAATATTAACTCGTGGTACATCTTTCGTTTGTGCCACAAACAGAAAGAGCGGTAAGAGATGAACGAACGATTGAATGCTCTGATTGTTGCGAACGTGTGTCTACTGATGCTTCCGGTAGTCACGTTAGCGCAGCTGCCAACGCCGACCTACGGGTGGAATCTCGGAAATACATTGGAGCCGCCCTGTGGTGAAGGTTGCTGGGGCCCGGCGGCCACCCAGGCGCTGATCAACGCGGTCGCTGACGCTGGGTTCAACACTGTTCGCATCCCGTGCGCGTGGGACAGTCACGCCAACCAGACCACGTACGTGATTGATTCTACATATATGGCGCGGGTCAAACAGGTGGTTGACTGGTGTTATGCCAGGAACCTGTACGTCATTATCAACTGCCACTGGGATGGCGGCTGGCTGGAAAATAACATTACGAATGATGTGAATACAACGATCAACGCGAAGCAAAAGGCCTACTGGACACAGATCGCGAACACCTTTGTCAATTACGATGACCACTTACTGTTTGCCGGCTGCAATGAACCAGGCGCTGACACTGCCGCGGAGATGTCCACGTTGTTAGCTTATGAACAGACGTTTGTGAATGCAGTCCGCGCCACAGGCGGTAACAATAGTACCCGCTGGCTTCTGGTCCAGGGGCCAAACACGGATATTGACCTCACCTACTCGTTGATGAATACATTGCCTACGGACTCGGCGACCGGCCGCCTGATGGTCGAGATACACTATTATTCCCCGTATAACTACGTCATGATGACCTCAGATCAATCGTGGGGCAATCAGTTCTTCTATTGGGGACATGGTTATCATTCCACCACCGATACCGCTCACAACCCGACCTGGGGCGAAGAGGACTATATGGCGGCGGAATTCCAGAAAATGACCGACAAGTTCGTAAGCCAAGGAATCCCCGTGGTGCTTGGCGAGTTCGAGGCCATGAAGCGCACGACTCAACTTTCGGGTGCGGACCTTGACTTGCATCTTCGGGGGAGGACGTATTACCATAAGACTGTTGTTGATTATGCCAACAGCCATGGATTGAAGCCCATCTTTTGGGACATCGCGGGGGTGACCTTCGACTGGACCACGGGTGCGGAGGTTGACTCGGACAACATAAATGCTTTGACGGGAGGCGCCGCGCTCCCACCCCCCCCAAGCAATCTGCCGACGGTCTCGATTACGCTGCCATCAGATGGGACTGTATTTACCGCTCCTGCAAATATCACCATCAATGCTACTGCATCTGTCAGTGGCGGCACGGTAACTAAAGTCGATTTCTATCAGGGTACAACATTATTAGGAACTGATACGACCCCGCCTTATTCTTATATATGGAGCGATGTAAACGTCGGTCGATACAGCCTTACCGCCTGGGCAACCGATAATAATGGCGGAGTAGGTATTTCGACAGAAGTTAATGTGGCAGTAGTAAACGGCGATGCTACCGGCTTTATTCTTCGTGAATGGTGGACCGGTATTACTACAGGAGCGGCAGTGAGCAACCTGACTTCGGACATAAATTATCCGACGAACCCAAATGGGCGAGCACTGATTACCTTACTGGAAGGGCCGACAAACTGGGCGGATAATTACGGAACACGTATTCGCGGGTATCTGTATCCGCCTGCAGACGGCAACTATACGTTCTGGATTGCAAGCGATGACGCCGGCTCGTTGAGGCTTAGCACAGATGACGACCCTTGTCACGCTGTCCAGATTGCGTATGTGGCAAACTGGACGAATTCTCGCGAATGGAACAAAGAAAGTAATCAGCAGTCGTCGCCAAAACCACTACTTGCCGGACACAAATATTACATCGAGGCATTACAAAAAGAAGCCGGCGGCGGTGACAATATCGCTGTGGCCTGGCAGGGGCCGGGTATAACGCAACAGGTAATTGATGGAGTATATCTGTCGCCTTATTTATATAATTTCACAGATTACTCGACGTTTGCTGGCCAGTGGCTTAAAACTAATTGCAATCAGTCCAATGCATGGTGTATGGGCGCAGACCGCGACCGTGACGGCAATGTACAAATGGATGACCTGATGACATTTGCCGAATGGTGGCTTTATGACAGCGAATAAGCCGGTGTAGGCAAATTGGCTGTGATATAGTGGTTGGATTTATTTTAGGTGGATTTGTTTTTTAGGAGATATGGTGATGAGGTCAAAAAAATTTGTTGCGGTTATTGTTTTTTGGGCTTTCTGTTCCTCTGTTGGCGTGGCTAATATAAATGTTACGTATAACATCAATACCAACTCAACTCGAACACCCATCAGCAAATACATATACGGCACAAACTTTTACATGGACACGGATTACACCATTCAAAGAATCGGCGGAAACCGCTGCACCGCCTATAACTGGGAAAACAACTGGTCCAATGCCGGCAGCGACTATTATTTTGAAAACGACACGATGTGGGATTCATCGAATCCCCCGGTACCCGGCCTGGGCTATACTAAACTCATCGACCAGTCTAATTCAGTTAACCAGGACTCTATAGTAACCCTGCAATTGGCAGGTTACGTTTCCGCTCCAGTCTCTGGGATGGATTTGAATGCCTTCCCTGCTCCATCGCAGTATTTTTATCCCGTTCAATTCGCCAAAGGCGCTCCATTCTGCAGTCCGCCGAACAATCCAAACACTTCCGATGGCGTTGTTTATATGGATGAATTCGTGAATTTTCTCGTTTGGAAATATGGTTATGCAGGCACTCCGACCGGAGTCAAATTCTACTCTTTGGATAATGAGGTTGACATTTGGAATGCAACTCATTACGAAGTTCATCCGGCACATCCCTTATGCCAGGAAATTAGAGACAAAGGCGTTGCTTGTGCGACAGCAGTCAAAAATGTTGACCCCAATGCCCAAATAACGGGACCTGTCCTTTGCGTGTTCACGGGGTTCCTAAATCTGTGCGGTGCATCCGACTGGTCAAGCGTGCAAGGAAGCCGGCCTTGGTTCATAAGTTATTATCTTGATGAAATGAAAAAGGCGTCGGATGCCAATGGAAGAAGGCTCCTTGATGTTCTTGATGTTCACTGGTATCCCCCGGAGGATGACGGCAACGGCCATGGTATTTGTACCGACGGTCTTAACGATGCGCGACTGTTTAACGCAAGAATGCAGGCGCCGAGAACCTTATGGGACACAAGTTATGTTTGTCCAAATAATAATACATATCCTAATGGCGGTTCAAGCTGGGTAAACCAATCGTATTGGGCGCAATTTTTGCCGATTCTCACAAGATTTAAATCTGACATACAGACTTACTTTCTGGACACCAATATAGGAATCTCGGAATATACCTGGGGCCCTTCTGAGCAATGGGCAACCGGTATTACCACAGCGGATTTCTTAGGTATTTGCGGCAAGTATGGCGTATATATGACTAATTACTGGGGAAGTGGCGGCTATATTGACACAGCGGTACAAATGTACAGGAATTACGACGGTCTCCATTCGACTTTCGGTGATACCAACGTTCCTGCGACTATGTCAGATAAGGTGAACAGCTCTATTTACGCCTCTGTATTCGCAAGCAATGCTAATGAGCTTCATCTTATAGTTATCAATAAAAGCCAAACTGACAATATCACCGGGACATTCAATATCAACAGTCCGCAAAACTTCTTGGCCGGCAGGGTCTGGAAATTCGATAACACCAGTTCAACCATTTCGGAAACCACCGCAATCAACACCATCACAAATAACTCGTTCACTTATACCATCCCTGCGATGACTGTTTGCCATATTGTGCTTCGGGTAACCCCGCTAAACGTTTCCATAACTTCGCCTCTCGACGGCGATAGATTTACATCGGGAAACGACATTATCATTGAGGCAAATGCTTCCGCTGTTAACGGCTTCGTAACAAAAGTGGAATTCTTCCAGGGTTTGACAAAACTGGGTGAAGATACAGAACCGCCCTATTCTTATACGTGGAACGATGTCAACTTGGGCCGATACAGTTTGACCGCACGAGCAACGGATAATAATAACGGGACAACTACCTCAACGGCAGTAAATATCAATGTTGTCAGCGGCGATGCCACCGGCTTTATTCTTCGTGAATGGTGGACCGGAATTTCCGGAACATCTGTCAGCAACCTGACTTCGGACATAAATTACCCGACTAACCCGAATGGGCGAGCATTGCTTACCTCGCTGGAAGGGCCGACAAACTGGGCGGATAATTACGGAACGCGGATTCGCGGGTATCTGTACCCGCCAACCAGCGGCAATTACACGTTCTGGATTGCCAGCGACGACAATGGTCAGTTATGGCTTAGCACCGATGACAATCCCAGTAATGCCGTCCTGATAGCTTATGTAAACGACTGGACCAATTCACACGAGTGGACTAAATATACTACGCAGACATCGACGCCAAAATTGCTGCTGGCGGGGCATAAGTATTACATAGAGGCCTTGCAGAAGGAAGGTGGCGGCGGCGACAATATCGCTGTGGCTTGGCAGGGACCAGGTATAACGCAGCAGGTAATTGACGGGGCATATCTGTCGCCTTATTTATATAATTTCACAGATTACTCGACGTTTGCCGGCCAGTGGCTTAAAACTAATTGCAATCAGTCCAATGCCTGGTGCAGCGGTGCCGATCGCGACCGCGACGGCAATGTGCAAATAGATGACCTGATGATATTTGCCGAATGGTGGCTTTATGACAGTGAATAAGCCGGTAAAGGTTAGTTGATTGTAAATATAGGGGCCGCAAATTATTTTGTGGCCCTTTTTATTTTAGCGGTTATTCGTGGCGGAGGGATTCTATTGGGTCCATATTTGCGGCACGGTAAGCCGGGTACAAGCCGAAGGCGATACCGACCGCGCCGGATATGCCGAATGAGAGCAGAAGCGACGTGATGGTGATTACGGTCGGCATATTGCCGAAATGAGTTACGAAGAAAGGTATAGTGCAGCCGAAGAAGATACCGAGTATCCCGCCGGCAAAGGTCAAAAGCAGGGTCTCTGAGAGGAACTGGAAAATGATATCTTTCTTTCTTGCACCAAGCGCCCTGCGGATGCCGATTTCACGTGTTCGCTCGCTTACAGTTGCGAGCATTATGTTCATAATTCCTATGCCGCCTACGAGAAGCGAAATTGCGGCGATAGAGCCGAGAACGATGCTGAAGATTCGCTGCGTGCGTTTTGCCTGCTCCAGAAGTTCGAGGGGTACGGTTAATTCATAGTCGGTTTTTTTATGGAATCTTTCGAGGACGGTCTGGAGGATATCGCGGGTGGGCAAAACGAGGTCGGCGTTGGCGACTTTGACAACGATTTCCTGCAGCTCAACTTTTTCGACGTTTGCGCCGCTTTGCCCCGATATCTTAACGGACATCTCGCCGAAACGGTTTTTGACGGTTGTCAGGGGGATATAAACATTTCCCGCGTTTGCGCCGGCTTGTTTTTTTGATGCCTCAGCGTCTTTTGCTTGCTGTTGTTCTGAAGATGCCGCGATGGGCTGCGGACTTACGATGCCTACGACGGAATAATAATCGCTTCCAATTTTGATAAACTGTCCGCGGGGGTCGTCGAATTTGAACAGTTCGTTCATAACTCTTTCGTCGATGACGCAGATATCCTGTTTGTAATCCATATCGTAACTGGAGAGGAACCTGCCCATTACCAGCCGGATGGGGGATGTTTCGAGATGCCAGGGGACGGTGCCTATGACCTCGACTGGGATTTTTCGGTTTCGATACCAGGCCTGATGCGCGACACGCCGGATTGGGACGATAACCTGTATATTGGGAATGCTGTTTCGGAAACGTTCGGCGTCATCGTAAGTAAGACCGTATTCCTGCAAGCTTTGTTGCTGGCCTGTGGCGTGCTGGTCTTCGGGGGGCTGAATAGTTTTGACGATGATATTGAGCGAACCGAGTCTCGCGATTTGTGCCATTGCGTCTCTGCTTGCGCCTTCGCCGATGGCAAGCATTGCGATTACGGATGCGACGCCGAATATGATACCAAGAGCGGTAAGCGTAGAACGAAGGCGATGAAGCCATAAGCTCTTAATGCCAAGTTTCAGAGTCCTTTGGGTTCTATATAAGAACATGTATCAGCGGTTATACCATTGTTTATCTATTCGCCCGTCGAACAGGCGTATTTCTCTTTGTGAATGTTTGGCGATATCCTCATCGTGTGTGATAATGATGAGGGTTTTTCCCTGCTGGTAAAGCATGTCGAGTATATTAAGGATGTCCCTGCCGCTCTGGCTGTCGAGGTTTCCGGTTGGTTCATCCGCAAGAATAATCAAAGGGTCGTTTGCCAGCGATCTTGCGATAGCGACTCGCTGCTGCTGGCCGCCGCTTAATTCCGATGGTCTGTGGTGGACGCGGTCGCCAAGTCCTACCATTTCAGCTAATTCTATTGCCTTGGCTTTGCTTTGGTGTTCAGGCATACCCTGATAGAACATCGGGACTTCGATATTTTCCAGGACGTTCAATTGCGATATAAGGTTGAATGACTGGAAAACAAAGCCGATGTGCCTGCCGCGTATTGCGGAAAGCTCGTTGTCGTCGAGGGTGGCAACATCATGGCCGCCGAGGTAGTATTTCCCATTCGAGGGCCTGTCCAAGCATCCAATAAGATTGAGCAGGGTTGATTTGCCTGAGCCGCTGGGGCCCATCACGGCAAGGTAGTCGCCTTTCTTTACGACAAGGTTGATTTCCCGCAGGACTTTAAGCTCGACGGCGCCAAGCTGATAGTTTTTGCAGAGTTTTTCAAAAACAAGGATTGAGCCGTCGGCGGTAAAATCAAGGTTCCTGGCTGGTAGTTTGTCCATCGCTCTGCTGCCTCATACGATTTTGGGATTGTTTGAATTTCTCGCGGGACCGTTCGTCCATCTGGTTAAGGTCGGGCATTTCGCCCTTGGCGGCCCTTTCTCTGAACTGTTTGATTTTTTCTTTGGTTGCATCATCAAGCTTGTTGAAGTCAGGCAGCTCCCCCATTGGCCCAGGCGGCATACCCTGTGGTCCCGTCATACCCATCGGCATACCCTGTCTTCTTCGGCCGGCCCTGTTGGGCTCCGATGTTTGCGACTGGTCGTCGGTTGCCTGGGCCAGCACCGGCTGTGGTTGCTGTCCATTTTTGGGGAATTTGTCGGCTAATTGTTTTTCCGACTCTTTTTTTGTCTCGTTAATTCTGGGCGGGTTAAGCATAACTTCTTCGCCTTCGTTGAGACCTTCGAGAATCTGGACCCATGTATCATTGAACAAACCTGTTTTAACCTCTTTTTCAATGCTTTTGCCGCCGTTTACAGTGAAACACACTTTTTTGCCGCTTCTGTTGGCGACGACCTGGACAGGCACAACCAGGGCGTTTGGCGCATAATCGACAAAAATTTCGACGCGTGCGGACATTCCGGGCTTGAGGAAGCTATGAGTGCCTTCGATACTGACCTGTGTTGTATAGACCTTGATGTCGGGACTAAGCCAGTTTCTCTGCTGGTCCGGCAATGAGGCGATTTTGATGACTTCGCCGTTGAATGTCTGGTCTGGGAAGGCATCCATAACGATAGTGGCTTTCTGTCCCAGCTTTATTTTATCGACGGATGACTCGTGGACGTCTATTTCGGCCATCATTGAAGATGTATCGGGCAGCGTGATAATTGTTTGTCTCTGATAGACCGTTTCGCCCGGCGCGATAAGACCGGCGCCGCGGTATCTGCTCATAGTGTCCATGCTTGAGCCATAGACGACTAAGCCCGGGGCGGGCGCTTTAATAACACAGGCGGCTAATTGTTTTTTGCTTTTTTCGAGACGGTCCGCCTGAAGGTCCAGCCGGGCCTTTGCACTTTCAAGCTGGGCCTTGGCCTGCGCAAGTTGAGAACGCGCCTTGGCGTAAGTGCGTTCCAGGTTGCGTTTTGATTCGAAGTAAGCGCTTAAAAATGTCTGGACCTGTTTTGGGAAATCGTAAAGCTTGTAGAGATTGAGCGAGACAATCGCCTCTTCTTCCTGTATTTCATAACTGTCTCTTGAAAGCGCGTCGCGGTCCAGTTCGATTTTAGCGACGTAGTTCGCGTCAAAAAGCTCCTGTGTTCCTTCGAGCTGGTATTTTGCGTTTGCGAGATTCGCCGCCGCCAGTTTGATTTTATCCTTCCAGCCGTCAATGTCCTGTGAGCCCTGGCCTCCGAGCTTGTTTGTGTCCTGGATGAAGTTATCGACGTCGATAATAGCCGAAGTATCAACGTTGGGGTCGTTTGCTTCCTTGATGGCGTCGATGATATGATTTGCGAGCGTTTCGCCGAGATACTTCTGGAAGTCCATAAGGGCGAACCTGACTTTGAGTTCTGCCGCTGTAATATCGCTTTCGTTTTGTTTGACCTGTATGTCGTAGGCCTCTTTTGCCTGCGCGTAGCTTGCGTCCTCGGTGGTGAAATCAATTTGACGCTGGGTTTGCTGTTCTCTTAAGTCGCCCGAATCAAGCTCGACGAGGATTTTGCCGTTGCATACGTCTTCGGGAGTGACATACGAACCTTCCGGGACGATATTGATGATTGTTGCCCGGCCTTCGACTTCGGATTTGAGATCGATGGATTTTCGTGCCTTAATACTGCCGCTTTCGGTAACGGTAACGGTAAGGTTGTCTCGGCGAGCGAGGAAGGTACTGAGGGCTTTGGACGGCGCCGGCGTGGAGGTTTTATTCGCGGCCATTGTCATAATCAGCACCGCTATAATAACGATGACTAAACCGGTGGCGATAAACCATTTGCTCCGCCACCATGCCGGTTTAGAGGTTGTCTTTGGAAGATTGTTTGCTTTGTTCTCGTTCATTTGCCTGATCCTTGGATACTATGACTGATTGCGTCCACATTCCGTCTGGTTTGACCTGCAATATGCCGACGTCGCGATAAAAGCTCAGTTTGGCGATGGTGTGGCCCACCAGTGCGGATGTAAGATCGTTTTGTGCCAGCAGCAGCGAGTCCTGGGCATCGAGCAGGTCTCTGGTTTTTGCCCTGCCTGACTTCAGCAACAATGGCATATTTTTAACTCTTTCCTCGGCTATAGCCAAGCTTTTTTTCTGGGTAACAAACTGTTCCGCCGTTGCCATTAATTGACGGTATGCCTGGCGGACGTCCTGTACAACTGAATCAACGCTCTGACTGTATGCCCGCTGCTGTTGTTGCAGTGTTATCAATGCCTGCCGGTAGGCGTTTCGCTGGTTTTTCCTGTCAAAGGGCAAATCGGCGGAAAGCCCCCAATTGTAAGTTCCCTTGTGAAATTGAAAGTTGTCTATATGTTCGTTACCCTGTGAGTTGACATTTGCGCTGCCGGTAAGGTCGAGCTTAGGGCCAAGTCCTTCGGAGGCAAGTTTGACTTTACGTTGAGCGTCTTCGACAGCGTCTGCGAAATTGGCTAAATCCAGCCGGCAGCTCAGCGCGGTTTCGATTGCGTTATCAATCGTGTATTGCGGTGCGGTTGTGCCGTAGTTTCGCAGCGATCTAAGTTCATTCTGGTCCAGCTCAAGCGTGGTGTTGACCGGCAATGATAACCTGATTTTGAATGAATCGAGCGATTGTTCGTAGAGCTGAAGGGTTATTACATAGCTGTCATAAGCGCTAAGTTCCCGCTGCCTGGCTTGGTCAACTTCGTAAGGAGCCGTGCGGCCGGTTTTGGCCTCCATTTCCGCCTGTTTTCGGTATTCGACGCTGCTGTTCCAGTTGTTCTTGGCGTTGGTTACGCCGTCTTTATTTTGCAGGACGCCGTAATAAGCGGTGATGGTATCGACTACGAAGGTCTGGCGATAGCGGTTGAACGTGCGTATCTGGTATAAAACATTTCGTTCTGTCTGTGTTAGATTCTCCCACGCGGTTTTGCCGCCGCCGTTACCGAGCAGGGGTATATCCAATGTGCCGCTCAAAACGCCGCTTAACGTGGTGCGCGGGTCGCCTGTTAAAAACCTTGCCCAGTCAAATACCAAACTGGTGTTTAACAAAATTCCATCTGGCGTCAGGAATGTTTTTGAAGTGCCGACTTCCGATTTGATAGTTCTGTCTTCAGGCGAACTGCCGTTTTTTGTGTATTCGTAATCGATAGTTCCAAGCCACTTCAAGGCATATTTGTAACGCTCTTCTGTCAGTGTCAAAGCTTGCAAATAAAGTTCTTCTTTTTGGAACTGATAGTCCCGATTGTATTTTGTGGCTATGGCAACTGCCTGTGCCAGTGTGAGGGGCTCTTCAAAAACCGGGGTTTTGTCAACGTTCACGTCGTTCGGGGAGGATATATTGCTGTCACTGATAATATAGTTGGTTTTTTGGCCGAACTTGTCCTGCCACTTGGTATCGATAATTTTGTAAACCTCTTTGTCGGCGTCGGCCTTATGAAAATCAGGGTTGCACCCTGTCATTACCAAAACAATGACGCTTAATGCGTAAAACGCCGATATCAGTCGATGTTTGTTTTTCATCACCTCTACCCGATGCCACAAGTATACCTTTTCATAATTATACCAAAAATGGCCTCTCAATTAAAGCCCTATTATGGTCATGTTTGCCTGCTAAAAACGCCTCTGTCTTCGACGGGCAGGAACTTTACGCATTGTGCTGGTTGTATGTTCTGTAACGGCTGGCTTTGCGTGGTATCCGGGTCTAAAAGCGTAAGATTAAGTGCAATAGTTTAGGGCTTAATCTGACACTTCTGTAGGATATTATCTATAGCCGGCACAGCGTAGCGCAGGTCTTAACGGAATCAGAACGGAACTGTGCCGAGCGAGAAAAAAACCTGCCCTTCGCAACTGCTTCGGCGAAGCAGGGGCCAGCCCTTAGTAGTTTTAACGAAGAAGGGTATAACCTGGGTGAGAACTTACACCAGGCCCGCCCTCTTGGCTCTTTTTGCAGCGCGTTTCTCTTCTAATGTTCTTTGCGGTTTCTTCTTTGTCTCTTTTTTGGTATCGCGACTTTTAGACATATAGTATCCTTTCCTTAATTAATTACGCCGCATTATATTATGCGGGCTATTTTGCCGTTTAATATTACGGTTTCCGCGGTGACAAGGCAAGCCCAAAACGGTGTAAATACAACGAACAATTGACTGTCTGGAGCTAATAAATTACACTAACTCAGTATGAAAACAGATACAGCGAGGCATAAGGCCCAGGATGAGCTGAAACCACGGCTTATCGCCTTTGAAATCACGAGGCGATGCCGGTATCACTGCAAACACTGCCGGGCGAACGCCGGGCTCGCTGGCGGGTCGGAGCTGACAACCAAACAGTGCAAAAAAATAATCGCCTCAATCGCCGAGTTTGCCAAACCAATCCTGATATTGACGGGCGGCGAACCGATGGAACGTCCCGATTTGTATGAGATTATCGAATACGCCAAAGAAGAAGGCCTTCGCGTCGTGATGGCGACCTGCGGCTATCTTCTCGACGATGATTCGATAGCCAAGCTAAAAAAAGCTGGTGTTTCCGCACTATCTTTCAGTATCGACGGCGCCAATGCTGAGACCCACGACCATTTCCGCGATACTACCGGGGCCTTCGATACGGTGATGCGCGCCGCTGAAATGGCCCGCAATGCGAAGATGCCTTTCCAGATAAATACCACGATACACAAGCAAAACGCCGGCGAAATCATCGGTATTGCCGAGCTTGCCAAACGTCTCGGTGCTATATGTTTCAACACCTTTATGCTTGTTCCCACAGGCCGGGCGGCTGAGATGGATGATGCCGTCCTCGACCCGATTCAGTACGAATATATCCTCAACGAGCTTCTGCGTATAAAATTGAAAAAGGAAATCGATGTCCGCGTTACATGCGGCCCCGCGTTTGCCAGGATTTGCGAGCAGGCAAAGGCGCGGGGACTTGTCGCCGAAGGTGCTGGATGTATGGGAGGCAAAGGGTTCGGGTTTATAAGCTTCAAAGGCGACGTGCAGACCTGCGGATTCCTCGATATCCCGGCGGGCAACCTCGTTGATAACAGCTATAACTTTGCGAAAATCTGGCGCGAATCGGAATTCCTCAATGAAATCCGCGACGCCGCCGGGTTTGAAGGCAAATGCGGCGAGTGTGAATACGTCGAGGTCTGCGGCGGCTGCAAAGCCAGGGCAATGACGATGATGGGTAATTACTTAGCCGGCGACCCGGTTTGCGGATATGTGCCTAAACGGGGGCGGTAAAAATGAGCAACCTTTCGGCGTTTGATAAGCGGCTGTGTAATGAGTTGCAAATGGGGCTGCCGATAGTCGAAAGACCATTTGCGATAATCGCTAGGATTCTCAAAAGCAACGAAACCGAAGTCCTCAAACGCACGCGGGCACTCATCAAACTCGGTGTAATCAGACGCCTCGGCGTGTCGATAAACTGGCGGGCGATTGGCAAGGCAGGCACACTTGTCGCGGCTCATATTGAGCAGGAGGATTTGAAAAAGGTTATCTCTGCTGTTAACAAATTAAAAGGCGTATCGCATAATTACCTTCGCGAGCATCATTACAATCTCTGGTTTACTCTGCGGGCCGATTCGCAAAAGAACCTTGAAACGATTTTGAAAAAATTGTCGAAGCGTTTCGGTGCAGATTTCAATAGTTTACCTGTTGTGCGGGTCTTTAAATTAGATGCGCGTTTCGACGCGGCAAGCAACGGAAAGCGATTGCTGACTGGATGCCGAACATTGAATAATGAATGCCGTTCACTTTGCGTTATCGATAAGCAGATATTGGCGGGATTGCAGGGGGGACTGAAAGTAGTCAAACGGCCGTTCAATTTTCTTGGTAAAGATGCGTTTGAAAATTACGACAGTTTGCTGCATATCGCGGAGATGATTCATAGCGGAGTAATCAATCGGCTGGGGGCGATGGTAAATCATAATAAGCTGGGCTTTACCGCCAACGCGATATTTGCTTGCGAGGCAAAAAAGTCGCGGGTGATTGAAATAGGCGAAAAATTAGCGGCGATGGGAATTGTCAGTCATTGCTACGAGCGGAAAAAGTTTAAGGGCTGGCCTTATAATATCTTCGCGATGATGCACGGCAGCAATATGGGGGATATTCGAAAAGCGATAGATGGATTTGTGAAAAAAGAGGGGATAGATTCATTTGCAATTTTGCCGACAGCGGAGAAGCTGAAGAAGTAGAAAACAGCGGACAGAAAATGGGGGTTAAACAATGCGGGAGAAGATTTGACCTGTCGGCGAGGAGGGATATAATACCAAATTTGAGTTAGGATAAGATTATGGGCGATAAAATTGTGCGAGCGATTTTTCCGGGGTCTTTTGACCCGATTACCAACGGGCATTTGGACGTGATAAGCCGGGGTATGAAGCTTTTTGACGAGCTGATAGTGGCTGTCGGCAAAAGCCCCCTGAAAGACCAGCTTTTCACTCCTGAGCAGCGCGTTGAAATGATAGCGGAGCTTATAAAGGACATGCCCGGCGTGTCCGTGGAGGGCTTCGACGGGCTGACGGTGGAATATGCCAGGCAGAAAAAAGCCAACGTTATTTTGCGTGGCCTGCGAAGCTTGACGGACGTGAATTATGAGTTCGAGCTTGCGATGACCAACCGGTCTGTTACGGGTATAGAGACGATATTTGTAATGACGACTGAGCAATACGGCTTTATCAGCTCGACGCTGGTTCGTCAGGTGGCATCGCTTGGGGGTGATATATCGAATCTCGTGCCCGAAAATGTGTATCGCCGGCTGAGAGAACGATTCAAGAAACAATAGCAAAAGTGGCGAAAATGATTAGATACGACAGGTGAGGCGTCATATCGCCTCAAAATGTCATTTTTTTGCGGTTTTTGAGTGTTGGAGATATAGCTTTGTTTACGGTTGGCATAGAAACGCAATTTAAGGCCTGGCACAGTATTCCTTTGCCAGACGGAACCAAAGAGCCCGAACATGAGCATTTCTGGGCAGTTGAGGTTGAGGTTTGCGGTAATGCGCCCAGTAAAGGCGGTATGGTGATAAATTTCGCGCAACTCAAAAGCCGGCTTTTGGATGTTACTGCAACACTGAACGAAACTATATTAAATGAGTCGGATTATTTCAAGGACAAATGCCCCTCAGCAGAAAACGTCGCAGTGTATATTTTTGACCGCCTTGAGCCGACTCTGCCGGATAATGTTCGGCTAAAGAGCATCAGGGTGAGCGAACAGGTGGGATGCTGGGCGAGTTACAGCAAAGGATAACGGGCAGGGTAGAAGTTGAGATGCAAATTACGGAGGACGGGGAAATTGACGATTATATCTGCGTCAGTATGGTATAATAATCAGGTTTAATCGAGGTATTTATGCAGTGTGAAGTTTGCCAGAGTAAAGAAGCGACGATACACCTGACGGAGATAGCCGATGGTGTCAGGACGGAGATGCATCTTTGCGAGCAGTGCGCACAGGAGCAGGGGGTCGGGACGAAAAGCTATATCCCGCTCAACGAGCTTTTAAGCAGCCTGCTTTCGGTAGGCCCCAAGGGCGAAGAGCCGGCCCAGCCGAGCGCCGGTGCCGGGGAGCAGGTATGCCCTAACTGCGGCTACACGCTGGAGAAGTTCCAGGAGAAGGCGGTCCTTGGCTGTCCGAATGATTATGAGGTCTTCGAGAAACAGCTTTCGCCGCTGATAAAAAAAGCGCACGACGGCGCGACGTGCCACTGCGGCAAAGTTCCGGCGAATACGCCCACCGATTCGAAAAAACAGCTTGAGATTACGCAGCTGCGCCGGCAACTGGATGAGGCGGTGCGGAAAGAAGATTACGAGCTTGCCGCGAAATTGCGGGATAAGCTCGCTGAATTTAAGTAACGCGTTTTATCGCAATGAAACTTACTGAAATAAGCGGGAATATCAACGAGTGGTTCAGCGGGGAAGGGCCTCTCTCGGACGTGGTGATTTCCTCACGTGTTCGCCTGGCGCGAAACCTCGCGGGACACAGGTTCCTGGCTGCGTGCCCGGCGACCGAAAAAGCGGAGATATTAAGAAAACTCAAAGACGTTTTGATGGGAATCGATCTCGGCGATGAGGTGTTTTACATCGGCGTTGACAAAGTGCCCGCGCTGGAAAAACGGTTCCTTGTCGAGCGTCATCTCATCAGCCAGAATCACGCCTTTGGCAAAGGTCCCCGCGGTGCGGTGATTGCACGGCGCGAATTTTTCACCGCGATGATTAACGAGGAAGACCACCTGCGTCTGCAGGTGCTCAAGGCTGGCTGCCAGTTGCCCGCCTGCCTCGAACAGATTAACCGCATCGATGATATGATTGAGCAGAAGGTTGAATACGCCTTTAGTCCCAAATACGGCTATCTTACCGCCTGCCCCACAAATCTCGGGACGGGAATCAGGGTATCGGTTATGCTGCATCTGCCCGCGCTGAAAATGACGGGCCAGATAGAAAAATTTCTCAACGCCACAAAATCGCTTGGGTTGGCGGTTCGCGGACTGTTCGGCGAAGGTACCGAAGCGGCGGGCGATTTTTACCAGCTATCCAACCAGACAACCCTGGGCGTCCGCGAGAAAGATATTGTTACCCAGTTCGAGAAAACGATTATCCCTGAAATTGTCGAATATGAGCACGCGGCCCGCAGCCAGCTGCTATCGCACGACGCCAGTTTGCTCGACGATAAAATATCACGTGCACTCGCCCTGTTGAAAAACGCCAATTTGATTAGCTCACAGGAGGCGTTGTTTTTGCTCAGTCACATCCGGCTTGGGCTTAATATGCACAAACATCAGGGGGCATCGACGCCCGCAATCGACCGGCTCTGCTCGCTGGGTAATGATATTGGCAGCGCAGGCACAAGCGACCG
>Ga0187873_1001603_pt1 | contig 18472 bp, 16 predicted proteins | sample June2016WEW_16_1_2_FD_133012 | JGI IMG/M metagenome (GOLD analysis project Ga0187873, IMG submission 133012) | Peatland microbial communities from SPRUCE experiment site at the Marcell Experimental Forest, Minnesota, USA - June2016WEW_16_100 | ecosystem: Environmental > Terrestrial > Soil >... | reverse complement strand
ACCAGTGCAGCCGGGGGCGCTTGATCGTCTCCGTCGGCGTGGGGGCCTACCGTGAGGAGTTTGAGGCTCTCCATCCGCACTGGCACGCCCAGCGTGGCGAGGTCCTTGAAGAGGCGATCCAGGCGCTGCAGGTTCTCTTTACAGAACGGGATGCCTCTTGGGAGGGGAAACATTTCGCCTTCAAAGATGTAGAGATGTACCCGAAGCCCCTGCAGAACCCGCTGCCGATCTATGCCGGCGGTAACAACCCGAACGCCGTGCGCCGCGCTGCGCTTTACGGCCAGGGCTGGATGCCGGCCGGGATGCCGGTTGAGCAGATCCGCGAGTACGTGTGTGTGCTGAAAGAAACCTGCGAGGCGGCCGGCCGGGACACTGGCCAGCTAGCCGTTGCGCCGCAGCTGATCTGCTACGTCGGCAAGACCCACGAAGCGGCGGTGGAGCGCTTCCGTCGCAGCCAGCTGTACGAGCACCTGATGTCGCTCAAAGAGTCGACCCTGAAAGACCAGGCGGGGATGGACCTGGTGGATATCAACCTGGTGGGGACCCCGGCGGAGGTAGTAGAAAAGATCCAGCGCTATGCCGATGCCGGCGCGAACCACATGTGCGGGACCTACTACTGCGCTGATACGGTAGCTGAGCTCAAGGAACAGATGCAGGTCTTTGCCGAAGAGGTTGTTCCGTACCTTAAAAAATGAGACCGCCTCCGGAGCGCGGATCCACCGGCTTGCCGGCGACAAAAAAATGCAGGTCAACGGGAAAAAGTGATGAACAGCCAGAATGGAATTGAAACCAAACCAGCCAATACGGATGCATTTGACGGGCTCCCTAATCAGAACCTGATCAAGGCGCTTCAAATCCTGGATACCTTCAGCGGGAAACGGCCGGAGTGGGGGATCCGGGAGCTTGGGCGCGAGCTGGGGATCAACCCCTCCACAGTTTACCGGCTGGTGACCACCCTGTATCAGGCCGGTTACTTGGAGCGCAATCCGGATACCCTGGTCTATTCGCTGGGACCGAAAGTGATGAAGCTGGCCGGCTTGTACACGCACATCAACCCGCTCCCGGCCCTGGCGCACAAAGTATTCGAGAGCTATACCCATCGCTTTAAATACAACTACTACCTGGGTAGCCTGGTGCATTTCGAGGTCGTCTACCTGGCCGTGTTGGATGGGCAAGGACCGATCAAGGTCGTCGTCGAGCCGGGTGGGACGACGGGAATCCACACCACCGCCCTCGGGAAGGTGCTCCTGGCGTTCAGGCCGGACGATTTCATCCACCGGTTTATCGAGGAGTCAAAGCTGCCTCGTTCTACCCCGCAGAGCATCACCGACCCGGCCAGGTTGTGGGAGCAAATCTATGCGATTCGTGCTCAGCACTACGCGATCAACGACGGCGAGCAATTCGACGAGGTGGGATCGGTCGGCGCACCGGTGCACGACACGAAGGGACGGGTCAGCATGGCAGTCAGCCTGGCCTACCCGAGGTACCTGATCTACGGGAAGAGCTTGCACCTGGACGAGCTGATATCGCTGGCAAACAAGGTAGCCGGGGAAATTGAGATGCGCATTGGAAGCACCCACTTCCAGGGAGACGAAGGATGAAAATCTATATTGCGGTCGATGGAGAAGGAGCTAGCGGCGTTGTGGACGCCAACGAGATGTATCCCGGCCGGCCGGGTTATGAGTTTGGGCGTCGGATGATGACTCTGGACGTGAACGCTGCCGTGGCAGGCTGCTTTGACGGCGGGGCCGATGAAGTGGTGGTCAATGACTCTCACTGGCAAATGAACAATATTGAAATGGAACTGCTTGACCAACGGGCCGATCTGATTCGGGGCGTAGGTAAACACCTGGGGATGGTCGAGGGGATCACTGAGGGTTTCGATGCGGCTTTCTTCATTGGGCTTCACGCGCGAGCGGGAGGCTCAGATGGGGTCGGCAACGAAACGATCTACGGCCGAGAGGTCATCGGAGTTCGCATGAATGGCAGACCGGTGGGCGAAGGAGAGATCAATGCGGCTGTAGCCGGCTATTTTGGTGTCCCGTTGGCGATGGTCTCTGGAGATAACCTGTTTTGTGAAGAAATCCGGCAGACGCTGCCCGACGTGGAGACGGCAGTGGTCAAGTATGCGATCAATCGCTTTTCGGCTCGCTGCCTGTCCCTTGAGAAAGCGCATTCTCTGATCCGGGAAAAAACTGCCAAGGCCGTGCGGGAGGTCGCACTGCATAAGCCGTTTATCGTCGAAGGGCCAGTCGAATTTGAGGTGGAATTCATGTCCACAGCGGAGGCCAGCCTGGCCAGCCTCATGCCCGGAACCGAACGTAAAAGCCCACGCTGCGTGGCTTACACGGGAAAAGACGTGGTTGAAGCGCGGAAGGGACTGTTCTCCATTCTTATCATTGGCGCAAGTGCTTCCAAAGATATTTACGGGTAGACGACCGCCGCGATGCTCACCTTTCATTTAGGTTTCCCGTCACCCAGTATTGCCAGCTTGCACATGAAGGATAATGCCTATCTGGCTCGGCTCGCCGAGGAGCTGGGTTTTGACGTTTTGTGGCATTCTAACGAGCGCTTTTACCGGGAGATGTTTATTCGGATGGCCTCTTCAGCGATGGCGACCGAATCCATCGATGTTGGTGGAGCAGTCGTCGAGCCATTTGCCGTCCACCCTGCCCTAACCGCCCAGTCGTTGGCTACTCTGGATGAGCTATCCGGTGGCCGCGCAACGCTGGCGATTGGCGCCGGCGGTTCGGGATTCCAGATGATGGGTATCAGCCGGCGGCATTCGGCTCAGGCAGTCAAGGAAGCATACATCGTGATGAAGCGGCTGCTCGCCGGTGAGGAGGTAACCTTCGAAGGTGAGCTCATCCAGGCTCACGCAGCCCGCCTCCAGTTCAACCCAAACCACCAGGTTCCGCTGTGGGTTGCCACCCGGGGAGACCTGACGCTGGAAAGCAGCGGAGAATATGCCGATGCCGTGATGATCGCGACCAACGCTTCCCCGCTAGGGTTTGCAGAGGCGATCAGGCTCGTCGAAAAGGGCGCGCGACGAGCAGGCCGGTCCACGCAAGAGATGCGCCTGATGGCGCGCGTCGACACCTGCATCCACCCGGGTCGGGATACTGCTTATCAGGGCACGCGACTAATGATTGCGCGATTCCTGGCAAGCAGCTACCCAAACCTGAATTTCGTCCACCGGGCCGGGCTGGAGGTGCCACCGGAGATAGAAGCGCTGCTGGTTCGCAAGGATGCGAGCCTGCTCGGGCAGGTAGCCCAGGCTATTCCGGAGGAGTTTATCCCAGCCTTCTGCTGGGCCGGCACCCCGGAGATGATCGCCGGGCAGGTCATCGAATTGGCGCGTTCAAGCGGTATACGCGAGTTCGGCTTCTGGCTTCTTTTAGCTCCCGGACAGACCCGTGAAGAGGCAGTCCGGTTGCTCGCCGGAAAGGTTCTCTCGCTCATTCGCGCTGCAGTTCAGTAGTAGATACCTTCAATCTACAAATTAGAGTATATTTGAACGGATGAGGGCTTACCGATATGAAATCTCTTTTTTACTCCCCTGAGCGTGTTGCTCAAGCAATGGATGACGCCGGAATTCAGGCTCTGATAGCCATCACGGCGCCTAATATCCAATACCTGACCGGGTATCGCCGGGGCGGAGACAGCATTGCCGTTTTATGCAGGGAGGATCTCTCTCACCCCGATTTGATCGTTAGCAGTACAAATATGGACTACTGCCTGGAGGATCCTTGTGAGTCATTGGGGATCCATACCTTCGGTTTCTATGCCCGCAACTTTGCCGAAGGCGTTGTGCTCGACCAGAGCGAGCAGTTAATCCAACGCTTGCACTATGACTCTGAAACAACGAAATCACGCTGGGAGCTGGCCGCCGACTTGCTACAAACCAGTCAGCTGTCTTCCGGCTGGGTCGGCGTGGATGGGACGGCTGATGCGGTGGCTCCGCTGATCAAGCTGCTACCCAATGTACATGTAAACAGCACGCCAGACTTTTTTCGCCATCTGCGAATGATCAAGACCGGGGAAGAAGTCCAGCGCCTGGGTGAGGCCGCGCGGATTACCGAGCATGCCATCCTCGCCAGCGCTCAGAGCGCCGTCCTGGGAACCACACAGCGTCAGTTGGCGCGTATCTACAGCCTGACCATCATTGCGGCCAATGCGTCTGTCCGCTCCGACAACGCCTCCATTGGCCGGGGATCGGCACTGGGCAATCTGAACTCTCCACGGGATGTGGTCGAGGTGGGTAGCATCCTACGTTACGACGTAGGCGCCCATTACGAGGGTTACGCATCCGACCTGGCGCGCTGTTTTGTTTTCAAGCAAATTGGCGAGAAGGAACGCCGTATCTATGAGGCGCTTTTAGCCGGGCTCGAGAAGGAGCTGGAGCTGATCTGCCCGGGGATCAGTGCTTGCGAAGTCTTCGAGGCCACCGTCGCCGAGGTTCGCAGGGCAGGAATGGCTGGTTTTGAGCGTCACCATGTTGGTCACGGGATCGGTATTGCCGGTGCCGGGTATGAGCCTCCCCTACTGGGACCTGCCGATCGAACTCCCCTCGAGCCAGGTATGGTCTTGTGCGTCGAGGTACCCTATGTGGAGGTTGGTTACGGAGGCTTGCAGGTAGAAGATATGTTGGAGATCACCCCGAACGGCTACCGGTTACTGTCTCACGCCGACCGCAGCTTGCGGGTCTTGCCATAACGTTTGCGTTCGTCATAAAGGAAGGTGTGCGATGAAGTTCGGATTCCAACTGCCCACCGGAATGGAAGGGCTGATAGTTCCAACCCCATTTTTCCGCCCGGTGGATTTTATGAGCACTGCCCAAACCGGCGAGCAATTGGAATATGACTCAGTTTGGGGAAACGATCACTACGCTGCTCAGAACTACGTTCGCGAGAAATACGGAACCAGCCCGAACTTTTTCGAGGTGCTGACCATCTTGGCCGCCGTCGCCTCGATCACACAGCGCATACAGCTTGGTACTTCTGTGCTGGTCCTCCCGATGCGCGATGTAGTCTTGGTTGCGCGGCAGGTGGCCACCCTCGACCAACTAAGTGGTGGCCGGTTACTCATCGGGGTAGGCATAGGCGCATACAAAGAAGAATACGAATCGGCGCGCCCTGAGTTGTCTCACAAGAACCGTGGGGATATCCTGGAAGAGGGATTAGAGCTGCTGAACCGCCTCTTTACTGAGGACGGGGTCACTTTCCATGGAAACACCTACAATGTTGAAGACTTGAGCCTGCATCCAAAACCTGTTCAATCCCCGTTCCCTCTCCTGGTCGGCGGGCACCAGAAGTTTGGGATTGACCGCGCCGTGAAATTCGGCCAGGGTTGGATCCCGGGCTGGCGACCTTTTGCCGAGCTGCGCGAATGGATTGAGATATTACGCGAGAAGGCAGCAGTTGCCGGCCGTGACCCACAAGAGATGATCGTCGCTCCCCAGTTCTCGTGCCTAGTCGGTCGTACCCAAGAAGAGGCCATCCTGCGCTATCAGCAGAGCGGTATGGTAGGCCACCGCGTCTCGCTGGGGTATACCGGCCGCGACCCGGCCTTGGCGCTGGAAAATAATCTGATCGGCTCCCCTGAGTCGATCCTGGAGCAGTTGGAACGCCTGCACACATATGGGGTGGACCATCTTTCGGCACTGAGTTTTTGTGTCAACTCGGTGAGCGAGTTTAATGAACAACTGTACTTTTTTGCTGAAGAAGTGATGCGGCCATACCGCCGTGCTCACGGAATTCAAACCCCCGCCAAATAGGAGGATCAACCATTAATGAGAAGTCCTTGATGCATCCTCACTATCCATCCTATATCGTGTGGCCGGCCAGGCGCTTAACAAGGTTCATGATCCCATACCCTGGCACGAAAAGAGGTTGACTCGCCGCCCCGTATCTTGCGAGATGATATGCTCGTTCATTATCAAAAGGAGATAATCTGATGAAGTACATCAACAACATGCTGGAGCTGATCGGTAACACGCCGGTCATGAAGCTGAATAAGGTGGTAAAAGACGTTCCGGCGAACGTCTTTGTGAAACTCGAAAATATGAATCCGAGTGGAAGCTATAAAGATAGGATGGCTCTGGCGATGGTTGAAGCGGCCGAAAAGGGACTGACATGGAACCACCGGAAGCTGGAACCAGGCGGCATCGTATGCGATGCGTCTGCAGGGAATACAGCCCCTGCCCTCGCATTTGTTTGCGCGGTAAAGGGTTACCAAGTGATGCTTTGCGTCTATAAACCTCTGCTGCGGGGCGCAAGCACCCGGCTGAAAATCATCGGCGCCTACGGGCCGGACGTATGCGAATGCCAGCCACCGTCTGACTTCATGAATGAGGAGTTACTCAAACAAATCCCCGAAGATCTGAGCGACCTGGCCTGGGTGATCGCGGGCAAAGCGCACATGAGCAAGTTGGAAGAAGAAAACCCCGATGTCGTCTGGCTGGATCAGATTTACAACAAGTACAATTATATTGGCCAAATGGGCATGGGCTATGAGATCTATGATCAACTAGATGGGAAGATCGATGCTTGGGGATGCTCGGTGGGATCGGGTGCAACCTTACTGGGAGTGGCGTTGGCGCTGAAAGAAAAGGGCGTGACCCCGTTTACGTTCGGCGTAGTCCCCTATGGCAGCGAGACGTATCTCCAGTTGGACAAGCCCGACTCAAAGAAGGGGGAGTTCAAAGTCTCCAAAATGAACAGGCAGCTGGTGGATTGGATGGGGCTGAAGAAGTGGCAAACAGAGAAATCGATCAACGAAGTCATGCTCGAAATGGGTTACCCAGATGAATTTTTCAAGATCAGCGTCGATGATGCCAGAAATATGGCCAACCGGCTTTGCAGCGAAGAAGGGATCTACTGCGGCATGTCCTCTGGCGCCAACGTGTTCGTGGCTCTAAAAATCGCAGAAAGGTTGAAGAAAGGCCAGAATGTGGTCACGGCGATCGTTGACCGGCGAGACCGCTATTTAGGCGAGTATCCCAACGACGTCTACGTCGTGTAAACGGCATATCAATTATCCTCTATGAAAGTATTATAGTTCTCGACAAGGGGAGGAGTACTCTTCCCTCTGTGCCTATAGTGAGACACATCTCCCCTGGAAATGAGTAAGGCGGAGGAAGCTTATCGGTAATGAACTCGAATGGAACAATGCACGCTGGGATCCCTGATCCCGAAGTAGAACCCAAAGCCCAGTATCGGCATTACACCGCAGACTATAAGCAAAAGATCCTGGATGAGATTGATGCTGCCATCCACCCGGGGGAGATTGGGGCAATTTTACGCCGGGAAGGTTTGTACTCTCAACTGATCAGCAAATGGCGTCAACAACGCCAGCGGGATGGCTTGACCGCTTCCAATCAGACCCTGCGGGGCCCCCAAACCCCCAAGCCGCGGAAGTGACGAAGCTCCAGCGTGAGAAGGCCCGCGTAGAGGCGCGTCTGGCACAAGCCGAACGGATCATCGAGATCCAAAAAAGTCTCCGAGCTGCTGGGGATCGCGCCGACGGATCCCGGCCCTGGCGAGCGGAGCTATAAGTAATCGTCCAATAAGCCATGCTTCACCTGATAAATCGTCTGTTTGGTTTCCTGGGCAACCTGATGCAGACGGATCCAAACCAGGATGGCGCACCCGATCTGATTGCGAATAATGTGAGACAGGCGACATTGACAGCCTTCCAATCCAGTCAGTTGTTTGGTCTGGCAGTGAAACTGCTCAATCTTCCACCGCAAGGCGCACACGGCTTGTACGGCCTGGGTCGAATCCTGAGACAAATCGTTGGTCACGACATAATCCGTGCGCTGGGTCGACAGCACCAACCGGAACAGTTTCACCTTATGTTCTTTGGGAAAACCCTTGATCTTGATCACTTTGCCGTGTTGCTTCTCCGCTTTGGTCCAATGCAGGCGATCCACCCGCTGATAGGGTTGCGCCCCACCCGAATCATCCTCTTGACGATTGTCTTTGAGCGGGCAGTAGTAAACCCTTTTCAAAGCCTCGATAGAACAACAGGCTGTCTTTGGTGGCATACCAGGTGTCCATCAAGACCCCCCAAAACATCAATGGCTTGTGATAGACCCCGTGTTCCAGCATATCGTGGACATGATCCAGTTTGGTCTTGCCATCTCCGCTCGGATCATAAATGCGATAGTCGGTGATCCAGAACTGGTCGAGGTTGGCCGGGCATTCCTATCCGCGAACGACAATGAGATACGATAGGCGAGGAGATAAGCCACGCAAAAATGCACTTGAGAAATTAAACGTGCCTTATACCAGAAGACCACCGGCTAGATCCGATGAAGATAATAATCGCGAAAATGGGGAATCTATCTGAAGATAGCAAAATCTTGAAAGTCTATGGATGTCATCTGGAGATAATTATTACCCCGGCCTGACTTGGGGTAATTGGTTATTTTGCAAACAAAGAAGACCATTATCAAAGCAACGGAAATTAATATTGAGGGAGAGACATTATGCAAATTCCATCCGATTTTGATCTTATCGACCAAATTGAATTAGGCATGCGTTTTGAGAGAACCACGTTAGACTCGGATGAACCCGAATCGCACTTCCACTATCTATTTGGGGACATTCTTTTGACAAATTTCGACGATAAAACTACCGATGGGGAAGAAGAAAAAGTGACGATAATTGGTGGGTTCCAGTTATTGCTCATCGACGGAGATTCCGCAAGGTTAAACGGTATTCCTCTTGACGTTGTCTACGACTGCAATGATGAAGCATGGCAGTTTTTTGATGGTTGTTTTAACAGAGAAGAATTAATTTATAACGAAAACATAAAGAGGGTAGTATTGGGAGAAGAAATTGAGTGGTCCGGAGACAAGGTGCTTATCATCAACTGCATCGGTATTCTTCCTGAATATCGTGGCCGCAAATTGGGTTTGTTAGTCTTGCATAATATAATTGAGCGATATTCGCTTGGCGCAAGTGTTATTGAAATTAATCCTGCTCCCTTTGAATTTAGGTGTCACCGCACTTAAGCGTGGTCATAATGCCCATTTTTGAGCGAGTTGGAGGGCAGCCCGGGAAGGTCTGCCTCGCTGGACGGGGGGCTGCCAACGTGGCGGTGGCACCTTGTAGGTGAACAACTCGATCGGTGTCCATAGATGGTTGGTGAGACCGGCTGCGAGGGCAGGAGTGCGCTGTACCCAGTGATGCCCGAAAGAGCCGACCGAGAGTTTCAAACGCAAGCTGTGATGAAAACTACAAAAGTTGTAAAAACAGCCCACGATGTACATGCCTGCCACCAGAGTTTCGGGACGGCGTGCCAGGGTGCGAGTGCGCCGGACCAGGTTGTTCAAGCGCATGCGGAACGTGGCATTGAGCCGTTCGATGAAGGCTATATTGATCGTGCCTTTCCCGTTTTGGGTGGCCTGGATCAGGTGTGCCACCATTTCTTGGCTGCCTTGCACAATCCGCCGGTCCACATTCAGCACTCCTTCCATACGCTGCTTGACGACCTGCACAATGGCGATATATTCCCAGGAAACCAGGTGGGGACGACCCAGTTCGCCGCGGCGGTTTGGCAAGGGGCTGCGGAAAGCCAGCCGAAAAGCCGTCACATAACTGGCCAGACCATCCACGGCCAGCAGCAGGGGCCGACACAGGGCCATCTCCCGCAGCTTGTCCGCCAACGCCTGGATCAGCTCCATGTCCCGTTTGGGACTGGACCACTCCGCCCAACCACAGGCGATCCTTCACCGTCATCGCCAATGCCATCCAGTAGGTTCTTTTCAGCGCCTTGACCTTGATCTCGTCCGCTTACACTTGTTGCAGATCTTGCGGACGGCTCTCCACCAGATGCTCGTGTACCCTTTGACATTGTTGGCCTGCGCGTGCATGCCAATCGCTCACCGTGCGCTCATCCAGCCCAAAGGCTTTCACGATCGCCTGCACCGGACAACCCTACGCCAGCAAGACGATGACCCACATGACCATCTGCGAATCGGTGCGCAACCGGTAAAAGATCGTCCCTTGGCTGGCCGTAAAGGTCTGTCCACAGACTACGCAATAATATCGTTCATCTTTCTGGCTGTGAACATGAATGTTCCCTTTGCCAGTTTGACCCCTTGCGGGGCAGTCCATATTCGGGCAAAATATCTCGCGTGGGTTCATTGGTGGCTCTCATGGATCTCGAAGTCCTTTGAGTTTGCCAGTGAACCCTGTTTTTTGCAAGTTCTTCCCCTACCTCACCACGCTTAAAAGGAATTAGGGCTATTGCTATAGCGCCTGTTTTCACGTTGAGAGATAAACGTATTCGTGCAGCTGCTATATTTTGGTTTTTATCTGGCGTTAGAGTGGGCGCATTTGTAACATTACCTTTGGTCGCTGTTGATCTGGATAATCTCAAAATCAAGCAGTGGCCGAGGTTAGGAGTAAGAACAAAGTCTCCCAGGATGTTATCATTCGAAAACGGCAATTTTCGGCGCAACGATCATGAGCTAAGGAACGCTCTACAATTGACGTTCCAAAGCCGTCTGGGTTGGATGGTGCTTTTTCTCGTTTACACAGTTCAGCTAACGTCCACAAATGATTAAATTCCGAGCCTTTGACTTGTATAAATTCAACTTCTTCCCCATCGATGGCCTGCCATATAAGCGTAATATCATCTTGAGTTTCGCACCTTATCTCTAATAAGTCGGGGGTTGAAATTAGATCTAACCAGAAGCCTACCGCAACATGATCTTGAAAACAAAAACCACTGCAGGCAATAGAACCACCATTATTCATTGGTGGAAGACTTCGAATTGGAACAAACGAAGAAGTAATTTCCATAATCAATCAGTCATCCTCCGTTTATTAAGTATCGAGTTCCTACGCAAAATCATTCTAAACTAATGTTTACGACAATTCGTCACTTATATCCATACCCTTAAGATTAATACTTCTTTCTCAATATACAACAAACCATACGACATGTGGCTTCACAAGCAGTATCCGGCCTTTTTAAGTAATAGACATCGGTGATTGCTGCGATGTCTCAAAGCACCTCTCGGCAGAAGATGCATTACTGGTCAACGAAATAGATCTATCGATTTAAAGATCTAGTTCTTTCATAAAAGTCAATATAGTCTGAAGTTTTGGAAAAAAATAACTTGTTTTTCAACAATCTTATGTCAAATATCCTCTTGATTCGTGTTTATTATCGAGCTATAATAATTGGGTAACTGGTTGGTACGTCCCTAGCACTTTATAGAACATCGCTATGAATATCATTGATCAAAACTCGATCGCACCACTTTATCACCAACTCGCCGAGATTTTAAGAAATAAAATCCGGTCTGGGGAATTTTTACCTGGAGGAAAAATCCCATCAGAACGTAACCTGATGGAGTCCTATCGATTAAGTCGAAATACAGTCCGACAAGCTATCAATGTTTTAGTAAATGAAGGAATTGTATATCAAGACCACGGACGAGGTAATTTTACGATTGGCTCAGAACTAAATATCCAGTATCAAATTGATATCTTGGTTGAGCATAACGAATTTCTTCGTAGAGTAGGCAGTATCCCGTCTGTACAACATATTAGTACTGAGAAAATAATCGCTCCTGACCTGGTTTGTAAAGCACTACATTTATTTTGTAATGAAGAAGTCGTTTGCTTTACTAAGTTATTCTCAGCAAATAGCAATCCTGCGATACTGACTTTTGACTACCTACCTAGTAAACTATTGGGAGAACATTTCGATACTAGCGGTGGAGGAGAAGCATTTTTCAAATTACTAGAAGAAATTAATGGTAAACGTGTAAATTTTACTGTTTCAGACATTATTCCTATAAACGCGTCAAAAGATATTGCTAAGTATTTGGGTTTAGCACCTGGATCTTCCATATTATTATTGCAAGAAACCTTCTTTAACCCAGGGATAAATATTCCGTTAGCATTTTCTTTTAATTATTACCATCCGAATATACATTTTCGTATTGTGAGACGTCGCTCTAAATTCCTCGTTGGCATCGATCCAAAGAAAACTAGTCATTCAACAGAAGAGGAAGAGCATGATTATTGAATATCACCGAGCTACCTCGTTGGATGATGCCTTGGCTCTAATTGTAAGGCAAAAGCCAATCACTTTACCACTTGGTGGTGGAACCTTCCTATCGCAACACACATGTGCAGATTGTGCTGTTGTCGATCTCCAAGATCTTAAACTTGATAAAGTTGAAAAAAAGGAGGGGTCCCTATCGATAGGGTCTGCTCTAAGCCTTTACCGATTTTCTCAACTACCAGACATTCCGGAGGGATTGCGGAAAGCAGTTCTTTGTGAAAGAGGGTTTAACCTCCGCCAAGTAAGCACAATTGCGGGAGTACTTGTAACTTCAGATGGACGGTCATCTTTAGCGTCGGCTTTACTTGCAATCGATGCCTCTTTCGTATGGTTGCCAGGGGAGAATGCTATTTCACTTGAGGGTTGGCTTTCCTCGCGGGTTGCTTGGATGCCTGGCAAATTAATAACCCAGATCGTTATTCCCAGCCAGGTAAGCTTGTGGTATGAGTCAGTTGCCCGATCACCGATGGATAGGCCACTATTATCAATCGCCATTAGTCGTTGGTTTTCAGGGAGAACGCGAATTGTGGTTGGCGGCTTTGGAGAATATCCCGTTGTCGTACTAGATCAATTCAATCCCATTGAAGCTGAAAATTCTGCAGATGATATCTGTCATAATTCACAGGATGCGTTAGCTTCAGCCGAATATCGACAAACGGTTGCGAGAGTCCTTATTCATCGTATTATAAGCCGATGGTCAAAATGAAAACAATGGAGATATCAATCACCATAAATAATGTCCAATCATGCTACCAAATAGCTCCTGGTGATACATTATTAAGTCTTCTAAGGCGTGAGGGATTCTGGGGAGTTAAATCTGGTGGTTGTGCTCATGGAGAATGTGGGGCGTGTACAGTACTGCTAGATGGGTATCCAATAAGTTCTTGCGTCATGTTGGCTGCACAGGTGGAGGGGCACACTATCCAGACTATCGAATCTCTTGGTCAATACCCCGATCAAGGCTGGAAGAAAACAAAGGACCTTCATCCGATTCAAAAGGCTTTTTTGCAAGAGGGGGCTGTTCAATGCGGCTATTGCACTCCAGCGCAAATTCTTGCAGCTAAATCCTTATTGGATAGAGAGAGTCGCCCAACAGAAGTTCAGGTACGAGATTCAATTTCTGGCATTCTATGTCGCTGCACGGGATATCAAAAACCCGTTCAGGCAATCCTCAGAGCTGCCGAACAACTACGTGGTGAAAAGTGTAGCTCAACAGGAGGTATTTCCCCGATAATCACTAGAGATCACTTGGTGGGAAGCGCAGAAGTTAAAGTTGATGCTTGCATGTTAGCGCAGGGGAAGCCAGCTTTCACCGAGGATATTGAACTACCGAGAAAGTTGGTAGCCAAAGTCTTAAGGAGCCCAGTAGCTCATGCTTGGATTCGCAAAATTGATACGTCCAAAGCTTTAGCGTTATCTGGAGTTGCAGCTGTACTTACCTGGGAAGATTTACCTAGAGTAATCTACTCGACCGCGGGTCAATCTGATCCAATCCCTGGTCCGCTGGATACTTTTTCGCTGGATCGAAAAGTGCGTTTTGTAGGTGATCGGGTGGCGTTTATTGCTGCCGAAACAGAGGAAATCGCTGAACAAGCATTAAAGCTCATTGATGTGGATTACGAAATATTACCAGCGGTGCTCGATTCAGAATCGGCTGTGAATGGGGATGCTCCGATCATTCATGATGAGAAAGAGTATGTTAATTTCTCTTTGTCTGACCCAAAACGCAATTTAGCTGCTCAAATCCGAATAAATATTGGCGATGTGGAGAAAGGTTTTCACGAAGCAGACCTTATTTATGAGGCAGATTACGAGGTTTCGAAAGTTCAGCAGGCACACATTGAGCCTCACGTGGCCATAACCTATTGGGATGAGAACGATCGCTTGGTTATCCGTACCAGTACACAAGTTCCATTTCATGTACGCCGTCAATTAGCCCCCGTTTTGGGTCTTCCAATCCGTCGGATCCGGGTTATTAAACCACGCGTCGGTGGTGGGTTTGGCGGAAAGCAAGAAATATTAATGGAAGATGTCCCTGCCCATCTAACTATTGCTACGCACCGTCCCGTTCTTTATCGGTATACCCGGGAGGAAGAATTCATAGCTTCGCGTTCTCGCCACCCGATGCATTTTCATCTAAAAACAGCCGTCAAAAGAGATGGAACGATTACAGCTAATGAAATGACCTGCCTGAGCGATACGGGAGCTTATGGGTGCCATGCATTAACTGTGGCTGGGAATGCCGGTCATAAGCCCATGGCATTGTATGTGGGAGATGGCAGCTACCGTAAATCCCCGAATATCCGTTTTCATGCAGACGTTGTGTATACTAATCATCCACCCGCTGGTGCTTTCCGAGGGTATGGTGTTCCTCAAGGTTTCTGGGCGGTTGAGCGGCAAATGGAGCACATTGCTCGAGATTTGAGATTGGATCCAATCGAGTTCCGCTTAAAGAATGCTCTCCATCAAGGAGAATTGCAACCATTTAGTACGGTATGGTCCGAAGGCCGCTCTCCTCAGGCAGAAATAATCAATACCATTGGATTGGAGGAATGTGTCAAACGCGGGAAGGCAGTAATCGATTGGGATCATAAATTCGGGAATCCCGATTGGCATAAAGTACATAATAACCCTCAGTGTCATCGAGGCATCGGGGTAGCTCTGGCAATGCATGGCACAGCCGTATCCTATACCGACATGGGCGCGGCCAGTATAAAGATGAATGAAGACGGATCCTTCAACCTCCTGATCGGTGCAACCGATATTGGAACTGGATCCGATACAGTTCTAGCGCAAATGGCTGGCGAAGTATTAGGCGTACCACTATCCGATATCATTGTGTATTCTTCTGATACTGACCTTACTCCCTTCGATAAAGGCGCTTACGCCTCCAGTACTACCTACATCTCGGGGGCGGCCGTGACCAAAGCGGCTAGGATGGCGGCAGACCGCATTCGACATCATGCATCCATCATACTCAATAAGGCTGCAAATATTCTCCAAGTGACTCCCGATCAGATACAACTAATAGATCGAAATGCAATTGCCCCCGATGGACGCTGTATATCCTTGGAAGAAATTGGCATGAGCTCTCTTCATCACCACGACCAGGAACAAATCATGGGGATAGCATCAGCAGTTTCAACGGTATCTCCTCCTCCTTTTGCAGCGCAGTTTGCCGAAGTGACGGTGGATATCGAGACAGGTCAGATAAATGTGGATCGTCTGGTAATAGCAGTGGATGCGGGGGTGGTGGTTAACCCGATTACAGCAACCGGCCAGATGGAAGGTGGCATGATCCAAGCCCTAGGTTACGCGTTATGTGAAGAGATGACGTATGACGGGTCAGGCTTGCCCAATGAACGGAATCTAATTGATTATCATATTTTCCGCTCAGATGAAACGCCAAAGATGGAAACCCTTTTTATAGAGACCTTTGAACCATCTCATCCGTTTGGGGTGAAAGCAGCTGGTGAAATTCCTATGGATGGTGTTGCCCCGGCTGTTGCGAATGCGATTGAGGATGCCTGCGGCGGAAAAGTAAACGCGTTGCCCATAACTCCAGAGCGGGTATGGTCTGCCATCTTAAAGCTAGATTCAATTGCAAAGTGATCATAATTTTATGATATTTTGAGCTATAGTCATCCACCGAAAAAATCTATCAAGCGCCAGAAAGGATTAATATTTTGATCAACTACCTGGAAGAAGCTAAATCTATACTCCCCGATCTCATTCGGTGGCGGCGCGATTTCCATATGCACCCCGAAATGCGCTTCGAAGAAGTGCGTACCGCTAGAATCGTAGCGGAGTATCTACATAGTTTGGGGATGCAAGTGCAGACCGGAGTGGGCCAGACAGGGGTAGTAGGCTTACTCAAAGGATCTCGGCTGAGCCCGGTTGCCCTGATGCGATTCGATATGGATGCCCTACCCATCCAGGAAGAAAACGATGTCGAATATAAATCTCAAACTCCCGGCGTAATGCACGCTTGCGGGCATGACAGCCATACCGCTATGGGAATGGGGGTCGCCAGATTATTGTCTGAACACAAGGACGAACTCAAAGGAAGTGTCAAGTTTGTATTTCAACCAGCCGAGGAAGGCGCTGGTGGTGCACGTGCAATGATCCGGGATGGAGTTCTCGAAAATCCCCGGCCGGATATCAGTTTTGGCATCCATGTCCAATCCCAAACTCCTGGGAAGATGTTCCTGATCGGGGATGGCCCAGTTCTGGCTGCTGCCGATATCTTTCACTGTACCATCCACGGGAAAGGAGGTCACGGCGCCATCCCCCAGATTACGGTCGATCCAATTGTTGTGTTGGGTCAAATCATCAATGCACTGCAGACCATTGTCAGCCGGAATGTGGATCCTTTGAAATTCGCCATTATCAGCATCTGTAATCTCCGGGCAGGGAACGCTTTTAATGTAATTCCTGATATTGCAGAAATGGGCGGGACGCTCCGTTCTTATGAATTTGAGATTCGGGAATTGATTTGTAAACGGATGCAAACGGTTGTAGAGAATATTTCAAGAGCTTATGGTGCTACAGCTGATTTGGAGATTGAAGAAATTGTCCCTGCGACGGTTAACAACCCCACCATCAGCATGAAAGTGCGTGAATTAGCAGCATCTATCGTGGGACCTGAGATGGTAAGTAAAAATCAATTGGGTTCCCCATCGGATGACGTGGCAGAGTACCTTCGGGCTATCCCTGGTTGTCATTTCGTTTTGGGCGCGTCCAGGGGAGACGATGATCGTCCCCATCATACTTCTCGTTTTGATATAGATGAAAGCACAATGCCATATGGCGTTGCACTTCTTGTAACAGAAGTGATCTATTTTTTATCCCATGAAGAAGCTATACCTGCTCCGTAGAATTATGCTTAATAAAAAGACGATTATCACCACTTGTAATTTTTAAGGAGGTGTAAAGATAAAACAATCTAACAACCTTCCCATATAATCCAAGCCTTTTCAATAAGTATTGTCTCTTCAAAAAAAGTTCAGAATGCGATCTCAGGAGAAAATAAAATGAATAAAAAACTTCTTCCAGCGATACTTTCCGTGCTAGTGATACTGTCTTTCGTAGTTGGATGTACTCCTAGTGCAGCAACAGAAGCCCCAAATCCAACTCAGCCTGTGAGCCAGGGGACTATCCCGACCACTGCTCCCGTGGTGCCAACGGTGGTGCCTACAGTGGTGCCAACAAAAGTACCACCATTAAAAATATTAAAGATCGCTATCAGCACAGATATCGACACGTTTGATCCCCATGGCACTCGCTCCTTTGCAGTTGCTAATGTAGTCGACTATATGGTTGATACTCTCCTCAAAGCGGATCAACATGGGCAAATCGTTCCTTCGTTGGCCACAAGCTGGGAAACATCGGCCGATGGCCTGACCATTACCTTCCACTTGCGGGAGGGGGTGAAATTCTCGGATGGAACACCCTTCGATGCCACAACAGTGAAATACAATATGGATCGTTTTCTCGATCCAAAGGTCAAGAGTGCCACGAAATCACCTTACAATCTGGTGAAAGAAACGGACGTCATCGATCCCTTAACCGTCCAGTTCAAATTGTCCCAACCCTCCGGTGCACTATTCATGGCGTTCTCGAATACAAATATCGGCATGATTTCTCCTGCGAGTATTCCGCTCGGTAGCGATCAGTATGATAATCTAATCGGAACCAATGCCCCGATTGGCACTGGGCCGTATGTGCTTAAAGAGTATGTGAAAGGCGATCACGTGACGGTTGTTCGCAACCCCACCTATTGGGGGACTCCCCCCTTCTACGATGAAGTCCAGTTCCTGATCACTCCAAGCGATGCTACACGCGAAAGCCTGCTTCTCGCCGGACAAGTTGATATCGCAGTGAATCCACCTCTATCGGATTTGCCCTCGCTCTCTAATAATTCGGATGTAAAAGTAATCACAGCACCTGATGACCGTGTGCTGTTCATCGGGATAAATACTACAACAAAATACCTGGATGATCCGAAGGTGCGTCAGGCGCTAAACTACGCCATCGATAAGGATGCGATCATCAAGAACGTTTTGATGGGATACGCTCAGCCAGTTGACTCCCCTATGCCGTCTGATTTCTTTGGCTACTGCAAGGGCTCCCCGGCATATACATATAACCCAACCCTGGCCAAGCAATTGTTGCAAGAAGCCGGGGTTCCTAACAATTGGAAGCTTCGCTTTGTCTCCCCGACCGGACGTTACCCTGATGACTACCAAGTCTCTCAGGCCATCGCCGGATACCTGCAAGCCGTAGGGATTGATGCCCAATTAAAGACAACAGATTGGGGCACCTATATGTCCTGGATTACCGGAGTTAAACCCGCAAATTCAACGACCGACCTATACTTCTT
>Ga0187873_1001590_pt1 | contig 18605 bp, 14 predicted proteins | sample June2016WEW_16_1_2_FD_133012 | JGI IMG/M metagenome (GOLD analysis project Ga0187873, IMG submission 133012) | Peatland microbial communities from SPRUCE experiment site at the Marcell Experimental Forest, Minnesota, USA - June2016WEW_16_100 | ecosystem: Environmental > Terrestrial > Soil >... | reverse complement strand
CGCTCTTCCACTGTAGGTTGTTGGCAGTAGTTCAGCAACTGGTGGTAATACTCCCAGAATTGTTTCAGAAAATCATCCAGTAATTCGCGATGCATTGCAATCACAGGTGTCAACTTCTTGTAATGCCTGCCTTCATGCACCCAACATAACATCATCTCCTGACCCAGCCAGTTGAATTGAGGTGCGTCATCACAAACCAATACCTGCACGACCGGATAATCCCTTTGCGCATGATACGCTGCGACCGCTGCGGCATCGATCATTGTTTTGCGTTGCTGATCGCTCAATCTGGGTAAACCTTCACCCAGTCGCTCCAGAAATGCCGCCTCTTCCCAATCCTGTTCACTTTTCCAACTCTGGATCTTTCGCCAGGCTGCTTTCGACCAGGATATGCCTCGCAGGTATCCGATGGTTTCCTCATTCAACCGAAACAGGCGTTTGCGTCCATTGCGCAGTACATCCAACACGCTCAGCCGTTCTTTGCTCGCTCGAGTATGGTAACTGGTGTAGACCGGATTGCACACCACGTGGCAATGTTGATTTTGTCCATCTACTCGGGTCAGCGTATCATCGGTTTGTTGCCATGGACTGCTCTGCAATCCCGCTTCATACACTGCATCCTTTTCCGCATGGAAGCTCTCTTGCTTTTTGATCAGCAGGTCTGATATTTCCCCCGCTGAGATGTGTATGCCTACATTCTCAAAGAATTCTAGTATCTTCGGTTCACTGGTTCCTATACCATAGTAAAAAACCAGTGTCAGCGCCTTGATCCCTGGTCCAAACTGACCCTCATATCCGCGCGGCAGTTCGGCTAAATAGGTCTTTCGGGTCGAGGCAGAATAGTATTTCTGCTTGTAGAATCGAATATTGTCTGTCTGCAGTAAGATGTCCTGCACCATCACGTCTTCATACCCCTTGAGCCTGGCATCCTTGGGTAAAACAGCAGGATCCACTTCAACCACTTGCTCCCGATCGATCTGGATTTCGGCTTTCTTACTCCTCTTGTGCCGTTGGCGCGATTGATGACGTTCGCTTTCCGAAGAGTGATTGGTCGGTGGCGATTTTGGCGTATTCCCTTTGATCCTGGGCTTGCCTTGCTCCCCTTTCAAATGATTATTTTCATCCCGCAGACGTTGATTCTCGACCTGCGCATCCCGCAAGTCCGCCGACAATTTTTCCACCAGGTTCGCTAGCTGCCTGATTAATTTCCGGGCGTTTTCGTCTTGTATGGCATTCAATTCAAGTTTGTCTAACATGATTATTAAATTTTAACAGCCTATGTCAAAATTTAATAGGCTTCAGTTTCTTTCTTGTTTTCCCCGATTTATTGAGATGATACAAATATTTTGTATAAAAGAATGAGCTTGGGTGCGAGGAAATACCTGAAGGGATAAAAAATGGCTCCACCCTCCCACACTTTTGGTACCTATATCAGATTCACTATCTGCTTGCCTTCGCCTACCAGTGAGTATGGATCTGGTGCAAGTGGGACAGGCGCGAACTGAAAGTTGAGCGAAATGCAAAATAAACGAGGATAAGCGATTATAGGATCAACCATGGAGATAACCTATGAGCAATAATAAATCAAAACAAACCATCATCGTCACCGGCGACGTTACCATGGACTGGAACCTGGCACGCACGCGCCGTTCTGCAAGTGAGACATCCTTCTGGAATGCGGACGACACAGCCAGGACAACCTGGCAGCGCGGCGGGGTGGCCTTGCTGGCCGACCTGGTGGAAGCCATCGCCAGAGATTTGCAGAAAAAAGGCGCAACCGGATTTTCCATCCGCCAAACGGGTGCCCCGCACCAATCCAGGAAGATTCAGACGGATGACGAACGTTATAACCATTCTTATGCCATGTGGAGTTCCTTCAAATATGGCGTGAAGCCCCCCCAAGATAAAGAAAAGGAAGCCTGGCGGGTGGAAGAATACCTGGGCCTGAACCGGTGTAGCAATGCCAGCGTGCAAGATTGGCAGAAGGTGGTTGAGGATACGCGTGAGACGGACCTGGTGTTGTTGGACGACGCCAACCTAGGTTTCCGGGAAAACGAAGGGCTCTGGCCGGCAGTGCTGCATTCGGAGGGAGATGAGCGCCCATGGATCCTGCTCAAGATGGCCCGGCCGCTGGCGCAGGGCCCGCTATGGGAACACCTGCATAAATATTTCTCGGACCGACTGATCGTGGTTGCCACGGTGGATGACCTGCGCTTAAGTGAAGTCCAGGTCAGCCGGGAACTCTCCTGGGAGCGCACCGCCCAGGACGTCTTCTGGGAACTGTTGCACAACCCGTGTGTCAATTCACTTTCGCACTGCGCCCACGTGGTCATCTCTTTTGGGCCGGCCGGGGCGGTCTTGTTGTCCCACCATGAGGAAAAGGAATTGCCGCCCTTTCAGGCGTCCCTGTTCTTCGACCCGAAGGTGATCGAACAAATGTGGGAGAAGGATTATGCGGGTGGGATGATCGGCTACACCACCTGCCTGGCAGCCGGATTGGCCCGACAATGGCTGATTTCCGGCGAGAAAGCAGACATCACGGCAGGCATCCAATCCGGTCTGGCGGCCATGCGCGCACTGCACCTGGATGGCTATGGGGAAAGAGGTACATCTGCCGCGCAAGCAAAGCTGGTTTTCCCGCTCGACCAGATCGCGGCTGCTCTGGCCGGCCCGGCAAATGCCTTTGCGCTTGCTCCGGTCCAGGACCCGATGTACTTCATCCAGCACAAGGGAAAACAGGCCGAGAGACCCATCCAGGAAGGATTCTGGACCATCCTGCATGACAAATTCAAAGGAGGACTGGACCAGGTGGCCATGCAGGTAGTCCTGGAAGGACCAGAAGTGGCGTTAATGGGCGTACCGTGGGGTCAGTTCGGTGCCCTGCTGACGGTGGATCGACAGGAGATCGAGAGCTACCGCAGCATCCGCAACCTGGTGGGTGAGTATGCCGGACAGAAGCAGCCGCCGCGCCCACTTTCGATCGCCGTGTTTGGCACACCCGGGTCGGGCAAGTCATTCGGGGTGACCGAGATGGCCAAATCGCTGCTGCCCGGCCAGATCGAAACGATCACCTTCAATCTCTCGCAATTCGATTCGCCAGTCGATTTATTGGCTGCTTTTCACCAGGTGCGCGACATTGGCCTGAGCGGCAAGCTCCCGCTGGTATTCTGGGATGAGTTTGACACCTCGCAGGCAGAAACACCGCTGGGCTGGCTGCGCTACTTCCTGGCGCCCATGCAGGACGGAAAGTTTCAGGAGGGCCAGATCAGCCACCCGATCGGGCGGGCCATCTTTGTCTTCGCGGGCGGGACCAGTTCCAGCATGGCGGAGTTTGACAAGGGGATGGATAAGGAGATGAAAGAAAGCTTCAAATCAGCCAAGGGCCCCGATTTTATCAGCCGGCTGAAGGGCTACATCAACGTGCTGGGACCCAACCCGGTCAAGGGAACAGGCGAAGACCCATATTTCATCATCCGGAGAGCGATCCTGCTGCGCTCGACCTTGAAACGCGGCACAGCACAATTATTCGAGAAACGCGGTGGGAAGGAACTGCTCAATATCGACCGGGGGGTGTTGCGGGCGATGTTGAAAATCGAGAAATACAAGCACGGGGCACGCTCAATCGAGTCGTTGCTAACCATGAGCCAATTGACCGGCAAGACAGCCTTCGAGCGTTCCTGCCTGCCTTTTGAGTCACAACTGGACTTGCACGTGGATGGGAAGAAATTTTTATCACTGGTCCAGCAGGTGGAATTGGAAGGGCCGATCCTGGAAAGCCTGGCTGAGGCCGCCCATGATGTCTTCTGCGAGGGCTTGCGGGAACGCGGCTATACGTATGGGCTTTCCACGGAGGAAAAACTAAAAACACATGTCTCCCTGGTGCCCTATGCCAACCTGCCTGAAGAGGTGAAGGAGCAGAATCGGGCGAATGTACGCGATATTCCAAGTAAACTGGCTGTGGCGGGTTACATTATGATCCCGGCACGCAGCAACGAGCCGCCCTTCAATTTCCCCGGCGACCCCCTGGAGGTGCTAGCCGAAGCGGAACATGACCGGTATGTTCAATCCAAGCTGGCGGATGGCTGGGCATATGCGCCCAAAACAGATCGGGCGAAGAAGCTGCACAAGGACCTGGTACCCTGGAAGGATCTTCCGGAAGAAGAAAAAGAGAAAGATCGCGACCTGGTGCGAGGCATCCCGGTGATCCTGGGGTGGGCAGGATACGTGATTGTAAAGGTGAATAATTAGGCAGATGGTAAGCAGGGAAGTATAGCGGTGAAATGGGAAAGCCTCAAAATATTCAGCAGCATGCAGGCATGAACACGCCCCGGGCGTATTACAACCTGGGCATGTTCCACCTGCTGCTGGGCCAATCTTATAAAAGCCTTTCCATGTATATGCTGGCAATCCAGGCCAGCACGACGGAAAGGATGATCAAAACCTCTTTGAGCGTGCTGGATAGACTATCGTTTCTCCAGAAGATTTTAGGGGGTTACGATTGGGTGCGCAGGTTGCTGGTGCTGGGTCGGGCGGTCAAATTCCAGGATAAGGCCTCGCTTGAGCAGATCATGAATCTGACCACGGCGAAGGCGGCGCCCATTTCCGGTCCCGTTATTATCGTAGCAGGTGGGACAAGCAGTGAAACCCGGATGGATGAATACCAGCCGCTCCTGCTAGAGGGATTCCGAGGCTTTCACGGGACGATCATCGGCGGGGGCACGACTGCCGGAATCAGCGGGCTGATCGGAAAAGTCCAGGCGGCCTATCCGGAGGCAATTGCGACCATCGGATATACCCCGGCGCACCTTCCGGCAGGAACGGAAATCGATCCACAATACCGGCAGGTCCATGCAACCAGCGGGAGCGATTTCAGCGCCCTGGAAGCTCTGCAATATTGGTGCGATATTATTGCTTCAGGGATTTCTCCTGACCAGGTGAGAATGATAGGCATCAACGGCGGGGAAATCTCGGCTTTCGAATACCGGCTGGCGCTGATGCTGGGGGCTAGGGTGGCCGTGATCGAAAGCAGCGGGAGAGAGGCGGCGCGCCTCTTCAAAGACCCCCAATGGGGAAATTCGCAGAATTTAGTGCGGCTTTCAGCAGATAAAAAGGATATTAAGTCGTTCTCAAGTTGAGAGTAGATTAGTAGAGGTTCTTTTCAACAATAAGTACACGAAGGACTACCAAGACGCGCCAAGGAAGAACAGGTATTGGCTGTATTTCTATTCCTGGTCCTGTGGCGAGTGCAAGCAGGATGCCAGACAGGAACAGACAGACTCCGGCGATCTTGAACAAACCGGGTTGTTCTTCCCCATTGATATAATATCCAGTTATAGAAATCCATAGATTACGAGGAGACCGAGCATGACCGGTAGCAGCCATTCGACCTATTCAAAATCTGATTCTTATCCGATCCACCTCGATGTCCCGCGCAAGCGGTTTAACATGTTGTGGGAGGAAATTAGAATTCCGCTCCTGATCGTCCTGGGATTGCTTTCGGTTGGCCTGGGAACGGTCGGTTTCCAACGTTACTACATCCAGACAGGACAACCGTATAATTTTGGGCGAAACCTGTATGCCTCCCTGGAATTATTGGAATTCAAAGGTGGAAATCTCGCCACTCCGATTCCTTGGGAGCTGGCAGTGGCAACCTGGCTCGCGCCAGCTGTGACGATGTGTGGTGTACTGTTGGGGTTGGCGGCAGTTTTTCGCGACCAACTCCAAGGCATGCGACTGCGTTTTACTACCAATCATGTGGTCATCTGCGGACTAGGGAAGAGAGGTGTGCTGATCGCCAAGAACTTCCGTGCATCCGGGCAAACGGTGGCTGTGATCGAGAACACCAATAGTAACCCCTACATTCCTGCCTGCCGCGAAATGGGGATCATCGTGATCGTCGGGGATGCGCGAGACGAATATACCTTGCAAAAAGCCGGGGTTGGGCGGGCCCAGAGCCTGATAGCGGTGTGCGGTGACGACGGCGCCAACGCCGATATTGCTGTTAAAGCCCGCCGATTGGTATCCAAACGAGAGGGTAGAAAATTAAGCTGTGCCATCCATATTAATGATCCACGGTTATGGGTTTTCCTGCGCAGGCAGGAATTCAGCAATGTCACGGATCAAGCGTTCCGGCTGGATTTCTTTAATATCTATGACCATGGGACCCGCCAGCTTTTGCAGTCAAATCCGCTGCCACTCCAAACGAAGCAGAACCAGGAAAAAGCGCCGCACCTGTTGATTGTAGGATTGGGGAACCTGGGAAAATAGATCGTGATCCACGCGGCGCGCCAGTGGTATCCTTATTATGAGCCGAACAAAAGCGAGCTGCATATTTCCGTGGTTGACCCGGACGCCCGCAGGAAGATCGACAGTCTATGCCAGGATTATTCCCTGGTTAAAAAGACCTGTGAATGGAGCGTGTATCAAATGGATATCAATTGCTCCGAATTCCATCAAGCCAAATTCCTGGGCGCCAAACAAAAACATCCTGGCATCGATTATATATATGTATGCCTGGAGGATGAAACTGTTGGTTTGAGCTCGGCGCTGTGCCTGCTGGAACAAACACAGTTGTCGAATATTCCCATCCTGGTGCGGATGACCGAAGAAACTGGCATGGCAAGCCTGTTGAAAGAAACAGAAACAGGTACGGGAGGCTTGACGCGTCTGCATTTCTTTGGATTAATGGAACGCACCTGCAAACCAAGTCTCTTGAATGATGGCAGTCATGCGGCCCTGGCGAGGGCAATCCATGAGGAATACGTCCACGCAGAGAGGCGAAAGGGGAATACGCCCGAGACAAATCCGTCAATGGTGACCTGGGAGCGGTTAAGCGAAGAATTGAAGGAAATGAACCGCGATCAGGCGGACGATACCGGCAGTAAACTACATGCGATCGGCTGCGACATCTTTCCATGGAGCGATTTCGGGGCGGATAAATTTGCCTTTTCCCCGGAGGAGGTCGAGGTCATGGCGAAAATGGAGCATGCGCGTTGGTGCAAGTTGAAAATGGATCAAGGTTGGAAGTATGCAGAGGTGCGGGATGACAAGAAAAAACTGCACCCGAGTTTACTGGGCTGGGAGGATGCACGCTTTAACGAAGGGGAGAAAGAAAAAGACCGGAATACTGTCAGGCAAATTCCCCGGTTTCTGGCAATGGCCGGGTTCCAAATTTATAGAATCACTCCGGCAAATACAGCCAGTTGAATTGATTACTGCCTTTTACCCGGGCTGGCAGCCAGCCAAATGCCGATCAGGATCAGGACGGCACCGCCGATCTTTGTCCAGCTGGGTTGTTGCTGTAGGAGGAAATAAGCCAGGATAGTGGAACCGACCGGCTCGCCCAAAAGAGTGATCGAGACGAGCGAAACCGGGATGTACTTGAGCGACCAGTTGAAGATGGAGTGCCCCAGCAATTGCGGGACAAGTGCAAGCAGAACCAGCCAGAGATAGGTAATGGGGGACAGGCCGAGCGGGCTTTCCCTCAACCCAGCCATGAAGGTGACCAGCAGGATGGCCGACATACCGTAGACAACGAAGATATAGGGGACGAGATCCATCTGCGCGCGCAGTTTGCGCCCTACGAGCATGTAACCGGCTGCCATCCAGGCACCTGCCAGGGCCAGGAAATCGCCCAGGAAAGCGGTTCCGCCGAAGAATACTCCGGCGGATGGGCAGATAACGGAACCAGCCTGCCAGGTGCAGGCATCGCTCAGGCTGACGACCGTGCCGCCCAGCAGTGCCAGCCCCAACCCGACATACGTGGCTTTCCCGACGGGTTCATGCAGCACCAGGGGTGATAAGAGCGCAACCCACAAAGGTGTGGTAGAGACCAATACCACCGAACTGGCAACGCTGGTATATTGAAGGGAGGTGACCCAGACTGAAAAATGCAGCGCCAGGAAGAGGCCCGAGAGCAGCGCAAGCAGCCACTCCTTCCGCTTTAATTGGCGCAACTGTGAACGGTAGCTGGTCAGCGCAAGCGGCGCCAGCGCAAGGGTTGCCAGAGTCAACCGGAAAGCCGCGATGACGATGGAGGGAGCACCTGCATTTTGGGCAAATTCGATAAAGATCGAGGCGGTGGAAACGGCCAGGATCCCGCCCAACAGGGTGAAGGTCAGGGTGGAACGTCGGGGAGGGGTGTCTGAGGGTGCCAAGGGTCGATGGAAGGGGGCAGGGGTCAGGGATTAAGCGTCACGAGTCAAGCTACAGGCGCGAATGGAATTGTAAACGATATATTAGAAATCCGGGCGGTAATATTGACATTCGGAAAAGGAAGCATATAATATAGATGATAAATATCATAAATATTATTCGCACAGATTAAGGAGAATAAACCATGTCATTCCAACTTATGCCTCTTCCTTATGCTTATGATGCACTGGAACCTTACATTGATATAGCGACGATGCAATTTCACCACGACAAGCACCATGCTGCATACGTCTCCAATTTGAATGCCGCGCTCGAGAAACACCCTGAACTATCAAGCAAGACCCTCGAAGCCCTGCTAATGGACCTGAATGCCGTGCCGGATGATATCCGCACGGCTGTCCGCAACCACGGCGGCGGAACCTGGAACCATAACATGTTCTGGGAGATCATGGGACCCAAAGCCGGCGGCGAGCCGGAAGGACAACTGGCCAAAGCCATTACAGCGGATTTTGGCAGCTTCGCAGACTTCAAGGCGCAATTCGAGAAGGCTGCCATGGGACGATTCGGTTCCGGCTGGGCCTGGCTGGTGAAGAAAGGCGGCAAGTTGAGCATTATTTCGACTGCCAACCAGGATAATCCGATGTCTGAGGGCATGACGCCGCTCCTGACCCTGGATGTTTGGGAACACGCCTATTACCTGAAATACCAGAACCGCCGGGCCGAGTACGTAACCGCATGGTGGAACGTGATCAATTGGAAGGCGGTCGCCAGCCGCTTTACTGCAAAATAAATAGTTCGTTATCCGCTGATGCCATTACGTATATAGGTTCCCGCGAACAAACACTAATCTTTCCTTTAAAATGTTGCGATTAGCAGTAATTCACGGATGAAATTCCATATCGCATAGATCCTAATCAGCGTTCTTTGTACACGCCGGACCTGGTTCCGGCGTGTACTATTTAATTGCAGAATTCATCCAACACGGATATAATATGTCAAGCTTGTTCATATCTAACCCAATGGAGGAACGAAATGACACATATCACTACCAGCCTGTGTGTGCGTGACCGCGGCTGCATCGAAGTCTGCCCGGTGGAGTGTATGGTCCCCGGGGAACCGGTTGGACAGTGGCCGTGGATTTATATCGACCCGGATACCTGTATCGACTGCGGCGCGTGCATCCCGGAATGCCCGTACCTGGCAATCTTCCCGGAAGATGAAGTACCGGCGGCTTATACCGCCAAGGGCGGTGAATACATCAGCAAGGTCGGCCTGACCGGCCATTTCGAAGGCACCAACCACCATGGAAAGAAAATTGCATTGGATACTGTCAAGCAACTTGCTGCCGGAGAGGTGGTCAACCTGCAGGATGATATAAAACCCAACTACGACTTCTTTAAATCCGGTCCGGGCTACGCAGCCAAAGACCAGGATGATGGAATGTAAACCAACCAACCCGGCGTCGAAAAGAGACGCCGGGTTTCTTTTATCCCGCATTTATGCAAAACATCCGGATGGATAGCGCAAGGTAAACCGGTTTTGTAGAAAAACCTTCGGGACGATGCGTATTGGAGGAATTCATGGAGACCCAAAACAAAGCTCTTACCATCCGGGAGTACCCGCTGGGTGAATGGGGTCTCGGGCTCATAATGTTTGCAATTGCCGGTTTTACGGCGGTCGGCGCAAATGGGGATTGGTCGATCACCCTCATCGCAGGAGTTGCCGGACTGCTCTTCATCTTTGTTGGGACCATCCTGGAGGTCCTGGCAGATCGGGTGAGAGGCACGCTGACAATCCGCCGGACATCGCTCCTGCGGCACTATGTGCGTGAAATACCGGTTGAAAATATCGCCGCACTCCAGTTGGAGACTTCACCCGGCTCTTCGTCCACCTACCGGATCGTGGTGACCACAAAAGATAACGAAACCATCCCTTTCCGGACTGGCTACGCCAGCGGAGTCTCCGCCAAGGAAGCTAAGGTGAAGAGACTGCGCGCATTTCTTGGCGTGGGTGGTGCGGAGATGGCATCAGGTGGAATGCTCAGCCAGGCGACCAGCATGGCCCGGCAAGTATTTCAAGAGAAACAGGAATCCATCAGCGGACCGGAGGCACTTACGGAACACGTCACAGAGGGAGTCCATTGGAAAACACAAACCGTCGCTTTCGGCGGGACGGCCGTGACGCGCTGGTTTTCGCCCGACCAACAATGCCCCGGCGGATTCGTCTTCCTGACGCAAAAAGTCGTTGGACAGGCTACTGCTGCCGGAGGTTTGCTGGGGGGAATGAACAAATTGTTCTTTCATGAAATCATTGGGATGTATGGGTTTGGGAGCGAAGATACTCCCGGATTGGATTCGGCCATACTGCTGGGCGTGTTCGACCCGCAATTGGACCCGCATTTCAGCGTCTTTACGAGCGACCCGCAGGCTGCGCGACAAACCCTGGCCTGGTCAGTGGCCGCACTGGCAGACTGGGCGACCCGCTACCCGCTCAACCAGATGCAGATGACAGGGAAAGTTTTCGGGCAATTAGTAGTGATGATCTGCCCGAGCGGCACAACCATTGCCAGCATGGGCAATATGATCCCGGAAGCATTGCAGGAATTAACGAATCTGGGAGTGGCGCTGATAAAGGGGAAGTGATTAAACTACCCATATAGAGGCCCGAAATTAGCGCAGGCGCGATAATCGGCGCCGGTGGGATCGTCAATACCAAAGGCGCTCCAGGCGCTCGGGCGGAACAGGGCTGGCTCTTCCAGGTTGTGCATACAGACCGGGATGCGCAGAAGCGAAGCCAGCGTGACCAGGTCCGCGCCAATATGCCCGAAACTGAGCGCGGCATGATTGGCACCCCAGGCTGCCATAACGGAATAAACATCGCGGAAGGCGCCGCGACCGGTCAGACGCGGGGCGAACCAGTGGGTTGGCCAGGTGGGGTCGCAGCGCTCATTGAGCAGCTTGTGGACATTTGTTGGCAGATCGACTGTCCAGCCTTCGGCAAGCTGCAGCACCGGGCCAAGACCTTTGACCAGGTTGATGCGGCACATGGTCAAAGGCATGCCGCCGCGCGTCAGGAAGCCGGACGAGAACCCGCCACCGCGGAAGTATTCCGTCCTGGCCGGATACCAGGTGGTGGCCTGCAGGCATTTCCGGACATCCGACTCATTGATCTCCCAAAAAGGTTTCATGACCGGCAGAGCGTCTTTTTCCATTCCACCGGTTGCATCCAGCGTAGCTGCCCCGGAGTTGATCAGGTGGATCAAGCCGCCGGCGGCCGGGCCACTTAACTCATAGCCGGTCACGCGCTTGACGGCAGCCGGACTCCAATAGGTGCGTACATCCGCAAAAACCTGGGCGGTATTGGTGAGCAGGTGGCCAAAAAGCATACTGGCGCCGTTCAAGCTGTCATTCTCCGTGGCAAAAACAAAGGGAGGGCGCAGCCCGTTCCAGTCGAAGGAGCTGTTGAGCATGGCTTCCATGAAGTCGCCGTTGGGGAAGTGGTCGGTCCACTGGCGCTGGCCCTGGAATCCGCCCAGGAGGGCGTTATGTCCGAGGGCTTCCTCGCCCCGGCCGAGTTCGGCCAGGCGCGGGTTGCCAACCAGCAAATCACGGGCGATCAGCATCATCCTGACCACCGTCTCCCAATCGGCATTCTTTTGGGAACGCGAGCGCTGCTTTTCGGGCGGGTTGTATTCACGCCCTTCGGAGCAATTGGCTTTCGTCCAGGCAAGGGCGCGCTTGAATTCGTCCGGGTCGTAAATGCCCTCTTCGAGGCGGCGGGTGATCTCAGTCATATCAACCGCTTCGACGCGCATGCCCAGGTAGCTTTCGAAAAAGCCCTGGTCCACGATGGAACCGGCGATGCCCATCGAAACGCCCCCGATGGAAAGGTAGGACCTGCCGCGCAGCGTGGCTGCGGCCAGGCCGGCCCGGGCAAAGCGCAGCAGTTTTTCCTTTATATCAGGCGGAATGGTAGTTTCCCCGGCATCCTGCACATCCTGACCATAGATGCTGAAGGCCGGCAGGCCTTTCTGGTTGTGGGCTGCCAGGACCGCGGCCAGGTAGACCGCCCCGGGCCTTTCGGTCCCATTAAAACCCCAGACAGCCTTGGGGATGAGCGGGTCCATATCCATCGTCTCCGAGCCATAACACCAGCACGGGCTGACGGTAATGGACAACCCCACCCCCTGGCGGGAAAACAGGCGGGCGGTCTGGGCGGCCTCGCCAACTCCTCCGATACAGGTAGCGGGAATCACGCACTCCACTGGCGACCCATCCCGGTGGCGCAAATTCCTAATCAACAGGTCTGCCACGGCTTTAGCGAGCGCTAGGGTGGTTTCTTCCAAAGATTCACGGATGCCATTGCGGCGACCGTCAATGGCGGGGCGAATGCCGATCTTCGGATGATTCTCGGCCTGGAGGATCGTGGAAAGGACAGGTTGGTGTTGAGTCATGGCGGTGCCTCCTTGCGTTTTCGAACCCTGGATAAAAGCTTGCATATAAGTGTAAACCATTTTTGCGCGATCTGCTGTGGTTGAATGAGAGTGGAATATAATGGGTGTCATCCTTCTGGAACTGCTGCCATGCATCCTGACCGGCTCTTTTCCCCCGACCCGCTCACCCGGCGAACGGCGCGTGAACTTTACGAGAGTGTCGCCTGCCTCCCGCTGATCTGCCCGCATACCCATGTGGATGCACGCCTGTTCAGCGACCCGGCTGCTTCTTTTGGCTCGCCAGCGGACCTTTTTATCATCCCCGACCATTACATTACGCGCATGCTGTATTCCCAAGGCATTCCGCTCGAGTCCCTGGGTATAACGCCTGTGGAGGGTGGGCAGGTAGAGAATGACCATGGCAAGATCTGGCGCACTTTCTGCGAAAACTTTAACCTGTTCCACGGAACACCTTCCGGCGTCTGGCTGGAGAGCGAGCTGAGCCAGGTCTTTGGCATCGACGAGAGCCCCTCGGCGGCCAATGCCGGCCGGCTCTATGATTCTATAGCCGAAAAACTGGCCACACCTTTATTTACGCCGCGGGCGTTGTACGAACGCTTCAACATCGAAGTCCTGTGCACCACCGAGGCAGCAACAGACCTGCTCGAAGCACACCGGGCCATCCGCGAAAGCGGCTGGAATGGGCGCATCCTGCCGACTTTCCGTCCGGATGCGGTCATGACCCTGGATGCGCCCGGCTGGAGGTCGGACATCGACCGGCTGAGCCAGGCCAGCGGCGTGGATGTGATGGATTACCCTTCCTACCTGCATGCCCTGGAGCAGCGCCGGGATTTCTTCCGTTCGATGGGCGCAACTGCCACGGATCACGGTGTGCTGGTGCCTGAGACGGTCGAGATGGATCCGGCCGAGGCGGAGAGGCTCTTCCAGTGCGCCCTGCACGGGCAGGTCTCCAGCGAGGAAGCGGTGCGCTTCACGGCCGGCATGCTGATGGAAATGGCGCGCATGAGCGTGGAGGATGGGCTGGTCATGCAGATCCATCCCGGCTCTCTGCGCAACCACAACCAGCCATTGTTTCAACGCTTTGGGCCCAACATCGGCGGCGACATTCCCATCCGGACCGAATACACATACAATCTGCTGCCACTGCTGAACCGTTTCGGAAATGATGCCCGCCTGACCCTGGTGATATTCACGCTGGATGAATCCACATATGGGCGCGAACTGGCCCCACTGGCCGGGCACTACCCGGCGCTGAAGCTGGGCCCGCCCTGGTGGTTCCACGACAGCCCGAATGGCATGCGGCGCTATTTCGAGCAGGTGATGGAAACAGCCGGGCTTCGCAACACGACCGGTTTCAACGACGATACGCGTGCTTTCTGCTCCATCCCGGCCCGGCAGGAGGTCTGGCGGCGGGTTTCGGCGGACTGGCTGGCCGGGTTGGTGGTACGGCACGTCGTTGATATACAGGATGCGCGTGCAATGATCCAGGAACTGGCGGCCGGATTGGCCAAACGCACCTACCGGTTATAGAAGGAGAATATATAGAGGTTCCCATGCTCCCACCTCAATCCAACCGCTACCGTCAAGCCTGTAACCTTTCCGGTTTTTGGGATTTCCGTTTCGATCCGGATGATGCGGGACTGCAAAACGGCTGGCAGGGCGGCTTTCCCGGGGCACGCCCGGCTGCCGTACCGGCCAGTTGGAATGACCAGTTCGAGGATGGGCGCGATTTCCTTGGCCCGGCCTGGTACCGTACCGATTTCGACCTGCCGTGGGGCTTTGCTGGCAAGCGCCTGTTCCTGCGTTTTGACTCGGTCAATTACCTGGCGGAAACCTGGTTGAACGGCCAACCGCTCGGCTTGCACGAGGGCGGCCATCTACCCTTTGTTTTCGATATCACCCAATTCGTCCGGCCAGAGCGAAACCAGCTGGTGCTGCGCGTAGATGGCCGGCTGGCTTTTGATCATGTCCCGCCCGGATATGTGAGCGGCGGGCCGGAGGACTTTTTTCCCAGCCATGCCGGCAACTTCCCCCAAGCGCAGTTCGACTTCTTCCCGTATTGCGGCATCCAGCGGCCAGTCTGGCTGGTTGCCACTCCTCAGGAGGGTCTGCAGGACGTAAGCGTCCAGACCGAACTCACAGGCAGCCGCGCCCGGGTGCGCGTGCATATCGAACGGACCGGCGATGCCAAAGCCCAGGCGCGCTACCACCTGGAAGGTTTTGGGACGCATGTCACGTTGGAATCGGCTTTCCCCAGGGAAGCGACTGAGCTGGTCATCGATGTTCCGGAGGCGGCCTTATGGTCCCCGGAGACACCACATTTGTATGACCTGTCAGTGGAGCTGGTGCACGCAGGAATGGTGACCGATTCCCATCAACTGAAAACCGGCCTCCGCACCATCGCGGTGGAAGGCGACCGGCTGCTGCTAAACGGCCGACCGGTCCACCTGCAGGGCTTTGGCCGCCACGAGGATTTTCCGGTCGTCGGGCGCGGGTACCTGCCGGCGCTGATCGTCAAGGATTATGCCTTGATGCGCTGGACTGGCGCCAATTCCTTCCGCACCAGCCATTATCCTTATTCCGAGCAGATGCTCGATCTGGCCGACCAGCTCGGTTTCCTGGTCATCGATGAAACGCCTGCGGTGGGGCTGTATTTCCGGGAAGATGGACTGGAAAAACGCCTGGCGCTCTGCCGGCAATATGTGCAGGAACTGGTGCGGCGTGACCGGAACCACCCCTGCGTAATCATGTGGAGCCTGGCCAATGAGCCGCATTCCGCCTCGGCGCTGGCCCGGCCATTCTTCGAGCAGCTTTACCAGGATGCCAAAAGACTCGACCCGACCCGCCCGGTCACACTGGCCAGCTTCCTGGGAGCTGAAGAAGCGGCCTTCGAATTTTGCGATGTGGTTTGCCTGAACCGCTACCTGGGCTGGTACAGCCAGTCCGGCAACTTGGATGAAGCAATGCCGCTGCTCTCAGCCGAACTGGACGCGCTGCACAAGCAATTCGGCAAACCGCTTATCCTGACCGAATTTGGCGCGGATGCCCTGCCCGGCCAGCATGCCCAACCGCCCGAAATGTTCAGCGAGGAATACCAGGCTGACCTGTTGCAGCGATACATCCAACTCTTACGCAAGAAACCCTACGTGGTGGGGGAGCACGTCTGGAATATGTGCGATTTCAAAACTTGCCAGGGTATCGTGCGCCCCGGAGCAATGAACTATAAAGGTGTATTCACGCGTGACCGGCGTCCCAAGCTGGCGGCCCACCGGTTGCGGGCCCTGTGGCATTAATAAGAACCATTATTCTCTAATACCACTTCGTGTACCATGTCTGCACGAATAAAAATCGGATTAGTGAAGATTGGTGCGGATTAGCGGATGAATAAGTAATAAAGGAATTCCATGACAAATTTTTCCATCCAAGATCAAGTTGCGGTTGTGACCGGCGGTGCGGGGGTCTTATGCTAGGCCATGTGCCGGGCGCTGGCCGAAGCCGGGGCAAAGGTGGCCGTGCTGGATCTGCGTCCGGAGCCGGCCGAAGCCCTGGCAGCCGAACTGGGTAACGAGGCGATCGGCCTGGCGTGCGACGTGCTCGATAAGCAAAGCCTGCAGAACGCCGCCCACAAGGTGCTGGCAGCCTTTGGGCGGGTGGATATACTGGTCAACGGGGCGGGCGGCAACCAGCCGGAGGCCACCACCGGCCCGGCACAATCCTTCTTCGATTTACCCGGTGAGGCTACGCAGCAGGTCCTGGACCTCAATCTGATGGGCACATGGCTGCCTTGCCAGGTTTTTGGGAAGAGCATGGCGGACTAAAAAAGAGGAGTGATCCTGAACGTCTCCTCCATGAACGCCTTGCGCCCGTTGACGCACATCCCGGCCTACTCGGCCGCCAAGGCAGCCGTCAGCAACTTCACCCAGTGGCTGGCGGTGCACATGGCGCAGGAATACAGCCCGCGCATCCGCGTTAATGCCATCGCACCAGGCTTCCTGCTGACGGGGCAGAACCGCTACCTTCTGACCGACCAGGCTTCCGGTGAGTTGACCACGCGGGGGCAGGCCATCATTGCCCATACCCCCATGAGGCGTTTCGGCGCACCCGACGACCTGCTGGGAACCGTGCTCTGGCTGGTCTCGCCCGCCTCCGCCTTCGTCACCGGCATCGTTGTGCCGGTGGATGGGGGTTTTTCGGCGTACAGCGGGGTGTAATTAGAACGGAGATATCCCATGGGACGGGTACGGTGTGAACGGGGATGAAAGGGAGGAGGTTCATCTTGCGCTTTCTACCAATCTACTTCTCTCTTCTACCGCCTTGGTGTTTAGCTTCTTTGAGCGCCTGCGGTATAATCACTTGGAAAGGAGCCTCGTTTTTCCATGACAATTTCCCCTCGTATCGAACGTGATTCGCTCGGTGAGATCCAGGTGCCGGCCGGTGCATTGTATGGAGTGCAGACCCAGCGTGCCGTGGAGAACTTCCCCATCTCCGGTTTGAAGCCCTGGCGGGCTTTTATCTGGTCCACGGCAGAAATCAAACGGGCCGCGGCCGAGGTCAACCTGGAGCTGGGCCTGCTGGACGCCGAACGAGCCACAGCCATCCAGAAGGCTGCCCAGGAAGTGATCGAAGGCAAGTGGGACGCCCAATTTGTGGTCGACCCTTTCCAAGCGGGCGCCGGCACCAGTCACAATATGAACGTCAATGAAGTCATTGCCAACCGGGCCACCCAGCTACTGGGCGGCGGATTGGGCGAATACCGCGTCCATCCCAATGACCACGTCAACATGGCTCAATCCACCAACGATGTCATCCCGACCGCCGTGCGGCTGGGCTGTCTTTGGCGGCTGGAGGAATTACTGGCGGTGCTGAAAGAGTTGCACGACGCGCTGCAGGCCAAAGCGGTTGCGTTCGACGATGTGGTGAAATCCGGCCGGACGCATTTGCAGGATGCCGTGCCGGTGCGACTGGGCCAGGAGTTCGGTGCGTATGCCAAAGCAGTGGAACGGGACTCTGAACGCATCCAGCGATCGGCGGAGGGGCTGCGGCGGCTGGGTATCGGCGGCACGGCGGTCGGCTCCGGGCTGAACGCTCATCCCGAGTACCATGCCCGCATGGTAAGAAAATTATCGGAATTAACCGGGCTGCAACTGTATGAGTCCGATAACCTGTTCGAATCGATGCAATCCATGGCGGATGCGGCTGATTTCTCAGCCTCCCTGCGGACGCTGGCGCTGACCCTGATCCGCATCGCCAACGATTTCCGCCTGCTGGCCTCGGGACCTTCCACCGGGCTGGATGAGCTGCGGCTGCCGGCGGTCCAACCCGGCTCGAGCATCATGCCGGGCAAGGTCAACCCGGTCATGGCCGAAATGCTCGACATGAGCATGTTCCACGTGGTGGGTTGTGATACCACGGTCATGCTGGCAACCCAGGCCGGGCAGTTGGAATTGAATGTGATGATGCCGATCATTGCGCATAGTCTATTTGAAGCCATGCAGGTGACCATCGGCGCGGTACGGGCCTTCACTCTGCGGGCCGTGCAGGGTCTGGATGCCAACCGCGAAAAGGCCACCGGCTGGCTGGCCAAAAATGCCATCGTGGTAACAGCGCTCAATCCGATCATCGGCTACACCCAGGGGGCTGCGCTGGTCAAGGAAGCCCTCAAGCGCAACCTGGCCATCCGGGAAGTGGCGGTCGAAAAAGCGGCTGCAGGCGCTTTGAAACATCGCGACCAGGACCGCCCCGTGAGCGTGGCGGAGGTCGAGGCCGCGCTGGATGACCTGCGCAAGCTGACCGAAGGCGGCATCGCCGGGGGTGGTGGTGGCGGGTAAAAAACTCTTTACCACGAAGGACTCGAAGGACACAACGGAAAAGAATTATTTAAGAATCCTTCGTGTACTTTGTGACCTTCGTGGTGAATGTTCTTTAGGCATTTTTGGAGAAGCATCATGAATTTGGATCCTACCTTTCTTAGTGGATTGACGCTCGTCCTGACCGGCCT
>Ga0187873_1001585_pt1 | contig 18636 bp, 14 predicted proteins | sample June2016WEW_16_1_2_FD_133012 | JGI IMG/M metagenome (GOLD analysis project Ga0187873, IMG submission 133012) | Peatland microbial communities from SPRUCE experiment site at the Marcell Experimental Forest, Minnesota, USA - June2016WEW_16_100 | ecosystem: Environmental > Terrestrial > Soil >... | reverse complement strand
TAGACCGGAGCATCGCCCAGCAAAGCTAGCGTAGCCGGTGCGGGAACAGGAAGCGTGCCGTGCTGACAAACGACAGTTCCGCTGCCTACATTGAGCGGCGAGCAGAGCCAGCGGGCAACACCCAGCTCTTGGCCCAGCGCCTCTGCGCCCGCGGCGGCGCAGACGATATCGACAATGGTGTCCACCGCGCCCACCTCGTGGAAATGCACCTTTTCGATGGGAATGGAATGAATAGCGGCTTCGGCCTCTCCCAGCAGTTGGAAGGTGCGAATGGAACGCTGCTTTACTGTCACGGTTAGCGGCGCGGAGCGAATGATCTCGATAATTGCCGGCAAAGTGCGATGAGGTGCGTGATGTTGATGCTTTTCGTGCGTATGCGCGTGATGAGTATGTCCCGGATGATCATCGTTAGAGTGTGCCTGCTCGGCCGCCGGAGTAGCGGGCGTGATAACGTCCACCTTGATTGCGGCCAGGCCGCCGCGGCTCACCTTGCGCATCTCCAGACGCGCGCCCACATTCAACGCGGCCGTCGTCTCCTCAAGGCGGACAAAGGGAACGCCCGCATCCACCAGGGCGCCCAGCAGCATGTCGCCGCTGATGCCGGAAAAGCACTCCAGATAGCCAATACGCATCGCAAGATGATTCTAAACCGTCTGCTATGCCCCGCGCCGCTGCAGCGCTTCCACGGGCAAAATGGCATTCCCCAGTATTTCGTTCATTGCTCCGGAGCGAAAACCCTGACAGTCGAGCGTGACATATTGGAAGCCGGCCTGCTTGAGAGCGGCGGTAATGGAGTCAAGCATCTCCATGGTGAGAACGCGCGGCATCTCGGTGCGAGCCAGCTCCACGCGAGCCAGCTCGCCGTGATGGCGTACGCGCAGCTCGCGGAAGCCCAACTGCCGCAGACTCTCCTCGGCATTCTCTACCTGTTCGAGAACCTCGCGGGTTACGGTGCGCCCATATTCAACGCGCGAGGCCAGGCAGGGCGCGGCGGGGCGATCCCACAAAGCGTAGCCGGCAGCTTTAGCGAGAGCGCGAACTTCTTTTTTGGTCAACCCTGCCTCGGCCAGCGGCGCCAACACGGCATGCTCCTCGGCTGCCCGTTGCCCGGGACGAAAATCCATGGTGTCATCGGCGTTCATGCCATAGGCAATGTGCTTGAAACCCAGGCATGCACCCAGCTCCTCCATGGCCTGAAAGAGTTCGTCCTTGCAATGGAAGCAGCGATCCGCGTCGTTGCGCTGATATTCAGGCCGGCTCAACTCTTCGGTTGCGATGATGTGCAGCGGAAATCCCTGGGTGCGCGCAAAATCGCAAGCCTGCTCGAAGTCGCGGCGGGCCAGACTGGGAGAGTCGGTCAGCACGGCGATCATGCGATTGCCAAGAACGCGATGCGCCGTGGCCGCCAGGAACGCAGAGTCCACTCCGCCGGAGTAGGCCACCATCAGGCTGCCCAACTGCCTTATGCGCTCTTCCATTGCGCGCAGTTTCTGCGCCGTGTCTGCGCCGCTGCCAAACGCGCGATCCGGCTCGCTCTCTACGCATTCGGCCAGCGGTATGTTTGTTTGCGCACGCGCCTTCATGGGCCGATTATACGCTGCCGACGCTTTGAAGGCCGAGTAAGTCAGGAGCAATCACATGAGATCTTGCTTTATGCAGTTGGCCTATTCTCTGCCCTCCGGCTGGCGGCGCGGGCTGGCATAACTGAAACAACAGGCTTCTTGGCGATGGGCATCTGGTCGTAAAGAACCTCATGCCAGCGTGCCGCAACGCGAGGCTCTGAAAACGGCCTGGAGACGCTCCGCGCCGCACTTCCAAGCCTTTGGCGCAACATCGGATTCTCGCCAAGTTTCACCATTGCGCTTGCCAGATCATCCACTCGCTCGGCCGGTACCAGCAGTCCATTTACTCCATTCCGTATTACTTCGCGTGGTCCATTCTGACAATCGAAGCTGATGCAGGCAGCTCCGCATATCATCGCCTCGATAAGCACAAATCCCAATCCTTCAAACCGCGAACTTAAAACAAAGATTCCACATTGCGAAAACAAGGAATATGGATCGTCTGAAAATGGTGCAAAGATAACGCGAGTCTCGATTCCGAGGGCGCTCGCCTGCCGCACTAACTGAGCGCGCATCGGCCCGTCGCCCACGATGCGCAACGTCCAATCAGGCAGCTTCCGGCTGGCAGCCGACCAGGCTTCCAGCAGCAGATCGAATCCCTTCTGGGGGACAAGTCGGCCCATTGCAAGAATCTCTTGCCGGCGAACGGCTTTTTCCATTCCCGGCCGTATCACAATATTAGGAATAGTAGTAATTGTTCCGGACGGAGCGAAGAGCTTGGCGTATAACTCGGTGTCGCGCTCCGTGAGGGTTACAATGCGTGAAGCCAGCACGGCCGCCAGCCGCCTAGCCAGCTTCCCACGCCATTTTGTGATGCTGTGCGACAAAGCAAAGTGTTCCCATACAGCCAACCGTACATTCGTTACCAGGGTTGCAAGCAAGGCAATAATCAACCGGTTAGTGTCAGTGCAAATAATCCACTGCGGGCGTCGATGAATTACGAAGAGGGTAAAAGCGCACATAAGCCAGGGATAGTCCAGAAAATACGGCAGCGGCTTCCGGAGTCCATACCCCAACTCCACGTCGCTGGAAAGACAGAATCCTGGAGACGAATTCCGGTGGTAACAGGACCAGATCGATATCGACTCGCCACGGGAAGTCAACGCATTGGCTAGATTAACCTGCGCGCGCTCCGTGCCCGCGCGCTCCGTTACATCGTGAATGATAAAGCATATCTTCAAGACAACCTCCTGTAGCTCCGCATGGAGGCGCTTGCCCGCGCGCCGTAATCAGTACGCGCATGGACGCGCGCAGCGCCGCTCTGAAGCGCATGCGATTGAGGAAATAGCGCGCTTGCCATGGCGATACTAAAACGGATATCGCCAGGAGAAGATAGCGCAACGTTCGGCTTTGGGAGCTGAGTCCCCTTTGAGCGAATTTCATGGCAAGCCGAAAGACGCTGTTCTCTACTCTCCCGGGTCTTACTGCACGCTCATAACCTTCCCGGCTGAAGCTGTCTTGACCATTTCTCATGCGTTCGCGATATAAACCGGCAATGTAGTAGTTCGCCTTCCTGGATTCCAGGCGCGAAGAAATGTTGCCGGATCGTTTTCGGATCAGCATTAGGGGTTCTAAAAGGTTTGTTATCTGGAATCCAGCGGATATGGCGCGAAGCAGAAAGTCGTAATCTTCCGCAGCCCACATATCCCTATAGCCTGATAACGTGTCATATACTTCGCGCCGCGCAAGCCAGATATGCAGGCACGGCGAGGCCAGCAACATAGTATTGCCAATCTCCTCGGCACTGACGGGCTTTCGAGAAACGCCTAATCCGGCAATAGGAAGTCCGGACTGGTCGATCGCCATGGTCGCGCAGCCTACAAGAGCTATGCATGGATTTTCTTCCAGAAACCTTAGTTGCTTCTCCAGTCTTGCCGGCAACGCTATATCATCCCCATCCATGCGGGCAATGAAGGGAGCCTGGCATACTTTGAGTCCTAGGTTTAACGCCTCTGGAAGACCGTGATTCGCCTGTGAACCAATGACTTTTATGCGGGCATCGACCGCCGCGGCCCGCTCGACAATGGCCCGCGTTCCATCGGTCGAGCCGTCGTCGACAACCACAATTTCTATGTCGGTGAAGGACTGCGACTGGATGCTCGCCAGGGCCTCGGCGACATAGTCCTCGACATTGTAGACCGGCAGAAGAACACTGATGATGGCCATGCCTAGCCTTTCGAGGTCTTGCGACCTGCGGCAATATTTTCTGGTGCGCCGATTCCATCGCGCGAAACTCCGCGCAACGCCGCGAGCAGTCCGAGCGCGGCGAAGAAGTATGGCATCGCCCAGGCGCTTACCAGGGAAAATCCATTAATTAAGATGGGGAGAACAAGAAGATAGATGGAGAGCGGACATTTCCTTGACAGAATCCATATATAGAAGGCAAACAGCAGTGAGCCGCCAATCCCGAGTTCGGTAACGAAGGTTACCACGATGTTATGAGCCGACAATATTCCAAACAGGTTGATGAAATTTCCAGCTCCCACGCCGAAGAATTTCTGCGCAGTATCCGCTTCATGATAGGCATCCATCATCAGAGTGAGGATGAAGAACTTGCTTGAAAGGCTTCCGTCTATGGAATTTACGAACTCGGATCCCTGAGTGACGTAGATGGTGAACAGCTTGCCGATGATAAGCACCTGCGCCGCCAGCATCCCTAAAAACGTCCAGACACGCCAACGCCAGAAGATATACATGACCAGTTGGCAGATTCCGGCGACGATGGATGCCCTGGACATGCTGGCAAACAGAAGGAAGTAGGCCAGCAACCATCGATTTCTTTTGATTTTCCCTCTGAATGCGAACATGATCGAAAGAAGGCAGAGAATCTCAATGCCGACAAAGTTAGAGTCGACAAAAAACAGGCTGGACTTATAGAGATAGAAAGCGTCGGTGGTATCCGCATTTGCTCCTATAATTGGCGATAAGATAAGCCGTGTGACGCATTCGACTGCCAGAAAAATGAGAACCCAGTTGACGATCCTGTGTACCAGGCGAATAAGCGTGGAAACTGGAAGCGGTCTAGCCAATAGCATTATTGCGGGCGCGATGGCCAAGGAGTTTAAGAAGATAAGGGGCGTCACAAAGCTTTTATGCGCGGCGGGACTGTGAATTGTGCCAATGGCTTGAGAGATAGCGATCAAAAAAATTAGGATAAGCGAGGCGAGCAGGTCGGTTTCAAAGCGTACAAGATAGCAGCAGAGAACGGCCACACAGAGCGCAAACAAGGGGATTTGCGAGTAGTTGATGTAGCCATAGGTTAGTCCCGGCAAGAAGGACATCGGCACGAATGAGAATGTCAGAAGCGCGCCTAAGGCGAACAGCCTGATCGACGCCGACAGGGAGCCGGGCAATTCGAGTGTCTGCGGCATGAGCGCCAGGCTGGTGGTATTAGAGGCCATTGTTATGCCTCCACGCTCGCGCTTGCGCACAATAGAATGATCTACCTAAAGCCGGGGCAATAGGGCGTTTCGAAGTCGCCGCGGAATCCGGCCGTAGGCTTTCCAGAGAAGGCTCGCAGCCGGGAATCGCTTCCTTGCGTGGAAATGAAGCTTTCATGCCGCCTCGCCTCCACTCACTGCCAGCGAGCCCATGGACAGATATCTCCTGCGGGCGCGCGCAAAGATCGTCAATGCGGATGGAAGACCGATACCCGCCGAAACGGCCAAGTAGCCAAACGTGACGCCGGCATTGCCCCATCGAGGCGCCGTGAACACGGCAAGCAGCAGAGTGAGCGAGACCACCACCATTGACTGCACAAGAAACGGCTCCCGCTTGAAAGAACGCAACAGCGTGGCCAGGCACTGCACTACGCAGCCGGCGCCGGCTGCCAGCACCAGCGCCGCAAACAGTTGCGGCGAAACCATGCGCGCAGCCAGTCCTGGAGCTACCACGGTCAACAACGCTGCCAACGCATCCGCAGCCAGTGCGATTATGGCGAAGACCGCCAGGGCCCGGCCCAGAGCGCGCAGGAATAGCCGGTCAAGCCCGCGGAACTCGCGCTGCGCGATCAATTGTCCGAAGGGCGTAGCCTTGGTCGTGATCCAGGGCATCGCCAGGCTTGCCATGTAGCCGGTGATCGAGAGCGACATGCCCATCTGTCCGGCTTCGACGGGCCCGCGCAGCGTAAAGAGGATGGGGATGAAGACCTGGATCGTGAAGTAGGAGCACATCCAACTGACAGCAATGCGCCACTGGAAGGGCCAGACTTCGTGGCTCCAGCGGATGGAGGCGCCGCGGGCCGGATGACCGAGCAATCTCGTCAGCAAACGACGGCGCGCGGCCAGAAAGAATAGGCCGGCTCCAACCTGGCCCGCGATAACCAGTGCCGGCGAATAAAGCCCGTGATGCAGAAGCATGGCGGTCCAGGCCAGCGCCATGCCTATTACTGCCTGCCGCAACCGCAGCGCGGCTACTGCGCGCACCTGCCCGCATCCATCCAGGAAAGAGTAGAAGGGTTGGCACCACAAGCCAGTCATCGATGCCGCTATGGCCAGCAACCAAGGCCCCTGCCATGCCACTTGCGCCGCTGCATGCCCGGTGTGGCGCGCAAAGAAGAACGCTCCCAGTGGCGCCAGAATCATGCCCATTGCCACGGCGGCCACACTGTACCAGCGCACACTGAGCTGAAGCGCGGAAGCCAGTCGAGCGTGAGCCGCCGGATCACCGCTCACGCTGCCGTCCTCATGCAACTCCAGGTGAACGCACTCGTGCGCCGCCAACTGCTGAACGACAAACGAGAAGCCCAGCTCGAAGACCATCTGCAGCGCGACCAGGCTGAGCAGCGTGTAGTAATAGCCCTGCTCGACGGGCGACAGAAAGCGGACGATCAGCAGAACCGTCACGGTGCTGCCGGCAATACTCACTACCCTCGCCAAAGAGGTAAATGCGACGGCGCCATCCAGGCCAAGCGTCCGCCGAGCCTCCAGAGCTCTCATCACGCCTCTCTTCCCCAGGCCTGTTCGAGCGCCAAAGGCCAGGAACCTGCATGACGGCGGAGGGCGCGCAGAAACTCGACGGCCTCGGTTGCCAGCGCGAGCGCCAGCGCCATTGGCAAAGACACAAGCAGCGTTCCCAGCGCAATCCAGATTCTGAACAGCAATGTGGGACGGTCGGGAATAACTGCCGCATCGACAACCTGCGCCTGCGCGCCCTGCCGCGCCTCATCAACCCGCGCCACCTCTTGCAGGCGCATCAACAAGCTCACAACCGTCTCGCTATACTTCACCTCGCGCAGCGCGCGCTCATACTCAAGCCCCGCCTGGCTCACCGTGCCCTTGGGCGCCACCAGATCGCCGTTGCGACGATCATGAGCCACGTCCATGGCGGCCAACTGCGTCTCCAGACTCGACAACTCCTGTCGCGCGCGCTCCAGATCCGGATTCTCGTCGGCGGCAAACTGGCGCATCGCCTGAATCTCGACCTGCTTGGCCGCAACCTGGGCGCGTATGATGGCCGCCGCAGCGATCATGGCGTGGGTTTGGCCGTCCATCTCAATCACGCCGGTGCGTTGCTCAGTCTGCTTCATCTCCTCTTCGGCGCGCGCCAGATTCTCGCGTGCATCAGCCACTTGCCGTTCAAAGAAGAGTCTTCGCCCGGACGCCTCGTTCACCGCCAGGGTTGCCGACAAACGCCTGTATTCCTCCACCCAGCCGTTGGCCATCTCCGCAGCTCGCTGCGGATCCTGGTCGGTCACCGAGAGGCGGAGCAACCCATCCTTCAACCCGCTGTCGATGAAGGTTTTTTTCTCCCACCGCTTGCGCGCCGACGAAATTCGCTTCACGTGGTAGAGCGACTGCAAATGAAAGCGCGCCACCATCGCATCCTCCACAGTGCGGCTCTTCAGCAGGGATACCTGCAAGTCGTTGGGATTCTTGATGCCCAGGGCGCTTGCGCCCACTCCGGTCATGGCGCTCAGGCTGCTCAATTGCGCCATCATGGCCGCTCCCGCAGAACCGCCCTGCTGGGGCGGCAGGATGACCGTGGTGGCGGTGTAGCGGCTAGGCAGCAGCAAAGCAACCGCCAAGCCCAGCACCACGATGGCCAGCGTGGTGATGCCAATCAGCTTCCCGCGCTTGATCGCCACGCGGATCACCGGCGGCAGAGTGCCGGTAGAGGTTTGGGATGCGAGTACGATGAGTTCCTGATCTTCTGTTGGCACAAGGGGCTTCCTCTTGGCAGCTAATCGGTTTTTCTCTTGAGTCGCGCGGCGCGCGCCCTATGTGGAGTTCTGCGCCGCTTGTTATTGGCAACAACTGACAGCCATCGCCACTGCCTGCCACCATTGGCAAAGGGGTAACGGCGAATGGATTTTCCGGCTACTCGACCGGAAACTGCGCTCAGATTACCTGCGAAAGAATGAGAACGAACGGGAAAGAAGATAAATCCGCCCGCGTGAAATCGATTATGGGAAGACCCTCACGGACCTGTTCGATTTCGGAACAGCATCAATCTCTTCTTGCACTTTTTCGTTCATTCCTCCGGCCGGATGTGTGAACAATATAGCGTCTATGAGAGATCATTCATCTACTCGCTCACTCCTTCGCCGCGTGATGATGCTTTGTGTCGCCGGCGCCGCGGTTCACACCTTCTGCGCGCTTGAATTGCACGCCCAATGTTCAGCTAACGACGACCCCGATTCGTATGGCTGCCAAATGCAGCAGGCTGCGCCTTCGCCTTCCGCTACCCAATCGCCGGCGTCGCCGACCGTGCTAACCATGCAGGAAACTCCGCAGCAGGGCACGCCGAGGGCAGACCGCTCCACGGCCGCCTCGGCCAACGATAGCCTTCCTGTCGGCTCTAATTACACCGAGCAGGCTTTGCGCAATGAGCTCAACGCTGCCGGGCAGCGGCGCAAACAGGCAATGCCTCCCGAGCCTCCCACCGAGTTTCAACGTTTTGTGGCTTCCACGACGGGTCGAATGCTGCCCATCTATGGAGCCCATCTCTTTGCCGCTCTGCCAGCATCTTTCGGTCCCATCGACCAGGGGCCTGCTCCGCAGGATATGGTGGTCGGCACAGGAGACGAGTTGCGCATCCGCATCTGGGGACAGATCAACTTCAGCGCCAATCTGCGCGTAAGCCGCGAGGGAGAGATATACCTTCCCAAGGCGGGCGCTGTGCATGTTGCCGGCCTCGCGTTTTCCGCCGTTGCTGGCCATCTGCGCACCGCGCTTGAGCGGGTCTATCGCAACTTCGAGCTGAGCGTGGATATGGGCGAGATTCACTCTATCCAGGTGTATGTAACCGGGCAGGCACGGCAGCCCGGAGAATACACGGTAAGCTCGCTCAGCACGCTGGTGAATGCGGTCTTTTTGAGCGGTGGCCCTTCCAGTGCCGGTTCCATGCGCCATGTCGAGTTGAAGCGCGAGGGAAAGGTGCTCACCGACTTCGATCTTTACGCGCTGCTGGTGAAGGGCGACAAGACGGGCGATGTGCAACTACAGGCCGGCGACGTGCTGTTTATTCCCGCCACGGGCCCGCAGGTGGCGCTGCTGGGCAGCGTGCGGCTGGCCGCTATCTACGAATTGCGAGGCCAAGAGTCAATCGGTGGTTTGCTTGACGCGGCCGGCGGCAGAACTGCCATTGCCTCCGGTGGACGCATTGCGATGGAGCGTATTGAGAATCACGCACAACGCCGCGCCTTCGAGCTGAAAGCCGATGCGGCAGGCCTTGCCACCTTGTTGGCCGATGGCGATATTATGCGTATCGATCCGATTGTCTCTAACTATCGCGAGATGGTCACGCTGCGCGGATCTGTGGCCAACCCTGGGCGCTTCCTCTGGCATGCGGGCATGAGGCTGAGCGAGCTGATGCCCGACAAGGATTCGCTGGTGTCGCGGGACTACTGGTGGCGGCGCACCCAGCTCGGCCTGCCAGCGCCGGAATTCGTACGCTCCAGCGAGCAGCCGCCCTTGTCCTCGCAGGAAGAACAATTTGCGGCGATGAAGAAAGCCTCAAACGCCCATCTCGATGAAGGAGCCGGCACTTTGGCCGGTATCGAAGTGAACATTCACATGGGCAAGGAGACCTCGCTTCTCCGCCCTGATGCGCAAACTGACTGGAACTACGCCGTGATTGAACGGCTGGACATGGCCACTATGGCCACTACGCTGATCCCCTTCAATCTCGGCAAGCTGGTGCTCGGCCATGATACTTCACAGGACTTTGAACTTCAGCCTGGCGACATAGTCACGGTCTTCTCGCAAGATGACATTCACCAGCCCATCGACCGGCAGACAAAATATGTGCGGCTGGAAGGTGAGTTCGTGCAGGCCGGCGTTTATAGCGTCCTCCCCGGCGAAACTTTGCGCTCGCTGGTCAAACGCGCCGGAGGCCTGACGGACAAGGCCTATCTTTATGGCTCAGAGTTCACCCGCGTAAGCACTCAGGCGATAGAACAGCAGCGTTTAAAAGAGTACGCTGATCGCCTCGAGCATCAGCTGGCGCGCGGCTCAATCAAAGCGGCCAGCGAGGCCGTTGGCATTTCGTCGAACGGGGGACAGCATGGAGGACAGTCGGCACAGGTCGCCTCTATCGACCGCGACCTCATCGCACGGCTGCGCCAGTTGCAGCCCACCGGAAGAATCGTGCTCAATATGCGCCCACGCAGCGCGAGAGAGAATGATCTTCCGAAGATATCGCTTGAGGACGGCGATCAGTTTTTGGTTCCGCCCATTCCGGTCACTGTTCAGGTGGTCGGCGCCGTGCTCAATCAGAATGCGTTCTTGTATCACAACGGCGCTCGCGCAGGCGAATACCTTCATCTGGCCGGCGGGCCCAACCGCGACGCCGACCGCAGACAGACCTTTGTTCTGCGCGCCGACGGATCCGTGACCGGCCATAACGCTGGCCAGTCGATCTTTTCCTCCGGATTTAACAACGTGCGCCTCTACCCCGGCGATACCGTTGTTGTGCCGGAGAAAAACATAGGCCCCGGCGCCATGCGAGATTTCCTGTCCTGGTCGCAGATGTTCTCCCAGTTGGCCTTAGGCGCTGCCGCCATCGACGTGCTCAAGTAATCGGCTGGACAAACATTCTCAAAACATCGCTCCGTTTCCCGGTAGATCGTTGCTGCCACGCAGAAGCGACGCAAATCTCAGGCGCGCGCTCCGGCACGCTTCTGAATCGCCAAAGCCAATTAATTCCATCGGGCCGTTTGTTTCGCTTCGATTTGCACAGCCTCTTTTCTCTAACACTCGTTTTTCGCGAGACATCTTGTCGTATCGCGCATAAAGACCATCTAATTAGAACCGGCTCATTGAATGTCGGCAAAGGGACTTTTCCCAATATTGTCTCCCGGATTATCTGATTTCTTTCCCTTCCCTTTTATCCACAGCGAATGCGACGATGATGCAGAAGTGGACACTCTCATAAGTGAGAGGCCAATTCGATTGACTGTCCGGCTCGGAGCTTCGGCCATCTTCGCAGGCTGATGCGCTCGGGTTATTGCCAACGCTCTCAACGTCCATTTCGCTTCCGAGGTTCGCTTTATGCTGCTTCCCAGCCGCGCGTTTGAGTCGAGCGCCGTTTTCGTCCAGCTCTTCCCAATCTCCGCGCGGCCGCCTCTCGTTTACGGCGCGCCTGATCGGGAAACGTGCCTCGAGAGTCCCTCGGCCAGCGCCTGGACTCTCTCCTGGTCCAGAAGGTTATTCGATCTGTCGGTTGCGCTGCTGGTTCTTGCCCTCTTTGGGGTTCCAATGCTGGCGGTTGCATTATGCGTGCGTTTATCCTCCCCTGGACCTGCCTTTTTTGCTCAGTATCGCGTTGGCCGGAGTGGGCGTCTCTTTCGCATCTATAAATTCCGCACTATGTCTTCCGGTTCAGAGAGAAGCGGTCCCGGCCTCACCAGGGACGGAGATTGCCGCATTACCGGCGTGGGACTCTGGCTGCGCAAGCTCAAGCTCGATGAGTTTCCGCAGTTTTACAATGTTTTGCGCGGCGACATGAGCCTGATAGGGCCGCGGCCCAAGCTGCCGCAGTATTTGGGCATTGCAAATATGCCTTATCGTCCCGGCATCACCGGCGCTGCTTCGCTCGCTTTCCGCCACGAAGAAGAGATTCTGAGTCGCGTTCATCCCAGCCAACTGGATGATTTTTATTACCATAACATCCGGCCGCTCAAGGCGCGCATCGATGCGCGCTATATGTGCCGGGCTACCTTTTGGAGTGATGTGCGCCTTGTCGGAGCCACATTTTTAGCTTGTCTCTCGCCTGCGCCCGGTCCCGCCGTCTTTCGCCGCGCCCCAACACGAATTTTGGCTTTCCCATCGTTGCCGGTTCAGGAGAGTTGTGCCGCCAAATCCCTCGAAATAGCCAATTGACGCGCCTGGGGCCCACGAATCTTCCCTTCTCTGGCGGCTTCATCTGCTGCCGGACGTGTACCTACCGCCCATCGCTGAGGTCGTGCCACTACAACTCTTCGCCTACCTCATGGCCATCGAGCGAGGCGTGGACGTTGACCGTCCGAAAATTCTCTCTAAGGCAGTCGTGGAAAAGTAGCGCTTCGGCGTAAAGGTTTCATTTGTTAGAGCTGGGATAGCGCGTGCTGATCCGTTAAGTTATAGAGTACTTCTTGTTGACCATGTCCTGAGCGGCTTCGAGGAGGTTCTCCGGGCGGCCGAGATCGCGCCAGTAATATCCATTGGCGCGAAAGGCGACGATCTTTTCTCCCTGGGCTGCCAGATGCAGGTAAGCGTCGATGATGGAGAACGCACCTTGTCCTTTCATCTTCTCGAAGATATCAGGAGAGAGAACGTGGATACCGGCAAAGGCCAGCGCACGCATCCCGAGTCCAGGCCGTGCCCATTCAATCCCCGGGGATTCTGCCTTGGCGGCGCGCACAATGCGACGGCCGCAGAGCTGGGACTGCTCATCGAATAGCAGATAGCGCGAGGTCTCCCGCTCCTGAACGGCCAGCGTGGCGAGAGCGTTTTGTTCCGTGTGAAAGCGCACCATGCGCCCCAGGTCAATGGTGCTGAGGACATCGACGTTGTGCAGAATGAAGGGTTCTCCCCGGCTCTCACCGAAGAAATACGCGGCCTTCTTCAGGCCGCCGCCGGTGTCCAGCAACTCCTCCTCGCGAGAAACTTCAATCCGCATCCCGAAGTTGTCATGGGCTTTCAAGTAATTGACAATCATCTGCGCATGATGGTGCGCGTTGACAATCACCTCGCGCACTCCAAAGAAGCGTAGGCGCGAGAGGGTGATCTCCAGCAGCGTGCGCCCGGCAACTGTAACCAGCGCCTTGGGACGGTCATCGGTGAGCGGCCGCAGGCGCGTGCCCAGCCCGGCGGCCAGTATCATTGCCTTCATCGGCCCATCTTCTCCAGTTCAATATGCCGGACCACCACTTCCACCCCGCCGCTCGAGCGCAAATGCTGCGCTAACTGCTCGGCAAGATACACGGATCGGTGCTGCCCTCCGGTGCAGCCGAACGACACCATGAGGTTTTTGAAGCCACGGCGCTGATAACTGCTAACGCTCGAATCCACCAGCGACAGCACGTTGGCCAGATACTGGCGCACGCTCGCCTGTTGGTTGAGATGGTCGATGACCGCCGCGTCCTTGCCGGTCAACGCCCGGAACTGTTCTTCCCGACCTGGATTGGGAAGGCCGCGCGCATCAAAGATATATCCGCCGCCGTTCCCGGTCTCATCGATGGGTATTTCGCGGTGAAAACTAAAACTGAAGATCCGTACGTTCAAACCTTCTGAGGAAGAGGTGAGGCCTTGCAGCTTCTCCGATGCCAGCATCCCTTGTAGCGCTTCCATCAGCGCCGGCAAGGCGATGGGCAGCTTGGCATGATGAGCCAGCCAGCGCAGGTTCTTCAGCGCATAGGGCACGCTCTGCAGAAAATGCGCTTTGCGCTCATAAAACCCGCGGAAGCCATAAGCACCCAAGGCCTGCAAGATGCGCACGTAAACGTACGCGTAATAGTGCTCCATGAACGCTTCGCGTTTGAGGTCAATGTGACTGCCGAGGCAGTCGAGATAGTAGTCCAGTAACTCCTGACGCAACTCCGGCGGCAGATCAGCCTTGCCATCGTAGAGCAATGAAGCTATGTCGTATTGCAGCGCGCCTTTGCGCCCGCCCTGGTAGTCCAGAAAGTACGGCTCGCCGTCGCGCAGCATCACGTTGCGCGATTGGAAATCCCGGTAGAGAAAATAATCAGATTTGGCGGCCAGCAGAAACTTAGCCAGGCGGCTGAAATCAACTTCCAGCGCCTGTTCGTTAAAAGGGATGCCGGCCAGCCGCAGAAAATAATACTTGAAATAGTTCAGGTCCCATGCGATAGACTGGCGGTCGAAGCGGTCGCGAGGATAGCAGACCTTGTAATTCAGATCCCGGCCCGCCTCCACCTGAAAACGCGGCAGCACGGCCACCACCTTGCGATAGGCTTCAATCACCTGCGGCGCGATAGCTGCGCCGGCGCGATTTGCGACAAGAAAATCGAAGAGCGACGTGTCGCCCAGGTCTTCTTCCAGGTAAGCTCCCTGGTTCAAATCCTCCGCATAAATCTCCGGCACTGGCAATCCGCGCCGGCGAAAATGCCGGGAGAACTCCAGAAAGGCGATGTTCTCCTCCCGCACGGAATACAGAATGCCGATGGCGCTCTTTCCTTCGCCGGTGAGCCGCACAATGGCCCGTCCCGAGCCGCCGAGTTGCCCTTGCACCGGCTGTACCTCCTCGACGGGCAACCGGAAATGCTGCTCGAAAAGCCGTTTGAGAACGTCCATAAATCTCTTTTCAGCAATCGCTCAAGCTGCTACACAACGATACTCAGTCCGGGCAACCGCGCACAAGGCGGAGGGCAAATCGGCCATAACAGCGAAGCGCTCTTTTGCAGTCTCTGTTGCCCGCTGATGAGCTATGCGGCGCCCCGGCCTTTCGATCTTATGAGCTGGTGGGCTTCCATGGCGTGGCGCAGCAGTAAATTGGCCTTGGTCTGATAGCCGCGACCATAGCTTTTCAGCCACTCGATCACATCGTCATCCAACCGCATGGTTACGGGGCGCTTGCCGGGCCGGTAGAAACGGCCAACCTCCGCGCCCGTCCAGTCGACAACCTCGGGCATGTCACTGAAATCAATCGTAGCGTCGGTCTTGGCGGCGATGGCGGCTATCTCCCGCCTCCGCGCGGCTGTGAGCTTCTTCATAGGACCTCTTTTCCTGGGCGGATGCGCCTCGCGCCGAGATCAAGCGAATGGTTTCATCACCATCCTCTTCCCGTCACGTGTAGACAACGAATAAAACCACGCCTACCGCAATTTCTCCGAGCGCGTTGTACCGTTCTTCCGCGTCGTCATGCGACAAATCCTTACGCGAAAGAATCCACTGATCTTCAAAGATGAGCGAGGCGGTTTGAAAGCCGACGCCGTGCTTGTGAAGGTTTTCGCGGTTTTTCGCCGGGTCCCAATCGAATCGGCTCATCTCGACGCTTCACCTCAGTGTGGCACATGTACATATAAATGTCAATACAACCATGCCATCCGCAGAATCATGTGATTCTTCAGCCTGCGACGCAGGCTGCTTTCCCTTCAAAATGAGCCTCGATCTCTTCGAGCGTCTTTCCCTTGGTCTCCGGCAAAAAGAATGCCGCAACGATGAAGTACACCATCGTAAAGCCCGCGAAGAGGAAGAACATCGACGAATAGCCGTGCTTGCTGACGAATGGCAGAAAAATTCCTGAGAGCGTGGTGGAGACCAGCTGGTTGATGACCAAAGCGATGCTCATGCCGTTGGAGCGAATGCGGGTGGGCATCAGCTCGGAGAGGGCTAGCCAGACGCAGACGCCTGGCCCCATGGCGAAGAACCCCATGAACAGGAACAGGCCTAGTGCAACGAGCCAACCGTGACGCGTGCTGGGCACCTGGCCGATGAGCGCCTTTTCGATCTTCAGCGGAGCTGTTTGCGCGGCCTCCAGGTTGCCGAGGGGATTCCTGAAGAAGGCCAGGACCTTGTTAGCGGGTACGCAACTGGAGCGGGTGATTTCAATGGGCCGGGCGGCGGGGTCATCGGAGCGCACAAAGATGGTGGCGGCGGTGAAATCGCCGTAGGAGTAGATGATGGCCAGCGAAGCGCGGCTGGCGTCAATCTGCTTGTCCGCGCCGCCCTGCGCGGCAAGCAGCCGAGTGGCCTCATCACGATCAAAGCGTAGTGACAGTTCCTGGCTGGGAGCGATCATGGCCTGGACCTGTGAGCGCGCGTCCATGCTGACGGTTTCAGTGCGCAGAAAGAGAATGCCCACGCCCACCAGCGAGGCAATGATGCCGCTGGTGCCCAGAATAAGCAGGAACCTGCGGCCCTTGCGATCCACCAGCGCCATGCCCACGATAGTCAGCAGAAAGTTCATCGAGGTGAAAACGACATAGCCCCAGTGGGCAGACAGGTCGGAGAGGCCGCTTTGCAGCAGGATGCTGGTGTTATAGCCGATAAGCGCATTGACGCCCGTGGCGGTGTTACAGAAGAGAATGATGCAGGCCAGCAGAAAGGGCACCATGTATTTTCGCCGCAGGAGCGAGTCCTGAATCTTTTTGCCGGTGGAGCTTAGCGTATAGGCCTTGCGCTCCGACTCTTCCATCTCCCGCAACTCGACGGCGGCTTGTTGCTCCGTGCGGGAGCGCAGCAGGGCCGCGTAGGCCTGTTCCTTCTTTCCACGCTTGAAGAGCCAGCGGGGAGACTCGGTCACCAGCAGGCAGCCCAGCACAAACAGGATGCCGGGAGGCAGCGCAACCCAGAAGAGATTGCGCCAGGCATGATCCTTGTAGAGGAACAGGGCCGAGGCGTTGCCGGTTTGGGCCACGGCGGCGACGTGATAGCTGAAGTAGATGCCTAACAAGGCCGCGAAGACCATGGAGGAGGTCGGCAGCCACTGAAAAACACCGGTTCCCTTGCCGCGATCCGAGGCCGCCAGGCACTCGGCCAGATAGAGGGGGATGACGACCCCGATCAGCCCGGCGCTGACGCCTTCCAGTATGCGGCCAAAAAACAAGGGCGCATAGCCGTGCGAGAGGGCGATCATGGGAATGCTGACAACGAAGGTGAGGCCGCTAAGGATCATCAGCGGTTTGCGGCCTATCCAATCGGCCAGCATCCCGGCAAAGAGCGTGGAGAAGACCGCGCCCAGCATAACCACCGCGACAATTATGGACAGCTCCGCGGCGGTCAGCGACGAGGTGGCTTGCAGATAGGGCAGCGCGCTGCCGATGATGCCGATGTCCATTCCATAGAGCAGGCCGCCCAGTCCCGCGACCACAAGAAGAAAGATGTTGTAGCCGCGCTTGGCGGAAAGGCCGGTTGGCAGGTTGGCGGCGCCTTGAGCTGTCTTTGTCACGAAGAGTGTCCTCTTGCGCAGTTTATGCCTCCACCTGATGTGCGCGATACCGGCTGGCTGGAGATCATCCGGAATCCGGACCAGGTGGCGCGATTCAGGTTGAGGAACAGGACGCATTTTCAGTCTACAATCACTGAAGCGGGATAAATCGCTCATAATATTGAGTCTAAGTTGCAAGAATTGCTGGACTTTTCTGCCGAGAATACCTCATTAGGACGCAGGTCTGTCCTGCTATTTGCCTTCTCAGGCTTACTCCGGCAAAGTGGGCCCGGCCTGGTCAGTCCGGTGCGGCGAGCTGCGGTGAGAAGGGAGCGCCAGGAATGGCAATCCATACATCGGAAATAGGCGTAAACTGAGGCTGTAGAGCCCGCAACGGTCCGTGTATTCCAGGACAATGTCCTGTTTTGAACGGATTGCTCGCAGCCGTCAAAGTTGGCCCCTTTCATGGATTCATTCCCGAGGTGGGCCGAGGTTCAGCGGAGAACGCAAATGAATACTTCGCACTGCAACAGCCGCAGAGATTTCCTCAAGCAATCTCTCCCCGGCGCTGCATTCTTGTGCGTGGGCGGCGCAATGGAACCGTTAGCCGGTGCTGAGCCGGTTACGGCAGGCGCGAAGTCCAAGGTTGTCGTTGCGCGCGATGAACAGCTGCGCGGCACGGGCTCCACAGTGGATTCACAGCGTATGCTTGCGCTTTTAGATCGCTCCATGCAGGCTCTCTTCGACCGCAGTCGTTCCGTTGAGGCATGGAGCAAGCTGGTTCGGCCCGGCGATATGGTCAGCCTGAAGGTGAATACACTGGGAGGCCGCGGAATCTCCACGAATGTTCATCTCGTCGCGGCCATCTGTCAACGGTTGCAGGAGGCCGGCGTCAAGGCCGGCGACATCGTGGTTTGGGACCGCGACAGTGACGAGCTGGAGCGAGCTGGTTTTCATCTCGCAGTGGGCGGAGACCGCGTGCAATGCTACGGCACAGACCGCGTCGGCTACGAAGAGGAACTGTCGGCGTGGGGTAGCGTGGGCGGTTGCCTGTCGAAGATCCTCACCCAGCACTCCAGCGTGCTCATCAATGTTCCCGTACTGAAAGACCACGACGGCGCCGGCGTAACCATCGCCCTCAAAAATATGTACGGCGTGATTCACAACCCCAACAAATACCACCCCAACGGCTGTAATCCTTACGTCGCAGATTTAAATATGCTGCCGGAGATTCGCAACAAAATGCGACTGACGATCTGCGATGCGACCACGGCAATGTATGAAGGCGGGCCGGGCTACAAGCCGGAACATAGCTGGAATGCCGATGTCTTGATCGTCTCCACCGATCCTGTTGCGCTCGATCATACCGGTTGGCGGATCATCGAGCGCAAACGCGCCGAAAAAGGATTGAAGACGCTGAAGGTCGAGGACCGCGCGCCGAACTACATTACAACCGCTGCCGACAACAGTCACCGGCTGGGCACAAACGATCCTAAAATGATTTCGATAGTCGAGGTATAGCGGAAAGAGTTGCGGAAAGGTCCATTATGTTCTGTGAACTCGATGTTGAGAAAGCCGTGAAAAGCCCTCTGGATCGACGCTCGTTTATGAAGTGCGCCCTGGCGTCGGGCGCGGCGCTGGGCGGGGGCGCTGCGTTGGGATTGACCGGCGTTGCCGAGCCCACCGCCGCGATTCCATCCGG
>Ga0187873_1001583_pt1 | contig 18637 bp, 19 predicted proteins | sample June2016WEW_16_1_2_FD_133012 | JGI IMG/M metagenome (GOLD analysis project Ga0187873, IMG submission 133012) | Peatland microbial communities from SPRUCE experiment site at the Marcell Experimental Forest, Minnesota, USA - June2016WEW_16_100 | ecosystem: Environmental > Terrestrial > Soil >... | reverse complement strand
TCCGGAAACGAACGCTGAGGAGTTGGTCATGGAGACACACCGCATCCACCCGGAGTTGCTTGAACGGCAAGTGCGCGTGCTGGTGGTAGGTTGCGGGGGAACAGGGAGCGCGGTCGTTGCGGGTTTGCCGTACCTGCATCAGTCGCTTGTGGCCCACGGCCATCCCGGAGGATTGCATGTCACGGTTGTGGATGGCGATACGATTTCCCCCGCCAATTGCGTCCGCCAACCTTTCGCGCGGTCGGAGATCGGCCAAAACAAGGCGATAGTTTTGGTCAACAGGCTGAACTTGTTCTGGGGACTGAAGTGGGAAGCGGTCCCTGTGCACTTACGCCCGGGAACCTTCATCTCCCGTAGCTACTCTGGCGATGACCTTCGCGCTCACATCGTTGTAGGGTGCGTGGATACGCGGGCAGCACGTGCTGTGATTCGTGATGCGGTTGGGAAATCGAGTCAGGTTTCCTACCTGGTCGACCTGGGAAATAACGAAGACAGTGGGCAGTTCATCCTGGGTGAGCCCCTCAATGAGCGGAATCGCCGGGCAAAGCTCCGCCTGAGGTCTGCGTCGGAGCTATTCCCAGAGATAGTGGATCCGAATCTCGACAACGACGTAGAACCAAGCTGTAGCGCGGTTGAGGCCCTGGAACGACAATCGCCGTTCGTCAACTCGACTCTTGCTCAGCACACGCTGGCCTTGCTCGCCCGACTGTTTCGCTACGGCGAAATCAGCTATCATGGAGGCTTTATCAACTTGGCAACGGGTGCGACCTCCGTGCTGAGGATCGACCCACTGTGCTGGAAACGCACCCGGAGAGCGAACAAGCACACTACGCCGCTACAGCGGCGACAGGAGGAAGGTCCCAATGGCAGAGCCAACTAAGCAAGAGTTGCTGGCTCGGATGTGCAGCATCAAACTATAGCTATGGCGCACCATGGAAAAATCGCAATTGTCACTGGCGGAGGCCGAGGGCTTGGCCGGGCCATGGCGCTCGGTCTGAGCTGCGCCGGCTTCCGTGTGGCCATTACGGCTGCCCGGACCCGCGATGAGATTGAAGCCGTTGCCCTGGAAGCGCCCCCAGGACGGATTTACCCCGTGATGGCGGAGGTAAGCCGCGAGTCTGCTTGCGCCGCCCTGATCAAAGAAGTCGAAGGCCGGCTCGGGCCGATCGATGTTCTGGTGAACAACGCTGGCCGCGGGATGCGTTTTGTTTCGGAACGGTTTCTAAGCGAGCCTCCCCCTTTCTGGAAGACGGACCCGGAGACATGGCGGATGATCATTGAAACGAATGTGAACGGCCCATTTTTTATGTCTCGGTCCGTCACGCCCGGCATGATCGCCCGCGGGTGGGGCAGGATCATCAACATTTCGATAAATCACGAAACGATGCGGCGGCGTGGCTTCTCTCCCTATGGTCCATCGAAAGCCGCGCTGGAATCCGAAACGACCATCTGGGCCCAGGATCTTGCCGGAACGGGTGTGACCGTCAATGCCCTGCTTCCGGGTGGCGCAAGTCTCACGGGCATGATTCCAGACGAAGTTCCCCCGGAACTCCGGAAGAAGTTGATCTCTCCGGTGATCATGGTGGCGCCGCTGCTCTAGCTTGTCTCGGACTCCGCCGATGAGGTCAGTGGCAAACGCCTCGACGCCTCTCGTTGGGACACCAATCTGAATCCCAGCGAGGCCGCCGCCAAGGTGTGCGAACCAGCACTGTGGGGCGCTCCAAAGATCGAATAGAGAACCTGCGACCGCCTCCAGTGTTGTTTCCAGTCCAACCCCCTGAGACTCCTAACCAAATGCGAAGTGCCCATGCTGCCTAAATAGCACCTGTGCACCTTCTTACCAACCCCCGGCAATGTCGTTTGCAGGGTTGAATCTCGCCCATTGGCAGTGGCGGCAAGCACACCCCCACACCTTTATTTGCACATCCGTGGTGCAGCACAGGAGGATCCCTGCATGTCACAAACTGAAGGCCAATTTAAGGGCTTTCGTGGATTCATCTGGCTGGCCGTTGGTTTGTTGCTCCTAGCGGCTGCCACTGGAAGCGCCATCTATATCGTTGTTCATCTGTTCAACTACTTGTGAGCCGCACAGTTCGGAGGAAACTTCTCCGATTGCCCCTACACTCGATAATCAATGAACCTATCCGGCGGGAGGAGCGCCTTGATTACAGCCTCCCGAGGGTTTTGCGGAACTGGTTTACGCCCCGTGACGATTCGCCCTTAACTCTTCTAACGTCATGCTCCGCGTCTGTACGCCCTCAGGGTCGGTGAGAATTCCGAGGGCAAGGAGGCGCTTGGTTGTCTTGCGCCCGACGCCATGCATCACAAGTGCCTTCATTACGGTCGGAGGCTGCTGCGCCACCAGTGCATTGCTCGCCGCACGGGAGAGCCCGGGTTGGCCGCGCAGGTCATCTAGAGTGATGGGTCTGAGAGGTTTCGCCATTATCAGCATTCCCTTCGCGTTGACAGTTGAGCATATATTATCGCGCCTCGCGTGGGGCTCCTACAACATCCGACCATGGAAGGGATAAAAAGAGTTGCTGCCATTTTATGCGTAAAGTCGCACATGCGGTTTTCTCCGAGAAAGGAGCCCAACCTTGCGCTTCCAAGGAAAGAGCCGACTCGGCTTCTACCCCCTGCCATTTTCTGAAGCCCAGCGCATTCGTAGATTTCTCTTGTTTCCCGATCAATCCACGTCCGCAATAGACCCGTGCGTTGGCGATGGCGTGGCGTTCGAGGTTATCACCAGCGGTGCTGAGGTGTTGCGCTACGGTATTGAGTTGGATGCCTATCGCGCTGAGCAAGCCAAGCAGAGGATTCCCAATATCGTCCAGGGAAATACGCTGGAAGTGCAGTGCCCCGTCGAGTGCTTCGGACTTGGCTATCTAAACCCACCCTATGACTGCACGCTGGGGCCGGCTGACAGTCGCCGCACGGAGCAGTCGTTCCTGAGCCACACATATCGCTGGCTAAAACCCGGTGGCGTATTGGTATTGGTCATCCCCGGCGACCGCCTGGCCGAATGTAGTCAGATTCTCTCCACACATTTCCGTGACGTAGGGGTTTACCGGCTGGAGTCCCACGAGTGCGTGCGCTATAGGCAGGTGGTGGTGATCGGAACACGACGAAGCCGACGGGAGAAAGAGCGTCTTACGGACAGCGATATCACCCGAGCACGCCTTTACTGCGCCAGCCTTGCAAGGAATCCCTCCCAAATCCCAGCCCTGCCACATGAGCCCGAAGCGCGATACGGCGTGCCCGTGAGCGGACCAGCTCAACTGGTCTATCGTGGCTTGCCCCTGGATGAAATCGAGGATCTTCTGCCGCAGTCGGCGGCCTATCGACAGGCTGGACGCATTCTCTTTGCTGAACCTCGATCTGCAGGCGGTCGACCGCTGATTCCATTAAAACCCGGCCATATCGGCCTCCTGGCTGTGGGGGGTATGTTGAACGGCATCTTCGGGTCGGGGGATGAGCGGCATATATCCTTCTGGCAAGCCGTGAAGTTAACCGACCGGGTAGAGGAAGAAGACGAACAGGGCGTGATCACGGTAAAGGAGAAAGAACGCTTCTCCAATGAATTGACGGTCGTGTACAGTACCGGACAGGTCGCCATACTGAAGTAACGCTGCCCTTTCACCCACTCAAGCTTTCCATTCAGCCAAATTCCCACGAGCCACCAGAGGTCAGCCATGAAGAATGCCCACGAACGCTTCGCGGTGTTGGAATACACGAAGCGAATGAAGGACACCACCACGCGAATTCGACTGCGGCTGGACCGGTTTATTGGAGAGGTCGAAGACGGACGGAACGGTAAGGCCCACCTCATATCTGTTCTGGGCGGCGACTCCGACGTGGGCGCCATCTGGGCAGCCGTCATCGACCAAAACCTCTTTACCGTGGAAGCCCCGGGAATCGAGCCGATGACCGCCAGCCTCGGTGAAGACGCTCAATGCTTCCGCGGGACTGTCACCATCGCCGGCCGCAAACCCATCCGCCATCTGGTGGCGATCTCGGCGGAGCTGGCCAGGACACTTCCAGGGGCTGATGCGGGAGGCAGGCGGACCATCCTGTGTGATAGCGATCCGACGTTTGTGCTTTATCGGATTGCCCAGCGGTTTGGGTTGCCGGTCGTACCGGAGTGGGCCGGCTGGTTCAACGAAGAACTCAACCGCCGTGGAGCGATCAAGCCGCTTATTGGTCTGGGATGCTCTCCGGTGCTGGTCAGCGGCACGAAGAAGCTGTTCCTGAAATGGATTCGAAGCGCCCTGCGGCAGAAGCGGATTGAGGTTCCTGACCGCAATGGGCCGGTCCGCTGGAGCCTGGCCCACAGTTTCTTCCGAATCGACCAGAATGACCTGGAGGAGGTGAGCCGTCAGGAGCCAGGCGAAGAAAGTCACCGCTTTCAAGCGGAGGAGGGGGAGGCACCGTCATGCGAATCATCTTGAAGGTTTCAAGCAGTAACGAGCATTGCAATGGGGGATGTGAATTCGCCCTCTTGGATTTGACTCCGGAACTCGCCAGGTTGGCCGTGGGACGAATCGCTACACTCAGGGAGCAGAAAAGCCTCGACCCGGATATCGATGAAACCTATTACTGGGCATATTTCGCGGAGTATTTCTCTATCCTGCCAGCCCTGGAGAGGAAGTTGAAGGCACGGGGATCACGTTGGAGGAAATGCTGGATGAACTTGCAGTTGAAGAGAAGGAAATAGCCTGCGTTCCTGAGACCTTCCAGGTGCCACCTCACCAGATTGCCGCCGTCTAATGTGGAGAACTCAGTAATGTGGAGAAACGGCAGCGGTTTGCTGTAAATACAGGCTTTCCCTCGATGGGAACTCCCCATTTTGAATAGCATTAGAGCCCGTGCCTTACGGCACTGAATTCACTTCAGGAGGCTCTAATGCTTGTTAAACTCTTTCCCAGAACATGTCGTCGGTATTTGTCTCTTCCGCTGTTCGGGCCAGTGATGGATGATTTTGATGACTGGCTGTTGGAGCAGGGTTACGCTCGTAGCTCCCGCCGTCGGTTGCTCCTTCCCAACGTCGCGCAATTGGATCGACAATTGCGTCGTCGCGGCGTTAATCACATCAAGAATTTAACTCCGCTTGCCTTGCAACGGTGTTGGGATCTCTTGCATCGCCGCTCTCCAGCGAAAGCGGCAGCAGCCCGTGTGATGGAGCGATTCTTGAAGGGGCGCAAGCTTTTACCATCGCCTCCCACCCCAGACTCCAGCGCCTTACAACTCCAAGTGGCAGCCTATGCCGACTACCTGCGACAGGTACGGGGATTTTCACGATCCACTGTTGAGAGCCATATTCGTACTGCGACCCGATTTCTGACCTTTTTGCAGGTCGATAAGACGCCGTCAGTGTTGGCTCGCGTGGATGTTAGCCATGTTGAGAGGTTTGTGCGGAAGGAAGGCAAAGGTGTCAGTCGCGGAACGCTTCAACACGCGATTGCAGCACTTCGGGGCTTGCTGCGATTTCTCGCGGTTTTCGGTAAAGTCACTCCTGGGTTGGAGACCCAAATCGATACTCCGCTCCTTTATAAAGAGGAACGACTCCCACGCGCTTTGCCTTGGGAGACGGTTCGGTCTTTCCTCCAATCGATTCCCCGGACGACTCCGATGGGCCGCCGCGACCACGCCATGTTTTTCCTCATTGCCACTTACGGCCTACGCGTTAGTGAAGTGGTGGCCCTAACACTGGATGACCTTGCCTGGCGATCCGCTCAGATTCGTATTTCCCAAGTGAAGATTCGCGGCGCGATGATTTTGCCCTTAATTGATGAAGTGGCGGCCGTGCTCGCGGACTATCTTAGACACGTACAGCGCCCCACGGGCTTGCGCCACCTTTTCTTTCGCGTTCGGGCACCCTTCGGCCCGCTTAAGCGGGCAGCTGTGTCCAAAGCCTTTGAGGCTTGGTCACGCCGCAGTGGATTGAATATTCCCTTTCAAGGCGCCCACTGTCTCCGCCATTCGTATGCCGTTCAACTGCTGCGCCATGGTACTTCGCTGAAGACGATTGGGGATATCCTCGGTCACCGGTCGCCGGAAAGTACTGCGCACTATTTGCGGCTTGCCACCGAAGATCTGCGCGAAGTCGGGCTGTCGGTGCCCCGGCCCAACTCCCAGATGGAGGTGCGGGCATGAACATCGCCTTCTCGTCATCTTTGGCTTTGCTCCTCCGACGTTACATTACCCTCAAACAGACTCTGGGACGAGAATATGTCAAGGAAACCGGAGTGTTGCTATCCCTCGACCAGTTCCTGGCTGATCCGAAGAACCCAGACCACAATCTCAATTTCGAAACCTTCCACCGGTGGTGTCAAAAAAAAGAAAGACTTCGCCCTGGAACGCGAAGAACCCAAATGCGAATTGTGCGCAACTTCTGCCTCTATCGCCGCCGTAGTGATCCCCAGTGCTTCGTGCCCGAGATCGCACTTTTTCCCCGACCCCATCAACCCCTCAAGCCCTATATCTTCTCTCCGACCGAAGTCCAAGAACTGCTCGCTCAGTGCTCGCGCCTGAGGCCCATACCCCATTCTCCCGTGCGGCCTCAAGTCTACCGTCTCGTCGTGGTGCTCCTGTTTACCACCGGAATGCGGTTGGGAGAACTGCTACGCCTGACCGTGGCAGACTACGACTCCCGACAGGGTACTTTGCTGATTCGGGCCTCCAAATTTCACAAGTCACGGCTTCTGCCTCTGCCCGACGATGTGCGGCGAGAGATCGAGGTCTATCTTGACGATCGGCGGCGTCGCTCGCTGCCGATGACTCCTGATACCCCGTTCGTCTGGAATAGTTCGCACGGCGGACGCGCCTATGCGGAGTCGTCACTTTGGTGCGGGCTGCAACTACTCTTCAAGGGCGCGAAGATTCAGACTGCACAGGGCCGACACCCACGCATTCATGATTTTCGTCACAGTTTTGCTGTGAACGCCTTGGTCCGTTGGTACCAACAGGGCGCAGACGTTCAATCCAAGTTGCCGTTCCTGGCGGCTTATCTAGGGCATGCCACCCCCCTCTCGACCTATTATTACTTACATTTTGTCGAGCCCCTGCGGGCGCTGGCCAGCCAGCGCTTCGCCGAGCACTACGGGCGGTTGGTCAGTCCCTACCTTCATCCGAAAGGAGGTGCTCGATGAGCGTACAGCGCCCCAACCTACTGGCCACCTCCCTGCGGAACTTCTTTGGCGACTATCTACCCCGCCTCCGTGGCGTCAGTCCCCATACGATTCAGAGCTATCGTGACAGCCTTGTCCTGCTTCTGCGTTTCTTGGCTACCCAGGGGCACCGTGGGGTCGCCGATTTGGATCTTTCGGATCTCAACCCTACGGCAATGGTCGCCTTTCTGGCGCATTTGGAGCAGGAACGTAAGGTATGCATAGCAACGCGCAACGTCCGTTTGGCGGCTATTCACGCTTTCTTCCGCTTCTTCGCCGCCCAGCACCCCGATCAACTCGAAATGGCCCAGCGCATTTTGGGCATTCCCTTCAAACGTACTCCAAAACGCGGCGTGGAGTACCTCGAGGAGGAGGAAATCGAAGCCGTCCTTTCGGCCATCGACCGCTCCACTCGGGACGGACGACGCGATTACGTTTTGTTGGCAACCATGTTCAACTCAGGTGGCCGGGTCCAAGAAATTATCGATCTTCGAGTTTGCGACCTTCAGTTGACTGCACCTTTTCAACTCCGACTTTTCGGTAAGGGTAGGAAGGAACGCTTCTGCCCTCTTTGGCCGCAAACGGCTCGGTTGTTGCGCGACTTTGCAAAGGAGCGACAGTTGGACCTCCGGTCCGACACTCGCGTCTTCCTCAACCACCGCCAGCAGCCTTTAACGCGGTTCGGCGTCCGTTATATCCTGGCCAAGCATCTCGTCCGCGCGCGCCGCCGAGCGCCCAACCTCGCAAGGAAGAAGCTTCATCCTCACAGCATCCGCCACAGCAACGCCGTAGCCCTACTCAAGTCGGGCGTAGATCTTTCCACTATCAGTCAGTGGCTCGGACATGCCAGCCTAAATACCACCAACCACTACGCGACTGTCGATTTGGAAATGAAGCGGCAGGCGATCGCACGCGTCCATCAAGTTCCACGCAAGGGTGCGATTGCATGGCGGAAGAACCGCACGATTTTGGCGTGGCTGGAAGCGCTATAAGGCAGTTAGAAATGTGGAGTTGCACTCGCTGTTAGCCTTGATTTCACGGGGCGCGGCGGGAGCAACTCCACGTTATTGAGTTCTCCACATTAGACGGCTAATGTGTCGCGACACATTACCCGTCGAGTGCGAGCAAATGATCGTTCGCCTAGATTCCATCGTGTTCATGGCCATCCCTAAACATGCCAGCTTTTATGTGCAGACTGTAGAATTGCCACTCGCCATGCTCGAAGCCGCGGCAGCTACCAGCACTTCACCTGCCCACGTCTGACCCACCAATAATCACGCACATTTCGTATCGCACCCAAACCGCACAGGAGGGACTTTCAGAGCCATGGAGCCCATAACAGATATCCCAACATATTTGCGTGCCCACGCCCAAGAGTTAGGGGACAGAATCCTCGAATCCTACCCACCGTTGCATTCCATCGACGACCCACCGTCACCCATGATTGGCAAGCTCCTTCGAAAACCCTACCTGGCGCAGACGCTCGCCATCATGGGCCTCGTGCGGCGCTGGCAACGGGCTCGCGCAGCTGCAGTGATCGCCGAGTGCGGCACGGGCAAGACACTGATCTCGCTGGGTGCCGTTCACACTCACGCCGAGGGTCGGCCCTATACCGCACTTGCGATGGTTCCGCCACAACTGGTCGAGAAGTGGTGTCGCGAAACATTCCTCACACTTCCACGTGTCCGTGTCTTCATCATTGACGGTCTGCGGACGCCAACCAACTCGAAGGGCCATCACGGAGTGAACGAAGTGAAGCTGCGGAACGGACGCATCGTGCGCGAGGGATTGCGGACCGGCCTGAGTGAATTGCACTTGCGCAAGACCTCGCCTTCAGCTCGCAAGCGTTGGGATTCGATTTGTCCTTCGCCTGCAATTTTCGTGGTCGGTCGAGACCGCGCCAAGCTCGGGTACTTTTGGCGGCACGCTTACCAGGTTGCCCGCTGCGGCCGTTATCAGGGCAGCGTCATCAATCCTGACAGTGGGTCTCCGGTCTACCTCGGCACTGAAGGCGAGCGCCTGCTGGCGATGGACTTCAAGAAGGTGAAGCTCAGCGAAATGCTGGGCCAGGCGGAAGGGACGAATCATGCCCGCCGGCCACTCTACAGTGCGCTTTGGCAGGCAGATGGGAAGAAGATTCGGCGCTTTGCGCCTGTCGACTTCATCGGCCGGTACATGGATGGCTTCTTCGATTACGCCATCGCTGACGAAGTTCACGAGCTGAAGGGAGGAGACACGGCCCAGGGCAATGCCCTTGGTACCCTGGCCTCGTCCGCCCGCCACATTGCCGTCCTCACCGGCACACTGCTCGGTGGCTACGCAGACGAACTCTTCAACATCCTGTTTCGTCTTGAGGCTTCGAGGATGTTGGAAGAGGGCTTTGAATACGGGGAAGCCGGTGTTCGGACCTTTACCGAAACCTTTGGGCTGCTGGAAAAGATCACGGTGATTGAGCCCGCCGATAACGCCTGTTCCGAGGCGCGCGTCGCCACCCGACTCCGCCATCGGCCAGGAGCCTCACCGCTGCTTTTCGGCCGCTTCCTGATGAGTCTTGGTGCCTTCGTGTCGCTGGAGGACATCTCCGATGCCCTCCCTCCCTACCGGGAGGAGGTGATCAGCGTAGAGATGGATCAACCCCTGCAGAAGGCTTACGAGGAGATAGAACAGGATATCAAGAAGGCCCTGCGCGAGCATCGAGGCAACCAGTCGGTCGCGAGCGTCGCCTTGAATGCTCTCCTCGCTTATCCTGACCGGCCTTTCGGCTTCGGAGACTTGATAGGGCGTGAGTTCAATCCTGAAACCCAGCGTCGTGAGCCTTTCCTGATCGCAGCTACGCGTGACCTGGATGAGGACTTTGTCTATGCCAAGGAGCGGCGCTTGGTTGAGGAAGTCAAATCCTCGCTTGAGCACGGCAGGAAAGTGCAGGTCTACGCGGTCTACACACAGAAGCGCGACGTGACGCGGCGCCTGGAGAGAATCCTGGCGAAAGAAATGATCAGGGTTGCGGTGCTGACCACGGAGGTTGCCCCGGAGCAGCGTGAGTCCTGGTACGAGAGGCAACTGCGGGCTGGCGTTCAGGTCGTGATCGCACACCCGCGTTTGGTTCAGACGGGACTCGATCTGTGGTCTTTCCCGGACATCTTCTTCTACGAGACCGGCTATTCCATCTACACCCTGCGGCAGGCCAGCCGGCGCTCATGGAGGATCGGACAGTGGTCGAACGTCAACGTCAAGTTCTTCTACTACGCCGGCACCATGCAGGAAGCATGTTTGAGGCTGATGGGGAAAAAGCTGCTGGTTTCGCTGGCGATGGAAGGGAAGTTCGCAACTGACGGCCTGCAAGCGATCGATGAAGGTGATGACATCCTGATGGCGATGGCCCGGGAACTGGTGACGGAGAACGGGATCGGAGAGAGTGCTGATGCGGTGTGGAAGCAGCTCGTGGAGAAGCAGTCGGAGGTGTTCGGAGTTCGGGCCGTGGAGACATCACCATCGGAAATTGAAGCAGAACCTCCGGAGAGGAATGTACCAGAAGTCATTATTCCGCCGGCACCACCGATCCCGGCAGTGGTGACACAACTCCTCATGTTCGGTATGTCACTTGAAAGTGTACCCAGGCGTAAAGCCTCGCGCAGGCCATTGAGTGCCGCCACGACGGCAGATCAGCTGGGGTTGTTCCAGAGCTAAGGGTGAGGCGGGGCGCGCCCGGCAGGGAAGAACGCAAACCCAAAAGCGAGGTCCGCGTCAAGCTGGAGGTGGGGATTGGTAGAATCCACCGAAGGAATTGGAGACAAGAGTCTACTCTTTCGGTCTGAAGAACCACTGAGTCTTGCCGGAGCCAATATGGCGAAGCACAAACGCTACGAAATTCGAATTGCCGAACCGCATAGGTAGAACAGCGCTCTCGATCTTTATGTTCGCAGATACTGAGTTGACTTTGATATAAAACGTGCCGGTCACGGGCGGTCCGAGGAAAGTTGGACGCTCGAAAGTGTGTATGACCTGTTTCTTATAAATCTTTTCATCCTTCATAACTTCAACCGCTTGGCGGGCAATTATTTCGAGGTTACTCACTGCGGCATGGCATTCGTCATATAGGATAATGTCGCGAAACTGCGTGGTAGGGAGTTTAATCGTTGAAATATCAATTTCGCTCATAAGTGGATTCTGTTTGAACCAAGCCTCATCACAGTGAAACCTGAGGTCGGAAAAGTGCGGGGTACACACCGCGTACCGCGTGCCTATGGCAAGGTTCTTTTGCGCAGCTACCTTTTCGTTCTTCGGCGAGCTATGCAAGGGCATTAGCGAGATCCAACCTTGCGCCCATCCCAGCGTTGAAATATTTACATTTTGGGGTCGCGATTCGTCTAATTGATATAGGGTAATTCCGTGCTTGGATGCGTATTCTCGCGCTCCTCGCTGATAACCTTTCTTAGTCACAAAGACGCCCGTAGAGCCTGGGAAGTCATCTATGACTGCCTTAAACTTGAGTAGTTCGCCTTTGTCAACTGCCTTGCTCCAGTGTTTTGCTTGGAAAATAGTCTCGTGCGGCACTCCACCCATTTCAAACTTCCAATACACGTCAACCTGATGAGGTGCTGATTTGCCTTGCAGGGTAACATTGTGCTCTACACGTACGTTATGAACCGAATCCTGATCGACAAGTAGTTGGAAGATTCCCTGTACAACAGATTCGTAAGACCGCCACATTCGGTGTCGCGTATTCACCATACTAACCCTTTCGCCTTGCGCCACTTTACCATAAAGGCGGGTGGCGCAGATGGGCAGCCCCGAGGTATTCTTGCTGTCGCCGCGGGTGAGCCACACGCCGTTAGACGGCAGAAGACAGGTATGCCATGAGCACTAAAGCCGACCTTCTTGAGACGCAATTCCGCCTGAACATGAACCGCATCAATGGATTGGTGCAGTTACTTTTCTCCCATGACGCCCTTAAGCCCACGACAGTGTTCGGAAGTAGCAGCGGTGCCAGAGCAGACATCCTCAGATCCATCGTTGTGTTTCTCCATGCTACATTTGAGGTGGCGCTCCGAAGTCATATTCCCAAGCCCGGCCGTAGCCTGAGTTTCTACTCGCGCGCCGATTTCGACAAGGCGCTCAAGCTTAGCGGCATCGATGCCACGCCTTTTCGATTCCTCTATCCGACGTTAACGCAAATGGCAAAGCGGCGGCAGCGGATTGTTCACGGGGCTGATCTGTTACACGGCGAACCCTACGAATGGAGCATTGCTGACGACTGGCAACTGATCATGTGGTTGCTCGCAGTGCCTACGTTCTATTATCAGCTTCGCATCTCACTCCGCGCTGCAAACACAGTCGAACGAGCGAAGTATAGGAATCTGCGTACAGCAATGGCGAGCCACGTGGCATTCGGCAAGCAACTGCTGGCGTTCCCAACGGTGCCGCGAGACTTGAGGCTACAAGCATTGCATGAAACCGTCGTCACGCTCGAGAGCATTATGTCCATGCTATCCCTCGACCCGCGCACCTTCACAGCCGACAGGGGCTAGGGCGCGGTGCCGCGTATCTCTCGCAGCCTTCAAGGCCCAAAAGGCTATCCATTAAGTTGACGATACTCTTTCGCCGCACCCCCGATTAACAGAAGGACGCACTGATTTTGACATGAAGGGAGGCCGAGAATACCCTTACGATTTGCTCACGCCGGTGATTTCCACCTCGATGAAGACCGCTACTTCGCCGACACCGCGCAGTGTTTGGAATGGTTTGTCGCAGATGCCATCCAGGCGAACGTTGACCTCTTTGTGATCAACGGCGACCTCACGACCTACAAGGCCATGATTAAGGAACGAAACTTCTGGGTCGACAGGCTGGTCGAAATGGCCAACCACGCGCCCGTAATCCTGGCGGCAGGAAATCACGGGGCAGAGCTGGAGGGAGATTTGTACGTGTTTGGCCGAGCCAGGGGAACGCACCCCATTTACCTTTGCACTGAGCCAGAGTTTATCGAGCTGGGTAAGGCTGCTATCGCAGTCTTCCCATATCCTCGCAAAGCTGAGTTGGCCGGTAACAAACAGAATCTGGGTGAGGCCTTCGCCCGGCAACTCGATGAGTTCAACCGGCGCTTTGAGCAGCGGCCTGGATGCTACAAGCTCTTCTTTGGGCATTTCGGGGTGGCCGGCGCCAGGGTGAGCAGTGGTCAGCCACTCGTCGGGCGATGCGCGGAGTATCCCCATGATCCGCTACGCAGCCTACAGGCACAGTACGTGGGACTCAGCCACGTTCATCTGCGGCAGCAGCTCGGTCCGCGCATCTGGTACGCAGGATCGCTCTCCCGCTACGATTACAGCGAAGTCGAAGACAAAGGTTACAACCTGGTGACACTGTACGCTCCCGAGCTTCGCCCGGACCTGTCGGACTTGGATATTGAGTTCAGGATGTCACCCACCCGGCGGATGGTCGAGCTTCACGCCGTCTACGAGGACGGAGAGCTACGACTACCCGACAACTTGGATCTGGTCACCTTGAAAGACTCTCGGGTGAAAGTCGTGGTGACGGTCCCCAACGGACCTGACCACTTGCTAAGCCGCGAGCAGCAGGAGAATCTCAGGGAGAAATTGCTGGCTGCCAGTCCCGCCGAACTGAAAGTTAAGATCGAGCACGATCCGGACCTCCCAGCGGAGCCTGCTCCCATCGCTACCGCCCGTTCAGCCGAGGAGAAGCTTCGTGCCTACTGGGCCATGAAAGGCTCCCCACCGGCCGATCGCCAGGAGCGGTTGCTGGACAAGCTGGCAGAGCTCGAGACGATGGTGCTAAGCAATCAAGAGTGCCGCTGAGTTTTCACCTTTCCCCTTTATGGCGCACTTCTCGCTAGTTTTCGCGTTTTCCGACTATGCTGCCAAGCAGTGCCGGGCGGTTCCGATAACCGCCTTTTATCCTCCTTCATGAATGGGGATTTTCCGTTCTTGGCAAATGTGCGCACCACGAGCGCGGGTTTCTACTAAGCGTCGTTTGGCGAAGCACAAATCGCCGAATGGTCGCCCCGGAGATGTCGGCTGTGTCGACTGGCAGGCTTTTTAGGGGTTGATTCGCTTATAATTGCGGTTCACAAGAGTAAGGGAGGGCGGGGCCCCACGACCGGCTTGTTGGGGGGAAGGCGTTCAACCACGCATGTACAACAAAGAACTAGTGAACCGCATTCTCGTCAAACTCGACGAATTATTCCCAAGCTCTACAACCTCCGACGCCCTGAAAGAGCTTCTCGGGCCCGGATTTGAAGAATTACCCGAGTGTGAGTTGCACGATACAATAGACGCTTTGTTGAAGCTTGGTCTTGTCAGCGGAGCTGAATTGCGCGAGGGATCGGCCCTAGTTAACGCGGCCAACTTGTTGCTGACAGCTCGCGGGCGAGAGGAATTGGAAAGGGAGGCCGGAAGTCAATCCTCCGGACTTAACCGGGATTCGAGGCTCGTGTTTTTGAGTCACGCTGCAACGGATCAAGAAATCGCCATTTACTTGAAAAGCGTCATTGAAAAGGTGATTCCGAATTCAGACGTTTTCGTCTCCAGTGATACTGACGACCTGCACCCAGGAGATGAATGGGTTAAGAAAATCAGAGAGAACCTGCGCGCTGCACAGGTGTTGCTTCTTCTCGCTTCGGAGCGAGGATTGAGCCGCCCATGGGTTTGGTATGAAACTGGTGCAGCGTGGAGCCGCGAGATCCCAATCATACCGTGCTGCCTGGGCAAGGTCCGAAAGAACCAGCTAGCCGCACCATTCTCTTCCTACCAGGCACTCAACGTCGATGAAGCCGGGGACCTGAGCGACCTAATTACTGAGATTGGCCGCAAGCTAACACTTGCTGTTCAGCTGCCAGATGTAGGCCCAATCGTGTCTCACCTCAAAGCACTGGAGAGGCCGAGGCACGAAGACGAACTGAGCATCCTCACGCCTGAGGGGACACAGAAAATCGAGCAGTTGGTGGTCAGCCAGGACGATCTGCAGTTTCGTGTGCTGATAACGCGGCTGCGTGACCTTTTGGTTGAAAGATGGCACTCCCTGAACGGCTTTGACCAGGAAGCCCCATTTAAGGACCCGGCATTCGAGACGAAAGTGGAGGGCCACCTCCGCAACCTTTTTTACCCCGCACTATGGAAATTGGTTGTTGCGGGCTTCTTGCTTATCAAATACGGGCTGAATCCGGATTGGTTTGAGCGCGTGGCGAACCTGCTCATTGAGGTCTTCGGTGTCTCCGGAAAACTCGCTGCTCTTCCGCCACCGGGTGCCCGCACGCCGGTAGGGCGACCAACAAGAGGCACCGTCGGACTTCAAGTCCTGGTGGGGACGAGAGTGCTTGTCACTTACGCAATTAGGATGAGCCGATACGATTACGTCCCGGGGCTGCTGAAGAAGTACGTGAATCCGATCGGCTCGAGTACAGCTCGAAAACGCGAGCCGTTTCTGTTCTGGCCTCTGCGAATGAATGTCGAAGGGAACGACCGCATCGCCTACGCTTGGCAAGCCGTTGTAGAGCCGCTCTGGCGGGAGTTTTTCGGGAGCGAGCAGTCGTTCGTCGAGGCGGCCACTCAGCTCGAGTTCATCCTGTTTCTGAATTCTTATCTTGCGACTAAGTTCCCCGTAGCGGTCCAGTGGATCGGCCAGTACAGGCCGGACACCGACTTCGCATACTGGTACGGTTCGGACCTATGGAGGTATCGACTCGACGCCGTGGTTCCGCTGGCTGAAAAGATATACGAAAATCTGGCGTTGGGGCCTGATGCCCCTTTGCTCTTGGACTTTTCTGTTGAGCACACGGTTTTCCAGAAAGCTTTTTCCCCTTCTACCTCGACCACCCCCGAGCAGCGGCAGGAGATCTTCGTTCAATATCTGAAGGAGCTGTTGCGGTGGCAGGCTCAGGCTGCGCAGTCCCCGGGAGGCTTCCCGCACGGTGAGCCTAATTGGGGACCCGTACTAGGACCGGTCATGAGGGGTAACCGCCACTCCTCGTAAAGGCCCGCGCCTCTCGAAGGGATCGTCGCTCAACCCCCTCCCCAGAAACCGACCCACTTCCCACTTCCCGGAGGAAACTCATCATGAAGCCCTGTACTCTTCGGCTCCGTGGAATCAGTGAAGCATTTCCCAACGAAATATCTGTCGACTTCGATGCGCTTGGTCCGGGGCTCATCGCCATCGTGGGCGAGAACGGCGCCGGCAAGTCCACGCTGATCGGATCGGTCTTCGCGGCTCTGTTTCGCCAGCTCCCTGGCCAGAAGCGCTCGCTTTACGACTTCGCTACCCATCCCCAGCCCGAAATCGACCTCACGTTCAGTGTTAATGGTGCGCGCTACCGGTCGCTTCTCAAGATCGATCCCAAGTCCCGACAGATGGAGAGCTACCTCTTCAACGGGGAGGGGAAACCGCTTACCAACGGCAAAAAGGAGCCCTTTGAGGAGCTTGTCCGCAAATGCGCTGGTACGCCCGACTTCTTCCTCAGCAGCATCTTTTCAAGTCAGAAGCGCACCGGTAACTTTCTCTCGCTGGACCGGAGCGAGCGGAAGGAATTGTTCATCCGCGAGCTCCTTGGGCTGGACCGGCTGAGACTGATTGCGGGTGAAGCCAAGGAAAAGGCAGAAGAAGTGGTGAAGGTTACGACCGGTCTGGAAGGCCAGTGCAAAAGCTTGAGAGACCTTGCCGACGGGGGTGTTGAAGAACCTGCTGAAGTTGAGGCCCAGCTTCGAGAGGTGTCGTCCCGTCTTGAGACCCTGGAGGCCGCGAAGCGTGTGGCACAACAACGGCTGCTGGAGCTTCAGGCAGCGGAAGCCAGCCGGAAGCCGCTCCTGGCCGAGGTTGAGACTCTGAAACAGCGCCTGCGCAAGGCTGACGGCGAGATCACAGAAACCAAACGTCAGATAGGGAGGGATGAAAGCCTTCTGACGGGAAAGAAGGACCTCGCCGATTTGACGGAACGAGGCGCGGTGCTTGCCGCTCGCATCGAAGAGCTCCATCGGCAGATCCGGGAGATACAGGGTCTTGAGACATCCAATCGTGAAACCGAGCGCACTGTGCAAACTCTGGATGCTGAGCTTAGAGCCAACCTGGCAGAACTTGAACGTCTGCGGGTGGAGCGTGAAGAGCTTGCGATAGTGCCCTGCCGGGGCGAGGGGGTTTACGCCTCTTGCCCGAAGATTCAACGGGCCGTCAAGGCAGGTCAGAAGATGCCAGGGCTGGAGGGAGAGGTTGCCACACTCTCAATTGAAGTTGAGGTCCAGCGCAGCTCATTGGTTCAGATTGCCACGCCATCGTTCGAGCTCACTCGGATGGCTGAAGGCTGCGAGCGGGACCGCAGGAAAGTTGATCAGGAGCGGCAGCGTTATGAGGAATTGCAAGCAGTGGAGGCGCGGAGAGACGAACGGCTCAAGGCTTTGGAGCGCCTGGTTCAGGGTCGAGCGGAAGATGCCGAGGAGTTGGGAAGGAAGGAATCCGCGCTCTCTTCATTCTCTGATCTTGACCGCAAGATGCATAGTTCAAGGCGAGAGATTGAAAATGCGGACCGTCTGATTGTCTCCTGCCGCCGTGAACGGGACAGCCTAATTGCTCGTCAGGCCCAAATCAAACAGCGTCAGGAGCAGATGGAGGCCGCGCGGACCCGCCTAGCCGAGGTCGAGGCCCAACTCGGGACGGCAAGGACTGAACTAGAAGACTACAACTACCTTGCCAGTGTCTTCGGTCCGGACGAGATCCAACTCTGCGAGATCCAGGCTGCCGGACCTGAAGTCTCGACCTTGGTCAACTCTTTGCTTGAGGGGTGCTTCGACAACAAGTTCGAAATCCGATTCAGGACGCAACGGCCCAAGGCGGACGGCAAGGGGATGGTGGACGATTTTGATGTCGAGGTCCGCAACAAGAATCTGGACCGTACGTGCCTCGTGGACGAACTCTCGGGCGGGCAGTTCGTACTGGTCAACGAAGCTGTCAACCTGGGCATCGCCATCTACAACATGCGGCAGGGTGAGAGCATTCGTTACGAGACTCTGTTCCGGGACGAAACCGTGGGAGCTCTGGATGCTGTCAATGGCAAGGAGTACGTGCGCATGCTACGCCGGGCCATGGATCTTGGCGGATTCCACCAAGTCATCTTCATCTGCCATACGCCACTCGTTTGGGAGTTGGCGGATAGCGTCCTTTCAGTGGGTAGCGGCTGTATCATGATAGGCGATCAGCAAGCAGCTCCTACTGATTGAGGCTCAGAGCCTGCTGATCCGCGATCAGCGGACTATGACCGGGAGCCCAGACAATACCGGCACTACGGCGATCGGTGTGTGCCAGTCGCGAGCCAGATTATCGAAAGACTGGATTCTGGGCGACAGTTTCCGACATGCCGACTTGAACGAAGCCGCTAGCGCGGCGGACGCTTCGCGTGATACTATTTGGCAGGGCAACTGCGATGTCGGCCATCAACAGTTGTGTAACAACATTGCCCCAATACGTAACACGAT